>ERZ724507.265-NODE-265-length-23947-cov-7.834045_pt1 | contig 23947 bp, 21 predicted proteins | sample MGYA00376040_ERZ724507 | MGnify/ENA primary metagenome ERZ724507 (study PRJEB28724, sample SAMN07190883) | activated sludge metagenome | isolation source: activated sludge of sewage treatment plant in Hong Hong | place: Hong Kong | collected 2016-03-17 ...
ACACCGACCGCATCGGTTCCCTGAAGCACAACCAGGGCCTCTCCGAGCGTCGCGCTGCCGCCGTCAAGACCTACTTGGTGTCCAAGGGCATCGAAGCCAACCGTGTCTATACCGAAGGCAAGGGCCCGAGCCAGCCGGTCACCGGCGACAAGTGCAAGGGCAAGGCCGTGACCAAGGCTCTGATCCAGTGCCTGCAGCCGGACCGTCGCGCCGACATCGAAATCATCGGCACCAAGTAAGCCACCGCGCTTAAGTGAAAAGCCCTGCTTCGGCAGGGCTTTTTCTTTTCAATCCTGCAAACTAACGCTCCAGGCCGAATCATGCTCAATGCCGATCCAGCCGAACTTGAAAAATTCGGCGACCTTGCCCATCGCTGGTGGGACCCGAACAGCGAGTTCAAGCCACTGCACGACATCAATCCGCTGCGCCTCGACTGGATAGACGGAGCCATCGGACTGCTTGGCAAGCGCGTACTCGATGTCGGCTGCGGCGGCGGCCTGCTCTCCGAGGGCATGGCCGTCCGTGGCGCCGAAGTCACCGGGATCGACCTCTCGGAGAAGCCGCTCGGCGTTGCCCGGCTTCACCTGCTGGAAAGCGGGCAGAAGGTCGATTACCGGAAGGTGTCCGCCGAGCAGATGGCCGAGGATATGCCCGGCGCCTTCGATGCCGTGACTTGCCTGGAAATGCTCGAGCACGTCCCCGATCCGGCGAGCATCGTCGAATCCTGTGCCCGCTTGGTCAAACCCGGCGGTCAGGTGTTCTTCTCGACAATCAACCGCAATCCAAAATCCTATCTGCTGGCGGTAATCGGCGCCGAGTACATCCTGCAGATGCTGCCCAGGGGCACGCACGATTTCGCCAAATTCATCAAGCCCTCCGAACTCACGCGTTGGTGCAAGCAGTCCGGCCTCGAGCCGGATGAACTGATCGGCATGACCTACAACCCGCTGACCCGGCACTATGCGCTTGACCGTGATACCGACGTGAATTATCTGGTGCGCACCACACGTGGTGTTTGACGCGGTACTTTTCGACCTTGACGGCACGCTGGCGGATACCGCGCCAGACCTGTGCGGCGCAATGGGTATTCTGCTGGCGGAGGAAGGTCGACCGCAACAGGCCTTTTCCAGCCTGCGTCCGCATACCTCGCAGGGCGTGCGCGGACTGCTCGGCAAGGCTTTCGCCATTGACCCCACCCACGGAGATTACGCGCGCCTCTCCTCCCGTTTTCTCGAAATCTACGCCGGCCGATTGTGCGAGTTGTCGACGCTCTTTGACGGAATCCCGGCGCTCCTCGATGCGCTGGAAGCGCAGAGGCTCGCCTGGGGCATCGTCACCAACAAGCGTGCGCGCTATACCGATCCGCTGGTCGCGGCGCTCGGGCTCAGCCCGCGCACGCAATGCGTGGTCAGCGGCGATACCACCGCCGCAGCCAAGCCATCGCCACTGCCGATCCTGCATGCCTGCGCGTTGCTCGGCTGCTCGCCACGGCGCACGCTGTACGTTGGCGATGACCGCCGCGACATCGTTGCCGGGCAGGCCGCCGGAACCCTGACGGCGGCCGTGTCCTACGGCTATCTGGGGGACGGCGGTCCGTTGGATGGCTGGGGCGCCGATTTCATCGCCGACCATCCGGCCGATCTGGCCGATTTCCTGTTCAGTCCAGGCGCGCCGAAATGAGCAGGTTGCGCGGCGTCAACCGGCGCTCGCAGAAACGGCAAAGGCGCACGGCGTAGCCGTCGTTCTCGAGCCGGACGGCGAGATCGAGCGCCAGCCAGACCTCGAGCGGACGCCGGAAGGCGTGGCGCACGATGGAGAGTCGCATGACCTCGCGCTGCCGCTGCCAGCCACGGCGCTCGAATTCATCCATATCGCTCGCTGCGGGGGCCACCAGCTTCTCGCGCTGCGCCATCAGTTGCATGAATTCGCCGAAGCTGCCGCGTGACCAGGCCGTGGGCACCGGCCGGAAGCTGCGATATCCGTCGTCGCCGCTTTGCCGGCGGCGCCACGCATCGAATCCCAGTTTCCACGCCATTTCCCGGTCGCGCTGACACACCCGGCGCGGCGCTGCAGTCACCGCTTCCGTCACCGCCAACCTGGCGTCGTCGCCACTGACAACCGTCAGCAACGGCCCCGAAAGCGCACGGTAGTTTCCTTCGATCCCGCGATGGTAACAACAAGGCACCACATCCAGCGCGGCCAGACCCGACGGAGCGGCGCGCATGACCAGCGCGCGGTGCAGATGGCCACAGGCATGCAGCGCCACCGCGTGCCGGCCACGATCCAGACGCGCGCCGGTTGTTAAGGTCACGTCAGCCACCACGAAGTCCTGCGCGACCCCGGCGCGTGCGGCCAGATCCTGGCCAACCGCACACAGCGCCGGATCAATGTCCAGCGTGCTCACGCGGACCTTCCATTGCCTGGCCAGCAGCCGTCCCAGATGCCCCTTGCCACCGCACCAGTCGACCACGGGAAGGCCCGCCCCATGGACCTCCGCGACAAACGCGGCGATCTGCGCCCGCTTGCGCCCGGGGATATCCCGGTCCCAGAACCGGTCATGGTCCTCGAAGGAGGATTTCCGACCGGCAGCCACATCGGCCAGTTCAGGCAGCACCGCGACCTCGGGAACGTGACGGGCAATAAAGGCCGCCGCGGCCTTCCCATCGTCGGCAAGCCGGGCTTGTTCGCCATCGTCAAGCGCCAGCAGGTCGTAAGTCAGCGACGGCCAGCGCCGGCACCAGTCAGGGCGAATCTCGCGAAATGGCTGGGCGTGCCAGAGTTGGTGGCACTCCGACAGGACGCGATCAAGCGCCTGCTGGCGCACTGCAAGATTCATCTGAGCGCAGCCAGGCGCTCCCTTCGCCGGTAACCGACAAGGGCAGGAACGATCGCCAGCAGGATCACCGCAAGGCCTATGACAAGCGGCCAGAGCACCGGCCGGTTCCATTCGCGCCGGGCATTGGCGCGGTCGACGGCGTCAATCCGCTGATATTTGAGGATGTTGTTGCCGACATCACTCGGCTTGCGGTTCTTCAGCCAGCGGTGCGCCAGCGTGTAGCTTTTCGGGTGGAGGCCGAAGTCCCACGGCGCATCGTGGTGCAGGATACGGTTCATGGCACGAACGATCTGCAGGCGTTCGGGCGTGTTGTCCATGCTTTTCATCCTGGCAAACAACCGGTCGAACTCGGGGTTGGCATAATTGGAAGCATTCTCGCCGCCCGTCGCGACCTTGCCTTCCCGGCCGTCGAGCAGGAAGAAGAAGTTCTCGGGATCTGGGTAATCAGCATTCCAGCCGAGATAGTAGAGCTGGACGTTGCCCTTGCGGATCTTGTCCTGGAAGCGGTTGAAATCGGTCGAGCGCACGACCAGTTGCACGTCGATCTTGGCAAACTGCCGGGTCAGCCAGTCGAGCCGTGATTTTTCGCCCATGCCGCCGCCCGTGGTGTCGAGGTAGACGACCAGCGGCTCGCCAGTCTTCTCGTCACGCCCGTTCGGATAGCCGGCATCGACCATCAGTTTTCTGGCAACCGCGACCGGCTTGCGCCGCAGCTTGCCGTCCGCCCAGTCATAAACCACCGAATTGAGTCCCTCTTCGCCGCCCTCGTGGCCGAAGATGCCTGGCGGCAGCGGGCTCTGGGCGGCGATGCCGCGGCCATTCTGGAATATCGAGATGTACTCCTCCTGGTCGACGGCGATCGAAATTGCCTGCCTGAGCCTGGTCGCGCGCTCATTCAGCCCGCCAACCACCGGGTCGAGCATGTTGAAGCCCAGGTAGAAGGTCGATATCTTGACCGAGGTCAGCAGGCGTATTCCCTTGTCACGCATTTCGTCGGTCAGCGCCACGTCGCCCCCGACATTGACGCGAACCGCCTGATCGAAACTGTCGGAGGAAATGCCCGATGCGTCGTAGTATCCCTGCAGGAACTTGTTCCAGTAGGGAATTGCCTCCTTCTCGCGTGAGAAGACGGCCTTGTCGATCAACGGCAGCGGCTTGCCGCAATCTGCCAGCAGGCCGGCCTCGCGGTCGCCCTCCTCGCCCGCGCAGGGATAGGTCTGGCGGCCGGAAAAATTCGGGTTGCGCGCGAGCACCATGCGGCGGTTCGGATCGTTCTCGCTGAGCATGAACGGCCCGGTGCCGACCGGCCACCAGTCGAGCGTCAAGTTCTTGGCGGTCATGCCAGGCTGCGAGAAGAAGCGGTCGACCTCGCGCGGCACCGGGGCAAAAAAGGGCATCGCCAGCCAGAAGAGGAACTGTGGATATTTTCCCTTGATGCGGATCCGCAACGTATGGCGGTCGACCGTCTCGACTCCGGACAAGGGATAGGCATCGAGGTCGATCCACGCATCGGCCGGCATGTCTCTAGCCGCCTTCTGTAACGCCTCTCCCAGTTCACGGAGGCCGATGATCCTGTCGGCCATCATGCCGAAGATCGGCGAATGGATGCGCGGCAGTGCAAGGCGCTTGATCTGGTAGAGGTAGTCGTCGGCGGTCAGTTCGCGGCTGCCGCTCTGCGGAAAATCGCCGACTGTCTGGCGCCCGGCAGAGATGTCCCTCCCCAGATACAGCGGCCTCCCCTCGCCGTCGAGGGCGAAGGCCGGGTGCGGCTGGTAGCGGATCCCGCGCAGCAACCTGAGTTCATAGACACTCTCGGCAATCGCATCGACCGGAGCATCGCCAGGAACCTCGCGACCTTGCGCATCGAAAAAGCGCGGCTGCGGCACCTCCTCCAGGGTTCCCGGAATCAGTTGATAGGGGCGCTTGAGGTAGTGATACTGCAATGGCGGCTCGTAGATCTGCGCCGTGAAAGTGATTTCGTCTTCGGTGTAGGACTGCGCCGGATCGAGATGCTTCGGCCGGTCAGTGAATGCGGCATAAAGGACATTGCTTTCGGCATCGGCCACCGGATAGGGATCGTTCCACGGCTGGCTGCAGCCGGCGAGACTGCCAATCAGCAGGAGTTGCATGAGTCTTTTCTGCATGAGACGAAGTGTAACAACTTGACCGCATCCCTGCCCATTGCCGACAATTGCCGGATACCGGAAAACAGGAGACGAACCCATGCTCGATGCGAAAATTCAGGATTTCACGCTGCCCGCCACCTGCGGAAGCGACTTCAGGCTGGCGGCGCAGGCCGGCAAGGTCGTCGTGATCTATTTTTACCCCAAGGACAGCACGCCGGGGTGCACGACCGAAGCGCAGCAGTTTCGCGACCTTTACCCGCAGTTTGTCGCGGTCGACGCCGTGATTCTGGGCATTTCCCGAGACAGCGTGAAGTCGCACGAAAACTTCAAGGCCAGGCAGTCGCTGCCCTTCGAACTCGCTTCCGACGCCGACGAGGCCGTCTGCAACCTGTTCTCCGTGATGAAGATGAAGAACATGTATGGCAAGCAGGTGCGCGGCATCGAGCGTAGCACCTTCGTCATCGACCGCAACGGTGTCCTGCGCCGCGATTGGCGCGGCGTCAAGGTGCCCGGACACGCCGAGGAAGTTCTCGCTTTTGTCAAGGCACTGTGAACCGCGACAGATGACCCGCCCCATGACGCGAAAGCCGGCCACCATCAGGAAATCGGCCCTTACCAAGATCTTCGTCCTCGATACCAACGTGCTGATGCACGACCCGAGTTGTCTTTACCGGTTCGAGGAGCACGATATCTTCCTCCCGATCATGACGCTGGAGGAACTAGACAACCACAAGAAGGGCATGTCCGAAATCGCCCGCAACGCCCGTCAGGCTTCGCGCATGCTCGACGAAATGCTGGTCCATGATGGCGTCGATATCGACGAGGGGATCGACCTTTACGGCCCTTCGAGCAAACTGGCGAGCGGTCGGCTCTTCCTGCAGACCGAAGCGATCACCGCCGAACTGCCGCAGGGGCTTCCGACTTCGAAAGTCGACAATCAGATCCTTGCAGTCGTCATCCACCTCCAGAAGAAGTTCCCCAAGCGACCGGTCATCCTGGTGTCGAAAGACATCAACATGCGCATCAAGTCGCGCGCGCTCAACCTGCTCGCCGAGGATTACTTCAACGACAAGGTGCTCGAGGATACGGACATCCTCTACACCGGCACGCGTGCCCTGCCGGATACCTTCTGGGAGCAGCATGGCCAGGGCATGGAATCCTGGAAGAAGGAGACAAGGACCTACTACAGGGTCAGCGGACCGCTGTGCCCGCAACTGTTGGTCAACGAGTTCGTCTGGCTGGAAAGCGACGGCTTCGCGGCAATCGTCAAGGAGACCGCCGGCACGGCGGCGGTTCTCGAAACACTGGTCGATTACACGCATCCGAAGAATGCCGTCTGGGGCATCAACGCGCGCAATCGCGAGCAGAACTTCGCGCTCAATCTCTTGCTCAACCCCGAGATCGACTTCGTCACCCTGCTCGGCCAGGCCGGCACCGGCAAGACGCTGCTCACGCTCGCCGCCGGCTTGACCCAGGTGCTGGAAAGCAAGCGCTTCGCCGAGATCATCATGACGCGTGTCACGGTGCCGGTCGGCGAGGATATCGGTTTCCTGCCGGGGACCGAGGAGGAAAAGATGGCGCCATGGATGGGTGCGCTCGAGGACAATCTCGACGTCCTGACGCATACCGAGGACAACGGCAGCCCGTACAGCGGCGACTGGGGCAAGGCGGCCACGCAGGATATCATCCGCTCGCGGATCAAGGTGAAATCGCTCAACTTCATGCGCGGTCGCACCTTCCTGAAGAAATACCTGATCATCGACGAGGCGCAGAACCTGACGCCCAAGCAGATGAAAACCCTGATCACCCGGGCCGGTCCCGGCACCAAGGTCATCTGCCTTGGGAATATCGCGCAGATCGACACGCCCTACCTGACCGAGGGCAGTTCCGGCCTGACCTACGTGGTCGACCGCTTCAAGGGCTGGCAACACTCCGGTCACATAACGTTACAACGTGGCGAGCGTTCCCGCTTGGCTGACCATGCTGCCGAGGTGTTATAATCAAACTCGATAACTAACAGGGGCCGTGTCAGCGACACGGCCTTTTCGTTTCAGCCACGGGCTGTGTCCGCCGGAGGAACCTTTGAAACGCCGTGATTTTCTTGCTACTGCCGTTGTCCTTTCGCTGTTGTCGGGCGAAGCGATGGCAGCAAAGAAGAAGTCTGACGCCAAGCCGGCGTCGAAACCTGCCTCAAGAAGGTCAACGGGCAGCCGCAGCAGTGCAAAGCCCGCCCCCGCGTCGGCGCGGCCACAGAGTCCGGTCGCACATACCGCCGAAGATCCGATTACCGAAAAGCCGCCCCAGGGCACGTCCGCCAGTCGCCTGCCGCCGGTCAAGGCACCCGAACCACCCGTAAACTGGCAGACCTATGAGGTTTCGACCAGCGTCACCGTCAAGGGGGCATCCGGGCAGACCCGCCTGTGGCTGCCCCTGCCGCTCAATCAGGACACGCTTTTCCAGCGGACCCTCGGCCACAGCTGGGATGGCAATCCGAAGCTTTCCACCATGCGCCGGCTGCCCGACGGTGACCTTGAAGTGTTTCATTCCGAATGGGCTGACGGCAACGATGCGCGATTCCAGATCAGGACGCTGGTCACGACGGCGGACCGCCATTTCGATGTAGCCAGGCGCACCGTCGCGCCCGAGCGTGAAGACATTCTCCGGCGGAATCTTCAGTCGTCCCAACTGATTCCCAACGACGGCCTGGCCCATCAACTGGGCGAGCGGGTCGTCGGCCGGATCAAGGATCCGGTGGCGCAGGCCAAGGCAATCTATGACTGGGTCGTTGACAATACGATCTACGACGTCGCGTTGCCTGGTTGCGGTGGCGGCAACGTCAACCAACAACTCATCCGCGGACAGTACGGCGGACGTTCAGCCGACATCAACGGCCTGTTCGTGGCACTTTGCCGCGCCATCGGCATTCCGGCACGCTGCGTTTACGGCTTGCGTGTTGGGCCCTCGCGGCTTTTCCGCAGCCTGGGACTCAACGGTGAAGATGCGACCCGGGCACAGCACGTCCGGGCGGAGTTCTACATCCCCGGCTTTGGCTGGATTCCAGTCGACCCCAGCGATGTCCGACGGGCCATGGCGATGGAAAGTTTATCGGATCGCGACAGCAAGTTGTTGTCCCTGCGCAAGATACTGTTCGGCGTCTGGGAAATGAACTGGGTCGCCTTCAATGTCGGAACCGATGTCGAATTGCCAGGTCGCCAGGCCAGAATCCCATTCCTGCTCCTCCCGCAACTTGAATCGCGGGGAGCGCTGCGCGACGGGACCGACCCCGGCGGCTTTGAATACACCATCAGCGCGCGCCGCCGCGTCGAACTCTAGCCTTACCATATTGCGGGTCAATGACCTGGGCGCCCGGACCCGCCGCCGGCCAGACTCTCGAAGCGCGTGTATTCGCCGAGGAAGGTCAGCCTGACCGTGCCGGTGGGCCCGTTACGCTGCTTGCCGATGATCACTTCGGCAATGCCCTTGTCCGGCGTATCGGGCTTGTAGTATTCCTCGCGATACATCATCAGGATCACATCGGCATCCTGCTCGATGGCGCCTGACTCACGCAGGTCAGACATCATCGGACGCTTGTCGTTGCGCTCCTCGACCTTGCGCGAGAGTTGTGACAAGGCAACGATAGGCACCTGCAATTCCTTGGCCAGCGACTTGATCGCCCGCGAAATGTCCGAAACTTCGGTAGCCCGATTCTCGCCCTGGCGATTGCTACTCATCAACTGGATGTAGTCGATGACCAGCAGGCCGAGTTTGCCTCCATACTGGCGTGCCAGCCGGCGTGCCCGGGCACGCAGGTTGGCGGGGGTCAGGCCGCCGGTTTCGTCGATATAGATGGGCGCTTCATGCAGCTTGCCCAGCGCAAAAGAGAGGCGCGACCACTCGTCATCGGTCAGGCGTCCGCTGCGCACCCGATGCGAATCGAGGCGGCCGATCGACGCCAGCATCCGCATCGCCAGTTGCGTGCCACCCATCTCCATCGAGAAGATGCCTACCGGCAACCCGGTGTCGACCGCGACGCTCTCGGCGATATTCAGCGCGAAGGCGGTTTTTCCCATCGACGGCCTTCCCGCGACGATGATCAGGTCGCCGGCCTGAAAACCCGATGTCATCCGGTCAAGATCGACATAGCCGGTGGGAATGCCGGTGATGTCCGACGGATTGTCGCGGTCGTGCAGTTCCTGGATGCGCTCGACGACCTGGGTCAGCAAGGGATTGATGTGGACGAAACCATCGCTGTGGCCGGCACCGGCTTCGGCAATGGCGAAGATCTTGGACTCCGCCTCATCGAGCAGAGTTTCGGCATCCCGCCCGAGCGGGTTCAGCGCATCGCCGGCAATCTCGTCGGCCGTGGCGACCAGTTGGCGCAGGACAGCCCGTTCGCGAACAATCTCGGCGTAACGCCTGATATTGGCAGCCGACGGCGTGTTCGCGGCAAGTTCGCCAAGATAGGCCAGCCCGCCGGTCTGATCGCCTTCGCCTGCGGCATCAAGAGCCTCGGCAACCGTGACGACGTCGGCCGGCCTCGATCTTTCGAGCAGGTTGCGAATCTGCCGGAAAATACGCCGATGCTCGTCGCGATAGAAATCGCCGTCGGTAACCAGATCGCCCATCCGGTCCCAGGCCTGGTTGTCGAGCAGCAAGCCCCCAAGGACCGACTGCTCGGCCTCAATCGAGTGCGGAGGCACCCGCAACTGGGCAAGCGCGGAATCGCTGACGGCGTTCTTCTGTAGGCGCTGATTCATGTGGCCAAGTTTAAATTAAAAAGGCCCCGCAACTGCGAGGCCTTCGGTCGCAATGGACAATCCGGGTTAGCCGGAGACCACCGCCACGGTGATGTTGGCTGTCACATCGGCTTGTATCACAACGTCGAGCGGGAATTCGCCAATCGTCTTCAGCGGGCCATCCGGCATGCGGATGGCCGATTTGTCTACGTCGAAGCCGGCAGTCTTGAGGACTTCGGCGATATCGGCATTGCCGACCGACCCGAACAGGCGACCGTCCATGCCGGCCTTGCGGGCAACGGAAACCGAGAGACCGGCCATCTTGTCGGCGATGCCTTGAGCCGCATCGCGCTTTTCGGCGGCAATCCTTTCCAGTTCGGCGCGCCGGGCCTCGAATTCGGCCAGGGCAGCCGGCGTGGCACGCTTCGCCATATGCTTCGGGATCAGGAAGTTGCGGGCATAGCCGTCTCTGACCTTGACGATGTCCCCCAAGTTGCCGAGGTTGATTACCTTCTCGAGCAGAATGATTTGCATGTTTCGTCTCCCCGGGAATTATTGATGGTTATCGGTGTAGGGCAGCAGTGCCAGGAAGCGGGCACGCTTGATCGCGGTGCCCAACTGGCGCTGATAGCCTGCCTTGGTGCCTGTCAGCCGGGCCGGCATGATCTTGGCGTTTTCCTGGATGTATTCCTTCAGGACATCCACATCCTTGTAGTCGATCTGTTCGACCTTTTCCGCCGTGAACCGGCAGAACTTGCGGCGCTTGAAGAGACCGCTACCGCGCTTCTTTTTCTTGTCGTCTTCCTTCTTCTTGAAGAATCGAGCCATTTTCATTTCCTTCCAAAAATTCGATTGAATTCACATGCAGCACGGGCGTCTTGCTGGTGCGACTCTTGGCTGCGAGAAAGCCAGTCACATTGATTGCCCCGCCGAGGGACACCGCCTGAAGCCAGCGCGCGGGTTCGCCCAAGGCTACAACAGCGATTTCCACCTCGACCAGGCGCTCTGTACCGCTTTCGGTCTGCGCGGATCTGTGTTGCAGCAATCCTTCGCTGACCGGAACTCCTGCAGGGGTATAGCGCAAGGCTTTGCGCTCGACCAGCTTTCCCGAGAGTTCGATGCAGTTCAGCCGTCTTTCCCGTACGAACTAGGCAACAGCCGCTTCGGTCGCCCCGGCCGGAGTTGTGTCACCAGGCATCATCGACCTGGACTTCTCTTCCTTCATCATCGGCGAAGGAGTCGTCACCGCGGCCTTCATCTTGACGGTGAGATGGCGCAGCACGGCATCGTTGAACTTGAACGAGTGTTCGAGTTCGTTCAGCGTCTCGCCGTCGCACTCGATGTTCATCAGGACGTAGTGAGCCTTGTGGATCTTCTGGATCGGGTAAGCTAGCTGGCGACGGCCCCAGTCTTCCAGGCGATGAATGCTGCCGCCCTTGGCGGTGACGATGGTGCGATAGCGCTCGACCATGCCGGGTACCTGTTCACTCTGGTCCGGATGGACGATAAAGCAGATTTCGTAATGACGCATGCAGACTCCTTCTGGGATGAACCCCCCGCCATGCGAATGCGGTGGGGCAAGGTTGAAAAGCCCGCGATTATAACAACTATCGCAGGCTTTCGGTCAAAACGCGGGAATTTGTCAGAAGCTGTCGTCGGCCATTTCCAGCGCGCCAGTCGCCCCGCCAATCACGGATTCCGCCAGGCCCGCTGCCTGGGTCAGGAAATGGTCGGCGAAGAAGCGGGTCGTCGCGAGCTTGGCCGGCCAGAACGGGTCGCCATCTCCGGCCGTAATTCTTGCCCGGGCAATCACCGCCATCCGCCCCATCTGCCAGCCGCCGGCAACGATGCCGAACAGGTGGAGAAAGGGCACGGCACCGGCATGAACCGCTTTCGGGTCACTGGCGAAATTGGCCACGATCCACAAAACCGCCCTTTCCAGCGCGTCGACCGCAGCAAGCTGACGACTTCCGATCAATGCCAGATCGCCGTCCAACCCGGCGGCAGCGGTCCGCATTTCGCCGATCACCGCATTGACCGTGGCACCCTTCTCCCGGGCAATCTTGCGGCCGATCAGATCGTTGGCCTGGATGGCCGTGGTTCCTTCGTAGATCGTCGTGATGCGGGCATCGCGCAGGTGCTGGGCAGCACCGGTTTCCTCGATGTAGCCCATGCCGCCGTGCACCTGGACGCCGAGGGAAGCGATGTCGATCGAGCTCTCGGTACCCCAGCCCTTGACCACCGGAATCATCAGATCGGCGAACGCCTGCGCCTGAGCACGCGCCGCAGCATCCGGATTCTGGTGCGCATTGTCGAGGGCAGCAGCGGTGACGTAGGCCAGCGCCCGCATCGCTTCGATGCGGGCGCGCATCGACATCAGCATGCGGCGGACATCGGGGTGACGGATGATCGGCACCTTCGGGCCGCCACGGACACCGACTTCTGCACCCTGGACACGATCCCTGGCATAGCCGACGGCACGCTGATACGCCCGTTCGGCATCGCCCAGACCTTCCAGACCGACATTGAAGCGGGCGGCATTCATCATGATGAACATGTATTCGAGGCCGCGGTTCTCTGCGCCGACTAGCGTGCCGATGGCCCCGCCGTGGTCGCCGAAGGCCAGCACCGCTGTCGGGCTGCCATGGATACCGAGCTTGTGCTCGATGGAAACACAGTAGACATCATTGCGTTCGCCCGGCTTGCCATCCGCCTTGAGCATGAACTTGGGCACGACGAACAGCGAGATGCCCTTGACGCCTTCCGGCGCATCGGGAGTGCGCGCCAGCACGAGATGGATGATGTTTTCCGTCAGGTCGTGCTCGCCGTAGGTGATGAAAATCTTCTGCCCGAAAATCCTGTAGGTACCGTCGCCGACCGGCTCGGCGCGACTGCGCACCGCCGCCAGATCGGAACCCGCGGACGGTTCGGTCAGGTTCATCGTGCCAGCCCATTCACCGGAGACGAGGTTCGGCAGGTACACCGCCTTCTGTTCGTCGCTGCCGGCGATCATCAACGCCTCGATGGCTCCCTGGGTCAGCATCGGACACAGCGAGAAGGCATGGTTGGATGCCTTCCACATCTCGCTGACCGCTGTCGCCAGCAATCGGGGCAATCCCTGCCCGCCGAACTCCGGGTCGCAACCGAGCGCGTTCCAGCCGTTGTCCACGAACTGGCGATAAGCTTCCTTGAACCCCGGCGGGGTGGTAACCACGGTATCTTTCCACCGTGCACCGTCCTGGTCGCCCGGATAATTGAGGGGTGAAAGAACGCCGCCGGCAAACTTCGCCGCTTCTTCGAGAATCGCATCCACCACATCCGGGGTCGCTTCCTCGCAACCCGGCAGGGACACGACCTGATCAAGACCGGCGAGATCCTGCATGACGAACCGGATGTCTTTCAATGGGGCCAGATATTCACTCATGATTCAGTTACCTCGCTTTCAATCTTGTTTGACACTTCCTTCAACTCGACCAAGAACAGGATGTCGCTGATGACCGGCAAAGAGAAGCCCAGGCGCGTCCCGCCCCGGTTGTCGCGCAACAGTTGGTTCATGTATTCGATGACGCTGCCGTCGTTCCAGCGCATGAGAACCTGTTCGGTGATCGCCGGCATGCCCTCGATGCCTTCGATTTTGCCACCGGCAAGCGGGTTGCCTGTGGCCGCCGGCTCGGTATCGAGGATTACGTCAACCGGTCCCTCGTTCTCGGGCTCGACTGCCTGCTCCCACCGCTGCACCTCGACGTTGAAATTCTTGTTGAGGTCGCGGGCAACCTTCTCGAATTCCTTGCGCATTCCCGCCATTCGGTAGACCTCCATGAGCCGGATCCACGGCTTGAGCGCTTCCTGCGGATTGCTGTCGATATACTCCTGGAGCGCTTGGGCAGCACCCTTCACGCGCCCGAAGGAAAGCATGATTTCAGCCAGTTCCATGACCGGGTTGGCCTCGAAATGCTCGTCGACCGTGGCCGCCGAGACCGACACGATCGAGTCCAACGGGGACGGCGCTCCGGCAGCCGGCGCAGCGGCCGAATGCGCGCCGGCACCGACATCGAGCTTCATCGGCATCCCCATGGCAACAGGGTTCACCGGCAGGTCGACGCCACCCCGCTCCTCGCGCTCATCCTTGCGTTGCGGGTCGACCTCGACATCCGCGATTCCATTGCTGGCCACACCCCCATCGGCGCGCCCCCGGGAATTCCGCCAGAACAGCCAGCCGACAACGGCCAGAAGCGCACCAACCAGTGCGCCGAAAAGGGTGTTGCTCGAGCCGCCAGCGCCAACTTCGGCAGGCACTGTCCTGATAGCCGCCTCCGGTGCGGGAACCGGCTGCGCCGGCTTGACCTCAGGCTGAGGCGATTGCCCGGCGGCTGGTGTGGCCGCCGCCTGTTCGAGTTTCTGCGTCAGCTCAGCCGCGCGCTGCTGCAACTCGCCAACCGTGGCCTCCATGCTCTTGATCTTGTCATCTGACGGCGCCATTCCGGCCGGAGCGACCGGAACCTTCGCCGGCTCGGCCGGCTGACCGGTCACCGGGGCAGGCGCCGATGACGGACGGGCAACCGCTGGCCGCGGAGCGACCGCAGTGCGAGCCGCTCCAGCCTCCCTCCGCGGCGCCGGGGTCGCCGCCGGCACCCTGACCGGAGGCGAACGATCCGCGGCGCGGCCCATCGGCGGTGACGCAAAAACAACGTACTCCCGGACGACATCATGCCCGCAGGAAACGTACACCACCACCGCAAGCACCGGGTCGGCAAGCGGCACACTTGAACGAATTTCAAGAACCGGTGGATAGCCCCTGCGAACCGCGAACGTCGCCTGCTTCAACCAGGGAAGATCATCATCTCCGGCGGGTTTCTTGAGCCGGAAGCAACTGGAATCCAGCGAACCCGCCCCCGCACCCAGAATATCGACCTCGAAGCGCGGCTTGTCGCCCAGTGCCGCCTTCCCTCTGAGTTCCCCGAGGCCGATGGCAGCCGCCTCCCCCGACAGCGCAATCAACGCGGCAATCAGGGAAGAACGAAATATGGATTGTTTCACCGTTTCAGACCCCAATGACATGAATTTTTTTCGAATTGTAGTACCTATTTGTTGGCGAGATAAATGGAATCATCAAAAGTCACAACCCATCCCGGGCGATAGATGACGAAGAGGGTCATCAACATGCCGCCGAGCCAGGCTTCCGAAAACCCGAGAAGGATAAGAAATGGAAGATATTCGCTGGCCAGATAGTCCCATTCGTAAGCGCCGGCCATGGCCAGCAGGCAAGCCGCGGCGACACCCACGCCAAAGACCGTCAGAAACGACCCGAGGAAACCATTGATGAAGACATAGATGAAAAAGTGCCGCGGCAGGGAGCCCAGGACCAGCCGATGGACCGCCTGACTGATCATTACCCCGATACCCGCCATCAGGAGTGCGTTGACTGCAAAGCTGAAGTACCCGGCTTCCCCATTCAGGGTGATGCCAAGAACGACCAGCGACAGGCCGACGAACGCAAGCTGTGGACCGAAGCTGAGGGTGAAGACCGTGGCCCCCAGGAGATGCAGCGACAGGCCAGGCTTGACCCCCGCCTTGAGACTCCACAAGAGCGTCAGCAGCACGATCATGCCGAGCCACACGTTCAGTTGCTCGGACTCCCTGAGCAAGGCCCATGGTGCCCTCAACAGACTGCGGGCGAAGAGTGGCAGCCAGACAGCCCAGGCCGCCCAGTACCAACCCTCTCCCAACAGTATATCCGACAGATTCACACGGCTATTCTAGCCGACGGCTGCCTCGAGTTGCGGAACCACTTCGAACAGGTCGCCAACGAGACCGTAATCCGCCACCTGGAAGATCGGCGCATCGGGATCCTTGTTGATGGCGACGATGACCTTCGAGTCCTTCATCCCGGCCAGGTGCTGAATCGCCCCCGAGATGCCGACCGCGATGTAAAGCTGGGGCGCGACAATCTTGCCGGTCTGGCCGATCTGGTAATCGTTCGGCACAAAACCCGCGTCGACCGCGGCACGACTGGCGCCGAGGGCAGCACCCAGCTTGTCGGCAAGCGGTTCGAGCAGCTTGTGATAATTCTCGCCACTACCCATGCCACGCCCACCCGCAACGATGATCTTGGCGGCGCCGAGTTCCGGACGTTCGGACTTGGTCAGTTCGCGGCCGGTCAGCGTTGTCTGCTTGGTATCGGCCGTGGCGGCGATGTTTTCGACCTGCGCCGAGCCACCGCCGGCGACCGCATCGAAGGCCGTGGCGCGCACGGTGATCACCTTGACCGGGTCGGCGCTCCTGACCGTGGCCAGCGCGCTGCCAGCGTATATCGGGCGGATGAAGGTGTCGGCGGATTCGATGCCGCTGATTTCGGATATCTGGCCGACATCGAGTAGCGCGGCGATACGTGGCAGGACGTTCTTGCCGAAGGGGCTCGCCGGGGCGAGGATGTGGGTGTAGCCCGCTGCATAGGCAATGACCAGCGCAGCAAGGTTCTCGGCGGTCTGGGATGCATAGTGGGGCGCATCGGCCACCTTGACTCTGGCGACACCTTGCAGGCCTGCAGCTTCCTGGGCGGCGCCGTTGCAGTTGGTGCCGGCGACAAGAACGTGGATCTCGCCACCGATCCTGCCGGCAGCGGCGACCGTGTTGAGTGTGGCAGCCTTGAGGCTCTGGTGGTCATGTTCGGCGATAACGAGAATGGTCATTTAGATCACCTTGGCTTCGTTCTTGAGTTTATTGACAAGTTCGGCGACGTCGGCAACCTTGATGCCGGCCGAACGCTTGGGCGGTTCGCTAACCTTGAGGACCGCCAGGCGGGGGGCAACATCGACGCCGAGTTCGGCTGGCTTGACGGTGTCAAGCCGCTTCTTCTTGGCCTTCATGATGTTCGGCAGCGTCGCATAGCGCGGCTCGTTCAGACGGAGGTCGGACGTAACCACGGCCGGCAGCGAGATCTCGAGGGTTTCGAGACCACCGTCAATTTCGCGCGTGACGGTGGCCTTCCCCTCGGCGATGACGACCTTGGAGGCAAAGGTGGCTTGCGGCCAGCCTGCCAGCGCCGCCAGCATCTGTCCGGTCTGGCTGGCGTCGTCATCGATGGCCTGCTTGCCACAAATGACGAGTTGCGGCTGCTCCCTGTCGCAGAGGGCTTTCAACAACTTGGCGACGGCAATCGGTTCCAGTTCGACGTCGGTTTCGACGAGGATACCGCGGTCGGCACCGATCGCCATGGCGGTGCGCAGGGTTTCCTGGCAGGCGGCAAGCCCGCAGGAAACGGCGATGACCTCGGTGGCGACGCCTGCTTCCTTGAGCCGGACCGCCTCTTCAACGGCGATTTCGTCAAAGGGATTCATGCTCATCTTGACGTTGGCCAGATCCACACCCGCGCCGTCCGCCTTCACGCGAATCTTTACGTTGTAGTCCACTACCCGTTTCACGGGGACGAGAATCTTCACAAAGCTCTCCTTTCCGGTCAGTTGATCTTGTCAGTGCCTTTTTACTACAGATTGCCACCTGTTTGACAGAGTCCGCATCATTGCGCACAATGACCATACCGTTTCGTATGGAGTGCATACGGTACCGTATGGAAACTCATTCTGTCAACCCCCGGACCCGACCGACCCGCCGCAAGCTGGCGAGTGCGCGAGTTCAGCTTGACCGCGGAAACTGGATCGAAAGCGCCATCGAAGTACTGGCCCGCGATGGCCTCGGCGGTCTTCGCATCGAAGTCCTTGCCAAGCGTTGTGGCGTCACCAAGGGCAGCTTCTATTGGCATTTCAAGGACCGTCAGGATCTGCTCACGGCCATGCTCGAATACTGGAAGGAAGGCCGCATTCGCGACATCGAAAAGACTACGTCGGTGACGCCGGGCCGGGAGCGCGAACAGCTTCACTTTGCCATCGAGGTCTATGGCGCCAGTCGCAATCGCAAGGGGATGGCGATTGAACTCGCGGTTCGCGACTGGGCCCGCCATGACCCGCAAGCGGCGACATTCGTCGAAGCGGTCGATCTCTATCGACTTGACTGCACCCGCAAGCTGTTCGTCGCCGCCGGCTTGACGGATGCCGAGGCCAAGAGCCGCAGCCTGCTGCTCTATGCCTGCGTCTTCGGGCTGTCACTGATGCACTACAAGCATTTTGACGACCATCTTGAAGACCTGAAACAGCGGATCGCCGAACGCATCGTCTCAGCTTGAACAGGCAGCGCGCTTGCCCTCGCTCCAGGCTGCCTCTTCCCAGGCCACAAGCTCATTCCCCAGTTGATCGACTGCCGCGGTCAGGGCAGCAACCCCGCCACGCGAATCAGCGCTTGGCGCCTGCTTCTCGATCCTGAACTCGTGGATCGTCAGGAGTGCCCGTGTCGAATCGAGGAGTTGCGCCCTGCCCTGCAGGTGGCCACGACTCGTTTCGGGATCATTGAAGATCTGGGCGAAGACGTCGACGTCGATACGCAGCACGCAACGCGTCCTGCCCTGCCCCGATGGCCGCATCCCGAGCTGCTGCATCAGTCGTTGCTGAATGAGCTGTGCCGGCGGGCCAGCCCAGCGTGCCCGCGTGTAATCCCGCAGGCGCGCCGGCTCGTCATAGGCGAGACGGTACTCGATGCCCATCGAGTCCATCCAAAGGGGTGCCCGTACCTCAAGCGCCAGTTCGCGGCGCTTGGGCACGGCCGCTGTGCGAACCTCGGACGGACCAAGATCATAGATGGCCAGCGCACTATCCCCTCCCCTCTTGCCAGCTGAATAACAGGCCGCAACAAGCAGGCAGCAGGAGACTATCAGCAGGCGGCGCATGTCAGCGGCCCCCGCTAGATGAGAACCCCGGCTCTCCGGGTCCCGGCGCGGCAGCCGGCACCCCGAAGACGAGCCCTTGGGGCGAGTCCTCGAGCAGGCGCAGGACACGGCTCAACTGTCTGGAGGTCAGCGAGAAATCCGCCGCCAGTTCGTTGAGCCGCGGCATTAGCGCCGACGTCCCGCCGGCGGAGGCGTCACCAATCGCCACGTCAAGCTTGTCGGCGGTCGCCTGCATCCTGCCAACGAGTTGTCGGGTATCGGCGAGCAAGGGGCCGACCTCGCCGGCAGCCCTGGAGATGCTCCTGATATTCTCGTCATCGAGCAGCTTGCGCACCTGAACCAAGATCGCATTCATATTTTCAATCGCCGGCTTCATGCTGGCCGAAGTCGCTTCCAGATTGGCCAAGGTTGCGGCAAAGCGGCGGCGGTTTTCCTCGTTGAGCAACGCACTGACCGCTGCCATGAGTTCCTGCGCCTGGCGCAGTGCCGCCGGGCCGCTCTCGCTCATTTCATCGAGCAACGAGGGCACCATGACGATGCGCGGAAGTTTGCCATCCCTGGCGACGAGGGGTTCGTCGTTCTTGCCGCTGTCCAGCAGCAGCACATGCGCTATCCCGGTGACACCCTGCGAGGCCAGTTTGGCGATCGTGCCCTTGGTCAGGGGGATGTTGTCGGCGATTGAAATCCTGATAAGGATATCGCTCGGGTTGTCGCTGTCGAGCCGGATATCCATGACCTTGCCGACGCGGATCCCGCGGTAGCGTACCTGCGCCTCGGGATTGAGGCCGCCGATGCTGAACTTGGTGACAACCACGTACTCACGCAGGTTGTCCTGGGTGCCGCGCAGCCAGATCAGGGCGGTGATCGCTGCCGCGCCCAGGAGAAGCGCAAACAGACCGGCGAGAAAGGCGTGCGACTTGTTTTCCATTGACGAATCCTACAACAACCCTGACTTGTCGCCATCCCTGAAACCGGCGAGAAACGGATGATCTCCGGCCATGACGTCCGCCGCGAGGCCAAACTGCACAATATGCTGTTCGGCGAGCACGGCGATATGTGTCGCCAGTCCGGCAAGTGTTTCCGGGTCGTGCGTCACCATGATGACCGTCAGTCCAAGTTCCCCCTGCAATTGTCCAAGGAGCCTGACAAAGCTCCGGCTCCGGTCGGGATCGAGACCGGCCGTCGGCTCGTCGAGCAGCAACAATTCCGGCTCGAGCGCCAGGGCGCGCGCCAGCGCGACACGTTTGACCATGCCGCCGGAGAGTTCCGCGGGCATCAGATTGCCGTGTTCCACCTCCAGTTCGACCATCGCCAGCTTGAGGTTGACCAGACGGCGAATCCAGTCTTCATCGAGGCGCTTCAGTTCGCGCAACGGGAAGGCGATGTTTTCGAATGCCGGCAGCGCCGAGAACAGCGCACCCGCCTGAAACAGCATGCCCAGCCGCCGCAGCAGGGCAGACTGCGCAACCGCGTCGGCGGTGCCGAGATCCTCTCCAAACAGGCGAACCGAACCGGCAGCCGGCTGGATCAGGCCGAGAATCTGGCGCAGCAGCGTCGTCTTGCCACTGCCCGACCCGCCGACGAGACCGACGACCTGGCCACGCTCGACCCGCAGGTCGAGATTGCGATGCACGACACGATCGCCGATGCGCGTGCCCAGGCCGCGCATCTCGACGACAGCCGGGTTCGCCGCGCCGGTCATAACTGGGGAATTCCCATATTCCGGGTGTTGATCGCAAACACGGCGTCGGCGAGGATTACCAGCGTGATCGCCGTGACTACCGATGTCGTCGTGTTGGCCGACAGACTCTCGGTATTGGGCTTGACGCGCAAGCCGAAATGACAGGCAACCCAGGCGATGATGAAACCGAAAACGATCCCTTTGGTCAGGCCGATGACGAGATTGGCGACCGGAACCGCACGCTGCAGGTTCTGGACAAAATACGTCGGCGAGATATCCAGCTGCAACATTGCGGAAAGCATGCCGCCGATCAGGGCGATCGCCGAAGCCCACAGCACAAGCAATGGCATCACCACGGTCAACGCCAGCAACTTGGGCAAAACCACGCGAATACTGCGCGAGATGCCCATCGCGGTCAACGCGTCGATTTCCTCGGTGACCCGCATCACACCAATCTGCGCAGTCATCGCCGAGCCAGAGCGGCCGGCGACAAGGACTGCCACCAGTACCGGCCCAAGTTCGCGAATGATCGAGATGCCGAGGATATTGACGATGAACAGGTCGGCGCCAACGCTGCGCAACTGGAGCGCCGACAGATAACTGAGCGTCACCCCGATCAGGAATCCGACCAGACCGGTGACAGGCAGGGCAAGCGCGCCGGCCTTGTAGATATTTGCTGCGGTTTCTTTCCACGGCATCTCGGAAGGGTGGCGGGCAAGATGGCAGAGATCGAGGAGCATCTGCCCGAACAGGGTCACCAGCCCGATGGCATGGTCGATCGAACCGAGCACCAGATCGCCGATACGCTCGACCGGCCCCGGAGCCGTGACCGTCCCCGAGCTGGCTGCAATTGGGGCCGCCGCAACGCGTTCAACGGTGCGCCGGTGGGTTTCCGTGACGATCAGATCTGCCGGCCAGCACTCATTCCACGTCCGCCAGAGAAGCACCGCTGCCGCACTGTCCAGCCGGTCGACGTCCGAGAGATCCCACGACAAGCCCCCCAACCCGCCCGCAGTCAGTCGCGCCTGCAACTGGGGAAGTTCGGGAAGCAGCGCGGCTAGCGTCCATTCCCCACTCAGCACGACTTTCCCCGGCTCGATCTGCAGACGGGGCGGGTTGTTCATGCCTGCCACCTCATCGCCATCGACTTTACGGTGTAGTCGCGACCGATTTCCCTCCACACGGCCGCTTCTTCACTCAAGGCCGCCGCCGTCCATGGATTTTCCGCCAGCCATCCGGCCGGCAGATCGAGCCGGAAGCCACCGGATGTAGCCGCCACCCGCCATGTCGGCAGCGCGCGATCGTCGCGTGTCCGGTGCAGCAGAACCGCAAGCCGCAGACTGAAGATCAGTCTCCAGGCACTGTCGACCGCAGGCAGGGCCCGCAGCTTGTCAAGTGTTCCGCGATGGGCGAGGACCAGCATCGCCAGGCGCGCTTGATCCCTCTTGGAAAAACCCGGCATGTCCGCGTACGTCAGGATATAGGCGCCATGCTTGTGATAGGCACTGTGCGCCACTGAAATGCCGATTTCATGGAGATGCGCCGCCCACGACAGAAACTGTACGTCCGCCATGCCGGGCGCCCCCTCGGCAAGCTCCGTCAACGCCGACAGGGCAGTGGCTTCGACCCGCTCGCTCTGGTTGACCTCGACCTGATAACGGCGGCGGAACTGGGCCACCGTCGAATCGCGCATGTCTTGGTGATGATAGCGGCCGAGGAGGTCGTAGAGGACGCCCAGGCGCAGGGCGCCGTCGGCATACGACATCGTCTCGATCCCCAGTTCCTCGAAAACCGCCGACATGATGGCGATTCCACCCGCCATGACCGGCATGCGGTCCGCCTTGATGCCCTGCAGATCGAGCGCCTCGGCCGAGCCGGCCTCGACCAGCAGGGCGCACAACAGGTCGAGCCCCTCGCGAGTAATGCCGAACCGGCCGCCCGGGTTCAACTGGTTCAGCTCCAGCACATCGGCAATCGCCCGCGCCGATCCGGAGGAACCGACCGCCTCCTTCCATCCCAGGCCCTTGTAATCACGGGCGATCAACTCGATTTCCTTGGCCGCAGCAACCTGCGCGCCACGCAAACGCTTCCGGTCGACCTTGCCATCCGGGAAGAAGCGCAGCGTGTAGCTGACGCAGCCCATGTACAGCGATTCCATTAGTCGCGGTCGATGCCGCCTGCCGATGATGAACTCGGTCGATCCGCCACCGATGTCGACGACCAGTCGCCGGTGCGCCGCCGCCGGGAGCGAGTGCGAGGCGCCAAGGTAAATCAGGCGCGCCTCTTCGCGACCGGCGATGATCTCGATGGGAAAGCCCAGCGCCTCCTCGGCCAGCGGCAGGAACTCCGCCGCGTTCTTTGCCACGCGCAGGGTATTGGTCGCCACCGCTCGTACCGCGCCCTGATCCAGTCCGCGCAGGCGCTCGCCAAAACAGCGCAGGGCCTCGAGGGCGCGCTCCTGCGACGCGAGATCAAGACGCTTGTCCGCCATCAGTCCGGACGCCAGACGCACCGGTTCCTTGAGAGAATCCAGCGGATAAATCTGATCGTCGACCACCCTGCCGACCTGCAGGCGGAAGCTGTTGGAGCCCATATCGACAGCCGCCACGGTTTCGTAAATCATTCGCTCGCAATCATGGAAATCTCTATCTGACGGGCATTCTAACACCCGCCTCCAAGTCTCATTCCGGCGGCACGGGCACAAAAAACCCGCCAGCTTGCCCTGGCGGGTGCGGACAGGAAGCTGAGGGCTTTGTCAGCTTGCCAGCAGGTTCCTGATCTGCTCGATGGTGGAGGCATCGTCGATGGTCGGCAGATCACCGACATCGCGGCCTTCGGCCAGCGCCTGCAGCGAACGGCGCAGCATCTTGCCAGAGCGCGTCTTCGGCAATCCGGTGACAAAGTACACGCGGCCCGGACGGGCGATCGCACCAAGGCTGCCATCGACGGTCGCCATGACTTCCTTCTCCAGCGCCTTGGCCAGTTCGGGGGTCGCCACCCGGGAAGCGTCCTTGACGACGGCGAAGGCCATCGGCATCTGGCCCTTGAGCTTGTCGTCGACGCCGACTACGGCAACTTCCGCGATCGCCGAATGGATCTGGATCGCTTCCTCGATTTCACGGGTGCCCAGGCGGTGGCCGGCAACGTTGATGACGTCGTCGGTGCGGCCGAGGATGGTGAAGTAGCCTTCGTCATCCTTGATCGCCCAGTCGAAGGAGGAATAAACCAGCGGCTCCTTGAACAGGGAGAAATAGGTGCTGACGAAACGGTCGTCCTGCCCCCAGACGGTGGTCAGGCAGCCCGGTGGCAGCGGCGGCACGACGGCGGCGATGCCCTTCTCGTTGGCCTCACACTCCGACCCGTCCTCGCGGAATATCCTGAGGTCGTAGCCATAGACCGGGAAGCTCGGCGAACCCAGCTTGATCCGCGTCTTCTCGACGCCCGGGAGCGCCGCCAGCATCGGCCAGCCGGTTTCGGTCTGCCAGTAGTTGTCGATGACCGGCTTCTGCAGTTCGTTCATGAACCACTCGTGGGTGGTCTCATCGAGCGGCTCGCCGGCCATGAAAATGTGCTTGAGCGAGGACAGGTCGTACTTGTGCATAAAGGCCGGATCCTGCTTCTTCAGAACACGGGCCGCGGTCGGCGCCGAGAACATGACGTTGACCTTGTATTTCTCGACGATCTGCCACCAGATACCGGCATCCGGACGCAGCGGCGTGCCTTCGTACATGATCGTGGCCATGCCGGCGATCAGCGGGCCGTAGATGATGTAGCTGTGGCCGACGACCCAGC
>ERZ724507.267-NODE-267-length-23879-cov-7.334746_pt1 | contig 23879 bp, 13 predicted proteins | sample MGYA00376040_ERZ724507 | MGnify/ENA primary metagenome ERZ724507 (study PRJEB28724, sample SAMN07190883) | activated sludge metagenome | isolation source: activated sludge of sewage treatment plant in Hong Hong | place: Hong Kong | collected 2016-03-17 ...
AGAGCGCCAAGGCCGAAGCGGCACAGCGCCGGCGCGAGAAACTGGCCGTGCTGCGTCCCAAGGACGGGCAGACGCCTCTGGCCGTCGTGATCGGCGAATTCAAGGCAAGTGAGGCGACGAGCCAGGGCCACCGGGTCTGGATCCGGCACATGCCGGATGCCCCGCTGCTGATCCCCAGCCGGAGTTGGGAGCGCATCGAGCGGGTGTTCGCCCCCCTGTTCGAAGCGCGCGATGCCGATACCGGCCACCCGGTACGCATCATCATTGCCGCGCTGATCCGAGCCCGCCGTGAATACACCTACGAGATCGATGCGGCGAGCCTGATGCTTGCCAGCGAACACTGGATTCCCGTCGATGGCGTTCACGACTTGCCGCTGATCGATGCTCTGGTCGCCCAGCACCGCCGCTTCGTAAAACCGCTACGCTATGACGCTCGAAGTGCGGCGGTCTTTCCGAATGCCTTACTGCTGGATGCCGGGCCGGTACCGGTACCGTTGCACGTGGTCAGCGCTTTCATGGAGCCGAAGGAGCGGCTTTCCAAGGAAAGGGCAATTGTAGAAATCGGTGGGCAGGGCGCCTGGGTTTGGAGGACAGAGGAGCCGATGCCGCCCATCGCCTAAACAGAAGTATGGCAAAATTTCTCAAACCTTTTCCCGAAACATAATTTTTTTTTACTCTTGCCGGTCGTATTAAAAGCTGGCCGCGTCAACTGCGTGCAGCTAGCCACTTGCCTCGTCACATACGAATCAAAATGATGCGAATATGCCATGAGCAGTGTATGATTTGCCCATGGCCACCCAACCTCAAATCCGCGCATGAATGTCGAGAAATTACGTGCGGACGTGTCACTGCTCTCGCAGACTCAGCGCGAGCGCCTCGCTTACATCGACTACAAGGTTTTTTTCAGCGGCGAGCTTCGGCGGGCCGACCTGGAATCCCGATTCGGTATCGCTGTGGCCGCAGCCACGCGTGATTTGACCTGTTACCGAGGTCTGGCACCCAGCAATCTCGTCTATGACGCCAGCGCCAAGCTTTATCTGATTGGTGACCGGTTCGCACCTATTTTTCCCTTTGCGACCGAGCGTGCTTTGGCCTGGCTTCGTCAGGGCTACGGCGACGGCCTGACACTGAGCATTGGCCGCCAAATCCCGACCGACGGCGCCGACCTGCTGGCCCCACCCCCAATCGAGACCATCGGCACGATTGCGCGGGCAATTCATCGCCAACTCGCACTGAAAATCCGCTACCAGTCACTGTCATCCGGCGCATCGGTTCGCGACATCGTGCCACTCGCCCTGGTCGATAACGGGCTGCGCTGGCACGTTCGAGCCTATGACCGTAAAAATTCCCGCTTCGGCGACTTCGTCATTAACCGGATTACCAGCCTGGAAACCGCCAACACTCCGATGGCCGCAGAAGAATCCTTGGCCGAGGACGGGCAGTGGAATCAACAGATCGAGTTGGAACTTGTTCCGCATCCGGGGCTGACGCATCCACCAGCAATAGAGGCCGATTATGGCATTTCCGATGGCGTGCTGAGAGTCGTCGCTCGCGCGGCGGTGGCAGGGTACTCACTGGGTCGATGGAGTGTCGATTGCTCGCCAAATCACGCTCTCGATCCGAATCGGCACCAACTCTGGTTGCGCAATTCACAGGTGCTCAACGGCGTCGATAGCGCCATGCTTGCTCCCGGTTACTCACTGAAGGGCGGCTTAGATGCCCTTGTATAACGCCGAAATTTCCGCCGGCTCCTTAATGTTGCCGGAGAGCCGCCGGGTCGCCCGACTGCTGCTCACGCACCCGACTAAGGAGCAGTGGTTCGAAGCGCTCAAGGTCGACAACATCCTGCAAAAGAAGTCTCCGGCAACCGCCCGACGTCAGGCACGTTTGATCCGCAATCGCCTCGACACGCTTGAAGACGAAGCCTGGTCGCTGATTGCCGAAGGCTCACAGGAGGTGGCGACGCAGTTGTTGTTCGCTGCCGCGATCAAGCACAGCCGAGTCCTCGCCGACTTCTTGCGTGACGTGTATGCGGGTCATATGCGCCGTTTGGAACAAAACATCTCACCGGCCAAGGATTGGGAAGCCTTCCTGGCTGAATGCGTGCAACGCGATCCCGAGGTCGCGAACTTCAGCGCCACCACCCAGGCCAAGATGTTTCAGGTAGTCCTCAGAGTGCTGGCCGAGGGCAAGTATGTCGATTCAACCAAGACCCTGCGACTCACGCCGCCGCATCTCCACCCCGATGTCGTGCGCTACCTGAAGCGACATGGCGAAACCACTGTGCTCTCCACCATGGACATGACCCAATGAGTCAGACTTTTAACGAGCGGCTCAATCAGATACTGCCGAAGCTGACCTCGTCCGACCTGCTGACCAATCAGGGACTCGGCAACGAGATCGGTTTCTGGATCTTCGATTATCCGCCGGAAGAGGAAATGGCCATGCGTGCCTTCCTTCAGGATGTTGTGATGCCGGCGCTTGGCAAACACCAGCCGGCGATCAAGGCGGCCGACGTCAATCTGTTTGATCTGGTCATCGGCTTGCTGGAGGAACGCAAAATCCTCGACAAGGCCATCGAAATGCAACGCACCCAGGGCGACGCCAAAACCCTTGAGTCCCTGCGTCGGGTGTTGAAGGAAGACAAGCTGGCAGAGCGGCTGGTGGCTCAGCACGACATCGCCAACCTCGACGTCTTGCTGCTCTGGAACGTCGGTGCCGTCTATCCCATGCTGCGCACCCACACGCTGCTCACGGCTCTGCATGCCCACATGAAGGACACGCCGCTGGTGATGTTTTATCCCGGCAAGTACGACGGCTTTTCGCTACGCCTCTTCAACAAGCTGAAGGACGATCACTACTACCGTGCCTTCCAGCTCGTCTCCTGAATACTCTCACCCCGGAATCCAGAACATGAAAATTAGGGAGCTCTTTACCAAGCCGATCGACCGCCCGATCAATGGCGTCATCAAAGCCGATCAGCGCGATGCCGAGAGTATCTGGCAGGAACTCGACGAGTACGTGGTCACCAAGCAGCTGACCGAATACTTCCGGCGCTTCTTCGACGCTTTCCTGGCGGCTGCCGATAACCCGAAGGACCCGGTGCTTTCCGCGCGCATGGCCGTCTGGGTTTCCGGCTTCTTCGGTTCCGGCAAATCCCACTTCATCAAGATCCTGTCCTACCTGCTGGAGAACATCGAAGCGGTGAATCCGCAGGATGGCACCACCAAGCGGGCCGCCCAGTTTTTCGATGAACACAAGATCAAGGATGCGATGCTGCTGGCCGACGTCCAACGGGCAGTGCAGGGGAGTTCTGACGTCATCCTGTTCAATATCGATGCCAAGGCCGACAGCAAATCTGACCGCGACGTCATCCTGCAGGTCTTCCTGCGCGTCTTTAACGAAAAGCTTGGCTACAGCGGTGACGCACCGCATGTCGCTGAAATGGAACGCCACCTGGTCAGCAAGGGCGCCTATGAGGCATTCAAAACGGCATTCGCCGACAAGAATGGCTCGACCTGGGATGCCGAGCGCGATGCCGTTGATTTCCTGCGCGATGATGTCGTTTATGCCCTGGCCAAAGCACTTAAGCAGAGTGAAGAATCTGCTGCCGCCTGGTTCGACAACGCCCGCGAGACCTACCGCATCAACATCGAAGGGCTCGCCAAACTGATCCAGAGTTATCTGGCAACCAAACCTACCGGTCACCGCATCGTCTTCCTGGTCGACGAGGTCGGCCAGTTCATCGGCGACAACACGCAACTGATGCTCACCATGCAGACCATCGCCGAGCAGTTGGGCACGCTCTGCCAGGGCAGGGCATGGGTGATCGTCACCAGTCAGGAAGACATCGACGCGGCCATCGGTGAAGCCAACAAAGCCAAATCGCAGGACTTCTCGAAGATTCAGGGGCGCTTCCATACCCGCCTGTCGCTGGCCAGTTCCAATACCGACGAAGTGATCGGCGAGCGCCTGCTGGCCAAGACCGAAGCGGCGCACGTAGTCTTGCGTGATTGCTTCGAAAAGAAGGGCGACATCATCAACAACCAGCTCGCCTTCGTCGGCAACTCGGTGACGATGAAGAGCTATAAGGACTCGGCGGAATTCGTCGCCTGTTACCCGTTTGCGCCTTACCAGTTCGCGCTACTGCAAAAGATCTTCGAATCGATCCGCAAGGTCGGCGCCACCGGCAAGCATCTCTCTAAAGGAGAGCGTTCGCTGCTCGACGCGTTTCAGTCCGCCGCTGTGCGCAATGCCGACCGGGGAATCGACGCCCTGGTGCCGCTCTACGACTTCTACCCCTCGATTGAAAGCTTCATCGACACCAGCGCCAAGCGTTCGATCGACGAAGCGCCGGGCAACGCCGCGTTGGAACCCTACGACATCAACCTGCTCAAGGGGATGTTCCTGATCCGCTACATCCCGGACATCGTCAAACCGAACGTCGATAACCTGGCCACGCTTTGCGTCAATGAAGTCGATGCTGACAAACTGGCGCTCAAGCGCCGGATACAGGAAAGCCTCGCCCGCCTGGAACAGCAGCGTCTGGTCAGTCGCAATGGCGACCTCTGGTTTTTCCTGACCAACGAAGAGCGCGACGTCGCCCGTGAAATCGGCCATGTGGAAGTCTCCGCCAACGAAAAGTGGCGACTGCTCAGTGAGCTGCTCTACGACGACATCCTCGGCGGGCAGACCAAGGTACGGCACAAGGACACCAAGGCCGACTATGAATTCAACCGGCTGCTCGACGGTGCTCCGTGGAAAAACGCCAGTCATCCGCTCAGCCTCGAAATCGTCACCCCATTGGGCGATGAGTACGAAGCACTGACCGAAGCCAAATGCATCCTGCGCAGTTCGGAATCCGGTGGCCGGGCGCTGATCCGGACGGCCGAAGGCGAGCGTCTCGACATTGAGCTGACCCTCTATCTCCAGATCGAAAAATTTATCGACAGCCCGAAGGCCAGCGCAGCGGCGGCTTCCCTCAAGCGCATCCTGTCCGATCGCAAGGACGAGAACCGCGAACGCCGTAGCCGCATCGTCGCCCAACTGGGCGACCTCATGCTGGCCGGCGATTGCTATGCGCTCGGCCAGAAGCCGCAGATCAAGGCCGCAAGTCCGGGCACGCTGCTCGACGAGCTGGTCAATTACCTGATCTCCAACACCTACACCAAGCTACCCTACCTCAAGGCCCGGCAGAACGATCCCATCGCTGAAATCAAAGCCGTCCTGGCGGCTGACGACATTGGTCAGCAGGGACTCAATCTGAATGGGGAGGAGGGCAACCCCCTCGCCATCAAGGAGCTGCGCGAATACCTGCACCTCAAGGCCAGCGTCGAGCGGGTGTTGCTGTCCGATGTCGTCGATCGCTTCACGGGCATCCCCTGGGGCTGGAAACCGGAGTGGGAAGTTGTCTTGCTGGTAACGCGCCTCTACATGGCCGGCGAAATCAAGCTGATGTGCGAAGGTGACGACCTCGATCCCAAGAATGCCGCCGATCCGCTGACCAAATCGGTGCGCTTTAAGCAGATCTCCATCCTCAAGAAGAAAGTGCCTGACGCCGCCTCGATCAAGCGGGCGCGAGATCTTTACAAGGACATCTATTCCAAGATCGCCCGTGAAGATGCCGATGGCCTGGTGGCCGATTACCGTGCGGCATTGGGCGAATGGCAAAACGATCTCAAGAGCTACGTCCAGACGGCCTCGATCAAGCACCATCCGGGCAAGGACGTCATCAACGCGTCCATCACGCGGATCGGCAAGCAGCTGGCCATTCGCGACGCCTTTGAATTCATCGAAACCATGCTGGCCGCTAAGAGCGACTGGCTGGATACCAGCGAAGACATCCACGACGTCGTCAGCTTCTACAAAACGCAACTACCGACCTGGGGCAAGTTGCTCGAAGGCTTGGCGGGCTTTGTCGACAACCGGGAAGTTCTGCAAAAGGATTCGCTCGGCGCCACTGCACTGGCCGATCTGGAATCGATCCGCGACAACACGGCGCCTTATGGCCAGATTCCGCGCATCGACGCGCTGATCAAAACCGTCGAAGGCATCAATGAATCCGCCGCCCAGGTCAAACGTGAGCGTGCGCTGAATTCGATTGACGTCAAAATTGCAGAAGTCGTCAAGTCGCTCGGTCAGGTTCAGGCACCAGCCGATCTGCGCAACAAGGCGCTGTATCCCTTGCAAGAGCTGAAGACGAAAGTGGCCGGGCTGTTGAGCATACCGAAGATCATGTACTTGCAGGAGCAGGCCGGTACGTTGCTTGACGACGCGATGGGCGTCATCGAGAAGGCAAGCCAGCAGGCCGCGCCAAAAGCGCCATCGGTCGTCAAGGATTCGGGCGCCACGACGACTTCCACCGTTTTGACCACGGCCCCAAAAAGCGTCGCGCCGAAGCCCTCCAAGGTCATTCGTGCGGCGGATCTTTCTCCGACGATTTACCTGGAAACCGAAGCCGAGGTTGAAACCTTCATAACCAAGCTCAAGGCCGAGCTGCTGGACGCCATCAAGGCCGGCCAACGGGCACGGATCAGTTGAGGCAAGGGGCATCAATCGGGCGTATGATTGCATGAATCTTCAATGAGAAAATAGTCATGACCGGTCATGCTTCTGCGGTTCCAGGCAGTAATCTTCTGAGTCGGCACGTTCGTGCCGGCAAGGTCTATCGCCGTGAGGATCTGCTTCCCTATTCGAACAGTGTTGACCGCGAATTGCAGCGACTGGTGAGCGCCGGCACGCTGCGCAAACTGGCGCAGGGGCTCTACTTCAAGCCCAAAAAAAATGTGTTCGGTGACGTGCCGCCCGACGAAAAAGACCTGCTCGCGGCATTCCTGCGCGACAAGAACTTTCTGAGTTTCAATCCCAGCGTCTATAACTCACTGCGGCTGGGCACCACCCAGCTTTACAACAAGACCGTGGTCTATAACCACAAACGCCACGGCCAGTTCAAGCTCGGCAACCGTACCTATGATTTTCGGGTCAAGCATCGCTTCCCCAAGCCGGCGCAGGTAACGCCGGAATTTCTGCTGGTCGATATGCTCAACAACCTGTCCGAGCTGGCCGAGGATGAAATGGATGTCCTCGATCATGCCCAACGCAAGCTGGCCAGCTTTGATCAGAAACTGCTCAGGAAGATGCTTGAAGAGTACGGCTCAGTCGCCACCAAGCGGCGGGTCGGCGGCTGGCTGGTGCAACAGGCAGCACAGGCAGCCGAGGCGCCGTGTGTTGCTGCCAAGATGATGGCGCACGACTAGATGGCCGGCACGCCGAAGTTTCTGCACGAACTTCCGATTTTCACCGAGCTGGTGGATCAGCTCGCACAATCGCTCAACGTCAATTCCTACCTGATTGAGAAAGACTATTGGCTGATGCACTGCCTGTGGGGCTTGCAGCATCAAGGGTGGAAATTCGAGCTCAAAGGTGGCACCTCGCTTTCCAAAGGCCACGCCATCATCGAGCGCTTTTCCGAAGACATCGACATTCGTTTCGAGCCACCGGCGGATCATGCGCTGAAGACCGGCAAAAATCACGACAAGCCGGCACACGTCGCCGCACGCAAGGACTACTTCGACTGGCTGGCCGGGAACATCCAGATTCCCGGCTTGATCGGCGTGACACGCGCCACAGATTTTGACGACACCAGCTATCGCAACGGCGGCATCGTCCTGAACTATCCTTCGGTCACTCAGCCCCTACCGGGCGTCAAGGACGGCATCCTGCTGGAAGTGGGGTTCGACCTTACCGCCCCCAATGCGCCGCGAACCATCAGCTCCTGGGCGATGGATGCTGCCCTCAAGGCTAGCTTGGCCGTGATCGACAATCGGGCGGTCGACGTACCGTGCTATGCCTTGGGCTACACCCTGGTGGAAAAGCTGCAAACCGTCTCCACCAAATACCGCAAGCAGCAGGAGACGGGCAACTTTGCCAAGAACTTCCTGCGGCACTACTACGACATTTACTGTCTGCTTGAGCAAGCCGAGGTGCAAGCCTTTATCGGCAACACGGCCTACCACGCACACAAGCAGCTACGGTTTCCCAAAGCCGACAATCAGCATATTGCCAGCAACGAAGCCTTCCTGCTCAGCGACCCCGCCGTACGCACTCTGTACGAGCGGAAATACCGCGAGACCGCGGCCCTCTATTACGCCGGCCAAGTTCCGTTTGCCACCATTTTTGATCGCATCGCCCAGTATCGGGATCGCCTCTGACCATGAACAACGCCAAACTCAAATCCTACGCACCGCAAGCCCGCAAGGACTTCATTGCCTCCGTTACCGCCCGCGCTAACCAGCTCGGCATTTCGGAAAACAACGGCACGGTCGACGTCGCGCCTAGCGAGAAATCAGGCGACATCGTCCTGATTGCCGGGCAAGCGTGGCCGGCCAAGATCCATCAGCAGCGCGAACGCCTGGTACAGCGCATTCAAAAAGACGGCTTCGCGCACACCATGGAGGCCATTGCCTACACCTGGTTCAACCGCTTTGCTGCCCTCCGCTATATGGAATTGCATGATTACCTGGACCACGGACATCGGGTGCTGTCGAGCCGGGAGGGCGGATTGCCAGAAATCCTCGCTCATGCCAGCGATTTGGCGGAGTTGATGCCGGGGCTCAACGCCAGCCAGGTTGCCGATCTGAAACTCGCAGGCGACAGGGATGGCGAACTGTATCGTTTGCTGCTGGTGGCGCAATGCAACACGCTCTCCAGCGCCATGCCATTTCTCTTCGAGCGCATCGACGACGAATCGGAACTGCTGCTGCCTGACAATCTCCTTCGCACCGACTCCCTGATACGCGCGTTGGTCGAGGAAATCCCTGAAGCAGAGTGGGCAGACATCGAAATCATCGGCTGGCTTTACCAGTTCTACATCTCGGAGAAGAAGGACCAGGTCATCGGCAAGGTCGTGGCCTCGGAGGACATTCCGGCAGCCACGCAACTCTTCACGCCAAACTGGATCGTTAAGTACATGGTCCAGAATTCTCTCGGTGCCCAATGGCTTGCAACTTATCCGGATTCGCCGCTCAGGGGACAGATGGCGTACTACATAGAGCCCGCCGAGCAGCCCGTCGAGGTCAAGGAGCAGCTCGCGGCAATTACGCCCAGCCAACTTGATCCGGAGGAACTTACGCTTATCGACCCGGCCTGCGGCTCCGGCCACATCCTGGTCGAAGCGTATGAACTGTTCAAGGCCATTTATCTGGAACGCGGCTATCGGCAACGTGATGTGGCGCAACTGATTTTGGAAAAAAACCTCTACGGTCTCGATATCGACGAGAGAGCGGCGCAGTTGACGGGCTTTGCATTAATGATGAAGGGGAGGGCCGATGACCGGAGGTTGTTTGGGCGCGGTGTGAAGCTCAATGTGATGGTGCTGGAGGACAGCCTTGGGTTTGATGTGGATGGGCTGGTAAATGGAGTGAAACTCGCGGACTACGGTCTGCAATCCAGGGATCTGTTGGAGCTGAAGATGCTGTTTGAGCATGCGACAACGTTTGGGTCGCTGATTCAGGTGCAGGAAGAACTAAAAGAAAAGCTTCCGGCGCTGAAGGAGTTATGCGACACGGTTGGCGAGGATCTGTTTGTGTTGGAAGCGCTCAAGCGCTTAAGACCGCTGGTGCAGCAGGCCAACTTGCTTGTAAGGACGTATGACGCTGTGGTCGCAAACCCGCCATATATGGGAAGCGGGTACTACTGCCCTTCGCTGAAGCAATTGGTAAATACCAACTACAAAGCAGGGAAGGCGGACCTGTATGGTGCCTTCACTCTTCGTAACATCAAGTTTGCCAAGCGTAGCGGACGTGTCGGAATGATTACGATTCCTAGCTGGCTATTCCTTTCCGCTTTCGAAAGTTTAAGAGCACATATCGTCGAGAATGCGCCAATATCAAGTCTTGTTCACAACGGCAGGGGCGTTTGGGGATCAGATTTCGGTAGCTGTGCTTATGTCCTCAGCCGTACTGTCTCTTCCTTTTCAAATGGACGTTTCCTCCGTCTTTTTGATAAACAGGGAAGCGTTTCAACTAATGATGAACTTGAAAAGCGTTTTCACTTAAATCCGCGGTTCACGGCTCGGAACAGCGAATTCAAAAGGATTCCGGGCGCCCCGGTAGCGTATTGGGCGTCTTCGAAGTTCCTCGATGGATTCGCACTTCCAAAAATTGGTTCACTGACAAAGGGCGAAGGCAAGAACGTAACTGCAAACAACGATAGGTTCTTACGCTTTTGGTGGGAGGTTTCTGGGCAGGAAGTCGGTAGAGACAAAAAGTGGTTGTTGTACGCCAAAGGAGGCGACTTCCGTAAATGGTCGGGAAATCTTGAGTACGTATGCAACTGGAGCGAGGACGCACGCTCTTTCTACAGAAGCAATAACTCATCTCGCATTATCGATGAAGCCTATTGGTACTTAAAGGGCATTACTTGGACTGTGATTTCCTCGCTCGGAACGGGTTTTCGATTCCTTCCAGCTGACACGACCTTCGACACTAAGGGGCTGGCTCTCTTTTTCCAAAGAGATGAAGACTTGAACCGTGTGCTTTTGATGTTCAATTCAGTCGTCGGCAAGGCGTATTTGAAGATTCTTAATCCGACATTTTGTCTTAACACGATTGATGTTAAGGCCGTCCCATATAGTTCGGCAGTTTCTCTGAAAGAGGTCAGTGCGCAGTATCTAATCGAATTGTCGAATCAAGACTGGAACGCCTACGAGCATTCCTGGGACTTCCAAAATAATCTCCTCCTACCGCGCTCCTCTGACTGTCACCCTACTCTCGAATCCTGCTATATCGCCTGGAATACTCAGAACCGCGTCACCATCGCACAGATGCAGCGCCTCGAAGAGGAGAACAACCTTCTCTTTATCAATGCTTATGGTCTTGCCGCCGAACTGACGCCTGAAGTACCGATCGAGCAAATCACACTGACGGTAAATCCCGCCTACCGTTACGGCGGCAATCTCACCGAAGAGGAGCAATGGACCCGCTTCCGTAAGGACACAATTGCGGAACTAGTTTCTTACGCTGTCGGTTGCATGATGGGCCGCTACAGCCTTGACGACCCCGGCTTGATCTATGCCCACGGTGGCAACATCGGATTTGACGCCACGCGCTACAAGACATTCCATGCCGACGCTGACGGCATCGTGCCGGTGACAGATGAACTCTGGTTTGACGATGACGCAACCAACCGTATGCGCGAGTTCCTGCGCGCCGCTTGGGGCGGCGAGCATCTGGATCAGAACCTTGAATTTTTCGCCGCCAACCTCGATACCAAGGGTAACGAAATGCCCGACGAAACAGTCCGCCGCTATCTGGCCAACCAGTTCTTCAAGGATCACCTCCAAGCCTACAAGAGACGCCCGATCTACTGGCTGTTTTCCAGCGGAAAACAAGGGGCCTTCCAGGCACTGGTCTACCTGCACCGCTACAACGAAGGCACGCTCTCCCGCATGCGCGCCGAATACGTCGTTCCCCTCACCGGCAAAATGCAGTCGCGCATCGAGATGCTGGAAAAAGACCGCGATGCCGCCAGTTCAACCGCGGCTCGCACCAAGTTCGCCAAGCAGATCGAATCGCTGAAGAAGAAGCACGTCGAACTGCTCGCCTACGACGAAAAACTCCGCCACTACGCAGACATGCGCATCCAGCTCGACTTGGATGATGGGGTGAAAGTGAATTACGGCAAGTTTGGGGATCTGCTGGCTGACGTGAAGGCTGTTACGGGAGGCACCGGGGATGAATGAAAATAAACTGAATGCGATTCAGACTGGGAATTCTCATTTTCCATTCTTCGAGAGTGTTCACCGAAAAAGGCATCAAGTGAAACCAACGCGTGAGTGCGTAAACGCACGTGTTGCTGCCTTGAGTGGTCCAGCAATGGAGGCTTTGGTTCTCGATCATAAATTGAAATCGCAAGTCACTGTATCCCTCATCGCGGAAGGACGACAGTGAGCCAACAACGTATCACTGAGGCGCTCAGCAGCCTCTTTTCCAGCAACCCCATTGTCTTCTGGCATGACGCCGACGGCGAATTTGCGTCCTCCGTTGAGTCGCTCAAGCCATCAGAGATCGACCTCCTTAATTTGGATGCGACGCCGTGGCTTCAGGTCAAGATCGTACTCGAGCGAGCCGGCCGTGGGCGCAAGTTCCTGCTCTACAGCGCCAAGCAGGAGCCGGAGCCGGCCAGTGATTGGCTGCTCGACGTTCGTCTGCGCAGTAAGCCCTTCCGTGCCGACAATGCGTCGATCTTGTTGGAAGACCTGGGGCTGGCCTCGCAGCAGTTGCGGCCGCATCTCAAGGCCCGCGCCAAGTTTCTGCGTGCGAAGGATCGGGTTGATCGCCTTAAAAAATGGGTTGCCCCCAACGATGATGCGGATGACCTCGACCGCAAGATGATCGGCGTGCTGGTCAAAGCCGACCAGCCGGAATTGCCGGCAATCCTGTTGCGCCTGTTTCCCGCCTTGCTGCAAGACGGCGTAGTGAATCTGGATGCCGTTTCCAAGCTCTGGGCGGATGTTATCGCCAACGATCTGGAGGAGGCCTTCTGGTCGCTGGTCGCACGCGAGACGGGGTACAGCGATGCCACGCCGATGCTTCGTGATCTCCTGTTCCGGATACTGGTGAGTGATCTCTCCCGGACGGTTAGCGGATCGTGCCCGGCGCAACTTTCGCACTTCGTGTTGAGCGACAAGGCGCTGGCCGCCAATGCCTCGGTCTTTGCTTCTGGCTGGCGCTCGCACATGCAGCACTTTGGAAGTTACGACGCCTTGTCCGGTCAGGTGGGGCGGGAGCTTGGACTGGAGAATTTGATCTCCGGGCTTTCCGCCGAGGCGCTGGTGGAAACGATGACCTTTGAAGAGGTCGAGCGCCGGATCATTCAGGATCTCAAGGGGCGAATCATCTCCGGTGCCGGAGCTGATATGGACAGCCTGCGCAGCATTATTGCCCGTCGGCGAGATGGTCACTGGGCGAATAAATTGCTGGCGCATTCGAGCCCGACAACGCAAGCCCTGGCCGCTTGCTACGATGCGCTGGAGTCCGCCGCGGCCTTCTTCGAGCTAAAGGCGAAATTCCAGGCTGGCTTCAGCTTCGTCAATGCGGAAGCGGGCCTTGTAACCTATCAGACTGAGCTATTCCGGTTTGACCAGTTGTACCGCCAGTTCAACCACGCCGCCGATGCGGTGGAGCCGATGGGCTGGGCCTTGCTGCATGAATTGCGGGAACGCATCGAGAACGGCTATTCAGGTTGGTTTGTCCCGCAACTGGGTTCGGCCTGGAGCAAAGTGCTTGAGGGGGAGGGTGGTCTGCTTTCTCGCTGGAAGATCCCAAGCTGGGAAAATCAGCAAGATTTCTTCACACGGCACGTCAAGGTCCATCTTGATTCAGGCATCAAGCGCGTCTTCGTGGTGATCTCGGATGCCTTCCGCTATGAGGCAGCAGAGGAGCTTGTTCGCGACATCAATGGCAAGAGCCGCTTCAAGGCGGTGCTAACGCCGATGCTGGGTGTGCTGCCGAGTTACACCGCGCTGGGCATGGCCGCGCTGCTGCCGCACGACACGCTCTCCTACAAGCAGAACGCGAACCTCGACCTAGCCACCGATGGCTCGGTGGTATCGACTGTCGAGCAACGCAGCGACCAGCTCGCCAAATACCGGGGCGTAGCCATCAAAGCCGACGACCTCCTGGCGCTGGGTAAGGACAAGGGACGCGAGTTTGTGCGCGACCAGCAGGTGATCTACATCTATCACGACAAGATCGACCTGCTCGGTGACAAGCAGGGTTCCGAACAGGAAACGTTCGATGCCGTAGCGCAGACGCTGAACGAACTGAACCAGCTCACCTCGTTCATCGTGAATGGCCTGAACGCCTCGCTGGTGTTGATGACGGCGGATCATGGCTTCCTGTACCAGGATTCGCCGCTCGACGATGCCAGCAAATCGACCTTGGGCGACAAGCCCGATGGCACCCTGAAAGCCAAGAAGCGCTACCTGCTCGGGCAGGGCATCGGTGAATCCAGCAAAGCATGGTGCGGCAACACCCATGTGACCGCGGGAACCACTCCAGGGGATGGCAGCATGGATTTCTGGGTGCCGCGCGGCGCCGCTCGCTTCCATTTTGCCGGTGGTGCCCGTTTCGTCCATGGCAGCGCCATGCCACAGGAGATCGTAATCCCGGTGATTACCCTGCGCGAGATCGAGAACGAGTCTGCCAAAACACGGGCGGTCGAATTCAGCCTGCTCGGATCGTCGAACAAGGTGGTGACCAACAAGCAGCGCTTCGAATTCATCCAGAACGAGCCGGTATCCGAACGCGTTCTGGCGCGGAGCGTACTGGTTTCCTTGCGGGATGGCGAAGCACTGATCAGCGATGAACTCTCGGTGACCTTTGACAGCACGTCCGGCCTGATGGATGAGCGCAAGCGCTCCGTGATGCTCACCGTGAAGTCCGGTAGCTATGACAAGGCTAAAGATCACTTCCTGATTGCCCGCGATGCCCAGACCAAGGTGGAAGTTGTCCGCATTCCGCTGAAGGTGGATCTGGCCTTTGCCAACGATTTCTAAGACCGAGTTATGACCGAAGAAATTTCTGTTCAAGAATCCAACCTCGATGCGCTGCTCAACAAGCACTTCGCCGGCAAGGTGGTGCGCAAGGACCTGACCAAGTTACTCAAGGAAGGGGCGAACGTTCCGGTCTATGTCCTGGAGTACCTGCTCGGGATGTACTGCGCGTCCGATGACGAGGCCACGATCCAGTCCGGCATGACCAGCGTCAAGCGCATCCTCGCCGAGAACTACGTGCGGCCCGACGAGGCGGAGAAGATTAAGTCGAAGATCCGCGAGAGCGGCAGCTACAAGGTGATCGACAAGATCACCGTCAAGCTCAACGAGAAGCGTGACGTCTATGAAGCGCTGCTCTCCAATCTGGGCGTCAAAAATGCCGAAATCTCGGATGCCTTCGTTCGCCAGTTCGAGAAACTGCTGGTCGGCGGTATCTGGTGCATCGTGACGCTGAACTACCGCTTTGAAGAAAACCAGAAGGGCTCGCCGTTCCTGGTGACGGACCTCAAGCCAATTCAGATGCCCAACATGGACATGCCGGGTTTGTTTGAGGGTCGGAAGGCTTTCACCGATGAACAGTGGGTCGACGCCCTGATTCGCTCGACCGGCATGGAGCCGTCGACCTTCAAGGAGCGAGTGAAGTGGCACCTGCTGGCCCGCATGATTCCGCTCGTTGAGAACAACTACAACTTCTGTGAGCTGGGACCAAGGGGCACCGGCAAGAGCCATATCTACAAGGAAATCAGCCCGAACAGCATTCTGGTGTCCGGTGGTCAAACCACGGTGGCCAACCTGTTCTACAACATGGCGGCCCGCAAGGTCGGCCTGGTCGGTCTGTGGGATACCGTGGCGTTTGACGAAGTCGCGGGCATCAACTTCAAGGATCACGACGGCGTGCAGATCATGAAGGACTACATGGCGTCCGGGTCGTTCAGCCGAGGTCGTGAGTCGATCAACGCGAATGCGTCCATGGTATTCGTCGGCAACATCAACCAGAGTGTCGAGTCCTTGGTAAAAACGTCCCACCTGTTGGCGCCATTCCCAGAGGCGATGATCGACTCGGCCTTCTTCGATCGCTTCCATGCCTATGTGCCGGGCTGGGAAATCCCGAAGATGCGCCCGGAGTTTTTCACCAACCAGTACGGCTTGATCGTCGATTACCTCGCCGAGTACCTGCGCGAGATGCGCAAGGACAACTTCGCCGACGCCATCGACAAGTGGTTCAAGCTCGGCAACAACCTGAATCAGCGAGACACGATCGCTGTCCGGCGTACCGTATCCGGGCTCCTGAAACTGATCTGTCCTGCCGGCGACTACGAGAAAGAGATCGTTCGCAAATGCCTGGAGTACGCGCTGGAGACACGTCGCCGCGTGAAGGAGCAGCTCAAGAAGATCGGCGGCATGGAGTTCTACGACGTCCATTTCTCCTACATCGATCTGGAAGACGCACAGGAACGTTTCATTTCCGTTCCTGAACAATCGGGCGGCGCCTTGATTCCGGACGGACGCCTGCAGCCGGGAACGCTGCACACGATCAGCATGGGAACCGCCGAGATGCCGGGGACGTTCCGTCTCGAAATTCAAAACATCGCAGGCGGCGGAAAAATTTCGGCCTCCGGCGCGGCACCAAAGGAGCCGGTGCGGATCGCATTCGATTACTTCAAGGCCAACTCGTCACGGGTCAGTGCATCGATCAAGCCAGGGGAGCACGATTTTCACCTCCACCTCGTCGAGCTTCAGAATGCTGGCGCGCCACAAGCACTAACGCTCGCCAGCTTCATTGCGCTTTGCTCGGCGGCCTTGGGGCGTGCCGTTCAGTCGCAGATGGTGGTAATGGGCGACATGAGCCTCGGCGGAACGGTGGTTCAGGTCCGCAATCTTGCCGAGACGCTACAGGTCGCTTTTGATGCCGGGGCCAAGAAGATTCTTCTGCCGATGTCGAGTGTGGTCGATATTCCGACGGTGCCGGGCGAGCTGTTTGCGAAGTTCCAGACCAGCTTCTATTCCGATCCGGTGGATGCGGTGTTCAAGGCGATTGGTGTGGAGTAGCTAACTACAGACCATCGCCTAATCAGTTTTAAAACTCGGTTTCCGGCATTCATTTTGAATGCCAAATTACAGCATTGGATTTATGACAACAACAGATGTCCTGCTGGCTGAAACGGCCACCTGCGAGTTTGAATTGCTCCGGCTCGTGATGGTGGATTCCTACACCAAAGGCAAAATTACTGAACTGCCCATTTCCGGTGGAACGATCATCACGGGCCGGAATGGCAGAGGAAAAACCTCGCTCCTACAGATAATCCTCGCTTTTTATGGAGAGCGTCCAGATCGGATAGTTGTGCCTGCGAGCAACAAGGTCAGTTTCGCGCGCTACTACCTGCCTCGGATGACCTCCTACCTCGTGTACGAGTACCGACGTCGCGATGTCATCTGCTGTGCCGTCCTATACAGCGACGATGCTGGGGATGCCCTGCGCTATCGTTTTATCCGCAGCCCGTATCGACAGGAATTCTTTGTTCAGCTGGATCAGGCAACGATCGTGATGAGTCGAGATCTGACGGTTCATCTGAAGCAACTGGGTGCCAACACCAGCCGCCCCATGGATCTATACGAATATCGGAACATCATTCAAGGGCGTAGCGGCACCGGTCGTGACGCACACAAGCAGCGTGCGATGGTCGCAGACTTCTCGTTCTGTCCGAGTGGTCGGCAGATAGCCCATATCGAACGCATTGTCAGCGGGATGTTCCTGCGCAGAACGAACTTCACCGACCTGCAACGCATGGTGGTCGCGTCGATTGCCGAGTCAGCCAACCAGATAGCGTTGGGGGCGGATAGGAAAAGGATCGATGTCTGGCCGGATCATTACGAGTCGTACATGTCGGTCATGGCCCAGGAACCGCGGATGGCGGCTGCATCGAGCAGCTACGACACCCTGTTGTTTGAGGAGCAGGAAATCGGCCGGATCCATGCGCGACTGACACTGCTCGTGGCAAAGCTCCAGGGTGACCTCACCCAGGCACTCGAACGGCGTGCGAGCGCAAAGCGAAACATTGAGGCAGAAGAGACCCAGTACAGAGACCGTGCCCGCGTTTTTGATGAAGCCATCGAGCGAGCAGAGCGCGCCGCGCAAACAGCCGATGCAGAAGTCCGAGCACTCGATAAGCGTCGGGATCACTACAAGCAAATTGACGTCGATGCCAAGGCCGCGTTGCTCGGTCGGGAAAGCGAGATTCGCCACAGTAAAGAGGCGCTCGAAAGACGTCAGCAGCTCTTGACCGGGACGGCACAAAATATCGCCACCGAGTACGATCGCCTGCTGAACGAAATGAATCGCCTGCGCCTGCTGGATACGGCCGCCGCGAGCGTTGCAAGGGGGGAAATCATTCAATCGTTCATTCCGCGCTTGGCTGCCCTTGAATCGGCGCGGGACAATGAATACCGTGACCTTCGGACTCGCGCCGAGGGACAGTTGCGGTCGGCGCGCGATGCCGTAGAAGCAGCGCAGCGTGCAATCGGCGAAGCTCAGGCAAAAGTGTCTAACCCGCAGGCGGACAACCTGACCGTCAAAGCGTTGGAGGACAAGCTCGTCGAGCTGAAGAAGTTGCGCACTTCCCTTGCTGACGAAAGAAAGCAGCTCAAATCGCGACGGGACGCAGCCAGGTTCGCCGAAAAAGCCTACACAAGGGAAGAGCAGTCGCGGGCACGTCTGATTCAGGAACGGAGCAGGCTCACCACGGTAATCGAGGAACTGCTGCTTCGTCAGGCACCGAGCGAGGACAGTCTGCTGTATTTCCTGCGCACGCAGTTGCCTGGTTGGCACCATGATCTCGCCAAGGTCATCCGGGAAGATCTGCTGGTCAGAACCGATCTTTCCCCGTCTATCGGGAGCAATTCCGGCGGGATGTACGGCCTGGAACTCGATGTCGATCAGCTGGACGCTCACCTGGCCGCCGATGAGACTGCGCTAAAGGAGGAAATCCTCGCCGCCACGGGACGGATCAAAGCGATAGAAGCCGACATTGCCGCGGCTGACCTCCTGCTCGATACCGCGGGTGCCGCTCGCCATGCTGCCTTGGCGGACGAGGAGCTTCAGGAGCGCAAGGTCGGCGGCATCGAGCAAACCATCGCCACGAAGGAAAATGAAGAGGTTGCGGCCAGAAGCCTGGTGGAGAAGAGCAAGGCATCCGCAAGAACGGTGGCCGAAAGCACATTTGCTGAAGCCAAAGAGCAACTGGGCACGGCCAAGGAATCGGTCGTTGTCCTGGAGACGGCACTCCAGAGCGCTCTCGAACTGCGGCAGCGGCAATATGCGAAGGAGCGCGCCGAGCTTGCAGCCGAACAAGCGGTAGCCACAAAAGTCATCGATGACGCCGAGACCGGTGCAGCGCGGGCGCATGAAGCGCGTTGCCAGAGCATTGCCCAGGAGCGAACGCAGAAACTGAGCGCGGCCGGCGTAGACGTGAAGGCGCTGGCGTCTCTCAGTGATCAGCTCAAGCAGGCGTTCGAGGAAATTGCACTCATCGAGTCGTCGCGTAACTTGGTGGCCGAATGGCGCCTTTGGCTGGACAAGGATTGGTCGAGGCGTTCTCTTCTGGAGAAAGAATCGGTCGACGCGCGGGCCATTGCACGGGCAAGGCGTGACGACAAAACGCTTCTCCAGAACGCGTGGGATAAGCGCTTGCCGGCGCTGAAAACGGAAGAGTCCCAAGCCGTTGCACAGGTGCAGAAGTTGGAATTGGAGATTGGCCAGATCGAGAAGCGGCGCTTTCTCCTCGACAACTACCCGCCAGACGAGCCGACCTTGGGGGAAAGGGTCGATCCCACGTGGACACTGACCTCGCTTACCCAGGCCCTGAATCAGCACCAACGGGCCATTCAGGATACCGAGAAGGCGCTGGCGTTGGCTATTGCATCGCTAAAAACCGCTTTCGTCGCGCACCGAGGTACGCCGCCCGACGATTTCTACATTTCCCACCGGCAACAACTTGGCGCCGACGAATCGGAACGTGCCCGTGCCTGGGTGCCTATCTTCCGCAGTTGGTACAGCGGCGAGCACGAGGCCTTCCGGAACACCCTACGGGTCGAGGCGGCGCAGATCGCGGGCGCTATCTCCAGTTTCCATCAGCAGATGGACCGTTTCCACAAACAGGTGGTCCGGTTCAACGCCAGCTTGCAGGAGAACCTCGACGCAAACCTCGGCTTTGAGAGCATTTCCCGAGTGACGGTGAAGATTGTTTCAACCGTTCATCAGCTGGAATACTGGCCAGTCATCGAGAAAGTCGCCAACTCACAGCGGATCTGGATTGCCGGCGACGGCACCGATCTGCCGCCGCCGGAATTTTCTGCGACGTTACGGGAGTTACTCGAGCATTGGGAGGTCCGCGCGGGCATTCGGGCCGAACTGACCCACCAGATCAGCATCCAGGGCGAAGTGATCGAGAACGGCAACCTGCGCACGTTCCGGAAGGCCGAGGATCTCGAAACGGTGTCATCAAACGGACTCTCCTATATCGTCCTTTGCGTGATCTTCATCGGTTTCATCAACCGCATCCGACGCGGGGCGGCGATCAACGTCACCTGGGCGCTCGATGAAATCAAGGATCTGGATATCGGCAACGTTGAGGTATTGATGAGCGTTCTGCGAAAGAACAACATCACCCTGGTTTCGGCGTGCCCGGATCCCGATGTGGATGTTCTGGCCATGTTCAGGAACCGTCGCTCCATCCGATCCGACCGCGTCATCTACGACCCCAGCGGTGCGTTGGCGCACCGGCTAACGGCGCCGGTGGGCGACGAGGTGCTCAGCGATGTTTGAGAAAACGGTCACCCTCCTATTGTCCGGTGAGTTTGTATGCGAAGTATGCTATCCGGAGGCTTACGGCTTTCTCGATAACGAAGCTCATCGGAAAGACATGACGGCTTTTCTGGCCCGCCTCGGCCGTCGGCTGTCGGTGACGGGGCTTGGCGGAGCGTGGTTCATGGCCTACGAGCACATCGGACCGGAAGAGCGCCGGGCGATCAAGGACGAATTCTCGTTCATGAAGCACGAACTGCGTCCCTTGGTCGATTTCTTCGTGCTGGCCATGCGGGCCTTGCAGCACGAGGAATTTTTCTCGCGCGGATCGATCATCGAGGCTAATCGCCTGATGGGCGCGATTGATGCCAATCCCAGCCTGCGAGCCGACTTCCAGTCCCTTTCCAGCATGGGGAAAGGAAGTGTCGGTGACGGCACCCTGCGCAGTGCGCTCGAACGACAGTTGAAGCGGCTTAGGGAGAACGGCTATCTCGTCCTTGCCAATCCCGAGCGCGAGATCTACCGAGTTACCGGAAAGATTGAGTACCTTCAGGAGGTGGTCGAGTTTCTGATGAGCCACGAGGGTGTCGTCGAAGAACTTGATGACGAGCCCGAAAACGCGAGCCTTTTCTGATCGCCATGTCCGACAAACTGGATCTCGTTACTGCCTATCTCTCCAAGCTATTCAAGCATAAGGAATTAGTGGCGGCCGCCTATCATCAAGGCGTGGTTGCCAAGGGCGATGATCGTTACGACGGGCGAGGCCTCTACGAACTGCATCAGGCGCGCACCCTGGTCCCCTATGCCCAGGACACCTACCGACTCGGGTCCAGCCTGGCAAAACACTTCGACGAAGTGCTTCAAAAGGAACAGCTCTACGCCGCGGTTGGGGCCAACGTGGGGGACTTGGCCCACCGTTTGCCATTGCTGGCCGATGCGGTGGCTAGAGCGAACCTCGAAGGACGGATCGACGACGCGGATCTCTACACCGATCAATTTGACCGGGGCGTCTTCGAACTCGCCGATAGCATTTCCGGCGCCCTGCAACTGCTCCGGGTCATGGCGGACAACAAGTTTTCGAACGTCAGCACCCTGGCTGAGAAAAGGCGGCAGAACGAGTTTTACATCGAACGGGCCAAGATCATCGGTGACGCGCTGCTGCTGTTGCAGGCGAATGGGCTGATGGAAATTCTTGAGGGCGTTCCCAACGGCGAGCGTCTGATCTTCGCTTACCGGTCCCAGCTGGACGACCAGCTTCCGGAGTGGCGATCGTCGCTGCTCGATATCACTTCGATTCTTAAGGCCTACCTGTTCCGCTTGCGCCAGGTCGAGCCAGCGGCGCGACGCTTCAGAGCCTTTGCCCTCTTTCTGAAGCGCACCCCGGATTATGTCCCGCCGGAGATCGATGAAATCGCCGAACCGCCGTCTTGGGCCTGCAAAGCGGCCGGCTACCGCTTGAAATCGTCGGCAGTGGTTACTTCGGCTGAAAACAGCGAAATCCTGGTCGATATCGCCCGGTCCATTCTGCCCGCCAAGCAACAGCTGATCCCCGTGCCACGCGTCGGTCGCCTGGAGCTTGATTTGAATCCCCCGGCGGAGGACGTGGTCGAGATCAAGCCATGGCAAACCGGCCTTCAGGAATTGCTGCGGACAGCGACGCAGGCGCCGGCGTCGGTGATCGAATGGAAACGAAATCGCCCCTATCTGGCCGCCGTGCCGAATGACATCTGGCTGCTCTGCATTCTTCATGAGCAGTCTCTGAAACTCCAGCGATCCAAGGGGATCCAGTTTGAGGATGTCATCGTGGCGGGCCCCTTTCTCTCCGGCTGCTTGTCGATTCGGGACATTCTGATATCACGAGCCACCCCATGACGGGAGCAACGGGGAAGCAGCTGGCGTTGAGCCTGCTGCGGGTGGTGCAAAGCCCGGAGGAGCAAACCGTTTTTTCGCACTCCAAGGTCCTTGCCGGCTTCGTGACGGAAACAAACATCGGAGAACTGCGAGGCAGCCGGCTGGTTTTTCGGGCGGACGACAAGGAAAAGATACGCGCCTGGCTGCGTGCCGACCGCATTGATCCCATGACGCCACCAGCGTCCTTCGGCACCATGTCGCGTGCCGAGGCAATTGGCGCGGGACCCGACGAAAAGTGGGCGGGAAAGCAAGTCCGAACAGGGAAAGTGGCCATCAAGACGCGCCCCGGCCGGCCATTGCTGTTGGATGGTCGGGAAATTTGGCTGCCAGCGAAAGCAAACGTCGAGTTGTCCATCGATGACTCGGACACCGCGAGGATGCATCAGAGCGTGGTCGTGGTCGAGAACTGGCTGTGCTTCGAGGAGATCGGGCAGTTACAAATCAATTGGAGCAGAGCAGGGGAGAACCCGCTGATCGTTTGGCGGGGCGGTGACCAGGTATTGCGCGCCGATGCCACCATGGAGTTTCTCCAGCGGCTCGGTGCTCCCGTCTGGTCGGCGCCGGACTATGATCCTGCCGGCCTCGCGATTGCAGCACGATTGCCTGAGCTGGCCGGTGTTCTCATGCCGAATCTCGACGTATTGCGAGAGCTGCTGGGGAACAGCCGGCTTGCCGATCGATATCGAATTCAGCTCCCTGGGGCAGCGCGCGTGTTGGATGAAGCAACGAACCAGGACATTGCATTGCTCTGGGACCTGATCCGGCAAGAAGGTCGCGCGCTGCCCCAAGAAAAGCTATTACGGTTGTTACCGTAACCGAAGGTCTCGGATTCTGTTTTTTTGTCCGGCTCGGTTCTAGGTCGAGGGCGGTGCCTCGATCAACATGGCATCGACACTCGTGCCGCCCGAAAGCGCCCGTTAGCCAACAGCAACTCGACGACTTTCGCAAAAAACCCTGCGCCTCGGTGATACAAGTGGCGAAAGTGGAGCAACGTTTTGCATCGGGCACTCGCTCTCGACCTGCTGTCCGGCGCGGGGTTGAAGCGCGGAAAAGAAGCGAGAGCATGAATTGTCGGAATGTCCCGACGTTCATGGAGGAGCGCCCTCATGGCCCATCCCAACGCCCAACCAGTTATCGCCGTGCAGGGCAGCGGCGCTATGGCCGCAACGACCCTGCTAGGGCAAGGCCCCGCCCGCATTCCCACCGGCGGCAAGATCCGCGCCGGCATCAAAGTGCTCACCAAGAAGGCCGCGGGAGAGCCCAAAGCCAAGGCCATCTACGACCAAGGCGTGGCCGCGGGCCAGTCGTTCGAGCAGATCGAGCGTGCCATCGCCGAAGCCCTGCCCAACCTCAAGACGCCGCTGGTGCCGCGCAACGTGCCGTGGTTCACCGTGCGGGCCCAGGACTTTCCCAATCCCGTGATCGCCCGGGTGATTCTGGACGCCTATGGCGAGGATCGAGGCGAAGGACGGCGTTTGTACCGCTTCCCGGTGGTGTTCCCCTCCGACTACTGGCAGACCGTGATGCCCCACGAGTTGGCGGCCTGGGGTGCGCACGAAAAGCACTACTGGTCGCAATACTCGGCCGATGGCCGGGTGCGCCACTGCATGTGCC
>ERZ724507.276-NODE-276-length-23479-cov-7.967000_pt1 | contig 23479 bp, 19 predicted proteins | sample MGYA00376040_ERZ724507 | MGnify/ENA primary metagenome ERZ724507 (study PRJEB28724, sample SAMN07190883) | activated sludge metagenome | isolation source: activated sludge of sewage treatment plant in Hong Hong | place: Hong Kong | collected 2016-03-17 ...
CCCGCACCCACTGCGGCTCCCGCGCCTGCTGCTGCTGCACCCGCGCCTGCTGCACCCGCGCCTGCTGCGGCTCCTGCGCCCGCACCTGCGGCTGCCAAGCCTGCTGCGGCTGCCAAGCCTGCTGCGGCCCCGGCGCCAGCCCCCGCGCACTAGTCGCTTCGACGTTCCCCGTCCCCTCGCTTCGCTTTTCTCGCTTCAAGATCGCGCTGTTTTATCGCTGACTTCGCTCACCGAGGCGGAGATCTTGACGCTGGTCATGCGCTTCATCTTGCCAGCCCACAAACAGCGAGGCCGACTGACCGCGCTCGGCAATCACCGCTTCCGCCGCCTGAATCGCTTCCGCCAGCCTCCCAAGGTCTGCGCGCGGATGGTCGGGATGCACCTGTAGCGACCGCTGCGAGGGATAAAACGGGTGCACATTGAAGTCGACCGGCAGCTTGTATTCCGCAGCCAGCCGCAGCCCGTATTCCACCCCAAGCAGCAGATCGTCCACCGCGTGCTCTCCGCGTCGTCCCGGCGCACCAAACACCAGGCTGATCCACAGACCCACGTTGTCGCCGCTTGCAGCCAAGTCCGCCACCGCCCGCTCGATCGCCTGCTGCGGCATCCGCTTGTTGAGGTAAATCAGCCGCACCTCGTCATCCGCTGACTCCAGACCCAGGATCAGCCGCAGCGCGACCTGCGAGCGCAGTCGCTGGCGCAGCATGCGAAGACGCGCTTGGGTCACAAACAGCTCACGCGTATCGAGCGACAACATTTGCAAGCTCGGCAGCGTTCCCGCAAAGTCCAGCAGCATGTCCAGCGCCGCCGGGGTCATCTCCTTGGGATTGAGCAGCGAGCCGCTGTTGTACAGCACAAGGTGCGACACCATCGGCAGTTCTCGTCGGTAGTGATGAACAAACCAGCGCAGTCGCTGGCCATGATGTTCCGCCGACACCGCGTGTCCTTCGCCTTGACCGATGTCGCAGTGGCTGCACTCGCTGCGTCGGTAAAAAGGACACTGTCCCTCTTTGGCTTCGTTTCCAAACACCAGCGCCAGCCGCGTGCCGTAGCGGTCTTGCGTCGGCTCAAAGCGCAGAGCCGCCTGAGGCGCCGCTTGAGGCTCCGGCTCGTCTTGGCTTACCACCAGCGTGTCATCCAGCATCAGCGCACAGAGCCCGCACGACGAAACCAGTCGCAGCGCTTGTTCCGGCGTCTCGACAATCGGCTCGGACACATTGAGCGACGTGTTCAGCACCATCGGCACGCCGCTGCGGAGAAAGAACCGCTCGATCATGCGTCGCCACGACGATCCGTCCGCCTGCACCAGCTGAGGCCGCGTGCTTCCATCTCGGTGAACCACTGCTGCGATGCGCTGTGCTTGCTCGGGACGAACTGGAACCGCCGCCAGCATGAACTGCGCAAGCGGTCTTGCCGCCTCGGGTAGCTCCAGCCAGTCCGTCGCATGCTCGGCCAGCAGCGCGGGTCCAAACGGTCGAAACGGCTCGCGTCGCTTGATCTGCAAGTTGATGTGATCACGCAGCTGCGCACGCTGCGGATTCGCCAGCATCGATCGACCACCAAGCGCACGCGGTCCCGCTTCGCAGCGTCCCGATGAATACCAGCCCACCACTTCGCCGCGACACAGCCGCTCGGCCACTTCTTCTTCGGGATCGCTCACCTTCGAAGACCACAGCGGCGACTTCGCCAGCGTTGCCGCCACCCGCTCGTGGTCTTGCCGAGGTCCAAGCCGCGCCGTCGTCTGTCGCCACCGCGTCGCATGCGGCTGCATGTTGTGGTGTAAGAGCAGCGCCGCTCCGAGCGCCGTTCCCGCGTCGTTGGCCGCTGGCTGCGCAAAGATCTCGTCAAACAGCCCCGTCTGCGCCAGTCGTCCGTTGGCCGCACAGTTGAGCGCCACGCCACCCGCCAGACACAGCGTGTTCGCCTGCGTGGTGTTCCGCAGCCAGCTTGCCAGGTGAATCAGCACGTCTTCGGTTCGTTTTTGCAGCGCTGCCGCCAGATCCGCCGCTGCCTGGTGCTGCGCCTGTCCTTTGACAACCTGCGCTTCCGGTAGCTCTCGCGTCACCCAGTTCGGTCCGCGATCTCGCACACGGAGCCTGGCCCCGTCGACCGCAAAGCGACCTTCATCATGCAGCGTCACCAGCGACTGTAAAACGTGCTCATAGCGACGCGGATCGCCGTACGCCGCCAGGCCCATCACCTTGGTTGCGCCATACGGACCAAAGCCCAAGCTGTCCGACACCACTTCCCACAGCAGCCCGAGCGAGTGCGGATAACCCATCGTCTGAAGCGTCGACAGCGCACAGCCTTCCCCAAGGCCCAGCCAGGTCGTGTCGTATTCGCCAATTCCATCGATCGCCAGCACCGCAGCTCGCGCAAACGGCGACGGAAGATACGCGCTGGCTGCGTGCGCCAAGTGGTGCGGCACGCTGTGAAAGCGGAAGCGCGCCGATGGACCGACGGACTCACGGATCTTGTCTTCGACGGACAGCACATCAGCGACGAAGCGACGCTCGCCAGCTTCACTGCCCCAGTCGTCCGCCGTCGGGTCCGCGTCACAGCCAATGTTGCGAAGCCGCTCGGTGGCCACAAACGGATAGGCAATGTGATCGACCGCCGCAAAGTCGATTCCCGCGTCGTCCAAGCAGCGCGCCACCGCTTGCGAGGCCCAGTCTGCTCCATTGTCGATCTTCGCCGCTTTGCCGTGTCGTACGCGGCTCAGTCGCTCTTCCTCGACCATGCAAGCGACCACGCCGTCTATCACCAGACAGGCCGCCAGCTCGTGATAGGGACCGGACAAGCCAAGGATTACGCTGCGCATGGCTCGCACTCTAGCGCGCCCAGTCGTGGATGAGCGCTCTGCTCACGGGGTCGTGGTGCTGCGTTCAGACCGCAAGGTGATGCTTGTTTCCATCAGATCGCGTCTGGCCTGGCTGCGACGGGAAGCTTGCGCGCATCAAGCGCCGACCCGAGGCGTGCGGAAGCAAAGAGTCGTAGCGAAGCAAAAACTGCGCCTTGTGCGCCGGGGTACGTGCAGTAAGATTCCCGAAAACCATGAAGCACTCGGCGGAAAGCAGTGCCACGAGAAGAGAGGGGATTGCCAAAGATCCCAACTCAACCAGTGTCCTCGACGATGTCCCTGAGTTCACACGCTATCGACCCGGTGGCGTCTTCTTGGTTATCAGCGGCCCGGACCGTGGCGAGCAAGTGGTCCTTTCGGATAAGCCCATCACGATTGGCTCGTCGCCGAGCTGTGAGCTGGTGCTATCTGACCGCACGGTGTCTCGTCGGCATGCGACGGCGCAGCTCGAAGACCATCAGGTGGTGGTGCGCGACCTCGGATCGACCAATGGCAGCTTCACGCACGGCGCGCGCTTCAAAGAGCTGGTCGTCGGCTTCGGCTCAGAGATCACGCTCGGCAAGACGGTGCTCAAGTTTCTGCCGCAGGAAGAAGCGCTCAAGCCCGTCGAAAGCGAAGAAGACCGTTTCGGAAGCTTGCTTGGCTGCGATGCCAAGATGCGACGGCTGTTTGGTCTGCTGCGCGATATCTCACCGACGGACTCAACCGTCCTCATTCAAGGCGAAACCGGCACAGGCAAAGAGCTGGTTGCCGAAGAGATTCATCGTCACTCGCGACGCGCCAGCGGACCGTTTGTCGTCTTCGACTGCGGGGCGGTCCCGCGTGAGCTGATTGAGTCGCTGCTGTTCGGACACGTCAAAGGCGCATTTACCGGCGCGATTTCCGACCGTCAGGGCGCGTTTGCCGAAGCCCACGGCGGCACCATCTTTCTCGATGAGATTGGCGAGCTGGCGCTGGAGCTTCAGCCGTCGCTGCTGCGAGCGCTCGATAAGCGTGCGGTTCGTCCCGTTGGTGGTAGCTCCTATCGTCAAGTCGATGTCCGGGTGATTGCGGCGACCAACCGTGATCTGCGGGAAGAAGTCGCGCGCAAGACCTTCCGTGAAGATCTGTTTTTCCGACTGGCTGTCATTCGGGTGCAGCTTCCGGCGCTGCGCGAGCGAGGCCGTGACATCGATCTGCTGACCGATTCCTTCATCGAGCAGTTTTCCAGCGGCAAGCCACTGTCGCTGCCACCGTCGGAACTAAACCGCCTGCGCAGCTACAGCTGGCCCGGCAACGTCCGAGAGCTTCGCAACGTGATCGAGCGTGCCTGCGTGCTCGCCAAAGGTGACTCGCTGAACCTGGAGGAGCTGGGCGACACCATCGTGCACAGCGCGCCTCCGTCGATTCGATCGTCGCTGCCGTTTAAGGAAGCCAAAGGTCAGCTCGTCGAGCACTTTGAGCGCGAGTACATCGTCGACTTGATGAAGCGTCACCGCATGAACCTGTCGGCGGCGGCCCGAGAAGCCCAGATTGATCGCAAGCACCTGCGTGAGCTGCTGCGCAAGTATGGGCTCGACAACCGGCTCGATCCCGCAGACCGCTCAGGCGAGTGAGCCTTTCGACATCTTCGACAGCCGCACATCCAGCCACGCCGCCAGTCCCAGCGTCAGACCGCGCGCCACGAAGCGAGCTTCCGGCGGCACCGCCAGCAGCGACATTCCCGACAGCAGACAAGCCATCACCAGCGATCCCAGCAGCACGCCTGCCACGCTGCCTCGTCCCCCGCGCAGGCTACAGCCGCCGATGACACAGGCTGCCACCGCATCCAGCTCCATCAGCTCACCCACCGTCGTGGTCGATGCCCCGGCATACGCGGTCTGAAGCAGTCCAGTCAGCCCCACCAGCGCGCCCAGCAGCGTATACGCCGTTACCACCACCTTGCCCACCGGGATGCCGGACAGCACCGCCGCTTCTTCGTTGCCGCCAATCGCGTACAGCGCCCGTCCCAGTCGCGTGTGCTTGGTCAGGATCTGCACCAGCACCGCCACCATCGCCAAGATGAGCAGCGGCAGCGGCAAGCCCCGAAACTGGCCACAGGTCAGCCCCAGCAGCGCCAGCGCTTGCGCGGCCACCAGCCAGCGGAGAAACGGCAGCTCGCCATCTGGAACCGGCTCCCCTTGCCGCATCGCTTCCTGCGCCGCTTGGCGATGACCACGTAGCGAAAACAGCCCCAGCAGCGCAATCACAAGCCCGATCAGCGCATAGGACGGCCCAGGTGGCAGGTAGGTGGTGGTCAGGACCGAAAGCAGGTTGGCATGCCCGCCCGCGCTGACTGGAACCGTCTGGTTGCGAATCACCAGCCAGAACAGCCCCTTCCACGCGAGCAGTCCACCCAGCGTGATGATGAACGCTGGAATGCTCTGACTGACGATGAGAAAGCCCTGCAGCCGCCACAGCAGCAGCGCCAGCCCAATGCCCAGCGCCATGGCCACACCGGCTGGTAGCTCGCCGCGCATGATCAGCACCGCTGTGACGCCGCCAATCAGTCCCACGCCGCTGCCTGCCGACAGATCGATGTGACCGGGCAGGATCACCAGCAGCATGCCCAGGCTTAGCACCGACGTAATCGCGAACTCGATCGTCAGCATGCTCAGGTTTCTGGCCGACAGATACTGCGGTGCCAGCAGCCCAAAGAACACCCCAAGCGCAAGCAGGACCAACAGCAGCGACAGATCGCGCCACTCCATTCGCTCGCTCATTGTGCCTCCCTGTTCACCACGGGTTGTTCGACGGTCTTGGCCAGTGCCGCCTGTAGCAGCGCTTCCGGCGTGGCTTGCTTGGCCGTCAGGTTGGCTGTGAGCGTTCCGTCGCTCAGCACCAGCACCCGGTCGCTCATTCCCAGCAGCTCTGGCAGATCCGACGACACCATCAGCACACCCAGTCCTTCTCGTCGAAGCTCTGATAGCAGCGCATAGATCTCTTGCTTCGCGCCGACGTCGACGCCGCGCGTGGGCTCGTCCAGCAGGATCACCCTCGGCTGACACAGCAGCGACTTACCGAGCACCACTTTTTGCTGGTTGCCCCCCGACAGCGTTCGCACCGGCTGCTCCAGGCTCGCTGCCTTGACCCGCAGTCGCTTGGCCATGTGGTGGGTGACTTGCTCTTCTCGTCGGCGATTGATAAGCCCCTGATCGAGCAGCGCTGCCAGCGATGAGAGCGTCAGGTTGAAGCGGATCGACTCATCCATCACCAGGCCAAAGCGACGGCGATCTTCGCTGACCATCAGCAGGCCCGCCGCAATCGAGTCCGCTGGTCCGTCGGGTGTATGCTCGGTCCCGAGAAGCTGCACCGACCCGGCTCGCCGCTCACCCCACGCGCCAAACAGGTGCAGCAGCAGCTCGCTTCGTCCCGCCCCGAGCAGTCCGTAGATTCCGACGATCTCTCCAGCGTGCAGCGTCAGCGAGACATCCGACAAGCGACAGGAGCCACCGCGCGACTCTGCCACCGACAGCCCCGATACCGTCAGCAGCGGCGCTGGGTTTGGCTCACTCGGCGGGCGTGGCGGAAACAGATCACCCAGCTCACGGCCCACCATCTTTTGGACCAGCAGCGGCTGCGTGGTCTGCGAAGCCGGGGCAGAAAACACGCTCTGTCCGTCTCGCAGCACCGTGATGTGATCAGCAATGGCCATCACCTCATCCAGTCGGTGCGAGATGTACAAGATGCTCTGTCCCTCGCGTCGAAGCTCGGACAAAAGCGACAGCAGCGCTTCGCTCTCTCGCTCGGTCAGCGCAGCGGTCGGCTCATCCAAGATCAGCACCCGCGAGCGATTGCGCAGCGCCCTGGCAATCTCGACCAGCTGTTTCTGTCCCGCGCCCAAGCTCGACACCTTCCGATCTGGGTCGAGCAAGATGCCAAATCGAGCGAGCAGCGACCGCGCTTGGCGACGAATGCTCTGCGCATCAATCAGCAGCGACAGCGGCCAGGGCCCCGGACGACGAGGCTCTGCACCCAGGAAGATGTTGGCCGCCACCGACATCTCTTCCACGAGCGGTAGCTCTTGATAGATCACCGAAAGGCCGCGCGCTTGGCTGTCGCGGACCGAGGCAAAGGCCGCTGGCTGACCGTCCAGCAGGTACTCGCCTTCGAAGCTCCCGTGCGGATGAACGCCCGACAGGATCTTGATGAGCGTCGACTTTCCTGCGCCATTTTCCCCGCACAGCGCGTGAATTTCGCCCCGCTGTAGCGCGAAGTCGACACCGCGTAGCGCATAGATCCCGGAAAAGCGCTTAACGACCCCGTGCAGGGAAAGGATCGTGTCCGTCATCGCCGCTACCGGCCCGCGTCAATCGCTTGCTGAGAGTGGAAGCCGTCTGCGATCACCGTCTTGGCCAGGTTGCTCTGATCGACGGAGATGACTTCCACGAAGATCGCTGGAACCTGCGCTGTGTCGACCGGGATCTCACCGCGCGCAACGACTGGCTTGCCTTGGCCCATCGCCACCGCGATCTCTGCCGCGCGTCCCGCCAGCAGATGCAGTGGCTTGTAGACCGTCATCGTCTGACTGCCCGCTGCCACGCGCTGACAGGCGGACAGCTCCGCATCTTGCCCCGTCACCAGCACCTTGCCATCGCGACCATCTTCACGCAGCGCCTGAATCGATCCGCCAGCTGTCCCATCGTTGGGGGTCAAGATCGCGTCGAACACCAGGCCTTTGGCAATCGCCGCATTCACAATCCGCTTGGCGTACTCCGGCTTCCAGTCATCGACCCAGTCTTCGTGAACGACCTCGATGGCGCCGCTGTCCAGCAGGGGCTGTAGCACCTTGTCTTGGCCTTCTTTGACCAGGTGCGCGTTGTTGTCGGTCTTGGCACCGTGCAGGCGGACGATCTTGCCTCGGCCTGGCGTCGGCAGGTGCGACACCAGATAGCGTGCCTGGGCCGCGCCCACCGCCACCGCGTCAAACGAGATGTAAAAGTCCAGCGATGGCTCGGGGATCAGCCGATCGTAGGCAATCACCGGCACTCCGGCAGCGTGTGCCAGGCGGACCGCTTTGCTCATCGCCGCCCCGTTGTGCGCCACGATCACCAAGGCATTCACCTGCGAAGTCAGCAGCGACTCCACATCCCGCATCTGCTGGGTGTCCGACGAGTTGGCCGCCAGATCGACCACTTCGGCCCCAAGCTCTGTCGCTCGCTTTACAAACGCTGCGCGATCCCGCTGCCAGCGCTCTTCTTTGAGCGTGTCAAACGACAGCCCGATGCGGAGCTTGTGCTGCTTCGGCGCTTCCGTCGTGCGACCCTGCCGGGACAGCACTGCACCGATGAGCACACTCAGGATCAGCGAGGCTGTAACCAGCACCAGTCGCTGTCGTTTCCCCGCCGTGGAGGGCATGGCCGCGTCCGGCTGCCCCGCTTGTCCAACTTGAGAGGATCGCTGCACCACGGGCGGCACTGTAGGCGTCCACTGACACTGGACGCAAGACGGATAAGACAGGACTCAGCCGCATGGTCACCAGCTGTTCCGTTCGCTGTGCTTGCGTCCTATGCAAAGGCCGCCGCGCACTGCCACGTCTTTGCTGCCCCTCGCCGCGCCAGCGCCGCGCTTGGCGGTGTCAGAGCAGGGCTTGGCTGCGTCGGTGTTCTGCTCTGCTGCGCAGGAGTCCCTGCGTGGACCTGTCGATGCATCCCTGTGCCGTGTCAAAGCACCGCTCCGCTGCGTAGAAGCGCCGCTCCGCTGCGTAGAAGCGCCGCTGTGTCGCGTAGGTGCATCACTGTGCCGCGTAGAAGCACCTCTCTGCTGTGTAGAAGCACCTCTCTGCTGTGTAGAAGCACCGCTGTGCCGCGTAGAAGCGCCGCTGTGCCGCGTAGAAGCGCCGCTGTGTCGCGCAGAAGCGCTGCTTGGTGCCACCGGAGTTCGTTTCTTGGTCCGGCTGGGCGTGGCCAGGTCGTCACCGCTCGGATTCAGGGCGCTCTGCGTGTGGTTGCTTTGGATTTTTCCGACGGGAAGAAAGAAAAATGCAGTGATTTCGCAACCTTGGCGAACAGGTGCCGAAAAGACCTTCACCTGTTGCCGCTGCTGCTCCTTGCACACAGAGGAGCCGACCTTGCAGCACAACCGTTGGCAACACGGAAGGAGAATGGCCATGGCCAAGAAATCGTTCGCTCCCGTACCCAAGAACATCGAGTCACTCTTTCAGGCACTCATCGACCGCATCAAAGTGGAGGGCTGGGACAAGCGGTACAACATCGACCTCAAGACCATCGAAGCCAAGCTGGCGTCCTACTGCAGCGACCTGACCAAAGACGTGGCGCTCAATCAGTCGTACCTGCTGCACCACAAGGGCATCGCCCAGGACCGTGTGCTGCTGTACCAGCTGTACATGGATGTCCTTGCGGTGCTGCGCGCTGGCAATCGCAGCCAGCCCGACATGCTGCGCTCGCTGGATGTCTTTAAGCGCAAGATCAGCAGTCGTCGGAAGAAAGACACCGCACCGTCGCCAGAACACGCGGCTGCCCCGCTGGCTTCTTAGTCCGCTGCGCAGGGGGGACTTCATCGGTCCCCTCTGTGCGGGCATCGTCTACGTGGGGCCTGCCAGATGTAACCACAGCCTCGACAAGGTCTTTCAAAATTCCCACACTGCGCATAGCCTCAATGGACAGATGGCGATCGGCAGACAAGCAGCGCCCGAGCAGTTCCCTGATTGGACGTTTCTAACCAACCATGCCCACGTCTTGATCTTCCTGTGGCTTCGTCCGAGTGCGCTTCTGCGCGAGGTGGCGACCGCTGTGGGGATCACGGAGCGTGCGGTCCAGCGCATCATCGGTGAGCTGGAAGATGCCCAGTACCTGGTGCGAGAGCGAGAAGGTCGTCGCAATCGCTACCAGGTGCGCGTGGACGGCCCACTGCGTCATCCGCTGGAGCGACACCGCAGTGTCCAGGCCCTGCTGGAGATGGTGTCGCTGCACGGGCGACGGCTTCCCGATGCAGCCGAGATACCACCGAGCGAAGACGAAGAGCGCTAGCGGGGCTTGCTAGCGACCGCCCGAGAAGAACAGGACCAGCTCGATCTCATCGGGCAGCTCCGAGGGGAGGGTCTGCTCGGCGCGATACAGGGCTGCAAGTCCAGCGGACTCTGCGCGGGCCGTTAGCACGGCGTCGGGATAGGCATCGGGAACGGTGATGCGGTTTCCGTCTGGCAGCTGACTACAGCGACCGCTCTGCTCTGCGGCACCTGGCAGCGACACCACGGCGCGAACCGCTCCGGCATCCACGCAAGAGCGTCCATCGGCCAGGCTCCAGTGAACCGTGATGGTCTTGGAGTCTTTGGGCTGGCATGCCGAGCTGACGGCGAACGCACACGCCACAAGCCAGCGCAGTCGGATCGGGGAGGGGGACCGCATGGGCGCAGCCTACCAGATGGCGCAGTACCAGCGCGGACGCAGACACAGACCACGCGGCTCGCCGTCCAGCTTAGAGACCGAGGACGCCGGACATCTCGCTCATCATCTGGACGCGCCACTTGGTCACGGGGCTGGTTCCATCGAGCAGGGCCTTGGTTTCTGCCAGTACCTGCCCGAGTGGATGGCGATACACCGATGGATCTTCGGTTGGCAGCCCGGACGGGTGCGACTTTTGCCAGCCGACCATCTGATCGCGCTCTCCGCGTAGCAGTGCGACGACGGCTGCTCGACCTAGCCGAGCCGCCACCATGCGATCTTGAAACGAGGGCCGACCGCCGCGAACCAGGTGTCCCAGTACGGTCGCGCGGATTTCGACGCCTGGCAGCACGGGGCCCAGCGTCTCTTCGACGCGACGGACCAGCCGCGTACAGGGAATGTCTACCCCTTCAGCCTTGAGGATGAGCACGCGGCGCTTTCCGACCTCAGAGTCAAAGGCACTGCGGATCGCTTTGGAGACCGTGGCGACGATGTCGTCTTCGCTGCCTGCCTGCTCGCGGAACAGCACCGCATCCGCGCCCGCAGCGATCGCGCTGGCCATGGCCAGGTAGCCAGAGTGTCGCCCCATCACTTCGACAACAAAGGCTCTGCGATGGGAGATCGCGGTGTCGCAGATGCGATCACAGGACTCGACGATGGTGTTGAGCGCGGTATCGACACCAATCGCTGTCGCGGTGCAGCCGATGTCGTTGTCGATCGATGCGGGGATGCCGATGATCGGTAGCTCGCATTCCGTGGAAAGTAGGTGGGCTCCGGTCAGCGAGCCATCGCCGCCTACGACGATCAAGCCCGCTGCGTCTTTCAGCCGGGCGATGGCTTCGCGACGTCCTTCGACCGTGCGGAAGCGTGCGGATCGGGCCGATCCAATCAGTGTTCCGCCGAGCGATCCCGCTGTGTCCAGGTCTGGGATCACCGCCAGGCCGCTGTCGCTTGGCTGGGTCAGCTCTTTCCACCTGCCGTCCATCAGACCATCGTAGCCATCGAGTACGCCGACGGTTCGGACCCCGGCTGCTGCGGCCACCTTGGCTACGGCTCGCACCGCTGCATTCATGCCGGGCGCATCGCCTCCCGAAGTCAGGATGAAGATGGTCTTCATAAACCCCCCCTTGGGCCAGCGTATCGCGTTTTTTAGGCAGCGGGTCGGACTACGTATTTGTCCGAAACTGCTCCTATACTGCGCGCCGTGCTTGACCCGTTTGTTCCCGAAGTCACGGTGATTGGTGGCGGCTTGGCTGGCTGTGAGGCGGCTTGGCAGCTGGCAGAGCGCGGCCACCGCGTGGATGTACTGGAGATGAAGCCGATGCGGCTGTCGCCTGCGCACATGACGCCGCTGCTGGGTGAGCTGGTGTGCAGCAACTCACTGCGTAGCGACGATCCGCAGACGCCAGCGGGGCTGCTGAAGGCCGAGCTACGCGCTGCCCGCTCGCTCATCATTGCCTGTGCGGATGAGGCGCGGGTTCCAGCGGGCGATGCGCTGGCCGTCGATCGGCTTCAGTTTTCACGACGCATCACCGCCCGGATTGTGAGCCATCCGAACATCCGTCTGCGTCGCCAGCTCTGTGATGAGCTGCCGAGTGGACCTTGCATCTTGGCCGGTGGACCGCTTGTCGAAGGCGGAGCCGCGCGCAAGCTCCGCAGCCTGTGTGGCGACCGGCTGTACTTTTACGACGCCATCGCGCCGATCGTTGAAGCGGACAGCATCGACTACGATCTGTGCTTTCGTGGCTCTCGCTATCACCAGGGGGAAGAAGGGGACTACCTGAACTGCCCGCTGACCCAGGCGGAGTATCAGGCGTTTGTGGCGGAGCTTTTGGCGGGCCGCAAGGTGACGCCGCATCGCTTCGAGGAGCCGCGCTACTTCGAGGGCTGCTTGCCGGTCGAGGTGATGGCCGAGCGTGGTCCTGACACACTTGCTTTTGGTCCGATGAAGCCGGTGGGGCTCATCGATCCGCGCAAGCCGACGGAGCAGCCCTATGCCGTCGTGCAGCTTCGCGCCGAAAACCGCTATCACACGGCCTACAACTTGGTCGGGTTTCAGACGCGGCTGGCCTATCCCGAGCAGAAGCGGATCTTTGCGATGATTCCGGCGCTGCACCGCGCAGAGTATGTGCGCTACGGCTCGATTCACCGCAACAGCTACGTCGAAGGACACAAGGTGCTGGACGAGTCGCTGGCACTGCGCGCTGCGCCAAACATTCACCTGGCGGGGCAGATCACGGGCGTCGAAGGCTACATCGAGTCGACCGCGATGGGTCTTTTGGCCGGGGTGTTTTTAGACGACAAGCTGGCTGGGCGATCTCCATCGCTGCCGCCGCCGACTACGGCGATTGGTGGGCTGTATCACCACGTCGTGACGCCCAGAGAGAAGGGCGAAAAGTACGTGCCGATGAACATCAACTTTGGGCTCTTGCCGCCGTTTGAGGGCAAGGCGGCCAAGCGGGCAGGCAAGCGCGGCAGGCGAGCGCTGCATGCGGATCGCGCACGCGAGCACCTTCCTTTGTGGCTGGCTCAGATCGGTGTGGCTGCGGACTTGTCGTCGCTGCTACTGCGCGACACGGAGCAGGATGGCGGTTGTGTTGTCGACCCCACCGAAGCTTAGCGCGGCACGGATGAGCGCATCGCACGACTCATCGAGCGTCGGTGCGGTGGCTGCTTCGGACATGACCTCGCGCAGGATCCAGTCGTCGACCATGTCGGTAAGACCGTCGCAGCACAGCAGGTAGACGTCCCCGATCTGCATGTTGACGACTTGGTGTTCGACCTCGACTGCGTCATGCAGACCGACGGCGCGGACAATGACGTTGTCGCTCGGCGGACCGTAGCGTCGGGCCAGATCTGGGTTGTCTTCGTACAGGTTCACCAGCGAGTGATCGCGCGTGACCTGGATGAGCTCCCCCGAGCTATATACCAAGCGGTAGATTCGGCTGTCGCCAACGTGGCAGACTTGCAGGCTATCCCCTTGCTGGCGAATACCTACCACCGTCGTGCCCATGTTGTGCAGCGTGGGATCTTGGCGCGCTTGGCTGAAGATCGCGCGGTTGGCGCTCTTGATGGCCGTGACCAGGATTTCGCGATCCTCAGGCGGCGGGCGCTGCTGGCTGCGAATCACTTGATCGATGGTCCGTACCGCCAAGTTCGAGGCCACTTGCCCACCGACGTGGCCTCCCATGCCATCGCAGACCACGTACAGCCCGATATCGGGTGCGACCAGCATGGCATCTTCGTTTTTCTCTCGGACGAGCCCTACGTGGGTGCGGCCAGCTTGTTCAAGACGCATCATGAAGTATTTTCGACGATATTCCGTAAAAAGGTGCCCTGTCAATGCGACGAACTTCTCTGCCGGTGCTAGGTTCTCAGGGGGACAATGTGGGGCAGCGTGGTATCCCGGCGTCTGACGGGAAATTGGCTGTCGACCTGGGTGTGCTGTCGGTTCACTTTGACGGAGGCCGCTGCCACGTTCGCTGTCCGTTTTGTTACTTGGGAGAGCGCGAAGGCACGGCCCAGAGCGGGGTGCCGGTCGATCTGCTGTCCGAGACGCTGGCGCTTTTGCCGTACCAAGAGCTGGCGATTGCGCTGTCAGAGCCCATTGGCCCGGCGCTGGGACCGCTGGCGGCGCTGACCGCAGTGGCGCAGCAGCGAGGCAAGCGGGTTACGATCACGACCACGGTGGCGGCGGCTCTCGCGCTGCCTGAGACGGCCTGGCAGGGCATTGGCCGGCTGAACCTGTCGGTTGATCCGCAAAAAGGCCAGTGGCAGGCGCCGGTGGGGCAGGTGGTGCCTTCGGATCTCGCTGGGGCGCTGCGGCTGCTGCCCAAGTCGGTGGAAAAGGTGCTGATCGTGACGCTGAGCAGCGAAGCCTTTGCCGAGCAGCTGCTGTCTGGGCTGCTGGCGGAGCTGGTGGCGCTGCCGGAGGTGGATCGGGTGGCGCTGTCGGGGCTGAAGCCACCGCCGCCGTGGTGTGACAGCAAGTTCTGGCTGCGCTCGCTGTCGCGGCTTGGCGGTCTGCTGCGAGAGCAGCTGGACAAGCGGCTGTTTCTCGACTGCTACGTGGCGGCGCGGATTCTTCACCTGGGCGGCTGTCCGGCTCGGCCCGATCTGTCTCCGACCAGCAAAGAAGAGTCGAGTCGTGGTCGTGTCGCCTTCCGTTCCTGCGTGTATCAGCCGCGAGCGGACTGGGTGGTCGAATCAGCGGACACGTTGGCCCAGCAGCTGGCCGACTTTGCCGTCCCTGCGCGCTGTCCATTTCCGATCCATTAGGCCGTATACAAGTCGCCGATCTAAACGCTTTGCACTGTCAGGTGATTGTGGTGAGATTCGCACAACGACTTACCTGTCAGGAGCGTTGCAAATGGATTTACGACTCGCTTCGCGAAACTTAGCTTCTCTTGCTGCCTTGTGCGCCAGCTTGTCTTTCTCCTCCGTGGTGGAGGCTGCCAAGTGTCCGAACGTACACTTTGTGCTCGATCGCTCGGGCTCGATGGGAACCACGGTGCCTGGTGCCGGTCCTGGTGCAACGCGCTGGAGCGTGGCCAAGAACGCCATCAACAAGGTCGTAGAAAAGTGGGATGGTCAGTTTCCGATTGGCCTGTCGATCTTTCCGCCGATCGGTGGCAGTGGCTGCGGGTCAGAGTTTGTGACGCCACCGGCCTACAGCACCAAGGCCAAGATCAAGATGGCGATCGATGCCAACGGTCCGAACGGTGGCACTCCGTCGGGTAGTGCAATGCGCGACGCACAGATGATCAAAGAGCTGCGCGATACCGAGCGGAAGCAGTACATCGTGCTCATCACGGACGGTGGTCCTGGCTGCAGCGGCGAGCCCGATACCTGCAACGGCACCGCTGGACAGATCCGCAACGCGTTTATGGCGAGTCCCTCGATTGCGACCTTTGTCGTCGGCTTCGGTGGTGGTCTGAGCGCGAGCGAGCAGCAGTGCATGACGCAGATGGCGGACGCGGGTGGCAAGCCCGCCATGACGCCGGAAAAGTATTACAAGGCCGACAACGACGTGGAGCTAAACGCTGCGCTGTCGACGATCTTGGAAGTGATCACGGGCGGTGGCGACGTCGGCATGGGCAGCGTCTGTGACGACACCTGCTACTCGAACGGCTGCCCGACGCCTGGAGATCTGTGCGTCAAGGGCACCTGCAAGGCCAACCCGTGCGCGGGTCTTAGCTGCGGCGCCAAGACTTCGTACTGCTCAAGCGATGGATCAAACCCGGGCATCTGTGTCAGCGCTTGTACCAAGCCGTGCCCCAAGGGCATGCGCTGCACGATGGGAACCTGCGCGCCCGATCCCTGCCCGTACTTCTGCGGCGCCGGTCTGGTCTGTGATGCGGCCCAGAAGCGCTGCATTCCCGATCCGCTGTGTCAGGACCTGCCGCTTGAAAAGCAGTGCAAAGGCACGAGCCGCTGCCGAGGTGGTGAGTGCGTAGACGATCCGTGCCGCTGGACGCGCTGCCCAACGGGGACGCGCTGCGTCGCGTGGGATGGTAGCTGCGAAGCGATTCCGACCGATACGCCGACCGACCCGGAAAAGATGGATGACTCATTTGAGTCTGGAAACCGCGTGTCGGGTTGTAGCTCGGTGCCGGGTGGCGCGCGCACCGTCTCGCTGTCGGCTGCCGCGCTGCTGTTTGGTGCGATGCTGGCGACTCGTCGCCGCCGCCGTCCGAACTAGCGCACATCCTGCCTCTGTCTGATTCCTCGGAAGCGGGCGCCGCGACTCTGCGGACTGCCCGCTTTTTTCATTCATCCCCCAAGCAAACGACGGCAAGATAGTGGGACTTTGGGCCTGACGGCTGCGTCCGGTCCTGGGAAAGGGCCACGAGTTCATGGATCGACTGCTCGGCGGAAACCCACTTGCAGAGGGGCTGGTCGGGGACAGGCAGCCCGAACCATGCGCGATGGTGATCTTTGGTGCCTCCGGGGACCTGACTCGTCGCAAGCTGGTGCCAGCGCTGTATTCCTTGGCACGCGAGCGACTGCTGCCGTCCGGCTTTGCGATTGTCGGGATGGCGCGGCGCGCGCTGCCGTTTGCCGAAGACATGCGCGAAGCGGTGAGCCAGTTTGCGCGTCGTCGCCCGGTGGATGAAGCGCTGTGGGAGTCGTTCGGTAGTGCCATCAGCTATGTGAGCGGCGACTTCGACGATCCGGCGGCGTATGAGCGACTGCGGCTGCACTTAAACGAACTGGATCTCCAGCGTGGTACGCGCGGCAATCGGATCTTCTATATCTCGACACCGCCGGAGTCGTTCGAGACGATCTTGCGACACCTGGGACAGGCGCAGCTTATCTCTCGCGGGGAGCGGCCCTTTACGCGGGTGATCATTGAAAAGCCGTTCGGGCGCGATCTGGCATCGGCAGAGCAGCTCAACCGCGTGTGTCTGGAGGTCTTGCGCGAAGACCAGATCTACCGAATCGACCACTACCTGGGCAAAGAGACGGTGCAGAACATCCTGATGTTCCGCTTTGCCAACAGCATCTTTGAGCCGCTGTGGAACGGGAAGTACGTCGATCACGTCCAGCTCACGGTCGCAGAGTCGATTGGCATTGAGGGCCGCGGCAACTACTACGACCAGGCCGGCACGCTGCGCGACATGGTGCAAAACCACATCTTTCAGTTCATGACGCTGATGGCGATGGAGCCGCCGGTCGCGTTTGAGGCCTCTGCGGTTCATGACGAAAAGGTGAAGGTGCTGCGGGCGCTGCGTGAGCTGCCGATGTCCGAGATCGATCGCTACACGGTGCGCGGTCAGTACTCAGCGGGCTTTCATCAAGGGCAGCCGGTGCCGGGGTATCTGGAAGAGCACGGGATTGCGCCGCACTCGCAGACAGAGTCCTACGTCGCGCTGAAGCTGTTCATCGACAACTTCCGCTGGGGCGGCGTGCCGTTTTACATCCGGGCGGGCAAGCGAATGGCGCGCCGGGTGAGCGAGATTGCGATCACGTTCAAGCAGCTGCCGCATGCGCTGTTTTCGGGACCGATGGGGAAGCTGTCGCATGAGCCGAACGTGCTGACGCTGCGCATTCAACCCGACGAAGGCATCACGCTGAAGTTTCTGTCGAAGGTGCCGGGACCGACGATTGAGCCGCGTCCGGTGACGATGGACTTTCGCTATGGCACAAGCTTTGGCATCGAGCCTCCAGAGGCATATGAGCGACTGCTGCTCGACTGCATGCTGGGCGATGGCACCTTGTTTGCGCGCGGCGATGAGGTGATGGCTTCGTGGAAGTACTGTGATCGGGTGCTGCGCGGCTGGGCCGAGCGGGATGCGCATCGCAAGGTCGCGCTGCCGTCGTATGAGCCAGGCACTTGGGGACCGGAAGCGTCGGCGAACATGCTGGCACGCGATGGCCGGGTGTGGCGACGACCATGAGCCAAGGGGAAGACTTCCGCAAAGGCGAGCGTCGCGAAGGCTGGGCGGTTCCGCTCGATGCGGTGGCGGCGTTTACGCAAGGTGCGTCGGTCAGCGTGGCTCCTGAGCGGATCGAGCAAGAGCTTCTGTCGCTGTGGCGTCGCGCAAGTGAGCGGGCGCAGGCCAAGGGCGCGGCGTTTGCGGTGACGCGGGCTTGCCAGTGGAACCTGATCGTCCACACCCACGGCGAAGTGGAGCTGCTGGCGGCCAAGCAGATCATCGACATGGTGACGGAGAGCGTGCCGTGCCGTGTCCTCTTCCTGCATGAAACCGAAGAAGCAAGCGACGGTGGCCTGATTGGTGACGATGGCGCGCCGCTGCGTGCGTCGGTGGAAGCCAACTTTCGGGACAGCCAGAGCGGTCGTCGTGAGATCGTCGCTGAAGAGATCACGATCGAGACGCCACAGCTTCACTCGCGACGGCTGCCGGGGCTTTTGCGAGCGCTGCTGTTGCCAGATGTTCCGACGGCGCTGCTGGTGGGCAATCCGGCGCGTGATGTCGAGTGGCTGCGGCCCCTGTGCGGTGATGCGGATCGCTTTGTGTTCGACAGTGGACGGCTGTCTGGCTTCGCAGAGCTGGGCAAGGTGGCCCAGGTGCTCGACGAGCTGTATGGCGGGTCGAATGGGTCGGTCGAGCGGATGGACCTCGGCTGGCTGCGGCTGTGGCCGTGGCGACTGCTTCTGTCATCGCTGTACGATGCACCCGAGTCACGCGCGGGGCTTTCGTCGCTGCGTGAGATCGTGGTGCGCTACGTCCCAGGCGGCGAGGCGGCGGCGCTGCTGCTGGCGGGCTGGCTGATCGGGCGACTGCGGCTGGTGATGACCGGGACGCTGGCAGAAGATGGCTCGGCGCAGCTTCTGCCGGGCGCAGGTAGCGCGGTAACGTGTCCGGTTCAGCTTCGCTTGGGACTGTGTTCGCAGGGACGCAGCCCGACGGGACTTGTGGAAGTTGCACTGTTGCAAGGGGACGCCAGCTTGAGCGCGGCGGTGTGTGCGGACGGAAGTGGCATCCTGCTGAGCAGTCCGTTTCAGCCGCCGCGAACTCAGCCGATGCGGGGTCGGCCAGATGCGGAGCTGTGGGTTGCCGCATTAGGGGTTGGCGGGCGCGATCCGTTGATGTATGAAGCGCTGCGGCTCGGCGCGGCTTTGCTTTTGGGCGACGAGATCTTCCGTGAGCAACAACAGCCTGAGGTGCGATGGTGAGTGGACGAGCGCCCGAGATTTGGATCGGCGAAGACGGTGAGGCGCTGGCCCGGGAAGGTGTACGGCGAATTGTGGACGCGGCGCGACGGGCCATTTCCGCTCGCGGACGCTTCGTAGTCGCACTGGCTGGTGGCAACACGCCACGACGGCTGTATCAGCTTCTGGCCCAGATTGAGTCGATTGACTGGACGCGCGTCCATGTCTGCTTTTCCGACGAGCGGATGGTGTCTCACGACAGCGCCGAGAGCAACTACCGGATGGCGAGTGACACGCTGCTCAAGCTGGTGCGCGTGCCGACGGAGCACATCCATCCGGTGCCGACGGATCTACCGCTGGAAGAGGCGGCTCTGCGCTACGACCAGATTCTGCGAGACGCGCTGCCCAAGGATGAGCCTCGGCTGGATCTGGCGCTGCTTGGGATGGGCTCGGACGGTCACACTGCGTCGATTTTTCCCGGCTCGCGCCTTCTGGCTGGGGTCGATGATGACTTTCTGCTCGACGATCCCACGACGGGACCACTTCGCAGTGGTGTGCCGACGGCTTCGCTCGATTCGTTTGCGACCGAGCGACTGTGCGCGGCGGTGTCTGATGCACCCAAGCCGCCGGCTGAGCGCGTGACGATGACGCCGTACATGCTGAACCTGGCGCGTCAGGTGCTGGTGCTGGTGGCGGGCGATGACAAAGTCGCGGCGGTGTCGGCAGCGCTGGAGAGCGACGCGCGGGTGGCCGAGATTCCGATTCGTGCGATTGCGCCGACGGCGGGAGAGCTGGTGTGGCTGCTGGATCGCAAAGCGGGGCGTGCGCTGGGCCGTCCGCTGCGATAAAGAACAGCTGAACTTGGCCGCTGGGAGCCCGTGATGTCCGCAAAGCCTGTGACCTTCGATCTTCGTCTGTCTGTGCGCTGCTGGTCTGTGCTGGGTCTGCTCAGCGCGATGGGCTGTACCGACAAGCTACCGGCGCTCAAGCCGCCGGTGTTTCAGGACTCGTTTGAGCGAGCGGAGCTGGGTCCAAGCTGGCTATCGACCGCGCCCGCTGGAACGTACCGAATCGAGTCGGGCGAGCTGGTGGTATCGAGAGCACGGAATCATCCGCTGTGGCTTGTGCAGAAGCTGCCTCGTGATGCGGTGATTGAGCTGGATGCGTACAGCAAGAGCCCCGACGGTGACATCAAAGTAGAAGCGTTTGGCGATGGCCAGAGCTTTGCAAAGACGGTGTCGTATACGTCAACGGCGTACGTGTTCATCCAGGGCGGCTGGCAGAACCGCCTGGGCGCGCTGTGCCGGATGGATGAGCACGCCGACGATCGCAAGACACGCAGCGATCTCAAGGTGGTGCCGGGACAGCGCTATCACTGGCTGATCGCGCGCAAAGACAACTTGGTTCGCTGGTATGTCGACGGCAAGCTGGCGCTAGAGATGGATGACTTGGCTCCGCTCGAAGGGCCGCAGCACAGCTTCTTTGCGGTGAACAACTGGGAAGCGGAAGTTCACTTCGACAACGTGGTGGTTCGTCCGTACTAGCGACGCCAGGCGAGGACGCTACAGCGGCATCAGCAGCGGACGGCTGGATCGGGAAGCAAGCACGAGCGCTTGTCCATCCGCGACGGTCGAAAGCTCGCTGCTGACGCCATCGCTGTCGGTTGTGCCGATGACCAAGGTCTGCTGCTGACTTGGGCCCGCGCTGCTGGACTCACTGACGCAAAGATAGCGCAGGCTGCCTTGACCACGCCGGGCGATCACGGCCTGTTCATCGTGGCTGATCGCGATAACGACACCGGGCGCGGCGTCATCGGGAACGATGCGTCGCAAGGTCTTGGCCACGACGGCAACCAAGACTTCGGCACGTAGCTCTCCGGCGGTTAGATAGGCTGGATCGGCGTCGTGTAGGTCGGCGAGGACCTGATGAAACAGCAGCTCGGCTTCGCTTCGTCCGCGCAGGTTGTCCCGAAGCTGAAGCGGCAGATCCGCTGTGTGCTGAGCGCGTGACTCGCTCGGGGCAATCTTTCCAACCACCGCCAGCATGAAGTGGTGATAGCGAAAGACGCCCTGGCCCACGTCCCCGATGGCAGCCAGGAGCTGATCGGTTCGCAAAGAGGCCAAGGCTCGGTAGGCTGACAGCTCTTCGTGACGACCGCGCTGAAGCAGGGGTTCCCCGCCAATGACAAAGCCGATGTCGAGCAAGACGGCCTTGTCGGGGGCGGCTGGCGGTTCGTCTGGGGCCACATCGGTCAGCGCTGCGGCGGGGATAAGGCCCGGGACGCGCGAAAGCACGCCACGTAGGCGCACGGGCTCACTGCTACGGAGGAGTAGGAGTCGTGACATGTCTTTGGTCTTAGCCCTTCACGATACGGCGGAAGCGGCGGCGTAGACAAGCCCGCGATCGCTGCGTGGATCACGCAAGACGGTGTCTGGCTGGTTTTGGCTCCCGAGAGATGGCAGTCGCGGCTTGACAGCCACTGGTCCCGAGGATGATGATTGAGCGAGATGTTGAAAACGATTTTCAATATTCGATTGTTGTTGCTGATCGGCTGGCTGCTGCCTTGGACTGCGCATGCAGAGGAAGAGGCGGCGACTCGACAGACGCAGCAGGTGGCGTCGCTCGTGGAGTACATCGCGGCGGACTATCCTGGGGCGGTCAAAGACGGCAAGGTGCTCGACGAAAGCGAGTATGCCGAGCAGCGCAACCTGCTTGAAGAAGCGAGCAAGCTGCTGCCGAAGCTGGGTGGGTCCGATTCCGATCAAGCGCGGCTTGTCGAAGCACTGGGGGCGGTGCGCGTCGCGGTGGAGACGAAAGCAGCCGGCGAGCTGGTGGGGGCGCGCTGTCGAGCGGTGCGTCAGATTCTCAAAGATGCGTACCGGCTGAAGATGGTGCCAGCGTCGAAGGTGTCAGCGGCTTCGGCGGCAGAGCAGTATCAGAAGCTGTGTGCGTCCTGTCACGGTGCGACGGGCCATGCAGAAACGGACGTTGCGCGCACGATGACGCCGCCGCCGGTGTCGTTCTTCGATGAAGAAAAGATGCCGAGCGTCGCGCCGCAGCTTGCGTTTCATGCGCTGACGTTTGGTGTGTCGGGAACGGGCATGGCGAGCTTTGACCAGCTGCCCGCGCAGCAGCGCTGGAACTTGGCGTTTTACGTGGTCGGTCTGCGCCACGGAACGCCGGGGCAGGGCAAGCCATCGACGCTGTCTCAGCACGAGGCGGTTGCGGGTCTGACGCTGGCGGATCTGGCGGAAAGCTCGGACCTTGAGCTGTGCCAAAAGCTGCAGGCGGGCGGACTCGATGCGTCGCGCTGTCCCGAGGCGCTGAAGCTTGTGCGAACACAGACGCCGTTTGTGTCGAGCGTCGAAGGCAAGCTGAACTTTGACAGGGCGCGGGCGCTGCTTGGCGAGCTTCGCGGTTCGGTCGAGCGGGGCGATGCGGATGCTGCGCAGCGACTGGCGATTGCGGCCTACCTTGATGGTGTCGAGCCAAACGAGGTGTCGCTGCGGGTGGAACAGCCCGAGCTGCTGCGACGGATTGAGAGCTCGTTTACCGGGCTGCGGCAGGTGGTCGATCCGAAAAGTGGCGTCGACAAGGCCGAGGTGATGCGCAAGATCATGGAAGCGCAGGGCTTGCTGGCCGAAGCGGAAAAAGGCGCGGGCGGACAAGTGGCGGCGTTTCTGGCGTCGCTGACGATTGCACTGCGGGAAGGGCTGGAAGTGGCCCTGCTGATTGCGGCGCTGCTCGCGTTTCTGCGCAAAAGTGGCCAGGCTCACCTGACGCGGCTGGTTCACCTGGGCTGGGTGCTGGCGGTTCCTGCGGGCTTTTTGACGTTTCTGGCGGTGGGCGCGCTGGTGTCGGGGGCTCAGCGGGAGCTGGCTGAAGGCATCATGACGCTCTTGGCGACGGCGATCCTCATCACGATGACGCACTGGATCATTGGCGCCAAAGAAGCGAAGCACTGGCTGGGCTTTCTGCGTCGGCGGGTGGAAGGCGCAGGCGAGCAAGCAGAGCTTGGCCAGAAGCTGGCGCTGATTGGTCTGTCGTTCTTCGCGGTGTATCGCGAGGCGGTCGAGGTCGTGCTGTTTTATCGAACGCTGCTGGTCAGTGCGGGCGACAAAGGTCGCAGCGACGTGATCTGGGGGGCGGTGCTGGGCGTGGTCGTGATGGTGGCGGTGGTGCTCATCGTTGGACGGATTGGTCGCAAGCTCAACCCGCGTCCGGTGATGCTGGTGAGCAGTGCGCTTTTGTCTTTGTTGGCGCTGATGATGACCGGCAACGGCTTGCACGCGCTGCAAGAGGGCGGCTATTTGGGGATGACGCCGATTCGACTGTTTGGCTCCGAGTGGTCGGGAATGCCAATGCTGGGCCTTCATCCGACGTGGCAAGTGGTGCTGGGTCAGTGCGTGGTGGCGCTGCTGCTGGTGGTTCCGTCGCTGATTCAGCGAGTGAGACGGCGACCGGACAGCGATACCTCGATGCCATCGTCTGGGCAGGTGGCTGCATCGTAAGCGACGAGCGGGGTTGGGTCTGAAGGGCTGCACCTTCAGGACGGGCTAGCGATCGGCAAACAGGTGGTGG
>ERZ724507.282-NODE-282-length-23305-cov-6.907785_pt1 | contig 23305 bp, 16 predicted proteins | sample MGYA00376040_ERZ724507 | MGnify/ENA primary metagenome ERZ724507 (study PRJEB28724, sample SAMN07190883) | activated sludge metagenome | isolation source: activated sludge of sewage treatment plant in Hong Hong | place: Hong Kong | collected 2016-03-17 ...
AGCTGCCCCAAAAACAAGGTGCGACGCGGCGCGGATCTGTTCTTGATAAACAGCGCGCAGTCCGGTTCCACAGAGACCTACCTGCCCAGCGATGACAGCGGACGCGGCGAAGTGACCGAGACGCTGCGCTATAGCTGGTTTGCCACCGATGGCGAGTTCGATCGCGAGCGAACCGGCGATGCCCAGCCGACCAACAAGTGGAACAGCGAGCCGACCCGCCCTGCCCCCGCCGATGCGCCCTACGCGACCATCTGGCTGGTTACGCAAGAAGAGCGCGGCGGCAGCGACGCCCGTGCCTACGAGCTAGCGTTTACAAACTAAGCCCGCCCGCTGCCGCGATATACTGTCGGGTACTATCTGGCGTAGCCCTTCCGTCGCGGACGACCCGGCAGACCGTCCCGTGGGGAACGTCGCACGGAATCCCACCTGCGCGAGCGTCCCCGGTCCACAGCGCCTGTCCCGTCCCGCGCCTGCACTGCATGGGCCGTGCTACAAGCTGCGAATGCACGCATCGTGGTTCCGACAGATCTATGACAGTGCCTGGCAACATCCCGGCTTGGCCTTTGCGGGCGGCGCGCTGGTGCTGGTCTGGACGCTTCTCACACGGCTTCCGCACTGGCGATGGATGGTTGCTCTTCAGCTTGTCATGACGCTGGATGCGCTGTGTACCGGCGCGCTGTCCCCGATTCCCAGCGCATCGAAGTGGAGCCAAGTGGCCTCTGTCCTCTTTGTGATCTGCGGAGACGCGCGCTATTTCTTTTTGCTCGCGCAGTCCTTGTGGGGGAAGCGAAAGGCGGTTCCGCTGGCGCTGCTGTTCGGGCTCTGCATTCCGGTGGCCAGCTCGCTGCTTCAGGCGATGTGTCCGTCTCTGCTTCCGACGCAGCGCCACCTGTTTATCACCTATGAGCTGATGTTCTGCGTGCTCGCGATGTGCATCCTGCTGCTGCTTTCGCGTGTGCCACAGCATCCGATGCAAAGATGGCTACGGATGCTCAGCTCGTTTCAGCTCTGGCAGTACGGTCTGTGGACCTGCGCCGATCTGCTGATCCTGCGCGGCTTCGACACTGGCTATGCGCTGCGCATGATTCCCAACACGATGTACTACGTCCTGTTCGTTCCCTTTGTTGCGTGGACGTATCAAAAGGAGTCCGCGTCATGAACGACTCTGCTCGCACGATGACGCACGGTTCCCGTTCCTTGCGCGATGCCAAAGCGCTTCGATTCCGTAACACCCTGCTGCACGGACTGATGTACGGGCTCGTGTACGGACTGCTTCTGACCATGCAGCTTGGCTGTCAGCGTCAGCATGGGCAGCCTGAGCAGCATGCGCAGCCTGAGATCGCTCAGCCAACGCTCGACTTTTATGAACAGGGAGCGCTGCGCAAGAAGCTGCTGCCGCGCACGGTTTCAGCGCCGACACGCATCACGACGTTTGATCCGTACTACGGAAAGGAAAAGTCCTTTCTCGCGATTCCGCTCGCGCAGCTTCTGTCGCAAGGATTCGCCGGCAAGAGCCTGACGAATCAGCACGTTGTCTTGCGCTGTCGCGATGGCTACACCGTTCCGGTTCGCAGCGAAGTGCTCCTTGAAGAAGGTGGATATCTCGCGCTGGCAGAGTCCGATTCCTCCTCGTGGGAGCCGATCGGTCCACAGCGCACCGACCCGCGACCGTTTTATCTGTTTTGGACCAAGCCGCATCAGCAGAACCTCGAAGCGTATCCGCGTCCATGGCAGCTGGTGGCGATTGAGCTTGCGCGCTTTGAGCAGCTGTTCCCACACGTCCTTCCCGATTCCCAAGATCCCGTGGTGAATCGCGGCTTCCGACTGTTTTCCGAGCAGTGCATTCGCTGTCACGCCATCAATCGCGAAGGCGGTCGCATCGGTCCCGATCTGAATGTGCCCCAGAGCATCGTGGAGTATCGACCGATCGATCAGATTCGCAGCTACATCGTCAATCCGCTGCGCTTCCGCTACAGCAATATGCCACCGCATCCGCATCTTCAGAGCGCCGATCTGGACGCACTCCTTTCGTACTTTTTCGCGATGAAAGATCGCAAGCACGACCCGGAGCACGCAAAGTGAGCCGCGTCGCCCAGCTGGTTTCCGACCGACTCCTTACCCTGCCTGACTGTCTGCGCTCGCTGCTTGTGCAGTGCGATCCAGCCGGACACAGCGCTCGTCCTGCCGTCCGTCCCCTGACCGCCAAGGATGCGCCCATCTGGGTCACAGGCGGAGGCATGTCCGAAGGCCCCGCGCACTATCTGGTCGCTCTGCTTTCCGCCCAGGGAATCGCCGCGACGTTTGTTCCGCTGTCAGAGTTTGTATCGGAATCGCTGCCACAGCCCGGCCACACCCTGGTTCTGTTTTCGCAAGGACTGGCCCCAAACGCACGCTTTCCGCTTCGTCATCATGCTTCCTTTGCGCGCACGATCGTCGTCACGTCCGTCTGTCCCGATTCCAGCGCGAACGAGCAGAGCATCCCGCATCAGCTCGCCCAGCTGACCGCGCGCGGAATCGAGCTGCTTGTGCATCCGCCCGCGCAAGAGTCAGGAATCCTTCTGCGTGTGGTCGGTCCGACGGTACAAGCGCTTGCCGCTGCGATCGTAGCTGGCATTCCCATCCGCGCTCTGCAAGCCCTTCCCGATCTCTATCAGCAGCAGCTTGCGCAGGCTCCGCAGACAGTGCTGTTTCCGCATGGACAGCTGCAGCGTCTGGTCCTGCTGGCCGGTGGTCGTTACGGATCCGCTTGTTTCGGACTGCGCTGGAAGCTGCTCGAAGGACTGCTGCTTGCCGATCCGCCCGTCTACGATCTGCTGCAAGTTGCGCACGGTCCGCTTCAGTCGCTGTGGAATCAGCCCGCTGTGCTGCTGCTCCTCGAACGACATGATGCGCCGCATGAAGAGACGCTGTACGCCCGCATCCGTCAGGTCTTTTCCGCCCCGCACCATCACATCGTATCGCTGCGTGCGCAGACCCATCCCGGACTCCTTTGCTACTTTGAGCATGCCGCGCTGCTGGATGCCCTGCTGCTTGACGCACTGCGCAGGTTCGATCCGCCGCTGGAGCGCTGGCCCGGACAACATCAGGACGGACCGCTCTATGACTTTGCGCCGCACATGCTGTGATCTGACGGAGGAATCCCGATCTCTGCTTCCCTTTCCATTCGCTCTGCATCACGGAAGGAATCGCGCATTCCAGCGACGGATGATCGCTTCTGTCGGGTAATGTCTGATCCGAAGCAAGCGCAGCGTCGTACCTATCTCGATCAGGTCTTTCAGGCCGAGCGCGGCGTCGATGTCCTCAACTCTCTGTCGGATCTGCGCTCCGATGATCTCGACGACCTTCCGTTTGGAGCCATCCGACTCGATCCCTCGGGACGCATCTTGGCGTTCAACCGTGCAGAGTCCCGACTGTCTGGCTACAGCGCCGCCAGCGTCATCGGAAGGAACTTCTTTACCGAGGTCGCTCCCTGCACCAACGTCCAAGAGTTCGCCGGACGATTTTACGAAGGCGTCCGAAAGCGCAAGCTCCACGCGGTGTTCCAGTATCGCTTCGACTTCAAGCCCCGTCCGCGCGAAGTCGCCGTCACGCTCTACTTTCATGAGCCCACCAACACCATCTGGGTGCTGGTACGCGGTGGCGCTGCCGACGAGTAGTCATCCGAAAACTTGCCTCGCTGTCGGCTCTGCGCTGAAGTCAGCTTCCGCGACGGACGTCACGTCCAACGAAACGCCTCGCGACGACCCAGCGTGAGCCAGTCCGTAGCCAAGTCTTCCACCAAGTCCAAGCGCACTCGCAAGGCCACATCCCCGACGGAGCTATCGCTTCTGTGGGGACTCCTTTACGATCTGATTCGCGCGCCCGTGTTCTTGGTCCTGCTCTGTCTCGGTCGAGCAGACTGGCAGCAAGCCCTGACGCCGCTGCATCGGATGGGACGCTTTGCGCTGTCTGCCCGTGCAACCGCGACCTTGATCGTGCTCAATGTCTTGGTCTTCACCGTCGAGCTTTTTGTCCAAAAGACCTGGTCCCCCGAGCGGTTTTTAAACACCTTTGCGTTTTCGCCACAAGCGCTCTGGCACGGACAGACGCTGCCGCTGTTTCTGCATGTCTTTGCGCACGCGAGCCTGCCGCACCTTCTGTCCAACATGCTCGCGCTGTTTGTGTTCGGTCGCGTTGTCGAGCAGCTTGTAGGTCCCCTTCGCCTGCTGTTTGCGTACGGTGTCGCGGCGGTTGCGGCCACACTGACTTCGCTGCTCGCGCAGGGACTGTCGGGTCAGTACGTTCCGACGCTGGGTGCCTCAGGAGCCGTTGCTGGACTCATCGCACTCGGCGTCCTTTTGTCCCCGCTCACCATCACCTTTGAAGCGCTGTTTCCCATGCCGCTGTTTCTGGTCGGCTGGCTGGCCATGGCCGCAGACCTGCTCGCCCTGTGGGACAAGTCCAAAGATGCCGTCGATCATCCCGCGCACCTCGGCGGGTATCTGTCCGTGGTCCTTGTCTATCGACTGCTCCCGATCAAGCTCAAGGCGCAAGCGAGGTTCGGACTCCTGCTCAATGTCCTGACCATCTTGTTTGCGATCGTGCTGTGGTATCTGACCCGCAATGGCAAGCTGCTGTAACCCAAGCGCGATTCCCACGCCAAGCAAGCCGTCTGTCCAATAAGAGGCCAATGCAAGGACTCATATTGCCCGGCCCTCGCAACCGTCAGTCCGTTGTCGCTCGCACGGCCTGCCCTCCGCGAATTTCTTGATCTGTGCGTCTGTGTAGGCTACCCAAGGCAGCTATGAAGCTGCATCACAGACGGATTTGGGGCCTGGCGCTCGCGCTCTATGCCTCGCACGCAGTCGTCACCCAGCGGTCCGCCACCGCCGAAGACCGCAACCCCGATATCGCCCAGATCGAGCGAGACATTGCCGAAGCCGGACGCGCGGGCACCTTGCCGCAGCTTCAGAAAGCCTGGCAGGTTCGCTTCCTCGAAACGGTGTCACCGGGTGAAAAGCTCTCACTCGATGTCCTACCCGCCATTCCGGTCATGGACGGCGATGCTGTCTCGAAGCAGCGCTTTGATCGTCTGCGCGAGCAGGTCAAGCAAGCCTTCGAGCACCACCGCCAAGACACCGGCGTCTTTACCCTGATCCTGCGCGACGGTCAGAAGCTGCTCACCAGCCAAGGCATGGTGATTCCGCTCAAGTTTGTGTTTCGGCGCACCGTGATCTCGACGACGGACACCAACTTTGGTGGCTACGGTCAGTCCGGCTGCTTGATCACCACCCAGTTCTTCGCCACCGGCACCCGCGAGCCGCTGCGGCTTGGTGAAAACGCCCAGCTCACCCGCTTTCACTTCACCCGAGACGGCGTTGCATCGCTGCAAGGCTATCAAGGTCCGCACGGTGAGATCGTCGTCTTCCATCGCCAGACCAACGATCCCGTCGAAGTCTCGCTGGAGTTTACCGACCCAGAGCTAGGCCAGGTCACGCGCTTTGCCCCCGTTCCCCTGGGAGTCTGCGCCGATGCCGTCGCACCGCCGCCGCCGCCACCGCCCGTTCAGCCACCGCCGCCGCCCGTGTTTGAAGCGCCGCCGCCCGTGGTCGAGCCCGTGTCAGCGCCCGCGCCCTTTCTGCCCGGTGGCTTCACCTGGGGTGTCGCTGCCAGCATCGGCATTGGCATCATCGCAGAGCCCAGCTACGGCACAAGCTACGGCGGCTTTGCTTCGGGACTGTCCGCACGCCTTGGCTACTACTTCAGCCCGCGCTTTGCCCTCCTTGCCGAGCCGCGCCTCACCGGCATCGCCGGCCCAGCCTTCCAAGGCTACAAGGCCAGCGCCGCCCTGGTCGCCCAGATTCACTTTGCCCGGATCTGGGTGCTGTCCGGCGGTCCTTCCATCGGCTTCGCAGGCAGTGACCGCTACGGTGGCTCTAGCATCGCCGGAGGCTTCGCCGCCCGCTTTGGTGCCGACATCCCGCTCAGCCGCTCGTCCAGTGGTCGCCCGCGTGCCATCTCGCTGCGCCTGGAAGCCGAGCCGCTGTTTATGCCCGTCGATCCACCCGCGCACTCGACCATCATCGGATCCCTGTCTCACGTCGGCTTTTCCGTCGGCTACGAGAGCTACTGATGTCATCCGCCCCGCTGCCGGTACAGTTTTATCCCAAGACCTGTCCGGCGCAGTTTTCCTGCCCAAGCTGCCAGCACCGCGCGCAGGTCGTGTTTCACGATCCTGAAGCGTTTGCCGACGACGAACCCATCGGAGGTCGCAACCGCTGGATGCAAGACGCCGCACTCGAGCAGGCCAAACAGAAGCTGACCCGTCGCGCCGAGCGAGCCATTCCGCTTGTGCCTTGTCCCTCGTGCGGCTTCGTTCCTCCGTCCGCACTGCGCAAAGCCTACCTACGCGCCGCGCTGCCCCTTGTGGCCATCGTGCCGGTGGTTCTGCCGACGCTCACCATGCTGTTTGGAGTCGTGCTGACCCCGTCGCGCATGAGCTCGGCCCTGCTGGCCCTGATTGCGACGACCGTGCTGGCACTGACCGTCGTGCTGTCGGGACAAAGGCGCATCGTCACCGAAGCGCGCCAAGCGGTTCGCTTTGATCCGGCGCAGCCTGCACGCACCGCAACCTAACCCCAGACGCCGTTACGCAGGCGGTCGCGACGCCGCAAGCTGAGCAGTCAGCTCTTGCAGCCGACGCAGCGCGATCCGACGCAGCTTTTCCTCAATCTGCGGCAGATCCGCCTGCCGAGTCAGCCACACAATCAGCGCCAGCTCGACGCGATCCGACACCGTCAGCAGGTGAACGCGCGGCGCAGGACGCTGCAAAAACTCCCCTGCCGCTTCCTTCGCCTGCCGCTCCAGAAACGCCGATAGCTCGTCGATGTTGAGCAGCCCGCTCACGTTCAGTCGAACCTCGGCCCGCACCGCGTGGTCATGCGACAGGTTCACAAGCCGCGCCGTCACCAAGTCCGCGTTTGGCACAATCAGCAAGGCACCGTCCGCCAGCCGAATCTGCGTCGAGCGCATCCCGACATCCAGCACCTCGCCGCCTTCTCCGCCCGGCAAGCGAATCCGGTCGCCGATGCGAAACGGATGATCCAGAGCCAGCACCAGACCCGCGATGATGTTCGACAGCGCTTGCTGCGACGCCAGACCAATCGCCAGCGACGTCACACCCAGTGCAGCCACCACCGACGACACATTCTGTCCAAAGTGATCGAGGATCAGGATGAGGCCCGCCAGCCACAGCACCACCTGCGCAATGCGCTGAAGCAGCGGAACCAGCGCGCGTCCCGAGCTGCTACGCGGCACACCCAGCGAGCTTGTCATCTTCTGCTCGTCTTCAGGCAGCTCCAGCTTCGGACGAACCACCATATCCAGCAGCCGCCGCGACAGCGCCCCCAGTCCACGCACACCGACAATCACAGCCATCACAAACAGCGTTCCGGCCAGCCACCGTCCCGGTCCGCGCATCCCCGGCCACGCATCTTCCACCGCTTCCGACAGCCCCAGAAACAGCACGACATAGCGAATCGGACGAGCGCACAGCGCCAAGAGCTGCGACGCCAGCCCGCTTCCTGCTTCGAGCAGCCGCCGACTCAGCCACCGACACAGCCAGCCGCCCAGCCACGCCAAAAGCAGCGTCAGCGAGATCGTCACCAGCAGGTGAACCAGCCCCACCATCGCGGGCCCGGCGTGCAGCGACTCCACCAGCCAGCGATCGAGCGCACGGCTCAGCCCCTCAATCGGAGCCTGCATCTTGGCCAGCCAGCTCAATGCGACCGGTGACTGGGGAACGCCATTGGAAGGAGGAGACGTGTCGAGCGCGCTCTGAAGAAGCATCACCCGGCTAGTATAGCCGGGTCAGTGCAAAGCAAGCGGTAGCGAGGGAAAGCGAGGCGGGGAGAGACGAAGCGCGTGTTACTTGCCCTTGGCGGACAGCGCTTCTTTGATCATCGCGTCGAACTTCTCAAACGGGTAGGCACCGGCAATCTTGCGACCGTTGATGAAGAAGGTCGGCGTGCCCATGCCACCACCGGGCAGGCTGTTGCCGTAGTTGAAGTCCGCTTCGACCTGCGACTTGTAGCGACCCGCGTCCAGATCCGCCTTGAAGCGCGAGACATCCAGGCCAATCTCCGCCGCATACTTCTCCAGGCTGGACCGGTCGAGCGCGCGCTGGTTCTCGAACAGCTTGTCGTGCATCTCCCAGAACTTGCCCTGCGCATGAGCAGCCAGCGCGGCTTCGGCGGCAGGCTTGGCATCCTGGTGGAACGGGAGCGGATAGTTGCGCCACACCACGCGGACCTTGTCCTTGTAGGTTTCCTTGATCTTCTTGACCGTCGGAATCACTCGCGAGCAGAACGGGCACTGGAAGTCCGAAAACTCAACGATGGTGACCGGAGCGTTCTTGCTGCCGAAGCTCGGACCCTCACCCGGATCGACCTTGTAGACCGTCTTGTCGCTTTCTTCGTCGTCCGCCGCTGCCGGAGCCGCAGCCTTTTCGACGGCATTCTTCATGATCTCGTCGTAGACCTTGGCAGGCGTCAGCTTCTTGTTGGCCTTCATCAGCGCATCGACTTCTTTGAGCGCGTTTTCGACAGAGGCCTTGAACGACTCAAACGGCTGCGCACCCGACAGGCTGTGACCGTTGATGAAGAACGCTGGCGTACCGTTGGCGCCAATCTTGTTGCCTTCGGCCATCTCGGCATCGACCTTGGCCTTGTACTTGCCCGAGTCGAGCGCCGCCGCAAACTTCTTCATGTTCAGACCCAGCTCTTGCGCGTACTTGTCCAGGTTCGGACGGTCCAGCGCCTGCTGGTTGGCGAACATCTTGGCGTGCATCTCCCAGAACTTGCCCTGCTCGTTTGCAGCCAGCGCGGCTTCCGCAGCGATGTGGGCGTTGTTGTGGAACGGCAGCGGCAGCTGCTTGAAGATCACGCGGACTTCCTTCGGGTATTCCTTCATCAGCTGCGTGATCGTCGGCTCCACCCGCGAGCAGAACGGGCACTGGAAGTCCGACCACTGCACGATCGTGACCTTGGCGTTGGCCGGGCCCTTCATCGGCGCATCACCAATCAGCGCCTTGTAGATCGTCTTGTCTTCCGCCGGAGTCGGCTGCGCAGAAGGCTTGGGCGCTTCCGCCTTGTCCTTGCCGTCCTTGGTCAGCTCTGCGTACAGCGCATCCGCCGACGTACCCGCCTGGAGCTTGGCATTGGCCAGCTTGATCTCGTTTTGCACAACCTTCTCGAAGTTCTCGAAGGGCTGCGCACCGTGGAAGGGCTTGCCGTTGATGAAGAACGACGGCGTACCACGCGCACCGAAGGAGTTGCCCTCGGTCATCTCATCGTCGACAACCTTCTTGAACTTGCCCGACTCCAGCGCGCCCTTGAACTTGCCGACATCCAGGCCCAGCTCCGTCGCGTACTTGACCAGGCTTTCCTTATCAAGCGCCTGCTGGTTTCCGAACAGCTTGGCGTGCATCTCCCAGAACTTGCCCTGCTCATTGGCAGCCAGCGACGCTTCGGCAGCAATGTGCGCGTTGTTGTGGAACGGCAGCGGCAGCTGCTTGAAGACAACGCGAACGTCGCCATCGAAGGTCTTGCGAAGCTGCGACAGCGTACCTTCCACGCGCGAGCAGAACGGGCACTGGAAGTCCGAATACTCAATGATCGTGACCTTGGCCGTCTTCGGACCCACCGACGGGCTGGTTCCAACCGGAACCTTGTAGACGACGTTCGGGTCGGGCAGACGGAACTCTTGCTTCTGCGGCTGCGCGGGCTTGTCCGCCGAAGCCTGCTCTTTGCCGTTCTGGATGAGCGATGCATAGAGCTGCTCGGGCTTCACACCGGCTTTGATCAGCTTGGTCGCCGTCGCCAGCTCTTCGTCCACAATCTTGGCGAAGTTGTCATACGGCTGCGCGCCCGACAGCGGACGACCGTTGATGAAGAACGCTGGCGTACCACGCGCGCCGAACTTGCTGGCTTCGGCCTGGTCACGCTGAATCTGCTCGTCGTAGCGAGCCTTGTTCTGCGCCAGGTCCGACTTGAACTTGGCGACGTTCAGGCCGATTTCCTGCGCGAACTGCTCGAAGTGCTGGTCGTCCAGCTGGCTTTGGTTTTGAAACAGCTTGGCGTGAAAGGCCCAGAACTTGTCGTCGCCTTGCTCACGCGCGGCCATCGCAGCCCGAGAGGCCGGAGCCGCATTCGGGTGGAACGGCAGCGGATTGTGACGGAACGCCACCCGCAGGTCTTTGCCATACGAGCGCTTCAGCTTTTCCAGCGTCGGCTCCACCCGCGAGCAGAACGGACACTGGTAGTCGGAAAACTCGACAATGGTGACTTTCGCCGTGGGCGAGCCAGTCACTGCCGCGTTGCCGACCTGAATCTTGTAGCGCTCCACCGAGGCATCCGGGGCCGCCGAGGGCACCGGCTTGGCGCTGTCGACATCTCGGTCGAGATGCACTCGCTGCCCAACCAGGAAGCCGACAATCAGAGCACCTATCGTGCTTAAGATGACGCCTGTCTTATTCATTCCTAAACCTCTCTCAGGGGAATCGTCGTGATGCATGGCTTATGTGGCTTTGTACTTGGGGAAATGGACGGCTAGCGGTCTTTATTCCTGGGACCGATTGGTCGCTGAGCTTACACAGAAAAGAAGCTTTTTTAGGGATGGATGCAGACCGAGCAAGCCTAGTTTCTGGCGGCCAGGATACAAAGCTACCTACGATTTGCAAGCATTGAGCGCTGCGACGCACTGAGGCCCCGCAGATCCGACATCGGAAAGTGCGGTATCCTCTGGCCATGATTCAGTCTCCGCGACGCCTCTTCATGCGGCTAGGGTGGGTGCCTGTCCTCTTTTCGGCCTTGTGTCTGTGTCACTCCGCTTGTGACCGCGATGAGGTTTCCCCGGTGAGCGATGCCATTGCCGCCACCGCGCAACCCAGCGACAAGCCACCGATAGGAAGGACGAGCATGCCCAGGAGTTCCGACTGGAAGAAGGTCGACAAGCTCATCGAAGACCAAAAGCTGGAAGAAGCACGCACGCTCATCACCAGCATCCGCGACGCAGCCAAAAAAAACGGCAACGGCGAGGAATGGACCGAGACGCTGATCAAAGATGTGCAGCTTCAGGTCGGTCTGCACGGCTATGAGACGGCGGTGCGCTTTCTGCGCGAGCAGCCGTGGCCGCAAGACGCGCTGTCGCAGACGGCGCTGGAGCTGTATTACGCGCAGTCGCTGATGACGTATCTGTCGGCGTACTCGTGGGAGATTGGACGCCGCGAAAAGGTCGACAGCAAAGCAGCGGTGGATCTGAAGGCGTGGACCAAAGAGCAGCTGTTTTTGGAAGCGGCGCGCTCGTACGAGCGGCTGTGGCAAAAGCGCGCTGAGCTGGGCAGCTTCCCGGTGAAGTCGCTGGCTCCTTATGTGACGCCGAACAACTATCCGGCCCACATTCGCGGCACGCTCCGCGATGCGCTGTCCTATCTATTTGTCGAACACCTGGCCAACACCGAAGGCTGGACGCCAGAACAGCTGAGCAACGAAGCGCGTCCACCGCTCGGCACGCTGCTTCCGACCCCAGCGACGAGCGATCCCGGTGGGAAGTTCGATGACGCCAGCGCGCATCCGCTGAGCAAGCTCGTGCGGGTGCTGTCTGATCTGGAAGCCTGGCACATCCAGCAAGGACGGACCGACGCGGCACTGGAAGCACGGCTGGAACGAATCCACCGACTACACAGCGCGTACCAAATCGCAGCCGACCGAACCCAGCTGGTGTCGTACCTAGAGCAGCTTCTGCCTTCGCATCAAGGCCGTGAGTGGTGGGCACGCGGACAAGCGATGCTCGCGCAGCTGGTTCGTTCGAGCGGCGACTTGGTACGCGCACACAGCCTGGCTCAGCAGGGCTACAAGGCGTTTCCACAGTCTTACGGCGGCCTGAGCTGCCAGTCCCTGATGCAGCAGATCGAAGCCCCGGACTTCCAGCTCGCCGGGATGCTGGTCGATGGCCCTCGCAAGCGATCGATTCAGGTTTCGCACAAGAACATCGGCAAGCTGTACTTCCGCGCCTACGAGCAAGACCTGAAAGCCCGCGTCGAGTCCGCCAAGGACTACAACCTGCTGTGGGGCTATCAAGAGATGCGCGCGCTCGTCACCAAGCGGCCCAGCGCCGAGTGGGTCGTCGATCTGCCGCCGACGCCTGACTACCAAAGCCACACCACCTTCGTGTCTCCGCCGCTGAGTGGTCCCAAAGCCTACGTGGTGATGGGTTCATACCTGCCCGACTTCGGCGAAGCAAACAACCGCGTCCAGGCCATGAACCTGATCGTGACGGACTTGGTGGTGCAGACTCGCACGTCCGGTGGCAGCGTCGAGGTGACGGTCGTTTCGGGTGAATCGGGTCGTCCCATCGAAGGTGCGCTGGTCCGTGTCTATCGCCAAAACTGGAACGAGCGACACAAGTCCATCGCCGAGCAAAAGACCGACAAGACCGGCTTTGTGCGCTTTCCGAAGGTCGGAAACTCCGGCGTGTTTGTGACGGCAGAGCTAGGCAAAGACCTCTCTGTCGATCAGAACACGATGTATCTTGGCTACGATCGCGACCCGCCTCGACAGCAGGCGGCGCTCATCTTCACCGACCGCAGCATCTATCGACCCAACCAAAAGCTGCTGTGGAAGATCGTCGCGTACGAAGGACAGCAAAACGAAGGCAAGCTCCACGTCGCCAAAAACAGCGCGGTGCAGCTTCAGCTCTTCGACCCGAATCACCAAGTTGTGGCGTCGGCTCAGGTGCGCACCAACGAGTTTGGCACCGCCGCCGGAGAGTTCACGATTCCGACCGGACGACTGCTCGGCAACTGGCACATTCAGAGCCTCACCTACAGCGGGTCCAGCTACATCAAGGTCGAAGAGTACAAGCGGCCCACGTTTGAAGTCAGCCTCAAAGACCCGACGAGCCCGCTTCGGCTCAACCGCCCCGCGACGCTCATCGGCGAAGCCAAGTACTACTTCGGCCTGCCGGTCAGTCAGGGCAAGATCAAGTGGCAGATCCGACGCCAGACGTTCCATCCGTGGTGGTGGAGCTACTTTGGCTTCGGTGGCGGAGACGAAGGAAGCGGCGAACAGACCGTCTCATCGGGCACATCTGACCTGCGATCCGATGGCACGTTCGACATTCACTTCACACCCGCAGCCGACGAACGCCAAAACAAGCACATTCAGTATTCGTATGCGGTCCGCGCCGATCTAACCGATGAAGGGGGAGAAACCCGCTCGGCCACGCGCAGCTTCCGACTTGGCTTTGTCGCGGTCGATGCCACCATCACCAGCGATGAAGGCTTCATCGGACAGGGCCAGGCCAGCAAGCTCACCATCCGTCGTCACAGCCTAGACGGAAGCCCGCGCGCTGGGGAAGGTCGCTACGAGCTGTTCGCGCTCAAAGAGCCCAAGGTGACGCTGCCGCCTGCGGATCAAGCGCGTCCCGAGCCCCAGGAAGAAAGCGGAGCCACCAAGCGCTACCAGACGCCCGGCGACAAGCAGTTCCCGCGCTGGGATCGCAGCCGTCAGGCCGAGTCGATCTTGGCCTCCTTTGCGGATGGAGAGCTGCGCGCCTCGGGCAAGCTCAGCCATGGTGCAGATGGACTGGCGACCGTGACGCTGCCGCAGCTGCCTCCTGGTGTCTATCGGCTGCGCTACAAGACCCAAGATGAGTTTTCCGCGACCGCCGAAGCCTGGAAGGAAGTGGTCGTCGCAGGACCGCAGAGCAAGGTAGCGCTGCCGCTGCTGGTGTCGGTGGAAAAGTCTCAGGTTGCAGTCGGAGGCAAAGCCCGCGTGCTGATAGCATCCGGTCTGCCAGGCCAGACTGTGTTCGTCGAGCTATTCCGCGATGGCAAGCTGTTTGATCGCCGCACGCTGGTTGCCCATCCCTCCACCATCTTGGACATCCCAGTCAGTGAGTCCGATCGCGGCGGCATCGGCGTGCAGGTGTGGGCCATCCATGACCACCAGTTTATGCAGCGCGGCCTGTCGATCCTGGTGCCGTGGGACAATAAGGATCTCAAGCTGGCGTTTTCGACGTTCCGCGACAAGCTGCGCCCCGGTCAAAAGGAGACGTGGCGCATCACGGTACGCGGACCCCAGGATCAAGCCCTGGGCAAGGGTCTGGCGGAGCTGCTCGCGTACATGTACGACCGCAGCCTGGATGCCTTTGCGCCGCACTCACCGCCCAGCATCTCCGGTCTGTATCCCAACCGCAGTGGCATAAACTACGGACGGGTCAACCTAGACAGCCAGCATCCGCAGTGGGTGTATTCAAGCAACCTGTGGGCGAGCGTCTCGGTGCCATCGCTGCACGGCGACCAGCTGGTCTTCCCCGACAGCTACGGCATTGGTGGACCGGGCTATCGCAGCCGCGGTGGCTTTGGCGGCATGCGCATGATGGCCCCTGGTGCGCCACCTCCGCCCATGGCAGCCGCGCCAGCCCGTGCGGTCACGCGATCGGGCGCACTGGCCGATGAAGCCCCCAGCGAAGCCGAAGAAAAAGATTCCGACGGGAAGCAGGCCGAGTCCAAGCCCAAAGAGGCCCCCCGAAAGGAGTCCGCTGCCCCCGAGCAGACCGCCGACACCGGCAGCACGCTGCGTCAAAACTTTTCAGAGACGGCGTTCTTTGTTCCGCAGCTCCTGACGGAAGCAGACGGAAGCGCCGCCATCGAGTTCACGGTCCCAGACTCCGTCACCTCGTGGAACGTCTGGGTTCACGCACTTACGCAGGATCTGTCGGGGGCCAGCGCACGGCGCGAAGTCCGTACCGTCAAAGAGCTGATGGTGCGTCCGTACCTGCCGCGCTTTTTCCGCGAAGTCGACAGCGCCGACCTCAAGGTCATGGTGAACAACGCGGGTGAAAAGCCGCTGTCGGGCAAGCTCCAGCTGGAGATCTTCGATCCCGAGACGCAAAAGAGCCTGCTCGATCGCTTCCAAGTGCGCGCTGCGGTTCAGCCGTTTGCGGTCGAGCCAGGCAAGAGCGTCAGCCTGACCTTCCCGCTGGCGGCCCCGCCGATTGTCGGTGTGTACGCATTCAAGGTCACTGCCCAGACCGCAGACTTTTCCGATGGCGAGCTGCGTCCGCTGCCGGTGCTGCCAAGCCGCATGCACCTGTCCCAGTCTCGCTTTGTCACGCTGCGCGACAAAGACGCGCGGACCATGACGTTTGAAGATCTCAAGCGCAGTGACGATCCCTCGCGCATCAACGAGCAGCTTGTGGTGACGCTCGACACCCAGCTCTTCTACACGGTGCTAAAGGCCCTGCCCTACCTGACCACGTATCCCTATGAGTGCGTGGAACAGACGCTCAACCGCTTCCTATCGACCGGGATTGTTTCGTCGGTTTATCGCGAGTTCCCACAGGTCGCCAAGTCCGCCGAGGAGTTCAGCAAGCGCCAGACCGCGCTGGATCCCTGGGACGCAAACGATCCCAACCGCAAGATGACGCTGGAAGAGTCGCCCTGGCTTGAGCTGTCGAGAGGTGGTCGCGACTCGAGCACGCCACTTATCAACACCCTGAACCCGCAGGTTGCGCAGTCCCAGCGCGACTCGGCCCTCGGCAAGCTTCGCAAGGCGCAGACTTCATCAGGAGGCTTCCCGTGGTTCCCCGGAGGCCCGCCCAGCCCGTACATGACGCTCTACCTGATGAGCGGCTTTGCACGCGCCACCGAGTTCAAGATCGACATTCCCAAAGACATGGTCCAGCGCGGCTGGCAGTACCTCGCCGAGCACTTCCGCAAAGACTATGTGTCGCTCATGAAGAAAGAGGAGTGCTGCTGGGAGTTTCTCACGCTCCTTAACTACGTGGCGACGGCCTATCCTGACTCGTCGTGGACCGGCGATGCCTTAACACCGAGCGAGCGCAAAGAGATCCTCGACTACACCTTCAAGAAGTGGCGCAAGCACTCTCCGTACATCAAGGGACTGCTCGCACTCACGCTCAAGCGAATGGGAAGGCCGCAGGATGCCAAGCTGGTGTGGGACTCGGTGATGGACTCGGCCAAGACCGTGCAGGATCAGGGGACGTTCTGGGCTCCCGAAGATCGCTCGTGGCTCTGGTACAACGACTCGATTGAATCGCATGCGTTTGCGCTGCGTGTGCTGATGGAAATCGACCCCCAGAACCCGAAAAAAGACGGGCTGGTGCTGTGGCTTTTGCTCAACAAAAAGCTCAGCCAGTGGAAGTCGACGCGCGCCACCGCAGAGGTCATCTATTCCTTGGTTCACTACCTGCGCGCGGACAAGTCGCTTGGCGTCCGTGAAGAAGCCACAGTGTCTGTCGGCCCGATGGTGCAGTCGTTTGCGTTCGATCCCGACAAATACGTAGGCAAGACCCAGATCATCCTGCCCGGTGCCCAGGTCGAGCCGCAGAAGCACCACACCGTGAAGGTCGAAAAGGCCACCAAGGGCTTTCTGTTCGCTTCGGCAACGTGGCACTTTTCGACCGAAAAGCTCCCGACCGAAGGCAGCGGCGACTTCTTCCGCGTCGATCGCAGCTACTTCCTTCGCCAAAATAACGGCAAGGAGTGGACGCTTACCCCGCTGGCGGAAGGCACCGTCATTCAGCCGGGCGATCAGATCGAGGTCCAGCTCTCGCTGCGCACCAAGCACGCAGCAGAGTACGTACACCTACGCGACCCACGCGCCGCAGGAATGGAGCCCGACACCACCGTGTCACGCTACAAGTGGGATCAGGGGATCGGCTGGTACGAAGAGATCCGCGACAGCGGCACCAACTTCTTCTTCGAGCAGCTTCCCGCCGGTCAGTACACCTTCAAGTACCGCCTGCGCGCAAACCTTGCTGGACACTTCCGCGTCGGTCCCGCGACCATCCAGTCGATGTATGCGCCCGAGTTTACGGCGTACTCCGCAGGTCACATGATCCACATCGCCGCGCAGAAGTAGTTCCCCGCAGACCCGCCGCCCGCAGCCCCCTTCCGAACCAAGGGGGCCCGATTCCTCTTCCGCTACATCGCAGCCCGGCGCGCATCTTCACGCGCCAGGTGTTCACGAATCCACTGCGTCCCTGCTTCGATGCTTGGAAAGAACCGAACATCGACGTGGCTGCGACCCAGCAAGATCATCGCGCGCGTCACCAGCGTAATCAGCGTCCTCGTAAACGTCGTTGCGCCCACAACCGCTGCACCGTGGAACTGATCCCCGTACGGATTCTGCGCAGCCGCCCGTCGCGCGTCCGTTGAAAACCCAGTCATGTGCGTGACATCTGCCAAGATCCAAAAGCGATGTCGCTTCTGGGCCAGCACACGCCCCGCATCAATGAGCTTCTGAATATCGACTTCTCGAACTTCCCCCTGCACCACAAAGGAAAGGAAGCCGTGCTCTGCCGTCAGCTTGTGCCCCAGCGCCATTCTTCATCATCATCTCACAAGCGAACCGGCATGCGATACTGTCTGTGTATGGTCGTCGCTCGGTGGACACCTTGCCAGGGGTCGATGTCGTGCGCAGTCTGCGCTGGCCCTACCTGGTGTCATCGTGCGCTGGCCTGTGTCTGGTTCGAGACTGACCTCCAGCCCATTTGGTGACACACCATGACCAGTCCGATCGAGTCCGTACAGCCGCCTACGCATCCGCCCATGTGCTCCACAGTCCCCGTGCTTGGAGAGCTACCAGTCCTGCTGACCCAGCGCCTGGATCGACTAGAGCGCTTGCAGCAGCAACACGGAGACATCTTTACGCTGAACCTGGGCTTTACCAAAGTGACCGTGCTGTGCCATCCGCGACATGCGCAGCACGTCCTTCGCGATCATGCGCGCATCTACAGCAAAGCGAATCCGCTGTGGGATGCCATCCGAGGCTTGATTGGCAACGGGCTCCCTACCAGCGAAGGGGACTTCTGGCTGCGCCAGCGCCGGATGATGCAGCCTCACTTTCACCGCGAGCGGCTGACGGCCATGGTCCGCCTGATGATCCACGCGATCGATGAAGAGCTGGTGAGCTGGGAGCAATACGAGCGAAGCGGTCGTCCCATCGATCTGTTCCGCGAGATGACTGTCATCACGATGCGCGTGATCGTACGGACCATGTTCGGATCGCAGCTTGGACAACAGACTGCGGACATGGTGGGAAAAGAAATGGGCTTTGCGCTCGACTACATGATGCTGGGAATGCTGACCCAGAAGCTGCCCAAGTGGTTTCCGGTGCCAGGACGCAAGCGCTTTACGGAAGCGGTACAGCGCATCGATCGCGCGCTGTTTGACATCATCGATCAGCGAAAGCGAGATCCCAACCGCGAAGGCGGAGAGCTGCTCAGCATGATGCTTGATGCCGTTGATACCGAGACGCAGCAGCGCATGACCGCGCAAGAGCTTCGTGATGAAGCAGTGGCCCTGTTTTTGGCAGGATACGAGACCACGTCCTCTGCTCTGTCCTTTGCGTTTGATCACCTGCGTACCCAGCCGCAGTCCATGAAGAAGCTGGAACAGGAAATCCTGTCCGTGCTGCAAGGTCGCGAGCCAGAGATGTCCGATCTACGACGGCTCCCCTATACCTTGGCGGTGATTCAGGAAGCGCTGCGTCTTCATGGCCCGGTGTTCTGGATTCCGCGCACCGCAGAGCAAGACGATGTAATCGATGGCTATCGGATTCCCAAAGGCCAAGAAGTCGCAATCATGGTCCACACGATCCATCGTCATCCGCAGCAGTGGAGCCGCCCGCATACGTTCGATCCCGAGCGATTTTCCCCGGATCTCGTGGCAACCCGGCATCCGCTGGCCTGGATTCCGTTTGGTGCCGGTCAGCGCATCTGCATCGGCAAAGAGTTCGCGCTGATGGAAGGACAGCTCATCTTGGCGCGCATTCTGTCTCGCTATGAAGTGATTGCATCCGGTAGCCATCCTGTGTCCGCTCACATCGGCACAACGCTCCGGCCCAAGGACGGAGTCTGGGTCACGCTGCGCAAACGGACGCCACAGCCATCTGGTCACGCGACGGCTCAAGTCCCGCCCGCATAGGCTCCTCGTTTCGCAACAAAACGCACCGTCTACCCGTGATATGAAGCGGGCACGATGACGGAAGACGCAATCGACACGCGGCGCTCGACCTTTTCTTACGCAGTCACGCGGTGGGCACTGGGACTTCTACTCTGCGGCTGTTCCCAAGGGGGCGCGCAGCAGCCCAAGCCATCCACGGTAGATCCATCCACCTTGGACCTCACGACGACGGATGCCAAGGTGATCGATGCCGCTTCAATCGATGCGGCCACCGGCTGCGATCCGTCCCTTCCGGCAGGATTCCCTACGTCCTTTTCGCTGTACACCCACAATCCCATCTTGGTTCCCACTTCGGCAGCCGTCGCGCAAGGTGCAGACAACGTGTACGCACCGGATCTGCATGACTTCGCGGGCGTCCGGGTCATGTGGTACGGAGGCCAAGGCAGCGACGGACATGACCGCATCTTTGTCGCCTGGTCGCAAGACGGAATGCAGTGGCGCAAGTGGCCCACTGATAGCGCGCCCCAAGCCGTCTTGGAAGCGGGCAGCTCCAACCACGTCAACGATCCCAGCGTTGTCCGCAGCGGTGAGACCTGGCGCATGTATTACACCGATGCACCCACAGCAGAAAACGATGAGATCTGGCTGGCAGAGTCCCCAAAGCTCACTGGCTTTACCAAGGTGCAGCAGGTGCTCGGCAAGGGAAGCCCCGGCGCGTGGGATGACGAAAAGGTCGGGCGTCCGTCGGTCTTGCTGGAAGGGGGCGTCTACCGGATGTGGTACGACGGAACGTCCAAAGGACAGCGGCATGTCGGCCTGGCCACCTCAACCGATGGGATTCACTTTGTTCGTGCGCCGCAAAATCCGATCTTCCGCAATGCCGGGGCCGTGGACGTAAAGCGAGTCGGCAGCACCTACGTCATGCTCCGTGAAGCCGGAGACGGAACCTACTACGCAACCAGTCCCGATGGCATCTGCTGGGTCGATCACGGCAAGCTGTTTGGCGTAAGTGGCAGCGCCTACGATCGCTATGGGCAAGTGACTCCGTTTCTGGAGCTAGACGGAACCACCGTTCGCGCCATCTGGTTTGGCGGAGCATCTGTCAAAGAGTGGAACAGAAACCGCATCGCCGCCGCATTCCCATCCACCAGCAAACCATCAGGGGGCGGCTGTACTTCCTGCGTGACATCGGGAATTTCTTGCTCATCCGCTTGCATCTCTGCGGGACTCGGCGGAGCCGGAGTCTGTTCCTATCCTGGCAGCACAACATCTGGCATGTGCTGCGGCTGTCAGCCATCGGGATGCGAGGGCTGTACCGCCAAGGGAGACTGCCAAGCAGCCTGCGTCGGAGCCAAGAAAATGGGCGGCTACTGTGCCTTCCCTGGTAGCACCAGCTCTTCACGCTGCTGCGCCTGCATTGAATAGACGATCTACACCTCATCCACTGGCGGTCTGTGCGTGCGCTGCGGAATGCGAGTTTTCATTCCCAATGCGCAGACAAAACTTTTTCTTCTTCCGTCGGAAAACAGACTCCCAATCCGGTTCCTTCGCTTGCACGTTCAGACATTCCCGCTAGCGTTTTTGCGGCCCCACGTTCCAACCACTTCTTCTTCGCACGGGGCCGCGAAAGGAATCTGTCATGGGAATGCTGATCAACAAAAAAGCCGCAGTAACAGACATCGTTGCGGACTGCCGCAGCACGCTGACCGCCGCCAAGGCACGCGGTGGCCAGCTTGAGACCCTGGCCAAGCAGTACCTGTCCGGGCCGCTTGGAATCTTCGATCTGGTGATGCAGCGTCTGCAAGCAGTCGATGCGCAGCTTGCTCCGCTTCAGGCACTCAAGGATGCCAAAGATGAAGCGTCCGATGCGCTGATCGGGCGTATCTCGGATGAAATCTGGAATGACATCGGGCGTCCCGCACATGACCCAGCGTTTGCGCTGCTCTTTCCCGATGGAGTCAGCTTCTACACAGACAGTCCCGATGCGGAGCAGCCCATCCGCATGGAGCTGCTGGCTGAGCTGCTGGAAGCCGGACTACATCCCAAGCTCGACAGCAAAAAAGCCACGGACCATGGAAAGCAGCTTCGCGACTCCGCAAAGACCCTGCGCGATGCGGTGGAAAAGACCCTGACTCCGCGCGCGCAGCACCTGATGCTTAGCAAGGCGAAGACCGCGCTCGGTCGCAACCTTCAGATGGCACTTGTGAACCTGAAGCGACACCTGAAAGCGACCGGGACTCCCGATCCGCAGATTCACAGCATCATTCCCGATCGAACGCGCTCGACACCACGGACTGCACCATCGCCCGCGCCACTTGCGCCGACCGCCTCACCGCAGCAATGAGCGAGTCAAAAACACCGCTTCCATTTGAAATGGAACCGCAGGGCATCCCTGGTGATCTTCTTCCATCCGAAATGGATTGCTGTAGCGATGTAGTTTTCTTGATCCATCGGCAGTGGAAGTAGCGTCCCAACCTGGGATGTGACTTCCATTCAAAGTGGAACGCGATTCCTAAACAGATTTTGGGCTTCCATCCCAACTGGAAGCTTATTCCCAGACGACCTTACCGCTTCCATCACAAATGGAAGCAGATTCCTGAACGCCACTCGCGCTCCATTCCAAATGGAAGTCCCCGCTCGCAGTCTTTCCCGCCTTTCCCGCCACCTGACTGACCCACTCTGCATGAAGCCACGCCGTCCCCGCCTACGTAGACGGGATCGCAAGGCGCCTGTTCGCAGTCCCACCATAGCGCAGCCAGCCCACCAAGCTGCGCGGCTCGATCCCCAGCTGGGCCGTCTGCCCCAGGATTCGCTGCATCCGATTCCCCACATCGGGGCAATGACAGTCCGCAGGAACTCGCCGCTGCCGCCAAGCAGCTGCCACCGATGCTGCCGCCCGCGCTGTATTCGCACCTCCACGGGATGTCGAAACAGATCATTCGCAGCGCGCACAACGACCCGCTTGAGCTGTCGTTTGGCTTGGATCTGCTGCTGCGCGGCCTAGAACAGCTACATCCGACCGGGCAGGTGGACTAGACTGCGCAGGACGTGAACGCGCTTCTTCGCAATCTCTATGCAGAGCTACCGCCTGTGTACTGGACCATCTGGCTCGGTACACTGGTGAACAAGCTGGGCAGCGTGGTGGTGCCGTTTTTGGCGCTCTACCTGACGCAAGAGCGTGGACTTCCCAATGCAGAGGCAGGCGCGCTGCTGTCTTTGTATGGTGCCGGGTCGATCTTGGCAGGACTGACTGGCGGCGTGCTGGCAGACCGGCACGGACGCAGGCTGACGCTCATCATCTCGCTGCTGGGAGGGGCCGCAGCCAGCCTGGGCATCGGCTTTGCGCGGTCGCTCGGGATGATCTCGCTGCTCACATTTCTGCTCGGCTGGTTGGGAGAGATGTATCGACCGGCAGTGGCTGCGCTGATCTCCGATGTCGTTCCGCCTGAAAAAAGAACCCGCGCGTTCGGACTGCTGTACTGGGTCGTGAACCTGGGGTTTGCGGTGGCGATGACGCTTGGCGGCGTGCTGGCGTCCACGAGCTTTCTAGGACTGTTTGTCTTCGATGCCGTGACGATGGCGCTCTACGGACTGCTGGTGCTGTGGAAGGTGCCGGAAACCCGGCCCACGGAACGGCACAATGGCGCAGCGCAGGCGGGTCTAGGCACGGTCTTACAAGATGGGACGTTCCTGCTGTTTGTGCTGCTGGCCTTTGGATTTGCCTTGGTGATGTGGCAGACGGGGACCAGTGCCCCGATCGATATGACGGCCAAAGGGCTGTCGAAGACCACCTACGGCGTGCTGTTTGCCATCAACGGCGTGCTGATCGCGGTGCTTCAGCCGCGCATGACGTCCTGGCTGACGCACAAGCGACGCGATGCGGTGCTGGCAGTGGCGGCGCTGTGGTTCGGCGTGGGCTTTGGGCTGTTTGGATTTGTCTCCAGTGTGCTGGGCTATGCGGTGGGCATTGCCATCTGGACGATTGGCGAAATTGCCTACCTGCCCACGGCCAACACCGTGGTGGCGGACCTGGCTCCGTCCTCGCTGCGCGGTCGCTATCAGGGCGTATACACCATGGCGTGGGGCTTTGCCTCTGTGGCCGCTCCCGTGGTCGGAGGCGCCGCACTCGACGGCCCCGGATCGCGCACGCTGTGGGTCGGCTGCGCCGTGCTGATGGCAGGCATCGCCGTCTGTCAGTTCGCCATCGGCCCCGCCATCGCCCGCCGCGCAGCGAAGTAACGACCCGGCTCGGCGCGTATACGCAGCGCTGGATTTCCAAGGTCTGGGCTCGGTATTGTGCCGCATCCAAGATGAGCTTCCGCGCTGCTGACTCCG
>ERZ724507.284-NODE-284-length-23153-cov-9.445926_pt1 | contig 23153 bp, 20 predicted proteins | sample MGYA00376040_ERZ724507 | MGnify/ENA primary metagenome ERZ724507 (study PRJEB28724, sample SAMN07190883) | activated sludge metagenome | isolation source: activated sludge of sewage treatment plant in Hong Hong | place: Hong Kong | collected 2016-03-17 ...
CTCTAATAAGTCACCTGTCTCGCTACATGCTTTGGCCTTTAACAGGTAAAGGTCAACAAAAATGTTGTCGGGATACAAGTATAGGGAGTCCGCATCCCCACTTTTTTCACTCCTGGGTAGGTAAGCTGCAATGGTACTATCTACAAGGGCAATCGACCGTTTGTGTTCCTTTAAAATATTGTATACCTTGATTCTCTCGATGGCCAACTTTGCACTTTCTCTGCGCCGGTGATCTTTATAGTATTTTTGAATGTCCTTTTCTGCTTTTTCATACAATTTTATAGCCTCGGTGAGCTTGTTTTGAGCTGTTAGTATCCTTGCTTCTAATTCGCCTGCCTCACTTAAATATCTGAAATAATGTGTGTCCTCCTTCAATTCTGAAAGTCCTCTTACACTAATTTCAAAACAATTTCTTGCTTCGCTAATTTTTCCTTGCTTTATCAAAAGAATACCCAATTGTATATTATTGGTAACAACACCCATAGAAAACTGCATTTTGTTAGCCAATAATACCCCCTCTTTATAACTTATTATAGCTCCAATTGTATCATTTTGATCTTGTTGAAGTTGGGCCTTATTGACCATGAATTTGGATAAATTCATGTAATTTTTAAAATACCTAAGATTTTTTTCTGTAATGTTTTGATAATATTGTGTTTGTTCAAGGTCCCCAAAACGATTGTATATATTTGAAATAGAATTTTCGCAAAACCAGGTTAAATTATCATACGTTGTTTTGTTGCTAGCGTATTGATGTGCTTTTAAATGATATTTTAATGCCAGTTCATAGTCCGATAATTCAATGTTACATAAATATGCATACCTTATGAGTGCTTGTCTCCACCATAATGAATCCGCTTTGGTTGATATTTGGGGTTCAATATCATAGATAGTAGATAATTGTTTTAATTGTCTCTTTTTGTCATTCTTTGATAGCCGATCCCCATACAAATTCAATATTTCAACGTACTCTTCAATGCTATTGTGCAATCTTGAATAGGCAAAATATCTTTCCAGCATGACAGGTTTCTGCCCCTGCATCAGGGTAACAAAAAGGATGAAAAACAACAAATAGACAGATCTCAACATATTGCACCTGGTCTTGAAAAACACTTCTCAATTTTGAAGTTAAACATTTTTGGCTTTTTAGTATTTATTTGTCGTTTCCGGTTTCCCCGTTACGGTCTCGGGTTTCCCGTTGGGAAGGGCTTTTTTTAATGAGAATTATCTTAATTTAGCAGATAATTTATCATCATGTCTTTGCTTCTCGCCGTTGGTCAGGTCAATCAATCCGAAAAGGAGCGGCGTGCTTTGATTGCCAAAATTTACCACAACACAAAGATCAAAACTTCGATTTTCGCTTTGATTCAAAAATCAGGCGGAGAAACACACGATGCCTCCCTCATCTTTGATGAAACCATCGTTCATTTTGTGAAAACTGCTTTCAACAAGGCCAATTCATCTCTCTCCGGCGAACTCGAGCCCTACCTCATGGGCATCGCCCGTAACCTGTGGTACCAGGAGTGCAAAAAAAGAAAACGCGAAATCCCTCTGCCCGATGTCATATCCCACCAGACCGCCGATGACCAACCCGTTGCCGAAGAAATTTTTCTAACCAAAGAACGATACTCTCTGCTCCATGACGTTTTGAATAAACTGCGGTCCAATTGTCGGGCCGTACTCATGCACTGGGCCAATGGCTTCTCTATGGCCGAAATTGCCGAAAAACTGGGCTACCAGTCGGAAGGCATGGCTCGTAAGAAAAAGAGCCAGTGCCTGGCAGAGCTCAACGACTTCCTATTTCAAAATCCACACATTAAACTTCAATTGCAATGAGTCTTTATTTTGAATGGTTGGATGATTACATGGAAGACAGGCTCTCTCCACAGCAGCGGCTCGACTTTGAGGAAGCCATGCAGGCTGATGAAAAATTGAAACACGCAGTGGAAAATTACCCCTTGCTCAAAAAACTTTCTGCCTCCTTAATCGAAGACGAAACCCGACAAATGCTCAAAGACCTGGATAACAAACAAGTCATGCCCGACAATAGCCGGCGCCTGTGGTGGTGGCTAGCCGCTGCCGTCTTTGTAGGCTTGATGGCATACATCGGCAAAGCAGTACTATCCCCTTCTCCCGACAACAAACAACTTTTCGCCGACCTTTACCTTAAACCACAACCCAAGGCTGAAAGAGGGGGCGTCTCCGATACCCTCACGCTCACGAGGGCCATCGACCTCTTTGACCGCAACCACCTCGATGAGGCAAAGCCCATCTTTCAATCATTGGCCACAACCGATAGTCTGCAATTAATGGCAAGCTACTACCTGGCTCACATCGAGCTGCGCACACAAAAACTCCAACAGGCAGATTCCTTATTCCTCGGACTGCAAAATGACGCCACTTATAAAAATGATGCCCTCTACCACCGCATGCTCATCGCCCTCCTCCTCCACAAAAAAGAAGAAGCTCGCCGCCTTTTCATGCTGCTGGACAAATCTCAGTTTTCGGAAACACAGCTGAAGAAGGTGGAGGGGTATTTGAGGTAAAAATGAGTTTCTACTTGTACTTTTCTATTAACTGTCTGGTGTAGTCATCTTTACTATTACAATCTTCCGGTAGTGTAATGATTCCGGAAAGGCTTCTTACCAACGGACTTATATGCTCCACAGACTGTTTCTTGTTGCACAGATAAATTAAATGCGCTTCCACGAGGTGAGAAATGCTGATGTTACGGTTGTTAGCTTATCTTTTTGCGTTTTCCAACAATTTTTCATCAACCGTTATGGTTATGCTCTTCTTCATATCCAATCTGATTTATTGCTGTTTTTATTTTCTTTATCTCCTTCTTACCAACACAAAGTCCCTGAATTTAAATGTCGATGGAAAAAATATAGTGCCAGAGGTCCGGTTTCCCAATAGGGTGTCTTTACTGATGTAATGCAGCGATGCAGAATTTTCTAATAATAAGGCAAGAGAAAAGGCTGTTCCAAATGCTATGGTATCGTTTTTACCTAACAATTCCAACTCTATTTCTTCAAACCCCATCACCCACTTCATCTTGTGGTCTTGATCTCCTTCGCTGATGGTTGCCGTCCCCCGATGGGTGTCAGGGTGTTTTTCATACAAATCGTAGGTTCCCAAAAATTTGTCGCGTGGCAGGCTTTCATCTCCCTTGCCACAGGCCATCAATAGGATGGTAAACAAAATCAGGACTTGTGTTTTTTTCATGGTGGTTTGCTTTTATTTTTAAAAAAAATCAAATACAATGTGGAGGCGCAAGATATTGCGCCTCCACATTTATTACCTCATTACCCAAACTACTCCAAAACCCATTACCAGGGCCTTGGAATAGCCAAACTTCACTTCATCACTCAAATACAAGGTGCTGTACAGGAAGGGTTCTATCGCATTTTTTTCATCCATTTGTACCGTCTTCTTCACATAGACACTTGGTCCAATTTTAAATCTTTGTAAAACCCTGGGATAAGTGATGTGAATATCTTCGTTTTTTTGCTCTCGCCCCATTATTATCAATTCATATCTCCCCTGCGATTTTTCAAACAATACTACATCCGCCCTCAAACCTATACCACCACTCCAGGATTTTATATGCCCGTTGAATGTATACGCGGCAAGTCCCAACTGAAAAAAATGATATTCTGCACTCCTTTCCTCGTACCCGGCCAAGCCACTGTCCACATGTTTGATGCTTGCCCCTGTATATTCCAAAGATGCCATAAACAAAGGCGCTCTTTTTCCTGCCGGCTGAAGCTGCCCACCTATGGCTACGCCAGGCTCTGTTGATGCTTCTGACAAAATGTGTGACTCATTTTGGTTGTTGTAAAAGAATCTCACATTCGTACCCACCATTGGCAATATATTCTGTGATCTTGCCTGTAAAACCATCACCAGAAAACAAATCATAACGGTATATCTCATAGCTCACATTTTGTACAAATTTATTGTTTTTAAATAACAAATATTGTTTGTGAAAGCAAAATATGTTGAACGGGCAAGATGCAAATGATTGTGGGGTGGCGGCGCAAAATATTCCACCATTGTGGCGGCGCAAAATCTTGCGCGGTGGCGGCGCAATATTTTGATTACATTGGCGAAAAATTTTTCGCCGCTGCGGAGGGTTCTAAATACAAACATGCTGAAAGCATTTTTGTATTTAGAACTCCTCCTTCCCCCAAACCTTCACCTTCTCACCCGTCACCGGATGTTCAAATTCCAGGCCGATGGCCTGTAAATGCAGGCGATCGGCGGCGCTGCCGTACAAATCGTCTCCTACAATCGGACAACCTAGACCCAAATGATGGGCTGCATGGACTCGCAACTGATGGGTGCGACCCGTCATGGGGAAAAAATGGATGCGGGTTATACCTTTGGTATTCCCGATTACTTTATACCGGCTTACGGCCGGCTTTCCGTGCTCATAACATACGAGCTGGCGGGGACGATCATCCAAATCTACCCGCAATGGCAGATCAATCGTACCTGTGTTTTCCTTTACCTCTCCTTCCAGCAGGGCGAGGTAGGTTTTTTGGATGCGGTGGTGCAAAAACTGCTGCTGCAGATGATGGTACACTTGCCTTGTTTTGGCTATGATCATCAGGCCACTGGTGTCCATATCAAGCCGATGGACCATCATAGGTCCCTCGGCCTTGGGCCACAACCTCTTTGCCTGAGCTGCCACTGAATCGAGATCTCCCTTTCCAGGAACCGACAATAGCCCATGTGGCTTGTGGATGATGGCCAGATGCTCGTCTTCTCTCACCAGTAAAATTTCTTTATGCGTTTTGCTTTTTCCCGGTGCCACATCTAAACCCTGCAACATATGCCCCAGTATGGGTTCACACTTACTTTTGCACGCAGGATAAAACCGGCCATGCTGTCTTACCTCTGAAGGAGGAGTACGGCCCCACCAAAATTCACCCATGGCCAACACTTTGTAATCGTGAAGATAGGCGAATTGCAGCAGCTTGGGCGCAGCACATTCCCCCGCCCCGGATGGAGGGGTCTTGTCTTCTGTGACGTCGAAGATTTCTGACAGACTCTTGTACCTGCCCTCAGCATTGATAAAGCTATAATGTACAAACAAACGCTGTTGCAATTCTGCTGATCGTCGCCTTCGTTCTTCTTTTAATTGTTGAATGCTTGCATTTGCAACTTCCCACCTGCTCCTGGCTGCTTCAATGGCCTGTTTCCATTGTCGGTTGGCATCTTTCCACTCATAATGGTGACGTGCACTTTCGTTGTCAAGTTGTTGAAGCAGGCTCTTTTTTTCCTCATTGTCTTCCTGTTGAAGTTGTTCTCTGGCTTTTTTTCTCTGGGCCCTGGCATCTTTGTGTTGCTCTTTTAATGCAGCCAAAAAAGCAGCAGCCTCTTCTTCTGTTTTTAGCATTTCCTCCCTGACTTCCAAATAGCCAACTTCGTTTTCAAGCCTTATCACCTCCCGGTTGATGGCACTGATTGCTTCTTCTTCCTTCCTGTAAAATCCTTCTTCATCCAATATGTCAAATACGGGTGGCACATAACCATAATGTTGATTGCCATCGTCGAGTCTTCCAGAGTAGGCCGCCAGGTATCCCAATACGCCTTCCATATTTTTTACCACCAATACACCCATCATCTTACCCAGGCCATTCTCGCCTGAATGGATGCCAAAGTTGTGGTTGATTTCTTCTGCCATTTTTTCCTGCAGGTCAAGTGCAGCTGTCACCACCCAGGGATGGGGCTCATAATCAAATGGCTGCGTAAAAAACCCGGGCTCAGGGCCCTCCAAGCCTTCCAACTTTCTGAAATAGGGCAATTCCCCTTTTGCGCCTTTTATTATACTTGCCATTCCACGCAAAGATACATTTCTCCGCCTTTGAGCAATGTCACTTTTACAATGAATGCGTTATTGACCATATTTTATTCTGTTAGACGTGAAAAGTACCCGGTCTTTTAGTTTTTTATTTGGCTTTCGTGTCAAATTGTTGCCAAATTTAATTTTGTGGTTGAACAGCGTTTTGTTTGGCCATAAAAAAAGCCGCTTTTTGAGGGCGGCCTTTTTCTGTTCATGGAGTGATTTATTACTTCAGCTCTTTAAGCTTTTCTTCCAGTTCAAACTCATCACCGGCATTATAACCGCTATGGGTATAAACAATGTTACCTGCACCATCCAAAAGGAAGGTTTCCGGCACGGTTTGAAAGCCGAGCGATTGCTGTAACTCTTGTTTGGTATCTGCCAGTACTGTAAAAGGCCATGATTTGGAGGTCACTATGCCCGGTACCTTTGCCAAACCCCTGCTGTCATCAATGGTGATGGCCAAAAGTTCTACTTTGTAGTTTTCTTTCCACTCAGGGAAAATTTCGGTCATGGCATCCAGCTCTCTCTTGCACGGTGAACACCAGGATGCCCAAAAACTGACAATGACAGGATTGCCCTTGCCAATGTAATCCTGTACGTTGACCGTCTTACCATCCAGGGTCTTCACGCTGGCAGCCGGAAATTTTTTGTCTCCCGTAAAAGCCGTCATCATGGTGAAGGCGAGAAGGGTAATGATTGCCGTTTTCATTTTTACTTTGTTTTTGTTGAATTTGGATAACGAATGTAAGACGATTCTTATGTTGTTGGGTTACCATTCACCAAAAAATTAAATATTTTTTAAGCTTTTGTCCCCCAATATCCATCACTCCCTATAATTGCTGCGTCCAGCTTCCTTTTGTTGGAAAATTTTTACTTTTACACTAAGTTTAACAACAATCTATGCTGCGTAAATTATTCTTGCCCGTTTTGTTTCTTCTTCCGGGCTTTTTAATGGCACAAGAAGGCGCCGTCATCAGTGGAGCCCTTCAGGTCAATGCCAATGTGTTTTTGAAAGATTCTGCCATCAACGCCTATCTCCAGCCCCAATACCAGCACCAGTTTTTCGGTGGTGAAAGCTGGCTCAACCTTAATTACAGCTATCAGGGCTTTACGGCAGGTCTGCGTTACGATATGTACCTCAACTCCAACCTCAGAGACCCCAACGCTTCCTACACCAATCGCGGCATTGGACGCTGGTTCGTCAAAAAAACCTTCGACAAATTTACAGCCGAAGTGGGTTACCTTTACGACCAGGTGGGCAGTGGCATTATTTACCGTGCCTACGAACAAAGACCCCTCTTTATTGACAACTCTTTGCTTGGGGCCAGCCTCAAATACAAGTTCAATGATCAGTTTTCACTTCGTGCTTTCGGAGGCCAGCAAAGAAATGCCTTTGATATCTATTCCGGCAGCGTCAAAGGCATCGTAGCCGATGGTTTTTTTAGTCTTGGCAGCGAAGAAAACAGCCTAAACCTAATTCCAGGCATTGGTTTCATCCATAAAACAATTTCCGAGGAGACTATGGAAAAGGTGGTAAACGGCGTAAAAACCTACCTCGATGCAGATCGCTTTAAGCCCAAATACAACTCTTATGCTGTATCAATTTACAACACTTTAAACTACAAGGGTTTCAACTGGTATGTAGAAACCGCTTTTAAATCCAACGACGTCTTCTTCAACCCCAGAGCTGAAAAACAGGAGTTCGGTGGCGGCACTACCTTTGGCAAACTCGAGTACAAATCGGGTTCTGTACTCTACACCAGCCTGAGTTACGCGGCCGGCAAGCTGGGCATTACACTCGAAGCAAAAAGGACTCAAAATTTCAACTTCAGAATCGACCCCAACCTGCGTCTGCTGCGGGGATTGATCTCGTATATTCCACCTATGAACCGACAAAACACCTATCGACTAACCGCCAGATATAGCCCCGCAACCCAGGACATAAGCGAACAGGCATACCAGGCTGATGTAAGGTATAAGTTTACCGACAAGTGGAGCACGCTCGTCAACTTTTCACACATCAATACCCTCGAGGGTGAAAAATTATTCCGCGAATTCCTCACAGAAGTTACATACAAGCCTTCATCCAAACTGCAGGTAATCGGTGGACTCCAATTGCTCAACTACAACCAGGAAATCTATGAGCAAAAACCAGATGTGCCCATCGTGCAAACCGTAACACCCTATGTAGATGTGTTGTACAAATTTACGCGTAAAAAATCCCTTCGCACCGAAGTACAGTATATGAAAACCGATCAGGACTATGGCTCCTGGCTCTTTGCCTTAGCTGAATTCGGCATTGCCCCCAACTGGATCTTCGAAGCATCCGGTATGTACAACATCGATCCCAAAAAGATCCTGGGCAATGATACGGCACCCAGAAAAGTACTTTATCCTTCTATTGGCGCCGTTTACATCAAAGGCTCCAATCGTTTCCAACTCCGCTACGTCAAACAAGTGGAAGGGGTGGTCTGCAGCGGTGGTATCTGCCGACTCGAACCCGCTTTCAGTGGTGTACGTTTCTCTTTAAATTCAACCTTTTAATCGTCTTTATATGCGCACATATCAATTGTTGTTTTGTTTGCTGGCTGCTGTTCTTTGGTCTTCCTGCACGGAAGAAGGGGTAATGATTCCTCCTTTTGAAGAACCCGATTCCAAGAGGGTGGTCTTGCTCGAGGACCTCACCGGCGTACAATGTCCCAACTGTCCCAAAGGGGCCGCTGCCATTGAAGACATACTCACCAAGCTACCCAACAATGTGGTGGCCGTTGGCGTACATGGTACCTTTCTGACCAAGCCACTTCCAGAAAGTAAATACGATTTTAGAAATCCCAAGTCTATTGCACTGGAAGAGTTCCTTAAGCCCTTTTTGGGTAAGCCCTCAGCCCACATCAACCGCAAATTTTTTGAAGGAGAGTTTTACACAGCTGTCGACGCCCCGGAGCTTTGGCAAGCCTATGTAGAAAAGGAATTGAAAGCACAGCACGTCATGGACCTTAGCTTAGTCAAAACTTACGATGCCGCCTCTCGTCAGCTTAATGTTACTGTCAATGCCACCCCACTCATCGATGAAACAGGAAACTATAAAATTAGTGTTTACCTAACCGAAAGTGGTATTGTAGACCCTCAGGAAAATCAGGGTACCATCATTCAGGAATACGAGCACAACCACGTACTTCGCGATATGTTGACCGCTGCCATTGGAGACGAGCTGACCAGCACGCTGGTAAAAAACAAATTGATTTCCAGAACCTTTACTTACACCATTCCCGCAGCATTCAATGATGCCAACATGGAATTGGTGGCCATGGTGGCCCGTTCGAATGGTGACGACAAATCTGTACTACAGGCAGCGGGCGTAAAAGTCAGATAAACCCTTAATTATAAGGAAATTTTAAGGAGTGCCCCCACATCTTGTTTGGGTGTGGTTTCTTTATTCGCTACTTTTGTACGAACCAACTACATTCTACCGTGAAGCAGCTTGTGCTCTTTTACTTCCTCTCGATTGCAATTTTTATTGGCTGTAATTCAGACTCTTCTTCTTACAAGAAAGAATTAGCCAACCCGGATTGGCTCCATCAGATCATGGGCGCCTATACAGACATCATCGTCCATGATATTTTTTCTCCCCCCGTGGCGAGCAGAAACTACGCCTACACCGCCATTGCTGCCTATGAAGCTGCCCGTCACCTGGACAGCAGCTATGTTTCATTGGGTGGCCAGCTCCATGGCTTGTCTGCTTTACCGGAGCCTGAAAAGGGGCTTGAATATTCATTTGAACTGGCCGCCATCAAAGCCATGATTACTACGGGCAAGAAGTTTATTTTTTCGGAAAAAGACTTTTCTGAATTTGAAAATACACTGATGTCCAAAATCGATAAAATCCACGTACCCAAAGAGGTGTATGACAGATCCATCGCCTACGGAGATGCCGTTGCCAAACACATCATGGCCTGGGCTGATACCGATAATTACAAGCAATCCAGATCATTTTCCAAATTTACCATCAACCTCAGGGATGCTGCCCGTTGGCGCACCACCCCACCCATGTTTATGGATGCCATCGAACCGCATTGGAACCAGATCCGACCCATGGCACTTGATTCTGCAGGTCAGTTTAAACCTGTGCCACCTACACCATTTGATACAATGCCCAGCAGCCAGTTTATGAAGGAAGCAAAAGAAGTTTTTGATACCGGTAAAAACCTCACCGAAGAGCAAACCCTTATTGCCAACTTCTGGGATTGTAATCCTTATAAAATGAATGTCACCGGCCACGCTATGCACGCCACCAAAAAAATTACGCCGGGTGGCCACTGGATGAGCATCGCCCGTATTTCTGGATTAAAAGCAAAATCTGATTTTGTTAAAACCGCCCACGCCTACGCCATTACCTCCATCGCACTGTTTGATGGTTTTATTTCCTGCTGGGATGAAAAATTCAGATCCAACCTCATTCGGCCGGAAAGTGTAATCAACCAGTACATTGACGAAAACTGGATGCCACTCCTTCAAACCCCTCCTTTCCCTGAATATACCAGCGGACACAGTGTTATTTCATCAGCTTCTGCCGTTGCCCTTGCCTCGGTTTACGGCAATAATTTTTCATTTACGGATAGTACTGAAGTGAGATTTGGCCTGCCAGTCAGGGAATTCCCTTCTTACGAAGCCGCTTGTCAGGAAGCCGCCATCAGTCGTCTGTACGGTGGCATCCACTACAAACCGGCAATTGTCAATGGCGTTGACCAGGGTAAAAAAATAGGCAACCACATCCTCAATACCATTCGTTTTCGGAAGTAATAATTTTTTGCACAGGCAAACAACAAAATAATATTTCTTAACTCCGCTGCCTTAACTGACATAGCCGCTGCTTTTGCAGAACTGGCAGGCATATGTGGTTAAAAACAAGCGATACAACCATCATAAATTGTATTGGCCCTGTGCCAATATGCCCGTCTTTACCTCGATGGTTTTTGCTATCTTGCAGCCAATCAAGCATTGTCCCGTGTATTCATTATTAAAGTTGTTGCTATTTCGAATGGACCCAGAGAAAGCGCACTACCGCACCATGGCCCTCCTCGTTTTTGTAAGTCGACTCCCCCTGGGCACCGCCCTGTTGCGTTACTTTTTTACACCCTCCCACCCACAAACAGCCAAGAGGATCGATGGCCTGGAGTTGCCCAATAATGTTGGCCTGGCAGCTGGTTTCGATAAAAATGGTGAATGGGTTGACGTATTGGCAAACCTTGGCTTTGGCTTTATTGAAGTTGGCACTATTACTCCCAAAGCCCAGCCCGGCAACCCAAAGCCACGTTTGTTTCGACTCATCCCTTACCACGCCCTGATCAATCGAATGGGATTCAACAATCACGGGGTCAAAGCACTGGTAGAAAACCTCAAAAAAGTAAAAAATAAAGACGTCATTATCGGTGGCAACATTGGCAAAAATAAAGACACTGCAAATGAAAATGCTATTCACGATTACGTTATTTGTTTTGAAGCATTGTACGACTACGTACATTATTTTGTCATCAATGTGAGTTCTCCCAATACACCAGGACTCCGTGAATTGCAGGACAAAGAACCCCTCCTTGCCATCATCAATAAGTTACTCGATCTGCGCAAACAAAGATCGGTGGCCAAACCCATCTACCTCAAAATTGCACCAGACCTCACCACCGGCCAATTGGACGATATTGCAGACATTGCCAACCAGACGGCCCTCGATGGACTGGTATGTACCAATACCACACTCGACAGGAATGAGGTGAACAGCCATGCTCTCGCCAATGAAACAGGAGGTCTTAGTGGCCAGCCCCTCTTTGATAAATCTACATGGGTGCTAAAATACCTCAGGGCCAAAACGAGCAAGACCATCATTGGTGTTGGAGGCATTGACAGCGAGGTGTCTGCCCAGCAAAAAATGGATGCTGGCGCCGATTTGATCCAGGTGTACACCGGCTTTATTTATGAGGGCCCGGGTCTTATCAAAAAATTGGTCAATGCCCTGGCGGGCAGATGATCTTCCGATGGGAATATTCACTATATGTAATGTTTATTCCGTTTACTTTTGTAATATCGTAACCAAATCATATTTGTATGGACCAGTTGCTGGCTAAAAATCCGTTGTTGCTCATTTTTCTGGTGGCCGCCATCGGTTATCTGGTGGGCAGGGTAAGGGTCTTTGGCGCCAGCCTGGGCACGGCTGCCGTTTTGTTTGTTGGCCTGGGCTTTGGCATGTTTAATCCACATTTTGAAGCACCCACTATTGTATTTCAACTTGGCCTGATCCTTTTTGTGTACAGCGTGGGCATTAGCTCGGGACCTGCTTTTTTTGAAACCTTCAAGAAAAATGGCTTTCGGGATATGGGCTTTGTTTTGTTTAGCCTCTTCCTTTCTGCACTCTTTGCCTCTGTACTTTACCTCACACTCCATCTCGACAAATCCACCGTTGTGGGCGTTTACTGCGGCAGCACCACCAATACGCCCGCTCTGGCCGGTGTCACCGATCTCATCAACCGTTTGGGCAACCCGCTCAAAGAACAATGGGTCAAAGACCTGGTGGTTGGTTATACTTATTCATATCCCATGGGGGTTTTGGGTGTAATCATTGTACTTAAATACGCCGAAAAATGGCTGAAAGTAGATTATGAAGCCGAAAAAAACAGCTTGCGTAAACAGTATGCTGTTGATGAAGAAATTGCCGGCAGGGCGGTGGAAATAACCAACGCTGCCGTTGATGGCATGTCGCTCCGCGATGTGGTTAAAGAAATGGGGCTGGTGCTGGGCTTCGGCCGCATTTACCACAAAGGTCATGTAAGTATTGCCAACTGGGATACCCGACTCCATGTAGGCGATATTCTAATGGTCATTGGAGGCGTCATCGACCTGCAATCCGCCATCAACTACCTGGGCATAGATTCCGATGAAAACATCCTCGACAACTATAAAAATTATGAAGTCAAAAGGATCTTTGTTTCACGTCCGGAAGTGGTAGGGAGAACCTTGTCTTCCCTCAACTTGTCTGAAAAATTTGATGCCGTCATCACGCGTATCCGCAGGGGAGATGTTGACATGCTGGCACAATCCGATACTGTGCTGGAAATAGGCGACCGCATTCGTTTCATTGCCCGCAAACAAGACCTCAAAGCCTTGTCTCGTTTTTTTGGAGACTCTTATTATGAAAGCAGCAAGGTGAATCTCTTTTCTTTTGGGCTGGGCATTGCCATTGGCCTGTTGATTGGCACCATCGAATTTCAATTGCCCGGGGGCCTTCAGTTTAAGCTGGGCTTTGCCGGTGGCCCTCTTGTTGTAGGCCTCGTCATGAGTGCATTGCGCAGAACCGGCCCCATCGTGTGGACACTGCCCTATTCTTCCAACATCACCTTACGTCAGCTGGGGCTCACGCTGCTTTTGGCTGTCATTGGTCTGCAAAGCGGTCATAGTTTCATGGAGAGTTTGTCGCGCATCGATGGACTCAACATCTTTTTGGCTGGCAGTTTGCTCAGCATGCTCACGGCATTTGTGAGCATCCTGGTCGGTTATAAATTGTTTAAAATCCCTTTTTCCGTGCTATTGGGTTTTATGAGCAATCAACCCGCCATCCTCGAATTTGCTTCCGGTATGAGCAAAAACAGACTGCCACAGATAGGATACGCAATTATGTTTCCAATATCTATGATTATGAAAATCCTGTATGCACAGGTGCTGTTCCTTTTGCTCTAGTAAGAATTAAATCAACTCTTCTCCGTGAATCTTTTTGAGATCCTCGTAAAATTTTGCATGGGTCACTTGTATGTATGGGGCCAGCCACAAATAGCCAATTCCCAGTGTAAGGATGCACAACAGCGATAGACCAAAAAACCGCAACATCAGACGGAAATATTTCATTTTATATCCTTCCATCATGCGCTTGCTTTCGTCGAGCACTTCCATGGCCGCCATACCGGGGTTGTCTGCCAGTATGTAATAACTCATCGAGTAAGAAATTGCCCGCATAACGCCGGGAACAATCAACAATAGTGTAAATAAAAATACGATGATCGCTTGCAAAAGGTACAAACCCAGTGCCGTTGCGAAATTGTTGAAGCCTTTGAAAACCTGCTCAAATTGGGCATCTTCATCCCTGGCAATGTTCAATGAAAAGGTGGCCAGTCCCAACATGTAGGGACCCGCTAGCAATAATGCACCCAATTGTCCTAAGATTGGAATTACACACAGTAAGCCAAAAATAAGCATCGAGCCAAACAGGGTTCCAATAGCAAGTCCCCATTTACCTGCAAGCGACTGCCTTGCCATTTGCATTAATTCTACATTGGGTGTTTCCATTTTGTTGTTTTTTTGATATAAAGTTTTGAATAAATAGGCCAGCACAGCCCTTTTTTACTAAAATTAGGGTGAATTTAGTATTTTATTTTAAGTTTTACCTCTTTATCTCAAAATCAACTTGTGCTTAATCTTGCTTCAAGCCCCTCCGTGTCTCTTTATTTCGATGCCCATAAAGTTGCGGTACATTTCCATGGCATAGCCATCGGTCATACCGGCTACGTAATCTACAATGTTGAGTGCTGTTTCATAAGGGCTTGCCTGGTTTCCAAACTGGCCCGGAAGCAACTGCATGGTCTTTCGTTCCAGAGCCGATTTGGCTGGATTTAATGCCGCTTTCAGATAAATATCCAGGATTTCCGACAATACTTTGTAGCCGGCCACTTCTACCTGGATGACGCTGTGGTGATCGTAAATCTTTTCTACCGAAATGCGGTTGACCTCCCTCAAATTGTGGCTTTGGTCTGTAGCTTCATCAATTAGGGTTCCACTAAAAGTGCCTTTGAGAATATCGTTTTGATTGCTTTCAAAAGATCGGCTGCAGGCATTTACCAATGTGCTAATGGTCTTTGCCCTCAAATAGGCTATTTTTTCATTGGCGTCGTCAAGGCCTTTCAAAGTCTTTTTTACTTTGGTGGTTTCTCCCTCCAAATCGCCAATTACCCCCAAAAAGGCATCCATTACTTCAGCGGTGGTCATAATGCCTATACGGTGGGCGTCTTCCATGTCTATAATCCGGTAACAGATGTCGTCAGCAGCTTCTACCAGATAAACAAAGGGGTGCCTCTTGTAGGCCAGCAATTCTGTACTGTTGTCCCTCTCCATACAGGTGTTTGTCACTACTTCTTCAAACCTTTGCCGATCGGCCGCAAAGAAGCCATATTTTTTTCGATGGGTGTGTTTTTTGTCCACCGCCGCTGACTCACAAGGGTACTTTAGTATCGAGGCCAGTGTAGTATAGGTGAGTTGCATGCCATAGGCCGCCTTGCCCTTGTAGCCATAGGTAAGCAGATGAAAAGCATTGGCGTTGCCCTCAAAATTGATGAGGTCAGACCATTCTGTTTCTGAAAACCACGCTCTTAATTTTCTACCCCCGATGGCATGGTCGCTGTTTTGTAAAAAGTAATTGGAAATGGCCTTTTCACCGCTGTGACCAAAGGGCGGATTGCCTACGTCGTGTGCCAAACAGGCAGCTGCTACCACCGATGAAAGGTCGTACTTGTAAAAGGCACTTGCCCGCTCACTCCCTACCTGGCCAGCCAAAATTTCGCCCGTTATGGCCCCCAACGATCTGCCCACACTGGCTACTTCCAGCGAATGGGTCAGTCGGTTATGTACAAAGGTGTTGCCCGGCAAAGGAAATACCTGGGTTTTATTTTGCAGCCTCCTGAAGGCAGATGAAAAAATCAACCGGTCATAGTCCCGCTGGAAATGAGTCCTGTGCAACTCGCCCGAAGCCGATTTTCCGGGTCGGGATTCCGAAATACAGCTTTCCCAGTTCAGCTTATCCGACATATTTGGAATTTTTTTGATGTATGTGGGTTTTTTATATATATATTTGCGGCATAGAACTAACCTGAGAGGCTGTCAGACACATATATTTTTTTGACCAATCCTGAAAAGAGGGAATGATAAGACAAGTGAACAATCAGGAGTCTTCGAGAATTTCGTCTTCTTCTTCGTTGTCTGACGGCCTTTGTTTTTTATCCAAAGCATTAGCCCTGAAATTGTGATAATCTGATCTGTTTTGGATCAAATCTTTTGTCACAAACAATGCCTTTCTCATGGAAGAAGGATCCGCTTCGTTTTGACCAGCTATGTCATACGCTGTGCCATGATCCGGTGAAGTCCTGATGCCCTTTATTCCTGCTGTAAAATTGGTCCCACCACCAAAGGAAAGTGCTTTTAATGCAACCAGACCCTGGTCGTGGTACATGGCAAGGATGCCATCAAATTTTTTGTACTGCGCCGAACCAAAAAATCCATCAGCGGGAAAAGGTCCATAGACCATCATGCCATTCTTTTTCAACTCAATAATGGCGGGCCTTATGATCTTTTCTTCCTGTTCCCCCAGAGCTCCCTCGTCTCCTGCATGTGGGTTGAGACCCAGCACGGCAATGGTGGGTTTGTCTATGGCAAAATCAATGCGCAGGCTCTCTTCAAAGACTTTTATTTTTTTCTGAACCCTTTCTTTGGTTATTTGAGCAGTCACCTCTGATAGTGGCAGGTGGTTGGTGACCAAACCTACACGCAATTGATCACTCACCATGAGCATGAGGCCATTGGTGCCAAAAAGGGTTTCAAAATACTCTGTATGACCCGCATGTGGAAAACCGGCCAGTTTCATCGCCGCCTTGTGGATGGGTGCGGTTACCAGACCGTCGATCAGACCGTTTTTCAAATCAAGTGCCGCTTTTTCAATCGCCATTTTGGCATAGCGGCCTCCTTCTTCGGTGACCTTGCCCAGGGTTATGTTTACATTGTCTTCCCAACAATTGAGTACATTGATTTTTTTTTGCGCCGCCCTGTTTGCCTCACTGATGTGGTGAAATTGAATGTTGCTGTCTTTCACAATGTTTTTGTGGTAAGACATCACCTTGGATGAGCCGTAAATAATGGGTGTAAAATGATCCAGCACCCTCTCGTCGGAAAGGGCTTTTATGATAACTTCGGGGCCAATGCCATTGACATCCCCTATGGTAATTCCTATTTTCAAGGTGTATTTTGTTTAATTGTGGCTAAGATACGGCTTTTAAAAGACCTCAAGCAGTTCAACATCAAAGATCAGCACCGAATTGGCGGGAATGGCCCCAACCGCCTGACTACCATAACCCAGACTGGGCGGTATGATCAGTGTACCCTTGCCACCTTCTCCAAATAAGACCATGCCCCTTCTCCATCCCGCTATTACGTTGGAGAGGCTCGTTTTGAAATCATCGCTTTTATCAAATACATCGCCATTGAGCAACTTTCCTTCGTACTTTACCCTTACGGTACTGTTGACCTTTGGCTTGGTGTCGTTGCCTGGTACGTCAATGATGTAATAAAGCCCGTCTTCTGTTTTTTGGGCGGTGAGGTTGTTGGCCTTTAGGTAATCATCAATGCTCTGGTCGGCATCATCGCTACTGCATGAAAAATGGAATGCTGTGGTCAACAAAACAAATAAAAAGACGAGTCGCTTCATTTTTTTGATTTTAAGCCACAAAAATGAAAAAAATTAAGCACTTAAGCCACGGTAGTTACGATTGATTTTCCAACTCTCTGCCCAGTCGCTCCCATTCGGCGGTTTGAAGGCGAAAATACTGCGTTCTCTCCAGTGCATTGTCTCTGCTGATATTGACGCTGTAAGCCTTGTAATTGTAAGTCTTTTCGCGAATCCTGCTGGTAAAGCGCGGATCGTTGGTATGAATAAAGTCAGGATATTCGGTGCTGATAAAGGCTTTTTCGTAGCCATCTGTATTGTAGTAAACCTGTGACCCTCCAAAATAGTATTTGTTGATCAGCAGCTGTGCCTCTCCGTATGCACGCCCACTTTGAGGATTAAACTTGTGACCTGTCTCAGCCACCTTGCGCAGATGTTCGATCAGCAGACCAAAATCTTTGTACAATTCTTCCGCCTGACTCTGGTTGATAATGCCTATTCTGTGTCCCAGTTTTAAGCGGTGAAAGGCTGCATTAAATACCCCCGGACCCCAAATTTCTGTGGTCGGGTGATTGTTGAATTCATGACTCAAATAATTGACAAGGTGCAGATTGTCGCCTTGCATCTGTAAGCCCTCAAGCTTTTTGTGGGTGTTTTGAAAACCCCCTTTTTCCTGGTGCCACATGTGGTGCAAAAAAGTAACAAGTCGCGGAAAATCAAAGTAATGGGGCATGGGCAGTTCATTGCCCAGTAAGATGAGTTCGTTTTCTCTGCCCCTCCTCAGCGAATCAAAGGTCCTGCCAAAAGAAAGCAAAAATTCTTTTAAGGTACTGGCGGTAATGCTTACGTGTTCTGTAACAAAACTGATTTGGTTGAGCCCCGAGTGTTGTTCGAGCAGTGAATCAAAAGATATGTTGTAATGCAGACACAACTTGGCTATTTCATCAATTTTCAACGAGGTGTGGCCACTGATCCTTTTGTAGGTGGCTCCCTTTTCAAGGCTTAAAACCTCACTTACCTCATCTACCAGTGAAAAAGTTTCCTTTTTAAACAGGTTTTTGATGCTTTGAAATAGTGCTTTTTGTGTTGAGTCCATAATTTTTAGAAAAAACGTAAATCGGAAAATAGTATAACAAATATATGTAAAAACAAATACTTTGCCATATTTTTACTTGGTTATTTGCGTTTATTGTAAATATTTTGACGGAATACACGGCTAATAAAGAAATTATTGTTGCATTTTTTGTCTGTTTATTACCTTGTTTTTCGTTTCCTTCTCCATTGATTCCATCACTTTATAGAAAAAATGTAAACCCAATTCTTGTTTTTGTGGTCAACGGCTTGTCTTTTTCTTTTTTATATACACATTTCTCTATTTGCGTTAGAAATTTCATTGTAGCCTTCATTTTTTAGAAAAAGGGTAGAAAAGTTTTTTTCTGTTTTCCATTTTGTACAACTTTTAATGCCGTGTATGCCCATACCTTTGCAAAAGTTGATTGACAACACCTACCCACGAAATGAAATTTTATTTTGCCTCAGAACGCTATACATTTTGGCAGTTTTTATACAAGTTCACCAGATCAGGGGGGCCGAACGCTGTTCTCCTGATCTATTTTTTTGTTCTGCTCTCCTCCCTGTATTCGTGCAACCCGGTTTATTATGCCCCCGGACCCCAACAATTGCCCGCCTTTTCCAACAGCCTCGAAACCAAGGTCAACCTTGGTTATGTTGTCACCCCTTCCGCTGTTGGTCTCGAAGCCAGCGTGCTGCACACACCTACCCAAAACCTCACTCTTGCAGCTGGCCATGCTGCTTTTACCGGTCAGAGCGTCAGTGGCCAAACTTCTATTTATGGCAATGGCAGCCTTAGCGAGCTGGGCATTGGCTACTATCTTTGGCTCAACGACCAAAGGAGCCTTGTCTTTGATCATTGTTTTTATTGGGGATATGGCAACTTCCTGTACCGCTCTTCCCACCCTCTCGACAGCAATGAAAATTATCACATTGGCTCCAAATTCCAGCGTTTTAGCCAGCTCACCGGCCTTAGCTACCGCTCAAAATATTTTGAAGCCGGACTTTCTGTAAAACTCGCTTACCTGCAATATTACGAACCCACGTTATCCCGATTCTGTCCTTCAGCTTATGTCGACATGGTAGTACAGCACAACCGATTGTTTGTAGCCGAGCCCTGCCTTACCCTCAAAGCCGGACCTTCTTTTCTTAAATTTTATCTTTCGATTGAAGCCAGCAAAAACCTCAGCCTCGCTGCCTTTCCCCAGGAAAAAGAAAAATTGTCATTTGGACTTTTGGCAAGATTTTAAAATTTTCCTCATGTGGATTGTCGTCCGGCTCGTCTATTTATACCACCAGTTCCACCACATAACCTCCATTATAACCAACATCAAGCTGACCTTTGATTTTCCTTGCCCTCATGGCCATATTGCTGAGACCCTGACCTTCTGTGTTCGTGGCCGGTTTTTCATGTCCATTGTCTTTTATCACCAACTTTAACCGCCCTTTATCGTTCGACAGTATAATGTCCACGTGATCTCCGTTGCTGTGCTTCATAATGTTGGCAATGGCCTCCTTGTAAATTAGGTAGATGTTCTGTCTCTTCTCCGGGTCAATAAACTGTTTGGTGTCTCCTACCTGATTGATAAAAACGTGTTTCATTTTTTTTAATGGCAGATTTTTTTCAGCATGATCTCTCATCTTATCTATCAGGTTTTCTACCTTGTCCTTTCTGCTGTCGATGGCCCAAACGGTGTCCCTCATTCTTTCCATGGCTTCTCTGCCCATGCTGCTGATTTCATTGAGTACTTCCTTGTTTTCTTCTGTTGCCTCAATAGCCAGGATCTGACTTTTCATGGCCAGTCCGGAAAGCAGGGTGCCTACTTCGTCATGAAGATCGGCACTGATTTTTGTCCGCAATGCCGCCAGTTCTTTTTGTCTTCTTAGTTTTTGATTGAAGCGATATCTTAGGAAAACAAATACCAGTGTGCTCAGCAGCAGGGTGAACAAGGCTATCACCCAGGCTCTCTTATACCACACTTGTTTTTTTACAATGGTGATCGAATACAAACTTGCTTCTTTTTCTGAAATGCCGGTCGATGCTCTCACTTCCAAAGTGTGGGTGCCTGGTTCTAGTCCATACAGAAATATTTTATTGTCAAGTTTCGGGGCCGTCCAAAGCTTGCTTTGCTCCTTAATCCGGTAGCTGTAGTATACTTCCTTTGAATATTCGGGAACCGAAAACTGTAGCTCCAAACTACTTTCCGTGGGTTGGAGAACCAAATCTTTGAGGGTGTTGAGGTGGCGGTATTCGTAATTGAATTTTTCTTTTTGCTGATCAAAAATAGCAGTGCCGATTAGTTTTAAGGGCTGTATTTTATTCGACGCCTGCAAAAATTGCAGCTCTTGCGGTATAAAAGAATAAAGTCCGTCGGTACTTCCAAAATAATACCTGCCATCACTGGTTTTTAATGCAGCCATTTTATTAAACTCAATCTCTGACATTGGGTGCCCTTTTGCCAGATTGTAAAATTGTAAGGTATGCGTATCAAAATACAATAGTCCGTAACTGCTGCCCAAATACAAATTACCCCGCTGGTCTGGCAAAATGGAAAAGATGGTGCGGTTTTGTATGATGTTTTCTCCGGTAATCAAAGGATTTTTAAAAATGCTGATGGCTCCTGTCACTGTGTTGAGCCTTCCCAGGCCAAGGGTACACCCAAACCACAAATGATCTCCATCCACTTCTATTTCCTGAATGTCGTTGTCAGGGGTGTGCAGTAACGTCTTATCATATTCTTTAAGAAGTTGTCCGTTTTTTGAAAGCAGCTGGATGCCCTTAAACGTGCTGCTGATCCAAAAATGTTGGCCGCTTTTATCCATTTTAATGTCATTGATGGCAGAATAATAGGTGCCCTCTCCGTTGATTTGTGTTTTAAGCCCTATTTCTGTTTGCCGCTTTCTTCTTAAATCATAATAGTACAGCGTTGGGGTGTGCCAGATGTAAAGCCACAGCGTGTCGTTTTGTATCCATTGATTACAATGCCCCGCATTGTTTTGAGGCCCCACATATTGTATGTTGTTGTCTTTTAAGTCTATGATCACATTGTTCCATATGAGGTGGTTGTTCCATACATTCAATGAATAGGTGCCCTTTGCTTCGTTGATCAAATGTCGCCATTTTCCAACACCTTCAAACCCTTTGTCTCCTGGCCTTTTCATGGCTATGCCTCCGTAATAGCTTGCATAGATGTTTTTGTCTTTGTCTTCTGCAAGTGCACGAAAGCTGGTAGTACTGGACGACAGTGCCTTGTCATTAATTACCTGCTTAAACTGTGTTGGTTTTGGGAGCTTTTCTTTGATTTGTAGCACCGTCCTCAAGTTACTTACCCAGAGTGTTCCGTCCCTTCTTTTTGTGAATTTCAGAAAATTAACCCCCAGGCCACCATGTGCTTCATTTTTAATGGTTGTTAAAAAGTCATTTGACAAATCTTGCTGGGTGCTGTCCTTTGTATTTAATATGTACAAATACAAATTATCGGCTATGTACACCTTCTCGCCCTCCACCCATAGACCAGATAAACCGGCTTTGACCGTAGTTGGGATTTTTAAAAATGGCAAAAGTTCATCCGACGGCCGGTTCCACTTAAAAATGGTATAGCTTAGTTGGTCAATAAAATAAAATGAGGTGTCGTTGGTCCATACACTTACCTGGTTACTGATTTGAAACCTGGTGTTGTATTTTTTTATTTCTCTTCCTTCCTGGTTCAATCTTGTAAAGTACCCGTTTTTGAATACCCAGATTTCTTTTCCCATCATTTTGGCAAACATTCCGCTAAGATTCTCAATGGGTGCCGTATACAAAGTTTGAATACTCTTTCCTTCTCCTTTTCTACTCAGTGCTATTTTTTTGTCTTTGTTGTGATGTGACAGTATAAACAAACCTCCATCCGGATTTTTGTGGCTCGACAATATAAGTTTGTCTTCCCCTGGAAAAAAATCGGTCACTTGCTCAATGGTTCTTTGTTGCGTGTTGATTTGCAACAATCGATTGCCAGATTGCTGAACCCATATCTTGTGTTTTCCTGCATGATTAAAAAAAATAAATGGGCGGGAAACACTATCTGTATCAAAACCAAATTGACCTTTAAGGCCCGTGTAGGTGACGGTTCTGTTTCCATCAAATACGTGCATGCCGGCGGCACTGCTGAACCATACATAACCCTCATCATCCTCAATGATGTCATTAAACTGACCCAGATCTTCTGTGGAGTTGAGCCGTACCATTTTCAACTCGTATTTCGGCTCTATGATTTTAAAGCTTGTGTTTTGCCCACTTACATTGCTTAAGGAAAATAATCCAAAGCACACAAGAATATATTGTCTGAAGGTCAAATCATTGCTGTTTATACAAATATAGCTTATTTGCTACATCCGGCATTTATGAAGAAACAATTAACCACCCGTATTTACTGAAGTCGTTTTTACGCATGGAATTACCCTATCCATTTATTTAATATAACCCATCATGTATTGGGTAATGGCCTCGGTCTTGTTGTTTACATGGAGCAGCTTGTACATTTTTTTGACATGGGTTCTCACCGTTTCTACCGAAATAAAAAGTTCGGCTGCGATGGTTTGGTAACTCTTGCCATCCACCAGCCGCTCCAGAATTTCTTTTTGGCGGTCGCTTAGAATGGTGGCCTTACTCACCCTGCCTCCCATGAGGTGGTTGACAATTTCCCGGGCAATGGAAGGCGACATATAAGAACCGCCTTTGGCTACAATTCGCAGGGCTTCTACGATGTCTTCAAGGGT
>ERZ724507.287-NODE-287-length-23119-cov-7.555411_pt1 | contig 23119 bp, 19 predicted proteins | sample MGYA00376040_ERZ724507 | MGnify/ENA primary metagenome ERZ724507 (study PRJEB28724, sample SAMN07190883) | activated sludge metagenome | isolation source: activated sludge of sewage treatment plant in Hong Hong | place: Hong Kong | collected 2016-03-17 ...
CAACGCCTCCAACAAGATCGCCGCGGTCGACACCAAGACCGGCAAGCTGGCGGCGTTGGTCGATGTCGCCAAGATTCCGCACCCGGGCCGCGGCGCCAACTTCGTCCATCCCAAGTTCGGGCCCGTCTGGGCCACCGGCCACCTCGGCGCCGACGTCGTGACCCTGATCTCGACGCCTTCGGACAAGCCGAAGGACGCCAAGTTCAAGGAATACAACTGGAAGGTCGTCCAGGAAGTGAAGCACGTGCCGGGCAACCTGTTCGTCAAGACGCATCCGAAGTCCAAGAACCTGTGGGCCGACTCGCCGCAGAACCCGGACAAGGATCTGGCTGAATCGGTTGCCGTCTGGGATATGTCCGACCTGTCCAAGCCGAAGGCGGTGCTCAACGTGGCCAAGGACTCCGGCCTGCCGCCGACCAAGGCGGTCAAGCGCGCGGTGCATCCGGAATACAGCGCCGACGGCAAGGAAGTCTGGATTTCCCTGTGGGGCGGCAAGACCGACCAGTCCGCCATCGTCGTCTATGACGATGCGACGCTGAAGGTCAAGAAGGTCATCACCGATCCGAAGATGATCACGCCTACCGGCAAGTTCAACGTCTACAACACGCAGCACGACATTTACTGATCCGGGTTAAGCCCTGATTTTGTGGAACTCAACGGGGGCGGAAGCCCCCGTCGCGCATAAAAAACGGAGATGATGATGAACCAGAAATTGAGCTCGCTGTTTGTATTGGGCGCCCTGATGGCCCTCGGTTCGCAGGCTGCCCTGGCCGCCCCGGACTGGAGCAAGGTGCCGACGAAAACCATCCCGGTCATTCACCCGGCCGTGTCACCGCTGGAATGGGTGCAGAGCCGCGACCACAGCGGCGCCAGCGGCCTGAAGAAGGGCGAAAACTGCGCCGGCTGTCATTACGATGGCGGCAAGCTGGATATCGACCTGAAGCGGTTGGCCGGCAAGGAAATGGAGCCGAAGGGCGCGCCGAAGACGATGACCTACCCGGTTGGCGTTCAGGCGGCCTACGATGCCACCAATCTCTATGTCCGCCTGACCTTCAAGGCGCCGACTGGCGGCTTCGACCATTCCGACAAGGACAACGAGCTCAAGGCCACCATCATGTTCCCGAACGACAAGGTGCCGCTGGCCGAGCAAGCCGGCTGCTGGGGCGCCTGTCACAAGGACGCGCGGACGATGCCGGGCGCCGACGACAAGAAGACCAAGTACGCGACGCCGGGGGCGATGGACCTGATGCAGTGGAAGAGCGGCGGTGGTGGCAAGGCGGTTGACGGCACGGTAACCGACAAGCGCAACATGGAAGGCGGCAAGGCGGGCGTGACGGCGGAAGGCGCCAAGTCCGGCGACACCTACACGGTGACCTTCACCCGCAAGCTGGCCGGCGGCGTCAACCTGGCGGCGGGCAAGGCTGTGCCTTTCGGCGTGGCGATTCACGCCGACAACGCCGGCGGCCGTTTCCACCACGTTTCCTTCAACCACACCATCGGCCTCGGCGTCGACGGTGACGTGAAGGCGGCGAAGCAGTAAGGGCAGCACTGGCCCGGGGACCGATCCGCATGTTCGCCGGGCGGTTGCATTCGAGACGAGCGTCGCTCCTGCTGGCGCTCGTTTCCTTTTCCGCCATTGCCGTGCAGACGGTCGAGGTCGGCATCGAGAAATACACCTTCATGCCGGCGGAAGTCTCCGTTCGCGTCGGCGATACCGTGAAATGGATCAATCGCGAGAAGCGGACCAGCCATTCGGTGGTCTTTCCGCAGGAAGGCGGTCGCGAGTCCGAGCGCCTGTTCCCCGACGAAAGCTGGCAGCGCGAATTTACGCAGGCGGGCCGTTACCCTTACACTTGTGGCCCGCATCCGGAAATGAAAGGTGTCGTGATTGTTGTCGAGTAGGCTGGTTTTTGCCCTTTTCTGGGTGTCGACCGCGACCGCAGGGAATGCACAGCCGACAATCGCCGCCGCGCCCGACGCCGACCGGCAAAAGGAACTGGTGCGGCTGGTGCGGCAGGATTGCGGCTCGTGTCACGGCATGACCCTGCACGGAGGCCTCGGGCCGGCGCTGCTGCCGGCGAACTTGCAGGAAAAGCCGTTCGCGGGCCTGGTGGCGACCATCTATTACGGCCGCCCCGGCACGCCGATGCCGCCGTGGAAACAGTTCATGTCGGAAGCCGAGGCCGCGTGGATCGTGCGACAGTTGATGAGCGGTTTCCCGCGATGAGGATGTAATGCGACTCTTTTTCAGCCTCCTGCTGTCCCTGCTGCTCGCCGCCTGTGCCGGCCCGCAACTGCGCGGCACCGGCGATCTCGGCCTGATTGTCGAGCGCGCCAGCGGCCGCGTGACGCTGGTCGACACCACCACGCGCCAGCCCTATGCCCGGATCGACGGACTCGGCGACCTGTCGCACGCCTCTGCGGTCTATTCGCGCGACGGGCGTTACGCCTTCGTCTTCGGCCGCGACGGCGGGCTGACCAAGATCGACATGCTGGAGGCGAAAGTGGTCAAGCGGGTCATGCAGTCGGGCAACGCCATCGGCGGTTCGATTTCGCAGGACGGGCGCATCGTCGTTGTCCAGAACTACACGCCGGGCGGAATCAAGGCTTTCGACGCCGCGACGCTGGAACTGCTCTCCGAAGTCCCGGCCGAATACGCGCCGGGCAAGTTCTCCAAGGTCGTCGGCCTCGCCGACAGTTCGGGCAACAAGTTCGCGTACGCGCTGTTCGAGGGCGGCGAGATCCGGGTGACCGACTTCAGCGACCCGAAGCGGCCGACGACGCAGCGCTTCCCGGCCGGCAGCCAGCCCTACGACGGCCTCGTGACGCCCGACGGACGTTACTTCCTGGCCGGCCTGTTCGGCGAGGACGGGGTCGCGCTGCTCGACCTCTGGCAGCCGCAGCAGGGACCGCGCAAGATCCTCGAGAACTACGGCAAGGGGCAGGAAAAGCTGCCGGTGTTCAAGATGCCGCACTTGCGCGGCTGGTCGGTGGCGCAGGGCAAGGCCTACCTGCCGGCGATCGGTCGCCACGAAGTGCTGGTGGTCGATGTCGCGACCTGGAAGGAAGTCGGCCGCATCCCGGTGCGCGGCCAGCCGGTGTTCGTCATGGCGCGCCCGGACGGTCGCCAGGTCTGGGTCAATTTCGCCTTTCCCGACAATGGCAAGATGGATGTCATCGACACCTTGGCCGGCAAGGTCGTGCACGCCTTCGAGCCGGGCAAGGGCATCCTGCACATGGAATTCACGCCGCGTGGCGAAAACGTCTGGCTCTCGGCGCGCGACGACAACAAAGTGCTGATCTACGACACCGCGACTTTCGCCCGTCTCGGCGAGATCGCGGTCGACAGCCCGTCGGGCATCTTTTTCACCACGCGCGCCGCCCGCATCGGTTTCTGACGATGGACGACGCCCTCGAATTCCGCCTGCTCAACGAATTCCAGCGCGATTTCCCGCTGTGCCCGGCGCCCTTCGCCGAACTCGCGGCGCGCCTCGGCGTCGGCGAGCGAACGGTCCTGACCGGCATCGAAAAGCTGCGCCGCGAGGGCAAGATTTCGCGTGTGGGGGCGGTGTTCGCGCCCAAGCGCATCGGCGCCTCGACGCTGGCGGCGATGGCGGTGCCGGCACAGCAGCTCGAAGCGGTGGCTGCCGCGGTCAACCGCTTCCCCGAGGTCAATCACAACTACGAGCGCGAGCATCGCTTCAACCTGTGGTTCGTCGTGACCGCGGCCAGCGAAGGCCGCCTGCAGGCGACGCTGGGGGCGATCGAAAAGGCGGCTGGCCATCGCTTGCTGGCGCTGCCGCTGCTCGAGGAGTTCCACATCGATCTCGGCTTCCCGCTGCGGGGCGAATCTCCCCGGACGCGCGCGACGGCACACATGGTGCAACCCGTTTCGCCGATCGGCGAGGCCGAGCGCCGTCTGGTGTCGGTGCTGCAGGAGGGGTTGCCGCTGTTCATGCGCCCGTTCGCCCTGATCGCCGAGCGTATCGGCGCCTCGGAAAACGAGGTGCTGGCCCGCATCGGCAAGTGGCTCGAGGACGGCGCCATCAAGCGCTTCGGCATCGTCGTCAGGCACCGCGAACTCGGCTACACGGCCAATGCGATGCTGGTCCATGACATTCCCGACGAGCGCGTCGGCGACCTCGGCCGCGCACTGGCCGAGGAACCGGCGGTGACCCTCTGTTATCGGCGGCCGCGCATCCTGCCCGACTGGCCGTACAACCTGTTCTGCATGATCCACGGCCGCGAGCGCGGCGAAGTCGAGGGCATCATTGCCGATCTGCGCGAGCGCCATGGTATCGCCGACCGCGCGCACGACGTGCTGTTCTCGTTGACCCGGTTCAAGCAGAACGGCGCGCGCTATGCCTGAGTTGGATGCGGTCGACCGCAAGATAATCGACAATTTGCAGGGCGGCTTCCCGCTCTGCGACGAGCCGTACGCGGCCGCCGCCCGGCAACTCGGCATTTCCGGCGAAGAATTGCTGGAGCGTCTGCGACGCCTGCTCGACACCCGGGTGCTGACCCGTTTCGGCCCGCTGGTGCACATCGAACGCATGGGCGGCGCCTTCGTCCTGGCGGCGCTGCAGGTGCCCAAGGCGCGCTACGACGAAGTCGCCGACCTGGTCAACGCGCTGCCCGAGGTTGCCCACAATTACCGGCGCGAGCACGCCTTGAACATGTGGTTCGTCCTGGCGACCGAAGCGCAGGATGGCATTGCCGCGGCCATCGCCCGCATCGAGGAGGCGACCGGCCTGCCGGTTCATGCCTTTCCCAAGGAACGCGAGTATTTCGTCGAAATGAAGCTCGCGGCGCGCGCATGAACGGCGCGGCGAAGCTCGATGCCGTCGACCGCGCGCTGATAGTCGCCACGCAGGGCGGCTTGCCGCTGGTCGCCCGACCTTACCACGTTGTCGGCGAGCAGGTCGGCATTGCCGCCGAAGAGGTCATGGCTCGGCTGCGGGCCTTGCTCGACGCCGGGGTCATCCGGCGGATCGGCGCCGTTCCCAACCATTACGCAATCGGCTGGACAGCCAACGGGATGACGGTCTGGGATGTCGTCGATGAGCGCGTCGACGAACTTGGCGTGCGCGTCGGCAGCCTCGATTTCGTCACGCATTGCTACCGCCGGCCGCGCGCGCTGCCAGCCTGGCCGTACAACCTGTTCGCCATGGTCCATGGCAGTTCCCGCGACGAGGTCCGGGACAAGGCCGCGCGCATAGGCGCGTTGCTCGGCGAGGCCAGCCGTGGCGGTGACATCCTCTTCTCCACGCGGATACTCAAGAAGGCCGGGCTGCGTATCTGAGGCGCGGCTGCCTGCCGGCAGAGCGGTTGCCGCGGGCATGACAAACTGGCAGTCACAAATTTGCTGTTAAATCAGTGTGTTGGGAAGATAGTGGAAAACCAGCCTGACATAATGGCAGAGGCCGCCAGAATTCCCGTTACGTCTGCCTTTGAGCTTAGTCAATATTAATCATTGACTTGGGGCATATATTGGCCATTGGCACGGCAAATGCTTGGAATAACGGTCCGGGCAGGTGCCCGGGCCGTTTCTGCCGCATCGGCGGAGACGATGAATCCATACAAGAGAGGTATTTCATGAAGAAACTGTCGACTGTTGCTGCCCTCGCCATCGCTTCCCTCGTTGCCACCAACGTCTATGCAGCTGACCAGAAGGGCATGTCCGGCATGGAAGGCCAGAAGGGCATGTCCGGCATGCAGGGCATGGAAGGCCAGAAGGGCATGTCCGGCATGCAAGGCATGGAAGGCCAGAAGGGCATGTCCGGCATGCAGGGCATGGAAGGCCAGAAGGGCATGTCCGGCATGCAGGGCATGGAAGGCCAGAAGAAGTAAGAGCCTTCACTCGAATGGGGCAGGCCGACGGCCTGCCCCGTTTCTCGATTCACCAACGGCGTAACGACAAAATGAAAAGACTGATGCTCTTGCTGGGTCCGCTGGTAGCTAGCGCCAACGTACTTGCCGAAGCTCCCGTGTTCATCGCTGGACTTGCACCTTATCAGCGCCCGGCAGACGCACCGGTTATCACCGTATTCGAACAGACACCCGAATGGCAGGCGCGGGCGTTGACGGGCATTACGCCGCCGCCGACGGGTCTCGACTTCCTGAAGTATCAGGGCGCCTGGTATACCCCGTTCATCTATCCGAATCTCAAGGACCGCTATGATATTCGCGGTCTCCATGCCGACGTGGCGCGCAAGGATGGATCATGAAAAGCGCAAAGTTCGGCATCATCGCTCTCGTCGTGGCGGTCCTCGCCGTCGGCGCCTGGTACATTCGCCAGCAGGGTGCGCAGCCTGCCCCGACACCCGCCGTCGTGCAGCAGCCAGCCCCGACCGCAGGCAAGAATCTGCTGCGCGCCACTTACGATCCGATCCACTTCAGGCCGGCCATCGAAACCGCGAAGGACGAGCAATGCCTCGAATGTCACCGCGAGGTGCTCGACAGCAAGGTTCGCGAAACCTCGCCGGCCGGTGTCAAGGCGAGTACCAGTCAGGCCTGGTATCAACGCTTGAGTACCTACAGCGGGGAGCAGGACACCTTCCATCGCCGCCATCTGGTGACCGGAATGGCGAAGGAGTTCATGAACTTCAGTTGCAACACCTGTCACCAGGGAAATGACCCGCGCGACGAAGCGCAGGGCACCTCGGCGACCGGAACGCCACAGACCGACAACGGGTTCACGCTGCGCAAGGCGGTGAACACCGAGACGACCTGCCTCAAGTGCCATGCCCCGATGAATGCCCAGATCATGGGTTTGCCCAGCCCCTGGCCGGAAAGCAAGGAAATGTTCGGCGACTCGTGCCTGACCTGTCATGCGGCCATTCGTACCAACCGTCATCAGGTCAACTATCTCAAGGCCGAGGCGATCGAGGCTGCCGGTCAGAAGAATGCGGATGTGTGCTATGGCTGCCACGGCGGGCGAGCCTGGTATCGGACGATGTACCCCTATCCGCGTCATCCGTGGGAGGGTATGGCCCCGGAGGTGCCCGATTGGGCGAAGGACCGCCCGGTTGCCAGCGAAGCACGTTTTGCCCTGCCGACTACCGGCAACCAGCCCAGGCAATAAGGACGAATCATGGACACGAAACGCAACTGTCTGGAAATTCTCAACCCCAAGCGCCGCTCCTTCCTCAAGACGGTCGGCGCCGGCGCCGCGGTGGCGACCACCAGCGGCCTGGTCGAACTTGGCGCTGGCAAGCAGGAAGCCCAGGCCTTTCCCTACGCGCCTTATCCCAGGGATGACGACCTGACGACGGTGGTGACTTCGTGCGACCACAACTGTGGCTCGCGCCACATGCTGGTCGCCCACAAGAAGGGCGACGTCATCGTCCGCCTGTCAACCGACGACGGGCGTTTCCAGGAGGGCGGCAAGTTCGGCCTCGATACCGAGCAGGCTCCACAACTGCGCGCGTGCCTGCGCGGTCGTTCCTATCGCAGCCGCCTCTATTCGCCGGAACGCCTGCTCTACCCGATGATGCGCGTCGGCGAGCGCGGCGAAGGCAAGTTCAAGCGCGTCTCGTGGGACGAGGCGCTCGACCATGTCGCGAAGAAAATGGTCGAACTGAAACAGAAATACGGCCCGACGGCGATCCTCGACCAGGCTTACGCGGGCACTTCCTACGGTGTGCTCCATAAATCGGACCAGATCGAGGGCTTGCTGGCGCGTTTTCTCGGCATGTTCGGCTGCCGGACGAATTCGTGGTCTGTCCCCAGTTACCAAGGCACCACCTTCAGTTCGCGGATGACCTTCGGCACCATTACCGACGGCAACGAGGACGACGCCTTCGCCCACAGCAAGCTGATCATCATGTGGGGCTGGAACCCGGCCTACACCTTCCACGGCGGCAACACCTTCTACTACATGCGGCTGGCCAAGCAGCGCGGCTGCAAGTTCGTCGTCGTTGACCCGCAATACACCGATTCGGCCGCCAGCTACGACGCCTGGTGGATTCCGATCAAGCCCAATACCGATGCCGCCATGCTGGCCGGAATGGCGCATCACATCTTCGTCAACAACTGGCAGGACCAGAAGTTCATCGACAAGTTCTGCCAGGGCATGGACGCCGGCACGATGCCGCCGCAGTTCAAGGACAGGGAGAACTTCAAGGACTACATTCTCGGCAAGTACGACAACACACCGAAAACCCCGGAATGGGCCGAGAAGATTTGCGGGGTTGCCGCGGTCGACATCAAAAAACTGGCCGAAATGTACGCCACGACCAAGCCCGCCGCGCTCAAGGCGAGCTGGGCGCCGGGGCGTGCCAGCTACGGCGAGCAATACAACCGCATGGCGGCGGCGCTGCAGGCGATGACCGGCAACATCGGCCTCCTCGGCGGCTGCGCCGAAGGCGTCGGCAAGGGCTGGCACGCCGAGGCGGTGGCCTATCCCTACGACGAGTACGCCAATGTCTGGTACGCCTCGATCAAGTCGGACCGCTGGGCGCATTGCGTGCTCAACTACCCGAACCTCAAGCGCGAGGAAATCGGTTGCTGGCCGCGCGACGACGAACTCGACGGCAAGATTCCCAACATCAAGGCGATCTTCTGGCATGGTTCCGACTGGTTCAACCAGTTGACCAACGTGAACAAGGAAATCGAGGCGGTCAAGAAGCTCGAGTTGGTGGTCTGCATGGACTCCACGATCACGCCCTCGGCGCTGTGGGCCGACGTGCTCTTTCCGATCGCCACCCACTTCGAGCGCCATGATGTCGCCCTGCCCTGGTACAAGGGGCATTACTACATCCATCGCCCGAAGGTCATCGAGCCGCTCGGCGAAGCGAAGACCGATTTCCAGGTGTTCACCGAACTGGCCTACCGCATCGAGCAGATTGATCCCTCGGTCAAGGATTTCGGCAAGCGCTACAACCCGAAAGCCCAGCGCGACTACTTCCAGAACAACGACGCGACCGACGAAGCCTATCTGATCGACTGGTGGAAGAACAAGGTTCAGCACCATCAGGGTGTCACCATGTCCTGGGAAGATTTCAAGAAGCACGGTGTCTATAAGTTCGTTCTCGCCAAGCCGCTCGTTGCGTTCAGCGAGCAGATCGAAAAGGGCGTCCCCTTCGAGACGCAGTCGGGCAAGATCGAGATTCTCTCGGGCTATCTCGCCAGCGTGAAGGACTGGACGAGAACCCAGTACGGCTACGAGATTCCCTACATCCCGAAGTGGGTCGAGCCGTTCGAGTCGCTCAATCACGAAAAGGCGAAGCAGCTTCCTTTCCACATGATTACCCCGCACCCGCGCTGGCGCACCCACTCGATCTTCCACAATATTCCGTGGTTGCGCGAAACCTACCAGCAGGAAGTGACGATCAATGCGAAGGACGCCGCACGGCTGGGCATCAGGACCGGCGACATCGTCGAAGTGTGGAACGAGCGCGGCAAGGTGGTGGTTCCCGCCTACGTGACCGAACGGTGCATGCCGAATGTCGTCGTCCTCTACGAGGGCGCCTGGATGGACCTGGCCAAGGACGGGACCGACCGTGCCGGCAACCCGGATTTCCTGACACTCGATCAGCCCAGTCCGGCGGGGGCATTTGCCTACAACACCATACTCGTCGACCTCAAGAAGACCCCGCTTGAACACCGGCCGGGCTGGGATGTTCAGGTAACTTCGCGGTCGGCGATCTTCCGTAGGGACAAGTGAGGCGATCATGGTCAACAAAGTCGACAAGCAGGAACTTGAACAGGCCATCCGCCGCAAGGTGGCGCAAACCTACGAACCGGTGAAGCCGGCCAAGCAGTTCGGCTTCATTCATCACAACGTCGATTGCATCGGCTGCCGCGCCTGCGAGATTGCCTGCAAGGACAAGAATGGCCTGCCGCCCGGCCCGCGCTTCCGGCGGGTGATGTACATCGAGGGCGGCAGCTTTCCCGAGGTGTTTGCCTACAAGGTCAACATGTCCTGCAACCACTGCGCCGAACCGGCCTGCCTGCCGACCTGCCCGACGGGCGCGATCTGGAAGCGGGCCGACAACGGCGTGGTCGACATCGATTCGACCCTGTGCATCGGCTGCCGCAAGTGCGAGGCTGCGTGCCCTTATGGCGCCCCGCAATGGGATCCGCAGGCGCAGGTGATCAAGAAGTGCAACATGTGCATCGATGAGCTGGAAGCCGGGCGCAAGCCGTATTGCGTGATGGCGTGCATGATGCGCGTGCTCGACATCGGACCGATCGAGGAAATCTGGCAGGGCGTGCTCAAGAGCAAGGCGATCGGGCCCAATGACAAACCCGTCAGGCAGGTCAGGAACATGGCCAACCCGGAACTGACGCGTCCGTCGATCGCTTTCATTCCGCACGGCAAGGGCAGGGTGGATGGAGGCTGAATTGCGCAATGCGCTGGTTGAGGATCTCGACCAGTTGATTCGCCTGCATGACCGCGAACTGGATGCGGAGACGCTGGCGGCGTTGCGGGCGGCGGCCTTTCCGGGCGGGCTCGCGTTGTCCGCCGCCGACGAGGCCAGCGAAACGGCCTACGCCAACATGGCCGCCGCGCTGCGCGAGAATCCGACGCTGGACGAACTTGCGGCCGACTATGCGGCGATCTACCTGAACAACAGTTGCGGCGCCTCGCCGTACGAGTCGGTCTGGCTCAGCGACGAGCATCTGGCCTGCGACCGGTCGATGTTCGAACTGCGTGAAATCTACGCGGCGGCTGGCTGGCAGGTCGGCGACTGGCGCAGCCGCTTCGATGATCATCTGGTGCTGCAACTGCAGTATCTGCGGCGGGTTCTGGCCACTGCCGCGGTCGACCCGGAAGAACTGGCCGGTTTCATAGACGAGCATATCGGCTATTGGCTTCCGGACTGGGGACAGCGGGTAGCGTCGCACTGCGGCACCCGGTTCTATGCGGCATTGGCCGAATTGACCTATGTCTGGCTGCTGCGATTCCGCGAATTGCTCGCCGAAATCCACGATCTGCCATTGCCCTCGCGCGAACAGATGGGCGAGAAGATCCATCGGAAACTTGCGCTCGACAAGGCCGAAGTTGCGCCCATCCGCTTCATGCCGGGCGCCCAGGGGCCGAGCTGGTAGTTCTCCGATACCGCGGAGTTCACCGCCCCGCGGGCCTGGCGGCGGTGCCGGATTGTCCAGGGTGCCGGGCGGGATTTTTCGGTATGCTTTCACACCATGCCAGCTAACTTCAAGACCGGTTCGCCTTCGCTCGGGCAGTTCATGCTGCGCCGGGTTCTGCTGGTGGCCGGTGGCGCCTCGCTGCTCTTCGGGCTGCTTTTTCTGGTCCTCTATCGCGATCAACTCGAGCGCGAACGGGCGGCGACATCGGAACAGATCAACCGTCTGCTGCGCGTGGCCCTGGAAAATGCCATGCTCAAGCGGGACGTCCCGGGCCTGCGCGAAATCGTCGAGCGCATGGGGAAATTGCCGGGCGTCAGTGACGTGATGATACTGGCGCCAAGCGGCGAGGTCCGCTTTGCCTCGCGTCCGGAAAGTCTCGGCAAGCAACTGCCGGAATTGATCCGGGTTGACCGTCCTGGCGTGCCGGAGAGCCGGTTCGTGGCGGAGCCTGGCGGCGGGGGGGAGGTGTTGCGTTCGATCAATCCGGTGCCGAACCAGACGGCCTGCGTCGGCTGCCACGGTCCACTCGAAAAAAGCCCGGTCAACGGGATTCTCGTCGTCGACTATCACGCCGCCACCATCCGCGCCGAAGCCTGGCGCAGCGCCGGGCTGTTTGCGCTGGCCGGGGCGGTTGTCCTTGCGCTGACCCTGGGGGTGCTGTGGCGCATGTTGCGCCTGCGCGTGGTCGAACCGCTGCGCGAGCTCGACGGCGTCGCCCGCCAGTTGACTTCGGGCAATCTCGCCGTCCGGGCGGCCGTGCCGACCGATGACGAACCCGGTCGCCTCGCCGTCAGCTTCAATCGCATGGCGGACCGTCTGGTCGAGCAGATCGGCATGGCGGAAAGACAGCAGCGCTATCTCCAGGAGTTGCTCGATGGACTGCCGGACGGCGTACGCGTCATCCGCCAGTCGGATCTGCGCATTCTCGCGGTCAATCGTGCCTACTGCCAGCAGCTTGGGGTGACCGAAGGCGTCGCGGTCGGACAGCTTTGCCATGTTTCCAGCCATGGTCGCGACCGGCCGTGCCCGCCGACGATGCTGATCTGTCCCGCCGTCGAACTGAAGGTGCCCGGGCAGTCGCTGAAGTGCCGGCACCGGCACCGGACTGCGGGTGGCCGCGAGTTCCCGGTCGAGGTGCATGCCGTTCTGGTCGAGCGCTCGGGAAGCGCGGGCAGCGAACGGCTGATCGTCGAGTCGAGCAGCGACCTTTCGGATGCCGCACGCTTGTCGCAAGAGCAGCGCCTCTCCGAACTCGGATTGCTGGCGGCGGGCATCGCTCACGAAATCCACAATCCGCTGGGTTCGATGCGCCTTGCCGTCGACGGCCTGCTGCGGAGTTTTCGCCAGGGAAATGCCGATCCGGAACGCATTTGCAGCTATCTGGAAATGGTGAATGCGGAAATTGACCGATGCACCGGCGTCACCCAGCGTCTGTTGTTGCTCTCGCGCCTGCCACGCCAGCAGCCGCAGATCGTCTCGCTCAACCGGGCGGTGAGCGACACGCTGCAGCTGCTCGATTTTGACGCACAGAGTCACGGTATCGTCCAGCATCTGGAACTGGCCGCGGACGACTTGCGCGTCCTGGCCGATGACAGCGACCTGCGCATGGTCGTGCTCAATCTGGTGCAGAATGCTCACCATGCGATGCCGCAGGGAGGAAGCTTGACAGTGCGGACGAGCGTCGAAGACAGGTCGGCGGTGATCGCGGTGTGCGATACCGGCAAGGGAATCAGCGCCGAGCAGGCCGAGCGCATTTTCGATCCGTTCTTCAGCCATCGGGCCGATGGTGAGGGCGGCACGGGACTCGGACTGGCCATCTGCAAGAGTATCGTCGAGCGCTATGCCGGCACGATCGCGGTATCGAGCGTGTACGGTCACGGCGCCGAATTCAGGGTGCGCCTGCCATTGGTGAGCAATTCATGAAATGAAGAAGCAGGTCCTGATCGTTGATGATGACCGCGTCTTCAATCAGCTTCTGGTCGAGCAGATTGCCGACCTGGGGCTGGACTGCGTGGGTGCGCTCAGCTGGAAAGAGGCCTCGCAGATCCTTCTGGAGACCGAGCCGGACCTGATCTTCCTCGATCTCAAGTTGCCGGATGCCGACACGCCGAAGCTGGTGGAAACACTTTCCGCTCAGTATCCCGTTGTCGTGCTGACCGGCTACGGTTCAATCCGCAACGCGGTCAGCCTGATCCAGGCCGGCGCCGTCGAGTATCTGACCAAGCCGGTCGGGCTCGATGAGCTGGAGATCATCATCCGCCGTGAACTCGACAGGGCGGAACTGCGCAGCCGCAACGCGTTTTACCGGCGGCAGCTGGAATCCCGGCGACCGGGTCCGCTGGTCGGCAATTCACCTGCCATGCACGAAGTCTTCGACCTGATCGAGGCCGTCGCGCCCACCGATGCGACGGTGTTGATCCAGGGTGAATCCGGCACCGGGAAGGAAATGGTCGCCCAGGCCCTGCATCGCGGCAGCGCCCGATACGCTCGCGAGATGGTGACGGTCGACGGCGGAACGTTGCAGGAAACCCTGTTCGAATCCGAGATTTTCGGCCATGAGCGCGGCGCCTTTACCGGAGCCGACCGCCAGAAGAAGGGCTTGATCGAAGAGGCGGAGGGGAGCACGCTGTTTCTCGATGAAATTGGTGAAACCAGCCCGGCGATTCAGGCAAAGCTGCTGCGCGTGCTGGAAACCAATACATTCCGCCGCCTGGGCGGCACCCGGACATTGCGGGCGGATGTCCGCTTTGTCGTCGCCAGCAACCGGGAACTGGGCGAAATGAGCGAGGCCGCAAGCTTTCGCAGCGACCTCTACTTCCGGCTGGCCAGCTTCGTGATCCGCGTGCCGCCACTGCGCGGGCGGCGCGACGACATTCCGCTCCTCGCCGAGCACTTTCTGCAGCGTTTCGCCCGCGGCATCGAGCGCAAGTTGACGCCGGACGCGCTCAGGTTGCTTACCGACTACGACTGGCCGGGCAATGTCCGGGAATTACGTAACCTGGTCGAACGGGCGGTCATCCTGGCCGGTCGTGACGGACGCATCCGTTCCGAGCACTTCGGCCCGCTGGTTGCCCGCCGCGCCGATGCGGTGCTACTCGCATTCGATCACGAGCCCGGCCTGGACGAGATCGAGAAGGATCACCTGCGCCGGACGCTGCTTCGCCATGGCGGAAACCGGGCCAAGGCGGCAGCGGTGCTCGGGATCAGCGAACGCAACATCTACCGCTTGATCAGGAAGCACGAACTGGGCGACTGAATGGCGCGCCGCAGGGGCGGTGCCGCCCCTGCGGCGACCAGTGCGCTACACCTCCGCGACCCGTCTGGCGATGTGAGCAAGCGCGTCCTCGACCTGGTCGATCAGGATCAGGCAGAGGTCGCCGGCCTGCAGGCGGGTGAGAGCGGTGTCGATGGCCAGGAATTCGCCGGTGAGGGCATCGATCTGCCGGGTCCTTCGGGCATTCGTCAGACCTTCGCGGAGCAGGGCGATGACCTCTCCGTCCTCGCGACCGCGCTGACAGGCATCCTGATAGAGGACCACATCGTCGAAGGCATCGCCGAGTATTTCCGTCTGCTGGCGGATGTCGTCGTCGCGCCGGTCGCCGGCGCCGCTGATGACCACCGAACGGCGCTTCGCCGGCATGTTGGCGATGGCATCGACCAGCGCCTGGATGGCGTCCGGATTGTGGCCGTAGTCGGCAATCAGGGTGGCGCCCTTGTAATCGAAGACATTGAAGCGGCCGGGGGCGGTCTGCGCGTCGTTCACGAAACCGGCCAGCGCGCGCTCGATGACCTCCCAGGCAATGCCCAGCGCCCAGCCGGTGGCGATGGCCGCCATCGCGTTCTCGACCTGGAAGCCGATTGCGCCATTGCGGGTCAGCGGGATATTGGCGAGCGGGAAGCGGTGTTTCTTGCGTCCCTCGCCGCAGACGATGGCGTCGCGCTCGACATGGACGACACGCTTGCCCTGCGCGCGCTGCGTCGCCAGCACCGGATTCATGCGATCCTGGGCGAAGAAGATGACCGAACCGGGGCAATGCTGCGCCATGGCGACGACGATCGGGTCGGCGGCGTTGAGGACTGCCGTGCCCCCCGGCGCGACATTCTCGACGATGACCCGCTTGACGACGGCGAGCTCGTCAACCGTGGTGATGAAGTTGAGACCGAGGTGGTCGCCGATGCCGATGTTGGTGATGACGGCGACGTCGCACATGTCGAAGCCGAGCCCCTCGCGCAGCACGCCGCCACGGGCGGTCTCGAAGACAGCGGCGTCGACGTCCGGGTGCAGCAGGACGTTGCGCGCGCTGCGCGGGCCGGAACAGTCGCCGTCGTCGGTACGCTTCCCCTGGATGTAGATGCCGTCAGTGCTCGTCATTCCGACGCGCAGGCCATTGCTCTCGAAAATGCGGCCGATCAGCCGGCTGGTGGTGGTCTTGCCGTTGGTGCCGGCGATGGCGACGACCGGAATGCGCGCATTGTCGCCGGGAGCGAACATCATGTTCACGATCGCCTCGCCAACCGCGCGGCCCTTGCCGAACGACGGGTCGAGGTGCATGCGCAGGCCGGGCGCGGCATTGACTTCGACGACGCCGCCGCTCTGTTCCTCGAGCGGCTTGAGCATCGTGTCGCAGACGATGTCGATGCCGCAGATGTCGAGGCCGACGGTCTGGGCCGCCGCGACGGCGCTGGCGGCAAGTTCGGGGTGCACATCGTCGGTGACGTCGGTCGCCGTGCCGCCGGTGGACAGGTTGGCGTTGTTGCGCAGGATGACGCGGGTGCCGCGTGGCGGCACGGAGTCGGCGGTGTAGCCCTGCAGGGCGAGACGGGCGATGGCCACGTCGTCGAAGCGGATCTTGGTCAGCGAGGTGGCATGGCCATCGCTGCGCCGGGGATCGCGGTTGACCTGGTCCACGAGCTGGCGGACGTTGTGGACGCCGTCGCCGATGACCAGCGGCGGGTCGCGGCGGGCCGCGGCGATCAGCTTGTCGCCGATGACCAGCAGCCGGTAATCGTGGCCGGGAAGGTATTTCTCGACCAGGATGTCGTCGCGAAACTCGATGGCGACACGATAGGCGTGGCGCACCTGCTCCTCGCTCGTCAGGTTGACCGAAATGCCCTTCCCCTGGTTGCCGTCGCGCGGCTTGACCACGACCGGAAAGCCGATTTCCCTGGCGGCGGCCCAGGCATCATCCTCGTCCGCGACCGGGCGGCCCTTCGGCACGGCGACCCCGGCGGCGTCGAGAAGTTTCTTGGTCAATTCCTTGTCCTGGGCGATCGATTCGGCAATGGCGCTGGTGAAGCTGGTTTCGGCCGCCTGGATGCGCTTCTGCCTGCTGCCCCAGCCGAACTGCACGAGGCTGCCCTGCGTCAGGCGGCGGTAGGGAATGCCGCGCGCCAAAGCTGCGGAAACGATGGCGCCGGTGGACGGTCCGAGACGGATGTCCTCGTCCAGCTCGCGCAACTGCTTGAGCGCACCGTCAAGATCGAAAGGCTCGTCGTTCAGCGCCGCATTGCACAGTTGTTCGGCAAGGTCGAAGGCCATGCGGCCGACGTCTTCCTCGGTATATTCGACGACCACCTGGTAGATGCCGGTGGCGACCGCCTGCGCCGTGCGGCTGAACGTGACCGGACAGCCGGCCTGCGCCTGCAGCCCGAGCGCGGCGAACTCGAGCGCATGCGCCATCGAAACGGTGTCGAGATGGTCGGCGGGAATCAGGTCGCCGAGTTCGGGGAAGCGGTCGCGCAGGCGGGCTTCGAAACCGGGCAGGTCGGCGATCGCGCATTCGGCGCCCTCGCAGGTGACGATGGCCTGGATCGCCGTGTGCCGGCTCCACAGATTGGGACCGCGCAGGGCGCGAATACGGGAAACGTCCATGAAAGCTCTTCCTTGCTGGCTAGTTCCGGAATGCCGCCGGGGGCGACCTTCTGCTGCCCTGCGGCAACAGGGCGGCAGGGTCGGGCAGTTCGAGACCGAAGGTCTTGACCCCGGTGGCGATCACTTCCCTGGTCAGCCCCAGCGCCCAGCCGGCGGCAACGGCGGCGAGCACGTTGGCGACCGTGGCGGGATCCTTCCGCCTGCCGATCACCGGCACGTCGCCGAGGCGGCAGAGACGGACTTCCTCGCCGCCCGTGGCCAGCGTGATACGGTCGTCGCGCACGAAGACGCCGCGCTTGCCGGCGGCGATGTGTTCCGCCATGACCGCGCAGGCCGGGTCGGCGGCGAAGAAGATGACCTCGCCGTCCGACAGTTCGGCCAGGCTGGCGACGATCTCGTCGCCGGCATTGAGCACCGAGCAGCCATCACGCAGGACGACATCGACCTGCGTCCGATAGGCGTTGCGGTAGGTCGTGAAGAACTCGCCGCCACTCGGGTGGACATCCCAGCGCGCGAGGTCTTCCGCCGCCGGGTCGATATTGGTGACGATGCCCACCTGGCAACGGTCATAGGCCAGCCCCTCGCCGAGGATCGTGCGTCCGCCGTTCTCGATCACCGCCGCCTCAACGGCGGGGTTGAGCAGCAGGCGGTGGCCCGCTGCCCAGTTGACGCCGTCCGACTTCTGGACATGACGCCGGTCGATATGCAGGCCGTCGCTGCAGGCCAGTCCGACGCGCCGGCCGGAGAGGTGGATCAGGTGGGCCAGCAGCCTGGCGACGGCGGTCTTGCCATGCGTCCCGGTAATGCCGACGACCGGAATGCGCCCGCTTTCGCCTTCGGCAAACAGGCTGTCGATGATCGCCTTGCCGACCGGACGCGGCTTGCCGACGCCCGGGCGCAGGTGCATCAGCAGGCTGGGGCCGGCGTTCACCTCGACGATCGCCCCGCCCTGTTCGCCGAGGGGCCTGGAGATATCCTGGCAGACGAGGTCGATGCCGGCGATATCGAGGCCGACGATCCGCGCGGCGAGCGCGGCCAGTGCGGCCGTTTCCGGATGGACCTCGTCGGTGACATCGAACGCATGGTTGGCGTTGCGCTGGATCAGGACATCGCGGTCCTTGGCCGGAACGGATTCGGGTTCGAGCCCCTGGCGCGAAAGTTCCATGCGCGCCGCCGAGTCGATATGGATGATCGACAGCGGATGCAGTTCGGAGTCGCCGCGGCGCGGATCGGTGTTGATCTGGTTGGCGATCAGTTCATTCACGGTGGACTGGCCATCGCCGGTCACGGTGATCATGTCGCCGCGATTGGCGGCGGCCAGCTTGCCGCCGATCACCAGCAGGCGATGCTCGGTGCCGGGAATCGAGCGTTCGACGAGGACCGCGCTGCCTTCATCGATGGCCACGGCATAGGCCTTCTCGACTTCCTCGCGGGTCTTGACGTCGATGAAGACGCCCCGGCCATGGTTGCCGTCGCGCGGCTTGACGCAGACCGGCAGCCCGATCTCCTCGGCGGCCTCCCAGGCATCGGCGGCGCTGGTGACCTCGCGGCCTTCGGGAATCGGGACGCCGCAGGAGGAGATGAGTTCCTTGGTCAGATCCTTGTCGCGCGAGATCGTTTCGGCGATGGCGCTGGTGCGGTCGGTTTCCGCCGTCCAGATGCGGCGCATCGCGGCGCCGTAGCCGATCTGGACGAGGTTGCCGTCGGCGAGCAGGCGGATGGCCGGAATGTCACGGTCGTCGGCGGCATCGACGATGCTCGCGGTCGACGGCCCGAGACACTTGGAATCCACCATGTCGCCCAGTTCATCGATGGCGCCGGCGACGTCGAACGGCTTGTCCTCGATGGCCGCCATGATCAGGTCGCGGGCCATGTGCAGCGCGGTGCGGGTGACCTCCTCGTGCCAGGCGCGGACGACGACCTTGTAGACCCCGTATTCCGAAGTCTCGCGGGCCTTGCCGAAGCCACCGGGGAGTCCGGCCAGATTCTGCAGTTCGAGCGTGACGTGTTCGAGGATATGTCCGGCCCAGGTGCCTTCCTCGACGCGGCGCAGGAAGCCGCCACGCTCGCCGTAGTTGCAGCGATGCTCGACCAGCGAGGGAAGCCAGGCCGCAAGGCGCTCGTAGAAGCCGGGAATCTTGTTCGACGGATACTCTTCCAGTTCGCCGATGTCGACCCAGGCTTCGAGCACTGGCCGGTAGGTCCACATGTTCGGACCGCGCAGGGGAATGATGTCCCTGATGATGATGTCTTTCTTCTTCATGCTTGGTCCGTCCAGGTCCGTTCCGCAGTAAAAGGATTGTCGAGGCAATGAATGATTATCAACGCTTCCGCCAGGACACAGGCTGACGCCCGTCAAAAAAATGTCATGTCCTGGCAAGACTTGTTACACGCCGGGATTAAAGGAAGCGATCGAGCAGCTTGCGGCTGTGCCGGTCGAGCGTGCCGATGTCGCGCACCAGGAACTGGATGCCATGGGTGTCGGCGATCAGCAGGCGGGTCTGCGAGAGCCGCCGGATGTCCTCCTCGCCCTTGAGGATCAGGGCCGCCTTGCCGCGGTTGGTGGCAACCTGCCAGGTGCTCGGACAGACAAAGCTGGAAACTTCGACAATCTTCTCGATTTCCGGCATGAAGTCGCGGCTCGCCAGTTCTTCCTCGACCAGCCGGCCCATTTCCGGCGGCAGGGTGGCAATGCGGTCAACCCAGCCGACTTCGCGGCCTTCGCCATTGACCAGCGCGATGCCGTCGTCGGGAGCGCCGATCGGGAAGGCGCGGACGGGAACGACGCCGGCGTGGCGTTCGCCGTTTTGGCCGGTCAGGACGAGTTGACCGTAGCTGTCGCGCTGTAGCTGGAATGCGGGAAGCGTCTGGGTCATTTTCGGGTCCTTCTCAAGCGCACAGTTCTCTGTGAACCACCGGAGCGACCGGCTCCGCGGGCTCGGTATCGACGTTGCGCGCCTGCGCCTGGTAGAGCTTGTAGTAGTGGCCCTCGGCCGCCATCAATTCATCGTGGTTGCCGAGTTCGACGAGGCGGCCGCGATCCATGACGACCAGGCGGTCGGCCTTGCGCAGCGTCGACAGGCGGTGGGCGATGGCGATCGTGGTGCGTCCGCGCACCAGATTGTCGAGCGCCTTCTGGATTTCCTTCTCGGTTTCGGTGTCGACCGACGACGTGGCTTCGTCGAGGATCAGGATCTTCGGATCGATGAGCAGGGCGCGGGCGATCGAGATGCGCTGGCGCTCGCCGCCGGAGAGACCCTGGCCGCGCTCGCCGACCAGCGAGTCGTAGCCGTGCGCCAGGCGCAGGATGAATTCGTGGGCATGCGCGGCGCGGGCGGCGGCGATGATCTCGGCGCGCGTCGCATCCGGCTTGCCGTAGGCGATGTTCTCGGCGATGGTCCCGAAGAAGAGGAACGGCTCCTGCAGCACGAGGCCGATGTGGCGGCGGAACTCGGCAACCGGCACCGAGCGAACATCGACGCCGTCGATGAAGACGGCGCCTTCGGTGACGTCGTAGAAGCGGCAGATCAGGTTGACCAGCGTCGACTTGCCGGAACCGGAATGGCCGACCAGGCCGATCATTTCGCCGGGCCTGATCACCAGGTCGACATCGCGGGTCACGGCGCGGGTACCGTAGCGGAAGCTGGCCTTTTTCAACTCGATCCGGCCGGTCACCCTGGTCAGATGCACCGGCTTGGCCGGTTCCGGCACGCTCGAGACATGGTCGAGGATGTCGAAAATGCGCTTGGTGCTGGAAGCGGCGCGCTGCGTGGCCGAAACGATGCGGCTCATCGAGTCCAGCCGGGTGTAGAAGCGCCCGATATAGGCGAGGAAGGCGGTGAGCACGCCGACCGTGATCTCGTTCTTGGAAATCTGCCAGATGCCGAAGGCCCAGACGACGAGAAGGCCGATTTCGGTGAGCAGCGTGACGGTGGGCGAGAACAGCGACCAGGTCTTGTTCAGCTTGTCGTTCATCGCCAGGTTGTGCTCGTTGGCGGCGCGGAAGCGGTCGCCCTCGCGTTTTTCCTGGGCGAAGGCCTTGACGACGCGGATGCCGGGGATGGTGTCGGCGAGGACGTTGGTCACCTCGGCCCAGACGCGGTCGATCTTCTCGAAGCCGGTGCGCAGTTTCTCGCGGACGACGTGGATCATCCAGCCGATGACCGGCAGCGGGATGAGCGTCACCAGCGCCAGCCACGGGTTGATCGAGAACAGGATCACCGCGGTCATCGCGATCATCAGCACGTCGGTGGCGAAGTTGAGCAGGTCGAGCGACAGGAAGACGTTGATGCGGTCCGTCTCGCTGCCGATGCGCGCCATCAGGTCGCCGGTGCGCTTGCCGCCGAAGTATTCGAGTGACAGGCCGAGCAGGTGCTCGTAGGTCGTCGTTCGCAGGTCGCGGCCGATGCGCTCCGAGACCAGCGCCAGGATGTAGGTGCGCAGCCAGCCGAGCAGCCAGGCGAGCAGGGCAGAGCCGAGCAGTCCGCTGAGGTAGAGGCTGACCAGCGGCCAGTCGATCGGCTTGCCGTTCTGGAACGGGATCAGCACGTTGTCCATCAGCGGCATGGTCAGGTAGGGCGGCACCAGCGTCGCTGCAGTGGCGGCCAGCGTCAGCAGGAAGCCGCTGAGCAGTTGCCAGCGGTAGGGGTGGGCAAAGCGCCACAGGCGGAACAGCGTCCACGTCGACGGCGCCTCGGTCGCCTCGCGACTGCAGATCGGGCATTCATCTTCACCTGGCGGGAGCGGCGCCTTGCATTTGGGGCAAATATCCTCGAGCGGACGTTCGACCGGCCGGCCAGTGGTCAGGCTTTCCAGTTGCAGTTCGAACTCGGTGATGACGCGCAAGGCGGCCAGATTGTTGCCGAGCGTGTAACGCCAGCAGGCCAGACGGCCGTGTTCGTCGACCAGTTCCAGCATGCCGACGCCGGCATGGTCCGCATGGTTGAGCCTGAGGCCGGCGCGCAACGGCCAGTCGCTCCATTGCGCAACGCCGGGCGCGCGGGCGACAAGGCGCTTGTCGGTCACGATCACCAGTCCCGCAGCGAAATGCAGTTGCGCGTCGAGATCGGTCTCGACCCAGGCCTGGGTCCTTTCGCCGGCCGACAGCAGAGCCTCGACTTCGGCAGCCCAGCGGCTGGGCAGCGCCGGTTCGTTGCCGGCGAAGTATTGGGCGATCTGAGTCATCGTGCGAGTATAGCGCATGGGCGGTGAAGCCGGCATCACCGCGCATTCCTCCGGGGATTGACTCACGTCAATGCGTTGCCGGCCCGCCTGCCTTTGAATACCCCCAGTCCACGATCAAGGAAATCCATGTTCCGCATCTCCCAGTACATGCAGGAAATCGCCGCGCCGACACCGCTCGGCGCGAAGCGCAACCCACCTGGCCCGGTGGTGATCTGGAACCTGATCCGGCGCTGCAACCTCACCTGCAAGCACTGCTACTCGATTTCGGCGGATACCAATTTCCCGGGAGAACTGACGACGGACCAAGTCTATACGGTCATGGACGACCTCAAGGCTTTCCGCGTCCCGGTGCTGATCCTGTCCGGCGGCGAGCCGCTGCTGCGCCCGGACATCTTCGATATCGCCAGGCGCGCCAAGGCGAAGGGCTTCTACGTCGGCCTGTCGTCGAACGGAACGCTGATCGACGAGCAGAACATCGGCCGCATCGCCGCATGCGACTTCGACTACGTCGGCGTCTCGCTCGACGGGCTGGGCGCGACGCACGACAAGTTCCGCCGCCTCGACGGCGCCTTCGAAGCGTCGCTGAAGGGCATCCGCCTGTGCCGCGATCTCGGCCTCAAGATCGGCGTGCGCTTCACGATGACGCAGGACAACGCCCACGACCTGCCCGGCCTCCTGAAGCTGGTCGAGGACGAGGGCATCGACCGCTTCTACTTCTCGCACCTCAACTACGCCGGGCGCGGCAACAAGAACCGCAAGGACGACGCGCAGCACCAGTTGACGCGCTGGGCGATGGACCTGCTCTTCGACACCTGCTGGGACTATCGACAGCGCGGGCTGGACAAGGAATTCACCACCGGCAACAACGATGCCGACGGCGTCTATTTCCTGCACTGGGTGCGCCAGCGCTTTCCGGATAAGGCAGCACACGTCGAGGCCAAGCTGCGCCAGTGGGGTGGCAATTCG
>ERZ724507.292-NODE-292-length-22880-cov-6.642541_pt1 | contig 22880 bp, 17 predicted proteins | sample MGYA00376040_ERZ724507 | MGnify/ENA primary metagenome ERZ724507 (study PRJEB28724, sample SAMN07190883) | activated sludge metagenome | isolation source: activated sludge of sewage treatment plant in Hong Hong | place: Hong Kong | collected 2016-03-17 ...
ATGCAAACGCAAGAATTTCGGTGGCAGCATCGACAAGTCCCATCGGCCAATGCAATGAGTCGGGACTTTACCTGTGGGAGATTCGTTCACTGACCCGCTCTAACACTCCATCCATTCCAGGAGCGGTCAGCACGGACTTGCCAGGCCGGATCAGCCTTCCCATCTGTATGACATTCGATGAGTATGGTTGGGGCTTCGATCGCGATGTCACAGTGAGAGTCGCCGGGCATCCAGCGGAAGTGGTCGAGCGTGACGTTGACTTCGTGCGCATTCGTCTTTGTAGTTCCGATACGGATCCCGCTCCATTTCCTTTGCCCGTCGGTCCACTCAACATCGAAGTCCAGCGACCGGGTTACCCAGCGCTTATTGACCGAGGACTTGCCGATATCAGCCAGAGCAATCTCGCATTCGAGCGTCGAGACTACGATCTAGGAGTTCCCTTCCGTGGCACCGGATTTGCGTCCGCCGATTTCAATGGCGATGGTCGCACCGACCTGGTCTTGGGAACTGGTGATCAGATTGCGATTCTGTATCAAACAAGCGATGGGACTTTCGTCCCCCAGAATGCGCAGTCCCTGCTTGTGACCTCGCTGGAAACGACGCTGCAAGGAGCCGATGTGAATCACGATGGACTGGCGGATCTGGTTGTCTTTGAGCGCCATACCGCGGCCAATGAGCCTCCTTATCGAATCTCTGTATTCTTTGGACAGAAAGCGCAGCCGCTCACGAGTACGCCCAGCCTGGTCTTGGATGTTCCGGATCTGGTCAACACAGACCGATATCTATCCCCCGGAGTCGCAGATTACGACGGCGACGGTTGGCCAGAGATCCTGTACTACCGCGATCACATCGCTGCGGATCAGCTTGAGCTTCATGTGATTCCCAATCTGCAAACAGGGACTCTCAGCACGGCCAATCTTCGGGTGTTGCCACTGCTGTCTGGTTCGGAACGGAAGCAAGTCGCGCAGATCTTGCCGACTGTCTGGCACAAGGCGCGTGGTGCGAGTGCGATTCCCATCATTCTCTCTGCCAATCGCATCCTGCTTTTCCGTAGTGACAAGCTGAATGCTCCGATTCGCTCTGTGTGTACCCAGCTCCTCAGCAACGCGACGGAGTACCACCTGGACTACGTCGACCAGGGCATGTATTTGTCATTGAGCGCCGTTTCAACAGAATTGTTCGAGCGCACGCGGATCGATCTCTGGAATACGGCTATCACGTCATGCTCTGTCGCGGCCACTGGTGACGTACGGCCGCTCGTGGGGGCCTCGTCAACGGTTCCGCGTGCAACGGCAGTCCTGTTAGACGATGACCAGCCCTCCCTGTTTGGTCCCGATGGCGTCGCGTACATCAACTCGGGACAGAAAGTGGTCGGCCGCTCGATCCTGCCTCCATACGCACCGATTGTCACTTCGCCGATCCTTCAGAACGTCCGCGTCTTCGCGAGCACTGATCTGAATCGGGACGGAGAGTCCGATTTTGTCGAGATCAGCCAGAACGGTCCTTCGGCTCTCCTTAGCACATTCCTAAACAGATCAAACTAGCGCCACAGGAGTAGACCCCGATGCGTTCCTTCTTCAAGCTCGTCCGCATACTCCTTGTATTGATTCCTTCGATGCTGTCGTCCTGTAGCAGTCGTACCGCAGTGACCGTCAGCATGCGCTATGATCGCAAGGACATTCCAGACCTCGCAGCAGTGCGCGTCTTCACGACCCTTAACGGCACGCTTGCCAATGAGCCGTTCACAGTGACTGATGTTCTGCCCGCTGAATACGGAGAGGGGACTGGCCTCGTTGACTTCAGCGTCCAGATTCCTGAAGACTCGACCGGATTTCTATCATTTGCTCTCGGTGGCTTCACTTCCAAGGGATGTCTCGCCGCCCTGGGCAGCGCATCGCTCAGTGTGAGCCCCCAAGATCGTCGCTTGGAAGTCGATGGGTTCCTGTACCATCCAAGTCAGCTTCAACCTGGCGGATACGTCTTCCCTGGACAGACCGGGATGTTCATCGATCTGCATCACTGCACGGGACCTGAAACCACTCCGCTCGTTGTGGGAGTATCCGACCCTGTGGTCACCGCGACAGGAAACACCGAGCACCAGGTCTACGTTCTTGGCTGGGGTCTGTTGCCGGGCTTCGAGATCTCGACAGTTGGCACCCCTCAAAAGCTTCCTATCGAGCAAGATGCCTCCAGCTTGTACATTCGATCGGTCGTCCTACCCATCGATGCAACGCGGAGTCACTATACTCCGGTTACGGTTAGGAATCCGGGCGTCCATTCTGACAGGCAGGATGCACTGCTGTGGGTTCAGGGTCCTAGCTCGTTTCAGGTTGATGCCATGCATCCGGGAGACTACGGACCAATCGCGGTCGACGACCTGAATCGGGACGGAACGCTGGATGTCGTCAAAGTGGGCGCGCAAGCGTTCCTGTTTCCTGGCGCAACCTCGGGTCCGCTCGGCGCGCCGCAGCCAGTGGCGGTCGGAAGTGCCGACGCGTCAACACTTCTAACCGGTGATTTTGTTGGCGATGGCAGTCGGCAGCTGCTCGTTGTGCGTTCGGATCCATCGGCTGCCCTCACGATGGCCAAGCTCCAGTCTGGAACTTGGATCAGCCAGGACATTTCAGGCGGAGGTTGTACACCGGCTCTGAGCGCCGATTTCAACCATGATGGCCATCCTGATCTCATCTTCGCGTCCGGCAAAGCCCTGAATGTAAGAATGGGAATGGGTCAAGGACAGTTTGCGCCTGCGATGGTTCTGTCTCAGCTTCCGTTCCCCATCTACGAACTTGCCACCGCAGACTGGAACGGGGACGGCAACCTCGATGTGGCTGTGCTGGTCTCTGCAGCAGCGCCGACCAATGGCGCGTTGTATCTCCTGTCCCAGCGAGTCGATGGAACACTCTCCGCGCCCGCTCCAGTTGGCCTTCCGCAACTGCGTGTTGAGCAGTCTGTCTCTGCGCTGTCGGCTGCAGATATGGATCAGGATGGAACGTCAGACTTGGTGGTGGCGATCGAGAACGTTCCGCTCCCACTCCTAAGCCACGGAGGCATCCTTACGTATCAGCTCGTTCGGCCCGGCAAGACCAGCATCGCGAGTCTCTACGCCAACTCGACCCCTCGCGCGCCGACCCGCATGCCGATGGCAGTCGGAGATCTCAACGGCGACGGTTTTCCCGATGCAGTCATGGCAGCCCCGCTGATCAACAGAATCTTTGTATTCTACAACGATCACATGGGCGGCTACGCGCAGGATCTCCCAGTCATTCTCCCACTGGATGCCCACCCTCCTCTCGGAGATGTGAGTACGCTGCGAATCGCCGATTTGAATCACGATGGGAAAGGCGACATCGTGTTTGGGGGGGCCTTTTTGACGCCGGACCCCATGATCCCGTGGCTGTTCGTCCTGTACAATCAATCTTTATGACGCCCCCTGTCCCTCGCTCCTTTTGGCTGCCGCGCCTGTTTCGATGAGCGGACTGGTACTCGATAGGGCGATCTACCCACAACCCCTCTGTTCTTGCCGACATTCCCTAAACCACTCGTCGAAGGGAACACTCCAGGGAAAGACTCAGGCCAGTTTCCCGTCGTCACCCGCTTCTTTAACGAAGCCAAGGCGGTGAACGACATCAATCATCCGAACATCGTCGATATCATCGACTTTGGTGAAGCGACCGTCGACGGAACGACCTTCAAGTACATCATGATGGAGTTCCTCGATGGCGAGAGTCTGTCGGCGCGGATGCGTCGAGAAGGCGTCACCATTCGAGAGAGCGTGAGCATTCTGGCGCAGTGCTGCTCGGCGCTGTCGGCCAGTCACGCAAAGGGCGTCGTACACCGGGACCTCAAGCCGGAAAACATTTTTCTCGTCGCGAGACCGAACGATCGCAACTATGTGAAGCTGCTCGACTTCGGCATTGCGAAGCTGACGACCGAAGACGGTGCGATGTCGCAAAAGACGCGCACCGGCATGGTGATCGGCACGCCGACGTACATGAGCCCGGAGCAGTGCGACGGCAAAGGCAACATCGATCATCGCGCGGACATCTATGCGCTCGGCATCGTGATGTACGAGCTGCTAAGTGGGAAGGTTCCGTTTCCGGGGGACGGCTTTGGCGAAGTGCTGGTCGCTCACCTGACTCGGGAGCCGGACTCACCGCGCACGATCAATCCGAACATTCCGCCGGAGCTGGAAGCGATCGTGATGCGCTGCCTTCGCAAAAAGAAGGAAGAGCGCTTTCAGTCGATGAACGACATGCAGCTTGCGCTGGTGGACCCGATGCCGCACTACCAAGCGTGGATGGCGGGACAGCCGGCGCCACGAGCGACGGGTCCGGTGCCTCTGCCGGGCAGTGGATCGGTGGTGATGTCGGCGGCGATGATGCCAAGCGGTCCGATTCCAGGAATGATGAACCCTGGACAGAGCGGTCTGATTCGGGCCGGAGGACAGAGTGCGGTGATGTCGGCAGCGATGATGCCGACGGCAGGTCTGTCCAATCCTGGGCAGTACGGTCAGCAGGCGTGGCAGCAGCAGCAAGCGTGGCAGCAGCAGATGCAAATGCAGCAGCAGATGCAAATGCAGCAGCAGATGCAAATGCAGCAGCAGATGCAGCAGATGCAGCAGGCGCAGCAGGCCGGCAATCCGATGGCGTCGGGAGTGATGCAGCCCGGGATGATGCAGGGCGGTCCGATGGCATCGAGCATGATGCAGACGCTGCCGGTGGGACAGATGCAGTCGGGCGGAGGTCCGCTTGCTTCGTCGGTGATGCCGGCTCAGTCGGCGGTTCCTTTGGAGCTGGCGAACTCTCCGGCGGCCCAGTCGGGGGCGCGATCGATGACGCTATCGGGTGCGTCGGGAGAAGCGTCGGCGAAGCGTCGAAAGCCTGCGTCGGTGTTGATTGGCTTTGCCTCGGCGATGCTGCTGGGCTCGATGAGCATGGTGACGGTGAAGGCGCTGCGCGGAAGTGGTCCGACGGTGGTTGCAACGCCGAAGGTGGTGTCGCAGGTCAAGATCTCGGTGAAGACAGAGCCCGCAGATGCAGAGATTGAGCAGATCGGATCCGACGGAAAAGAGCTGCACAAAGCGCCGTATACCTTCACGGTGAAAAAGGACAGCGGGCCGGTCAGCCTGAAGATTCGTGCGGCGGGCTATCAGGAAGAGAGCCGAGAGCTGGCGACGGCAGAGGATCAGAACCTCGAGATCACGCTGGCGAAGCAGGAAAAGGCGGCAGAGCCAGCCACGACGGATACCGGATCGACGCCGAAGCAGACCGAGCCTACGCCGGTGAAAGCGCCGAAGGAAGGCAAAGCGAGCAAGGAACCGAAGGAGCCGAAGGAAGGCAAGACGGTCAAAGAGCCCAAGGAAGCGAAGCCTCCCAAGGAACCGAAGGAAACCAAGGCCAGCTCGACGAAGGAACCGAAGGAAGGCAAGGCGGTCAAAGAGTCCAAGGAAGCGAAGCCTCCCAAGGACAAAGGAAAGAAGAAGAAGGAAGATCTGATGGCGCCGGTGTTCTAGTGAAGGACTCGCATTGGGCGCGTAGCAGAGACTCCCTTGTCTGCCCTGTTTCGACGGGGATCACTTCCCTTTTGGGTCAGTCATGATGCGGCTGCGCGGCGTGTGTTTTCATCGGACGCTCGCGCTGATTGCGCTCGCTACGGCGGGCTGTCCGGGTCTACGGATTCACGAAGCAGAGAAGCAAGTTCGGACGCTGCAAGACATTCCCTACGTTGCAGAGAGTCACGATCCGAAGCAGCAGCTTGATCTGTATCTTCCTCGCGACAAAGTCGATGTTCCCGTCGTGGTGTTCGTTCACGGAGGGTTCTGGCGCAATCAAGATAGGCGCTACCATCAGGTGTTTACCGGACTGCATGGAAACATCGGGGTTGCGCTGGCTCAGCGAGGCATTGGGGTCGCGATTCCGAGCTATCGACTACTGCCTTCTGCATCGCTGTCTGATCAGCTGTCTGATGTCACTTCAGCGGTTCGCTTTGTGACGAATCACGCGCGGGAATATGGACTGAATCCGCAGCGGCTGGTGCTGGCTGGATTTTCTGCGGGTGGACATTTGATCACGTCGCTGTGTGTCGATCCTTCGCAGCTTGCGCTGGATGCGCAGACTCGGCTGCGTGGCTGTATGTCGATCTCGGGTGTGCTCGACATTGTCAGCATGGCAAAGCAGCAAGATGCTGCGTTCAATCAGGAAGTGACACAGCGACATTTTGGTCTGACAGAGGCGTCTCAGCGGACGCTGTCTCCGCTGTATCAGCTGTCGGGGAAGATGCCTCCTTTGCTGCTGTTGTGGGCGGAAAAGGACTATCCGTTCGTGCGTCAAGCAGGACATGATGCCGTCGGAAAAGTGGCAGAGCTTGGGATTCCTACTCGTTCTTTTGAGCTGGCTGGTCATGATCACGCGGACATGGTTCTGCGGATCAACAGCGCGCACGATCAGGTGTCGGATAAGCTGGCTTCGTTTGTCCAAGACATGACCAAGTAGCGCGATCGAGATCTACACCGTAGACAAGATCTGTGCGTTTCCATCGTCGAAGTCTCTGGCGCAAAATCGCCAAGCAAAGAGGAGTCCTCATGAACCGATCCTGTGTTCGCTATGGTTTGGGCGTGGCTGTATCGCTCTGTCTGTTGACGTTTTCAGCGATGAACGCTTCTGCGGATGAAGCGCCTCCTCCCAAGGCTGCGCGTGCGAGCAAGCGTCCGCCTCCCGATCCCAACAAGGCCAAGCTGGGAGATCGCTGTAAGACTTCATCGGACTGTGATCACTCCCATGAAAACGTAGAGTGCGTCGAAAAAGGGGATCACAAAGAGTGCCAGCAGGTTCCATCGAAGCGTCCGCTGGTTCCGGTGGTGACGTAAGCACAAAGATGATGACTGCACGTTCCAGCGAGCGCAGTCAGATCACGGGCTGGCTAAAAGATCCTCTCTTCGATCTCTGCTTCATCTTCGGCATCGCGCTGCTTGGGAGCGTGATGTCGGGCGTGACTGTGATCTGGCCCGCGCTGTTTCTGACGATGCTCACCGCGCATACCTGGCTGTTTGGATACGACCACTTGGTGGCGACGTACACGAACCTGCTCGGGACACCGCAGGATCGACTGCGCAACTGGCGCTTGATCGTGCTGTTGCCTCCGCTGGTGTTTGGCTGTCTGTATGGAATTGGGCGACGGTATGGACTGACGGGAATGTACACGATGTACTTCTTTGGTCAGTTCTTTCATACCGTGAGACAGAGCTGGGGAATCGCGCAGCAGTATCGGCATCGCGCGGGAGGAATCCCTTCGGATCCGATGTGGCTGTCGGAAGTCACGCTGTGGTCCGTTCCGTTGTGGGGATTTCTGCATCGCTGTACGCAGCAGCCAGAGGAGTTTCTGTATCAGCAACTCTGGCTTCCTACAGTTCCCGTGGAAGTGACAGTCTGCGGGTGTCTGCTTTCGGTCGGACTGTGGCTGTACTTTGGCTATACACGACTTGTGGCTTATCGACGAGGACAGCTCGCGATAGGGCACACCCTGTATATGCTTTCCCACCTGGGAATCTATTTGGGCGGCTACATCTTGATCGAAGACATCAGCTCAGGTTGGCTGCTGGTGAACGTGTGGCATAACGTGCAGTACTTGATGTTTGTTTGGCTGTTCAATCGGCGGCGTTTTGCGGGCGGAATCGATCCAAGTTCGCGTTCGCTGTCGTGGCTTTCGCAGCCTGGTTTCCGTCGAGCTGCGCTGTACTATCTGACCTGTCTGTTTATCGCGACACCTGCGTATTATCTGGTGCTGCGATTGGGCGAAAGAATCGATGGTTTCTATGCACAGACTGTGATTCCGTCCGCGGTCCTGCTGTCTCTTAGCTTCACGGTGCATCACTACATTGTGGATGGCTTCATCTGGAAGCGTCGGAAGCATCCGGCTGTGCTCTGATGGATCCTCTTGGTTCCGTCGGGACGCACCTGTCCTACCCGTTCCTTCATTCATCCCAAATTGACGCACTGCGCTGAGCGATTCCCAAGCAAAAACAGGGCTTCCGCGAAGGGCCTAGACAAGATAATCTGTGTCTAAATACCCATCTGGATCACGCGCTCATGCGGGGGCTCAAGCGAGATGTGAACCAAACAGAAAAGCGGTTTTTGTTTGGCATATCGTCTCGGGTGTCGTGACAGAGATGGGCTCTGTTCAAGGATGAATGATGTCGCACCAGCCAGAGCAGAACCCACAGTCGATCACTACTTTCGCTTCACTTGAGGGTGGATGGTTACGAAAGGAACGCGAGCGGATTGCCATCGGACGCAAAGCGCTGGCAACCAAGCTGGGTTCGTCGGAAAGTCGCGTTCATACCATCGAGTGGCGTCGCCAGCCGGTTCCGATGGAGTGGCTTCCTGTGTTGCGTGGGCTCTCGTTTCGGATTCCCGATGAAGTCGACGCTGCGCTGGGAACGACATCGCAGCAGAGTGACTCACAGCAAGTAGCGGCTCCTGTCGCGGAGTCTGTCGCGGCTCCTTCTGTGGAATCGGTAGAGGCTCCTGTCGCGGAGTCTGTTGCGGCTCCTGTGGTGCAAAGCGCGGTGGAATCCGCTGTGGAAATCGCGGTGGCTGTTGCGGTGGAATCCGTCGTGGAAGCGACTCCTTCACCGGTTGTGAAGTCGGTTCGCGACACCGTGGTGGAAACCACGTTGGAAGTGGTGACGCCAAGTGCGGCGGTGGTGGAGTCTGTCGCGGTGACGGCTGCGGAGTCCGCTCCATCGCAGGCTGCGTCCGCTGCGGAATCGGTTGCGGTGGTGGAGTCTGTTGCGGCTCCTGTGGAAGTGCCCGTTGTCGACGCGGTGGTGGTGGATGTGGCGCCGTCTTCGCTGTCGCAAAGAGAGCCTCCGCCGGCCCATCCCGCGCAGCCGCTTCAGCTGTATCACGGTCGCTGGCTGCGCGAGCGTCGCTACGAAAGAGCAGTGCGGATGCAGACGCTGATTCAGAAGCTCCAGAGCAGTGAAGCAGAGCTGTATGCGCTGGAGCGTCACAACATTCGGCTGCCGCTGCGCTGGATTCCGCGCATGCTGAAGCTGGGACTGTTGACGCTGGAAGAGGCCAAGGCTGCGTCGCGACTGCCTCGGATGTCGCAGCTGGATGGCATTTGGCTGGAACGACAGCGCGCGCTGCTGAAGATGTCGCCGGATGAGCTGGGCAAGCACCTTCACGTAAGCGGTGCGGACATTCGTCTGGTGGAGTCGCGAGCGTGGCTGGTTCCGAGTGAGTGGTTTCCGAAGCTGACGACGCTGCTGGAAGATCGTCGCGCGGCCAAAGCGAAAGCGAAGGCGCTGGCGGATGCAGCCAAGGCGGAAAACAAAGCGGGGCTGAAGAAGCCAGCACCCTCGTCACTGTCGATTCGTTCGGACAAGTCCGATGTCAGCGGCAAAGCAGAGTCGAAGCCGACGAGCAAAGCAGAGCCGAAGACAGAGGCCCGCAGTGAGCCCAAGTCGGAAGCGCCCGCAGCGACGAAGAATGAGGTCAAATCGGACAGCCGGACAGAGTCTCGGCCAAGCTCCAGTCGGAGCGGAGCGCGCAGACCTGTTGCCAAAGACTCCACGCAGCTTCTTATCGAGTCGGTTGTTGAACATCGGATCAAGCTGGGACTGCACGCCAAGCAGCCAGCCATCGATGTCATGGGAATGATTGCGCAGGATCTACGGCTGGCGCTGGGACCACAGGCTGTCAGCTATGAAACGCTCGGTGAAGTTCTGCGCGTCCTGATTCGCCGATAAGTCATCGCGCAATAAGAGGCATTTCATCTGCTTCTTATTGTGCGGTTGGCTGCGCGCTACGTGCGAACGTCACAGCCAACCAGCGGGCTATCCTTGCTTCTTTGCGACCACCAGCATAAAGCCGCCCAGGCGACGAACGCCGGGCATCACGGCGGCTTGTCGTTCCACCACGCGCAGGGCTTTGCCGACGACCGGCCAGCGGTGCGCTTGCGAAAACGGAGTCACCACCCGAATGCCGTGAACGGTCTGTACGTGGACATCGCTCGGCAGATACGAGCGCACTCGATCGAGCGAGTCGTAGCGCGTGTAGACCGCTTCATCATTGACCGATTCCGAGATCGCCGTCGGACGCTTGAGCCGCTTGATCAGATAGCGCAGAGACAGCGTGTTGTAGAACTCGGTGAGCAGATAGCCGCCGGGACGGAGCACGCGCGACAGCTCATGCATCGCTTGCTGAATCTGCTCGACGTGGGCCAGCACTTTGAAAGAGCAGACCAGGTCGAACGACCGATCGGCAAATGGCAGATCCGTCACCGAGCCTTGCACGACCTGTAGGTTGCGCGCTGCTGCATGACGCAGCATGCCCGATGACAGATCCACACCGACCGCGACCTTGGCATGCGGAACCAGGCGATTCAGGATCAGTCCGGTGCCGCAGCCGGCTTCCAGCAGCTGGGTCGACGGCGTCACGTATTGACGAACCAAGTCGGTGGTCAGCTCGTCGATGAACGCGTGGTAGCCGTCGTGTCGGTGCCGCTCGTAAGTCGTGGAAAACTCATCGTAATAGTGCTTGTTGCGGAGCTTGGTCACAGCCCTTGTTTGTACTTCGTCCTACAGATGCGAATCCACCCAGAAAAGCGCAAAATGGTAGATGCACGGGAAAGCGGCTGCGTGGCTGCCTGCGGTTCTGACTGCTAGCTTTCCTTGGCGTGCGTTCCACGATACACTTTGCTGCCCCCTCGTTGAGCGGGGGATGGAACTTTCACCCTTGAGTCCCCCGGTGTTAGACCCTGTGTCAGCTCACTTTGCCAACGCTCCGAGCCGTGCGGTTCGACTGGGGCGCGTGCTGGCGTGGGCTGGCCCCGTGACGCAGTCGCTTCTGGCGGCGGTGTTGCTGTTGTCGACGCCAGCTTCGGTGCAGGCCAAGCGACCGCTCAAGGCAAAAGCTGCCGATAAGCGCAAAAAGTCGGGTGCGGGCCAAGCAAGTGGCGCAGCGAGCGGGACGGCTGCGGGCACAGCGGGTGGAAAGACCGATCCCAAGACCGACCCTGCGGCGTCGAACCTGCCGGTGGCTGCGGTGCGTGTGGCCTGCGACGTGGGCTCGTCGAGCGGTCTGTGTGAAGCAGCATATGCGGCAGCCAGCTTGGCGGCTGGTCGTCGCTATCAGCTTGTCGATTCGAGCAAGCTGGAAGCACTGTTTACCCGTGAGCCGTCGCTGCGAGGCTGTCGAAACGATCAGTGTCGGACCGTGATTACCGAGCAGCTTGGGCTGTGGCGGCTCATCGACGTGATTGTGCAGTCGCCGCGTCAGAAGGATCTGCTGGCCTCGGTGTCGATCTTTGATCCCGCTGCGCGTGGCATTGCCGCCGACGTGGAGCGCGAGAGCAAGCGCGATCCGGCCAAGCTGGAAAGCACGCTGTCCGAGGCGGTCGAGCTGGTCATTGCGACCCAGCGTCTGACCGCGCAGCTTCGCCTGGATGTCCGCACCGTCGATGCCAAGGTCAAGATCATCGACAGTCGCGGTGGCGTTCGTGAGCTATCCGAGCCCGAGCGCAGCGGTCGCACGCCGATTCGTCTGTTCCTCGGTGGCTATACTGTTCACGTCGAAAAGCCCGGCTTTTTGGCGCAGGACTTGCCCGTCACCGTGACGCAGACTGGCGCGTCGCTGCAAGTCGAGCTTCAGCTTCGTCCGATCGAGGTTCGCTTCGAGTGGGAACCGAAAGATGCCGTTGTGCGCGTCGACAACCGCGTTGTCAGTGCGCAGTTTCCGGTGATGGAGCTGTCGGAAGGTCCGCATCGCGTGGAGGTGCTCGCTCCGCCGGGACAGCCTTACGAATCGACGGTGCGTGACATTGAAGTGCGTCGCGACATGGAGCCGGTTCGTCTGCTGCTTCAGCGTCTGACGGCGCTGCGCATCGAAGCACCACGCGGTTACAGCGTCAGCGTCGACAGTCAGATCCTGTCGGGCGATCGCTTCGTCGAGCGTGGCCTTGCGATCGAGACCTCACACAAGACCACCGCTGGACTTCACTCGGTGACGGCGACCAGCTTTCGCGGCCTGCGCATGAGTCGCTTGGTGGAAGTGCGTCCGAACAGCAGCGCCGATGTGGTGATCAAGCCACCGTCGATTGTGCCGGGCGCGCTGCTGCTGACGGCGGGCCTGTTGTCGGCGGGAACCGGAGTGGGCTTGTATCTGCTTGATGGTCGCTGCACCGACGCGGACTGCTTATTTGTGACCAACTCGGCACCGGCTGGATATGCGCTGATGGCCGTCGGTGGCGCGGCGTTTGTGTCGGGCCTTATCTGGATGAGCTACAACGCATCGCATCATCCGCGCTTTTACTCGCCTCCGAGTCCGCGCGTCTCGATCCTGCCGACCATTGCGCCCCGCTACTCTGGGGTACTCACCTCGATTCAGTTCTGATACGTTCCGGGCCGCTCTTTGCGCTTTTTGCCGCCGCAAAAGGAGTGGCCTTATGTCCGCTTTCGTCGAACGTGCTCTGTCCGCTGTTCTCGCTGGTTGCATTGTGAGTCTGTCCGCCGGTTGCGTGTCGCCCACAACTGACTTTTGTGGCGACGAGACGGACGTCTGTCCAAGCGGCGAGCGCTGTCTTCGCATCAGCGGCGTCGAGCAGTGTCACAAGACCTGCGCCGACAGCCCAAGCTGTTCGGATTCAAGTCCGCTATGCGACGATGCGCTGAAGGTCTGTCGCGAGTGTTTCCCCGGTGAAGATGCACTGTGTCAGGCGCGAAACGCGAGCACGCCTCGCTGTGTCAAGGGTCGCTGTGCCGCTTGTCGTCCGCCCAGCGACGTCGCCGCCGAATCGAGCGAGTGCGGAGTGACCAGCGCAGCGATCAGCGCTTCTCCCGTCTGTGATCCTCGCAGCTATGCGTGTCGACCCTGTCTTCGTCACAGCGAGTGCGCATCAGGCATCTGTGTCAAAGACGGCAGCGACGCAGAGCTTGGCATTCCGCGTGGCGCGTGTGTGCCCTCAAAGCAAGTGCTCGTCGTCGATCAGGATCTGTGCAGTGGCACTGGTCCGTCGTTTTGCACGCTGAAGCAAGCGATTGCCAAGCTAGACGCGGACCATCGCTACATCTTGCTGCGCAAGGGCGTGTCGACGGTGGACTTTAACGAACTTCAGATCGGCATGCAGACGAGCCACAAAGGTCAGATCCTGCACATCGTCGGTCCGCTGGCGGATCAGTCTCCGTCGAGCATTGCCAGTGAGCCGCGCGCTGCGATCGGTGGATCGAAGCTCAAAGACGGTCTGACGGTGACGCAGTCGTCGGTGTTTCTCGATGGTGTCTTGGTGCGAGGCAACCACGTCGGCGTTCAGTGTACTGGCGCGGAAGCCAAGCTGTCGCTGGTTCGCTCGTATCTGACGGGAAATGACACCGCGATCATGGCTTCGGCGGGCTGTCGTCTGTCGGTGACGGATAGCTGGCTCGGGCGAGGACCGAAAAACAGTGCGTTCGGCCAAGCCACCGGCAACATCCGAGGCATCGAGATCAGCGGCAGCGACTTTTCCATCGTCAACACCGTGTTTTCCGATAACGGCGACTTCCGTCAAGATGGCTTCGGTGGCGTTCGCGTTCGCTCATTGTCGACGGGAACAAGGCGATCGACGATCGTAAACAGCACGATCTATCAGACGAGCGGACTGCTGAAGCTGGGCAAGTACTTCACGTCGCTGCTGTGTGATACTGCCGTCGGTGATCGCTTGGTGGTGATGAACACGCTGCTGCTCGGGGATTCCAACTTGCAGATGACTCCCGAGGAGCACTACGTCGATCCAACCTGCGGTGCGGTGATCAGCCACGTTGCGAGCAATGACTCGGCGCTGGGATCCGGTCAGAGCGTGGTGCTGCCGATGGGCGTGATTCCGCTGCGCAATGCGGCAGAGCGCGATCTTCGTCCGGTTGCGCCGGGGGTGTCGGAAGGTCCGCAGATTCAGACGGCAGGTGCTGTGCAGGTTGAAGTGAGCGGCGAGCGAATCGTGGCTCCGACGACGGATCTCGATGGCCGCAGTCGTCCGCAGAGTGCGGTGGCGATTGGCGCGTTTGAGCCCGTGCCGTAGTCGGCGCAGGCTCGTCGCTGGCTACATCGTCGGTCCGGGGATTTCGTACTTGGTCGTCTTGGGATCTTGTCCCGCAAACGGACGGACGTCGGGAATCACGCGAACCTGCGTCGAAAACTTGTACGGCACAATCTGGCCGCTTGGATACGTCATCTCGACGAAGAATGCAGTGAAGCCCGTCGCGGGCTTGCTGACTTTGGCAACGTAGACGCCGTTTCCTTGATCGGTCAGGTCGGTCGCTTTCCAGACCTTGCCGAGCGTCTCGACGCGGAAGTCTCGGCTCTTGGTGTTGGTCGCTTGCCAGAGCTGGACCTTGGTCGGCTTGTCGCTGCTTTCGACGCGCAGCGTGTCGTCCCCTTCGAACTTCCAGGTAAACGTCGGACGCGGTTTGTCGTCGCGGAAGCCCAGCACATAGGCCAGCACGCCTTCCAGCGCATCGCTGCCACCGAGCGAGTGATCCGCGTTTGGCACATAGCGCAGGTACTTATCGCCGGGCAGATCGTTCCAGTAGTTTTGCGATCCGTCGGGCAAAAAGAACTGATCACCCGTCGCGTTGATCACGTACTTCGGCATGGTCAGCCGCTTGCGGAACATGAACGGATCTTCGTTCTTCATGAGCAGCGCCATCTCGGGCGTGCCGATGTGCTCGGTGATCTTGTTGTAGTGGTAGTCGTACAGCGCCTTGGCCCAAAAGCCGTACGTCTCGGCGTGCTGGATCATGAACTTTTCGACGTTGAGCACATCAATCACGATCGGAATCGCTGCGGCCACGCGCGAATCGACAGCCGCCGTCAGCCACGTCGTCCAGCCTCGCTTCGACGCACCCGCGACGATGAACTTATCGATGTTGAGGCTGCCGCCTTCGCTGCTCTTGAGGAACGCTTGCGCGGTATCCATCGCCAGCTTCGAGCTTTTGACCATCGGAAAGCGCGCCGACCAGGTCGGATCGCTCTTTTTCATCACCTGCGCCCAGGTAAACGCGATGATGCCGTCTTCTTCGTGTGGCTTGCCGTCGTGGTCACTGAAGGTCAGCGGCTGATTGGGAACCTGCGACAGGTTGATAACGATTGCGCCTGTGCCTCGGGCAATCTGAACCATGTCGTCGGGGGCTTTGGTTGGCGGCGTCTTGCCGTTGTCTCCGCCTGAGATCGCCAGCACCGCCGGTCCCGGTGTCAAGTTGTCCGGCTTGATGATCGTCAGATCGTGCTGCCACTGCGTGCGATCGACTTCCTGCGCCGTGCGCCACGTCAGCGACTTCATGTCGATGAAGTACGCGGTGTACCCGGTTCCCTTGACCGTTTGACGGAGCTTCCACGAATAGCTCGGGTCTTCGGCTTTGACGTAGCGATCCAGATCCGTCAGCGGATCGGCTTGGACCAAAGGATCGTCCATCTTGAGGTCGCCGCTTTCGCAGCCTGCCGCCATACACAGCGCGGACAGCCCGAGCCAGCGTCCCAGGCTTGTCCATCGAGAAACAGTTCGCCATCGGTTCATCGTGCGTGCCTCCGGGTTGCCCCCTCTTTGGGGTCCATGGAAGGCGGCATCATACGTGATGCGCGGCGGAGTCAAAGACCCTGCTCGCGGTGTTTGATGAGGATGACCCGGCTCGCTGCAAGCGCCTCGGGCGGATCGCTGCGATACACTGGACGCAAGGGCCTATGCCTGCGTCGCTTTCATCCGTGCAGCGCTACCTTTCGCGGCTTCCGCAGGGAGCGGATTCTTATCCTGCGTGCTCGGTCAAAGCGTCGCTGATTCACAATGCGATGGCGTCTCGTCCGCTCGGTCGCGATGTGGAGCTGCCCGCAGCCGTTCGTCGCTTGCTCGATCACTTACCGCCGGTGTCGATGTGGGTTCCGGAGGTCCACTTCAACATCCTGATGCTGGCGATCTTGGATGTTCACTTCGGAACGCGCGATCTCGTCGGCTACAGAGACTGGGTCTACACCCAAAATCGCAAGCTGTTTCAGACGCCGCTGTATCGGGCGGTGTTCTTGGTGATCTCACCGGATCGGCTACTATACGGAATGGAAAAGCGCTGGGAGTCCTTTCGCAAAGGATCGACGCTGCGCTATGCCCAGCTTGGGCCGCGCGAAGTGGAGCTGCACCTGACCGCGCCACCGAGCCTCTACGCGAGCCTACATGTGCAGGGGATGAGTGAAGCGCTGCGGGCGGGCGTGGATGCGGCGGGAGGAAAGCGATCTCGCGTCGCTGGTGAACTGCTGTCTGAGACCGAGGTGCTGTATCGGTTGACGTGGGATTAGCCGGATTGTGCGACGGCAGCACGAGTCACATCCGCCGCGCTCTCATCGTGCTAGGCTGCATCCACCGCTTGCTTCGCACCTACCGAGAGAGCCCTCGTCGATGAAGACCGTCCTTTTGCTGCTCGCGTCCAACGTGTTTATGACCTTTGCGTGGTACGGACATCTCAAGTTCAAGAGCGTGCCGCTGTGGCAAGCCATCCTGGCGAGCTGGCTGATCGCGTTCGTCGAGTACTGCTTGCAAGTGCCCGCGAATCGCTACGGACACGGTGTCTACAACGCCGCGCAGCTCAAGACCATGCAGGAAGTCATCACGCTGGTGGTGTTCTGTGTGTTTTCGGTGCTCTACCTCAAAGAGCCGCTGCGCTGGAACTATCTCGTCGGATTTGGCTTTATGGCGCTCGCGGTGTTCTTCGTGTTTAAGAAGTTCTAGCAGCGCTCTGTCTGTCGGGTTCAGGAAGGAACAGAGCCGCGCGGTCATACCTTTTCCTACGAAAACTCCGTCGCTATTCGTCGAGATCAGGCGTTTACCTAGGTACGTCTGAGCGGATATTCTGTCTATGCGTCATGTCATGTACAGGAGACACAGATGAGCGAGCCGATCAGTGTCACAGTCGCGGGCTTTGAAGTCCGCTGGGACCTAGACAATGGGCAGAATCTGTGGGCTGGAATTCCGACGCTCAGCATGTGGATTCCGAGCACGGCTGCAGGACTGATGCTGGGCATGCAGCGGATGGTGGGGACCGAGCGATTCTGTCTGCTGCTGATGTCGGGCGGAATGGACAGCGTGAGCGATGACTGGAACGTGATCTCCTCCAAGCCGACCTTTGAGGAAGGAATGGAGATCATGTCGCCCATCGCGGCGGCTGCGGGCTGGGGAACATGGGAAGTGGTTCACTGCGATCGGACGCTGCGCGAGCTGACGATGCGGTCGCGTCATAGCTGGGAAGGCATCTATCAGAAGCAGCTTGGTGTGTGCTGGGGCAGCTCGATGATCGCTGGCAAGTTCGTCGGGCTGGCGCAGCGCCTGTTTCAGGTTCCGTGCTGGGCCGAGCAGACCAAGTTTTCGGCGCGCGGTGACGACTGCGATGAGTTTGAGATTCGCCCGACCGATCGAACGGTGGGACTGCGACTTCAGCAGCTCATTGATGAGGGAAAGGCAACCACAGCGGATCTGACCTCTGCGCTGACGCAGCTTCAGCGCGAGGTGGGCGATCGCCAAAAAGCGGAAGCAGAGCTGCGCGAGGCCCTGACGCAGCTACGAACCCAGGAAGAGACGCTGCACAAGATCGACGCACCGATCATCCAGGTGTGGGACGGTGTGCTGACGGTGCCGCTCATGGGCTTTCTCGATAGCGAGCGCGCGCTGCGGATGATGCAGCGGCTGCTGGAAGAGATCGTGCGGGTGCGGGCTCGGTACGCGATCCTGGATCTGACCGGCATCGAGCTGGTCGACACCCACACCGCCGAGCACTTGGTTCGCATCATTCGCGCCGCAGAGCTGCTCGGTGCGCGCGCGGTGATCACCGGCATTCACAGTGCGGTGGCGCAGACGATGGTCGGAATCGGTGTGGACCTGGCGCGCATTCATACGCTGCGCAACCTACAAGACGGCCTGAAAGCCTGTATGCGCTGGCTGGAACAAGATCGCCAAAACGCAGGCTAACCGCGATGACTCGTTAGTCGCTATCGTCGAAACGTAAACCCTCCCTTCTTCCGAAAAAATCCTTCTTATTTATCAGCGAAACATGCGCTTCCTTCGCGCTGTGCATGGACTGTGCGAAGCGCTGGAATCGGACTGTGCGCGAACTGCTCGCACTGCGCGTCGCACGAGCCTGTGATTTCATACACATCGTGCTTTGGTGAACGATCGCGACACAATCGCTGTCGACGCTATGTGTCTGTATCGTGTCTGCATGTGGCACGATGATTGCTTTTCCGAACATTCCGTCGTCCAACCTATTGTCGGAGAAGCCGCTCATGTCAAAGTTGAGTTCATTGATAAATACCGTGTCCGAAAAGACATCCGCTTTGATCTGGAAAGCGAACCTGCTCAAGAGTGAACCGAAAGACATTCACGAGCTTCGCGACCATATGACGATGAAGCTGCGCAACAAGTATGAGCGTGGCTATTTTGTATTTTCTATGACAGCGAAAGATGATCAGCCGATCTTGCTGATTAGCTCGGAAGATCGAGCACAAGATGGCATTCACTCTCCGTTCTTTGTATTGGCATTCGGAAAAGGTCCAAAAGACGGAATTCCAAAGCCATTCATTCATGGCACCTATGAGTGTGTTGCCGATATCTTTCGCTTTCAAACCTCTGATGAGATGAAGAGCAATCATGCAAAGACCAAAGAAAACTATGTCAAAGGATTCGCAGAATACATCACCAAGAAGGCAAATCATGCCGATGTAGCAGAAGCATTCTGGGCATCATTCGGTCCGATTTCAGAGACACTTCCCAAGGCAATCTTTTTGAATGGAATCAACCTGGTTCCAGCCAAAATGATCAAAGGACGTTGGGTGGCTGCGTCCTTCAATCTGGTGCGCTGTCTGTTGGCTGATACATCACGCAATCGGCTGCCGGGTGAGGTCAACGATCTTGGCAAAGATGGCCGGCTCTTTACCACTCCACAAGGCATTCGTATTTCCGAAGAGAGCGAAGTCCAGCTGGAGCTGCTCGGCGCGATTGCCGCGACCGCAGAGTCGCGTCAGCTGATGGCCAACATCTTGCCGGCGGAGCTGGGCGACATCTTCGCCGAGCACTTTGAGCAGCTGAAGGCTGAGCTGATCAAGATCGAGGCTGGGCTGGTCGCAAACAAGCTCACCCGCGACAAGGCGCAGACGCAGTGCGAGCAGGCCCTGGAGACGTTTTCGACTCAATTTCAGCAAGCAGGGCTACAGTCCGTGCATGAGAAGTGGATCGCGCATACGCGATCGGAATACACACATCGTCGATATTCGCTCAAAGCCGGGTTTGGCATCGCCGTCAGTGCCTTTGGTGTGGTGAGCGGTGTCGCGACAGCGGTTGGAACCGGTGTAACCGGGGTCGGTGGTGCAATTGGTGTCGCAATTACCATTCGCAAAAGTCTCAATCTGGCCGCTGAAGTGTATACATTTTTCCGTGAGATCGAGACGGTCCGCAAGGTGCTTGAGAAGCAGCTTACGGTCAAAGCGGTCAAGTATCTTCAGGCCAACTCAAATGAAGACTGGAAAGACGTTGGTCGCAGCTTTTTGGGAGTGTTTAAGCTGACCAAGCCACTCAATGCGCTGGAGGATCTGGTTGGTGGGGAAGGAAACGTGAAGTCACCCAAAGCGCTGAAAGCGAATCTGACAGAGTTTAGCGCCAAGATTGCATCAACCAATGCGCATGACGAAAAGCTGCTCAAAGAAGTTCAGCAAGTGATGGAGCAAGCCGATGAACTCGAAGAACAGCTCTTGTCGGTTGCTGATAAATCCGAAAAGAAGAAGCGTCAGCAATATATTGATACACTGCGCGCAGGTGTGACCACACAGCTCAATCAGATATCGGATCTGGGCAGACAGCTAAACGATTATTTGTTGATACTGCCGAAGTTTGAGCAGCTGATGCAGATCATTGAAGACAATCAGTGGCATTCGAAGAGTGCCAAAGCTGTCAACGATCTGTTGATGCCGATCTTGAGCATGACGATCAAGCTTCGTCCGGGTGAGCTGCTTGATAATTTGATTCATGTTGGAACTTGTACGGTCAAAGAAGGAATCAATGGTTACGCGCTGTATGAGTATTGTACCGACCCGAAGAATGCACCAAAAGAAGCAGCGCAGCTGAACAAGCTCCTGGATGAGGTTGCAAACATTACGCAGAGCCTTGAAGCAATGCGAAAGAAAAGCAGCCCGAAAGCTGGGTCTGTATCGTGAAAAACAAAGCCATAAAATGCATATTTGATCGCTAGCAGATGTCTTGCCAATTGCAAGGTGGACACTGCGCTGCATCTTTCCAATTCACCAGAGCCTGAGCATTGACGATAGCGTGTGCTGCGTGGGATTATGGGCCATGCAAACCTTCGTTCGGAATGCACCGCTAGACCTGACCCCACAGCCAGAGCCGGCCATCACGGACCGGAGCGGACCTGCGCTGAGTCAGGGCTTCCTGCTCACGCTGATCAGCATGGTTGCGTCGGATCTGTGCTCGGATGAGACGATGGATGCGCTGTCGCAGATCGACGCCGAGGGCTGGTATCTGGGGCAGTCCATTGAGTCGCTGCTCGATGAGATGGAGCGCAAGTCACCGGGCAGCGCGTTTCGGGTCGGTCGCTCGGTCTACTTCATGCTGCCGACGCAGCTCAAGTCGATGGGCGTGGTGGATGCGCAGTCGTTTATGCGCAACATGTCGGCGCTGTGGCTGGCGGTGACGCGCGGGGACTCGGGCTCCTTTCGGACTTCGGACATCACGGATCACGCTGCGCGGATCGAGATGGAGCAGCCCTACAGCTGTGACTTTGAAGAAGGCGCGTTCGTCGGTCTGCTGGAAGGACTTGGACATCGAGACGTCAAGACGCAGCACACCACTTGTCTGCGCAAAGGTCACAGCTTCTGCACGCTCCTTGTGTCGTGGAAGTAGGCCCCGGATCACGCAATGGGAGACACTCCGAATCGGCTTACTTCTCGGTTACTTCCCGAGGAAAAGACGCTGTTGCGTAGGCTGGGAACTTCGCTCGCGAGCATCTTGCAAGGGAACCTGGTTCCGGTTCCTGAAACAGAGCGCCGGGATGAGCTGGGAATCTTGGCTGCGCTCGCCAATCGCATCGGTCGCGAGATCGTGACGGCGCGTCAGCGTGACGAAGCGATGCGCAAAGACTTAGAAGACAGACTGACAGAGCTGAGACAGTCCTATGCGCAGCAAGAACAGCTGTTAGAGACGATTCGCGCGCTGTCTTCTCCCTTGCTGTTGGTACATCAAGGGGTGCTGCTGCTTCCGGTGATCGGACACATGAGCGTGGAGCGGAGTCAGTCGATCCTATCGACGCTGCTGGATGGAATTGTCGCGCATCGCGCACACGTTGTGATCTTGGATTTGACCAGTGCGGTGTCTGGCGATGCAACGACCTCTGCGATGATCTGTCGTGCTTCCAAAGCGGTGCGCTTACTGGGGGCTGAGCTGATTCTGTCCGGGGTCTCTGCAGAGTTTGCGCGCATCGCGGTTGCAGAGCAGTTTGCACTGTCTTCCACCCGAAGCTATCCCGCGCTGCGAGATGCACTGTCGGCGGCCCGAAAGCGGGTTGTCACCCTCGGTTCCTGATCAGACAGAGTCGGGCTCTGTCTGCTTCGCCGATTGCGCGCTTGATTCTGATAAGGTGTCGGAATGAGCAGCGTGTTTGGCGAAAAGCCGGTGTACGTAAGTGGCAAGTTTGAAGGAATCCAGAAGGAAGAAGTCTGGACGTACTTGCTGGCAACAGGGGCATACGGAACGATGGGAAAGTCGGCGGCACAGGCCTATCTGTCTGCCGATCCCAGCGACGCAAAGCTTGTGGCCACCAAGAAGCCCATCTATACGCTGGCGGACTTGCCGTTGTCGCTGGATGGCTATCTGGAACGGCTACAGCAGGCGGTGGCGTTTCGCAAACAAGAGCGCGCGCGTGACAAGCATCGCAGCTTCGTGACGCACCTGGGCTTTGGTCCGCCGCTTTCTGAACCGCAGATCGCGCAGCTGGAAGCGTCGCTGGGATATGCGCTGCCCGATGAAGTGAAGTGCCTGATGCGGCAGTGGAATGGTCTGTCGTGCGTCGTGGCGCAGCTCAAGCCCGGACAGCAGGTGGAGCTTGGACAGACTCCGCTTCCGTACGCAGCACTTGCGGACTCTGCGCATCCGATCTGGCAAGACGCGATCGAGTGGCTTGTGGCAACGATCGGAATCCCGACCTGGGAAGAGATCTTTCTTCGTCCCCAGGCGCGTCGGATGTGCAATCACAGCGATTCCTATGATCCCAAAGAAGTGATCAAGATCGGAGCGCTCAAGGTGAAAGCGGGAGTGCTGTTTCCTCGCTTGTTTGTCTTCGATCTGTTCCATCACTACGGAGGCGCTGCGCTGTATCTGGATCCGACGGACAACCAGGCCAAGATCATCTACTGCTTTGACTACTTTGCGGACCTGACCAGCGCGCAGCCGGTGTCACTTCGCATGTACATGGAAAGCCTGGCCGCAGGAATCTGGGGACGGATTGCGCATGCGGGTCTGCGTCCGATTCGACCCGTGAGCAAGACCGCTTGGCCGACCTACATTCGTAACATCCATGGTGCTCCGTATGTGTTTGTAGAGCTGAAGTAGTCGCAGCGGTTGCCCTTGGACGTGCGGACAGATGGGCTCTGTTCAATTCGTCCGCAGAAGCGAAGGCGTGCTGACGCGGTGTGCTTGGTGCGCGCAGGGTCGGGAACTCTCTGCTGCTGTGGGCGTGATTTCGTGCGGAAGGTTGGTCTGTCAATTCTGCAACCAGCGTCGGAAGCAGAGACTCTTTCAGTGATTCCCAGAGACGTTCCAGAAGTGGGACGGCGGCGGTCGGTTTATGCCAGATCTGGCGTGGCCGC
>ERZ724507.293-NODE-293-length-22787-cov-8.064887_pt1 | contig 22787 bp, 20 predicted proteins | sample MGYA00376040_ERZ724507 | MGnify/ENA primary metagenome ERZ724507 (study PRJEB28724, sample SAMN07190883) | activated sludge metagenome | isolation source: activated sludge of sewage treatment plant in Hong Hong | place: Hong Kong | collected 2016-03-17 ...
ACAGCGTCGGGTAGAGATTCTTGCCCAGCCCCTGCGGCATGTAGGCGATGCGCGGCTGCACCGACGCGCGGAACCGGCGGTCGCCGATGTCGCCGCCCAGCACCTCGACCTTGCCCGCCTGAATCTGCCGCGCCCCCGAAACCAGCGCCAGCAGCGACGATTTGCCGACCCCGTCCGGCCCGATCAGCCCGACCATGCAACCGGACGGCAGGACGACATCGACCGCTTCCAGCGCCGTTACCGCCCCATAGCGGTGGCTGACGCCGGCAAGACGGGCGACCGGCAGGCGGTACATCGCAGCCTACTTCTCGTTGACTTGCAGTTTGTCCGGCCAGGCGGCGCCCGGGTCGAGCCGCACGTAGGCGACGCCCGGCATGCCGCCCTTGGCCAGATCGCGATGCGCCGCCAGCCAAGCCGGGTCGGACTTGACCTTGATGCGGAACATCAGCTTTTCGCGCTCGGTGCGCGTCTCGACCTCGCGCGGCGTGAATTGCGCCTTCGCCGCCACGAAGCTGACAATCGCCGGAATCGGCTGCCCCGGCAAGGCATCGAGCACGATGCGCGCTTCGCTGCCCAGCGCCACCTGCCCGGCCTTGTAGGTCGGCAGGTAGATGGTCATGTACATGTCGGAAAGATCGAGCAGCGTCAACGCCTTGCCGCCCGCCGCCAGCACCTCGCCCGGCTCGGCAAGCCGGTAGAGCACGCGGCCGCTGATCGGCGCCTTCAGCGTGGTATCGTTCAGTGTCGCTTGCAGGCTTTCCACCTTCGCCACGGCTGCCGCCACTGCCGCATCGGCTTCGGCCACCCGGCTCTGCGCCTGATCCATGCCGGCCATCGCGCCTTCCATAGCGGTCTGATCCGTATCCAGCTTGCTGCGGCTGATGAAGCCCTTGTCGACCAGGCTCTCGCTACGCTTCAGGGTCTTGCCCGCCAGCGACACATCGGTACGCGACTTGCGCACCCCGGCCTGCGACTCTTCAACGACCTTCTGCGCCTGCGCTACCTGCGCCTCGGCTGTCCGCAACTGGGCGCGCAAATCGTCGGCATCCAGCCGCGCCACTACCACCCCCGCCTCGACCATGTCGCCCTCGTGCGGCACCAACTCCGCCAGCCGCCCGGCAATCTTGGTCGCCACATCCACCTCGGTCGCCTCCAGCCGCCCATTCCCCGACGCAAACCCCGCCGGCAAGCCCGCCGGACGCTGCTGATAGAGGAAATACCCGCCTGTTGCGGTCAACGCCAAAAACAGGCCAAAAATGAAAACCTTCCCGAAGCGCCCGCGTTCCATAAATCACCCGATCAGTTACTGACCATTTGGTCATTATTGAATTGGATTATAGACCGGGTAATCCGATAAGGCTTGCGGCAGATCAATTTCTTGGAGAGTTGATCCGGCGGCGGTTGGCGGGCCATTTATGACGGTTCGTTTGATCAGGAATTGGCGGTAGCTTTCGGCCTCAGCGGTCATTGACGGTCTGCGCCACCAACGGCAGCAATGGTATAGGCAACGGCCGTACGCTAGGAAATCGGTCCGAATGTCCGCTTCAAGTTTCAGGCTATAGCAGCAACCGACCCAGAGGCGACGGTCAGGCTGTGGAAAAGCAGCCGTTCAACGTTCAAGATCAGGGACGCGTCTTGATGGGCATTATTACTTCATTGGACTCCAAAAGACACCCTCCTTTGGGTCTTCCGCTATGTACCATGAGGCACCGGTCGTTGTATTCATGAGAATTGATATTTGAGCCCTGATTCCGCTGAGGAATATCTGATAATTGACCTTTCCAGCGGGCTTCGTGTCATTTGGCAAAGCAATTCGTTCGATGCGCTGCCACGCATAGCTGTTGTCTTGAGTGGAGACAAATTGCCAAGTTTCGCCGGTGTAGCGATCAAGGCGAAAAGCGAGTTTTGCAAGCAATGGTGATTGCACCGCCTCAAATCTTGCTGAGTCCGGAACGGTTGTTGACTGATGGGTTGTATTTTCACCTGCGGCAAAGAGCGGGGAAATGCAAAAGACAAAAAGGCAACCTGCTATCAAGCGTCTTCGATTCATAACGACTCCTTGTATGCCCAACGTTCAAGGTAAGGGGCGCGCCGCTTGACCGCTGTGTTGGACGAATGCAATGACGAAGGGACTGGAACAGGCGCGAACGCTAGCACACCACGCAACCAACGCCCGCCGGAGCCTGCGGTCTTTGCACCGAGACAACTCTCAACAGCAGCTACGTGATTTTCGCTCCACGAGCTTTGAGCGTAAGCAAGATGTTGGTCAGAACCTGTGCATCAGAAACATAATCAATGGGTAGTTTGTCTATATTGATGAGCGTATTTTGGTCAAAGATCACGGATTCCATAGGTTTAAGGGTCGGCACCAACGTGTCGAGTAGTTCCGCGGTTCTAAGTGCCTCTTCCCAGAGTTCTTGGTTCGTCTTATTCATAATGAACACCTGTTGTAATGAGTGAATTGAGCTTTTTCAGTCGTCAGCAATCGGCATGTCGGCTGATGCCCGAATAGCATACTCCAAGAGTGCACGACTGACCGCATTAGAGTGCAACCCGCGAGGGCCGGTCATGGCCGGCAGCGCCTATTGATGAGCATGCCAGAAAGCGGTCGCACGGCGTAACCGCTCTACCGCCGATGGACGGCGGCCGAATTTCAGTCTGCTCCGAGATTCCAAGCGCGTCATCACTGTTTCCCATACGCTCAACTCAAGCCGCCTTCAGCAGGAAATCCACATGAACGCCGTCATAGGGAAACAGAAACCCTTCGGCGCTGCGTTGAATCAGGCCTGCTTTCAGCAAGGCATGGACATCGGCATGCACCGCTTTCACATCGCGCTCCACACGGCGGGCGATTTCACGCAGCGCCAGCCGGCCGGCGCCGGTCATGGATTTCAGTATCGCCCAGCGTTTTGCACTCAGCACCTTCCAGAGCAGTTCATCCGACGCAAAACTGATGCGCGCTTCACTGCCCTGCCCCTATTTCCAGGCTTGTGAAAAATCGGCGAGCGAGCCGGCCAGTGATCGAACTTCAAGAGTCACCGTATTCATCGTTTCACCTCTTCATGTCTGCGTCGCATTCGGCCGTCAATTGATCGCAGTTTGTTCAATCGAAGTGGCTGCGGCTTCCCATTTTGCCAACATTGGTTGCCGGCAAAACCCCATCAGCATCTCGAATGCCCACTCAGCATGATTCTCGGCTGCTGCGGTCAACGGCTCCCCAAGCTCGAATTTCTCGCCGCGCACACACAGCACGAACGCCGGCGGCGGCTCCGTGCCTTCCATCTGGCGATAGACCTGCAGCACGGCCTGCGGCGGCAGGGCGTGGGTGGTGTGGCTGGGTACGGTCGACGGGAAAATTTGCTCGAAAATGAAAGGCGCCTGGGTGTTTTCGCCGGCGTCGATGAACAGCGCGAGTTCCCTGCCCTGCAGGTCGAGGGCGTGTTCGATGTTGAGCTGGAAGTCCTCAATCAGCTCGACGCGCTCGGTGAGTTCTTCATTTTCAAGCCATTTTGCGAGTCGACCGCAGATGACCGGCCCAATCGCGTCGTCGCCGCGACTGGGGTTGCCGACGGCGAAGACGACGAGCGGCGCGGTCATGAACGGCTCAGCGAATGAACGACATTCCCTTCCGGATCGACCAGTTCGACGGCCAGCGGCATCTTGCCCAGCGCATGCGTGGCGCAGGACAGGCAGGGATCGAAGGCGCGGATGGCGACCTCGATGTGGTTGAGCAGGCCTTCGCTGACTTCGCGGCCGTGCAGGTAGCGACGGGCGACATGGCGCACGGCCTCGTTCATCGCCTGGTTGTTGTTGGTCGTCGAAACGATCAGGTTGGCCATCGTGATCAGGTCGTTCTCGTCCACCTGATAATGGTGGAACAGCGTCCCGCGCGGCGCCTCGATGACGCCGACGCCCTCCATCTGGCTCTCACCCTGCACCATCAGGTCGTCGCCGAGCAGGTCATCGTCGTGCAGCAGTTCCTTGATCACCTCCGCCGCATGCAGCATCTCGATCATCCGCGTCCAATGATAGGCAAGCGGCGCGTGCATCGGCGATCCGCCGGCGTAGTCGACGAATTCCCGGCGCTCGTGCTCGGCGAACGGGGTCGAAATCTGGTTGCAGTTCTGAACGCGGGCAAGCGGGCCGACCTTGTACCAGCCCTCTTCCTTGCCGAGGGAGCGGAAGAACGGAAACTTCATGTAGCTCCACGGCCGGACTTCTTCTTCGATGTAGCGGTTGTACTGCTGGTAATCGACCTGGTCGAAGATCAACTGGCCGCTCGCGTCGCGGGCACGCAGCGTGCCGTGATAGAAATCGAGATCGCCGTTGTGGCCGACAATCGACATGAAATTGGAGCGAAAGATGCCGAAACTGTTGTACAGGCCGGGGTTCTGGATATGCACCTTCTGGATCAGGCGCACCGCTTCGCGCGACCAGGCGACGATGTGATAAATGTCCTTGAGCAGTTCGTCGCGCTCGGCGACCTTCAGCGACTTGTTCATGCCGCCCGGCACCGCTCCCGTGCCATGCACGCGCTTGCCTGCCGTGACGCGGATGACTTCCTGACCGAACTTCCTGAGCAGCACACCACGCCTGGCGATCTCGGGATGCGCGGCGGCGACGCCGACAATGTTGCGCTTGGCGACATCGCTGTCGAAACCGAACAGCAGATCCGGCGAGCACAGATGGAAGAAGTGCAGCGCGTGCGACTGCAGGATCTGGCCGTAGTGCATCAGGCGACGCAACTTCTCGGCGGCCGGGGTCAGCTTCCCGGCGCCGACGATGATGTCGAGCGCCTTCGCGGCCGCGAGATGGTGCGAGACCGGGCAGATGCCGCACAGGCGCTGGACCATGACCGGGACTTCCCAGTACGGCCGGCCCTGGATGAATTTCTCGAAGCCGCGGAACTCGACGATGTGCAGGCGCACCTGATGCACCCTGTTCTGGTCGTCGAGCAGGATGGTCACCTTGCCGTGGCCCTCGACCCGGGAGACCGGGTCGATCGCGACGCGGCGCAATCTTTCCGGGTGGGCGGCGGTTTCCAGTTGATAGGTCATTCTCTACCTCAATCGTAATGCATCAAGCCGTGGCCCAACTCCGGCTCCCTGCCGGCCAGCAGATCGGTCAGCACCTTCCAGATCGCATCGGCGGAGGGGGGACAGCCGGGGATGAAGTAATCGACTTGCACCACTTCGTGAATCGGATGCACCTTGTTGAGCGGCAGCGGCAGTTCGGGGTCGTTCGGAATCATGCCGCTGGCCAGCCCCGGACTGGTGTGATAGATCTCCTCGAGTATCGTCGCCAGCGGCAGGTGGTTGCGCTGCGCCGGCAGTCCGCCGTTGATCGCGCAGGCGCCGATGGCGATCAGCACCTTGCAGTTCTTGCGGAAATCGCGCAGCACGTGGACGTTCTCCGCGTTGCACAAGCCGCCCTCGATGATGCCGACGTCGCAGTCTGCGCTGACTTCCTTGATGTCGGTCAGCGGCGAACGGTCAAATTCGACGTGATCGAGCAGCGTGAACAGCCGTTCGTCGATGTCGAGAAACGACATGTGGCAACCGAAACAGCCGGCCAGCGAAGTCGTCGCAACCTTGAGTTTTTTGCCTGGAGCAGTCATGTCGCCGACTCCCCCCTGACTTCGACAATTTCGCCGATCGGCTTTCTGTCGTAGGTGCGCTCACCGATCGGTACGGCGAAACCCTTGCGCTTTCTCAGGATGACGCCGACCGGGCAAACCTGCGCCGCCTTGTCGGCCGGCGTGAAATTGGTGTCGCCCAACTGGCCGGACTTGGCATTGACGATCAGGTGCGTTGCGATTCCGCGCCCGGAAAGGGCAAAGACGTTCTTGCCATCGACATCGCGGCTGGCTCGCACACACAGCGAGCAGAGGATGCAGCGGTTGAAATCTAGCAGAAAGTCGGGATGCGAGGCGTCGACCGCGCGGTTCGGGAAAAAGTGGTCGTAATGCGGGCTCATCATGCCCAGGTGGTAAGCCGTCGCCTGCAACTGGCAGTTGCCGCTTGTCTCGCACGAGGGACAGAAATGGTTGCCTTCGACGAACAGCATCTGGGTCAGCGCGCGGCGTTCGCCGTTGATTTCCTCGGTATCGCTTTCGACGACCATGCCGGCCATCGCCCGCATCGTGCACGATGCCGTATGCCGGCCATTGACCTTGACCGTGCACAGCTTGCACGAACCATGCGGCTTGAAATCCGGGTGGTAGCACAGGTGCGGGATGAAGACCCCGGCTGCGGTCGCTGCCTGGATGATCGTCTGGCCTTCGGCGAAGGGGATGATTCTGCCGTCGATCGTAAACGTCTGGCTCATGCGCCCTCCCCGGAACTCTCGGCGATGATGTGTGCTGCCGCATCATCGCGCCCGGTCATCTGCCGCGCCCGGGCGAGGGCACGGTCGAGATCGAAGGCCGGCGAGAAATCGCTGTGTTCCATGCGCCGGTCGTAGGCCGGCCTGAACTTGGCGATCGTATCGAGCACCGGGTTGCACGCGGTGTGGCCGAGGCCGCAGTGGCTCATCGACTGCAGCAACTGGTTGAGCTTCTCGATTTCGGCGAAGTCATACGGCGAGCCGTGACCGTTATGCAGTTTGTCCATCAGGTTCCTGAGCAGCGAGGTACCGACCCGACACGGCGTGCAGAAGCCGCAGCTCTCATGCTGGAAGAAATGCACATAGATGCGCGCCACTTCGAACATGTCGCGGCTGTTGTCGAAAACAGTGAATGCCCCGGCGGTCGGGATGTCCTCGAAGCCGATAATGCGGTCGAACTCGGACGGCGCTACGCAGATGCCGGACGGCCCGCTGATCTGCACCGCCTGCGTGTCGCGGGCGCCACAATCGTCCAGCACCTGGCGCACGCTGACGCCGAACGGGTATTCGTAGATGCCGGGCCGGGCGCAGTCGCCGGAAACCGACAGTATCTTGGTGCCGGCCGATTGCTTTGTGCCGATCCCGGCGTACCAGTCGCCGCCGTTCAGCGCAATCATCGCCGCCGCGGCAAAAGTCTCGACGTTGTTGACAATCGTCGGCTGATCGAGATAGCCGTTGGTCACCGGGAACGGGGGACGGTTGCGCGGGGTTCCGCGCTTGCCTTCGAGCGACTCGATCAGCGCCGACTCCTCGCCGCAGACATAGGCGCCGGCGCCGACATGAATCTCGATGTCGAAATCGGCCACCGGGATGCCGAGTATGTCGTTGCCGAGAAGCTTCTCGCGGCGTCGGTGCGCCAGCACGGCATTGAGATGGTCAAGCAGGTAGCGGTATTCGCCGCGCAGATAGAGGAAGCCGCGCCTGGCGCCAACCGCATAGGCGGCCACCGTCATGCCTTCGAAGACGAGATCCGCGTACCTGGTGAGCAGCACGCGATCCTTGAAGGTTCCCGGTTCGCCCTCGTCCGCATTGCAGACGACGACGCGCTGCTGCCCCGCCTTCAACTGCGCGTTGCGGCAGGCATCCCACTTCAGCGCGGTCGTGAAGCCGGCCCCGCCCCGCCCGCGCAGGTTGGCCCGCCTGATCTCGTCGAGCATCGCGATCGGGCCGCTCAACCCGGCCGGCAATCCCTCGCGCCACGAGCGCATGTTGGATGCCGTCTGTTCTTCGCCCGGCGCCCGCGCGACGGCCGCCTTGAGGGCATCCCCAGCCTTGAGGTCGCTGCCGAGCAGGATGTCGGCGCGCCGGATGTTGTCCTCGATCCTGAAATACGCCGGCGGCCATTCGGCGAGCGGTACCTTGTTGCGGATCAGTTCGGCGATTTCATCAATACGCGCCGCGGTCAACCCCGCCACGGCGTAATTGTTGACCAGCAGCGCCGGACCCTGATCGCACATGCCGGTGCAGGCCGTCTGGCCTACGCTGACCAGACCGTCTTCCGAGACCTTGCCGCGCTCGATCCACAGGTTGTTGCAGAGTCGGTCCATCAACGCCTTGCTACCCAGCATGCGGTCGGTGACGTTGTCCGAAAACAGGACGCGGTATTTGCCGCGCGGCCGCGTATGGAAAAAGGAGTAGAAGCCGGCAACACCCTCGATCTTGGTGCGCGGCACCCCGAGCGTCGTCTGCATGCGGTCGATTGCTTCCGGCGGAATCCAGTCGCATGCTTCCTGAACCTCGCGCAGGATCTGCACGATGCAGGTTGGATCGCGCCGATAACGCGTAACGACGCGGTCCACAATTCCGGCGACCGCCCCAGCATGCAATTCGTTGAGTGGCACGAAGACCTCCCCGCAAATGTTTCATCACTGCGTCAAGCGTAGTACCGATGGTGGACCGGTCATTGCGCTAGATCAACCGACCGCCAACTTTCCGGAGCGCACTGGCGTCGTGACGGACACCCCGGCCCGACCATGGCAAGCAAGTGATGTTGTTTGCTGCAATGCAGCATACTATACTGGTAAAAATCTGTGATGAATCCCAAGGAGCACGGCAATGGCTGAAGACAACGAGAAACGACACATCGTCAACAAGACTTACGACGAAATCCGCATCGGCGATTGCGCCAGCCTCTCGCGCACGCTGATGCCCGAGGATGTCAAGCTGTTCGCCGTCCTGTCCGGTGATGGCAACCGCGGCGGCGCTGCCCGCGGCTATTCCGAAAGCGGCATGTTCCGCGAGGTCATGGCCCACGGCATGTGGAGCGGATCGCTGATCGCCACCGTGCTCGGCACCCAGTTTCCCGGCCCCGGCACGATCCTGATCGACGAGACCCTGCATTTTGCGCGACCGGTGACGATCGGCGACACCATCACCATCACGGTGACCGCCAAACAGAAATTCGATCACAACAAGCATGTCATCCTCGACTGCGTCTGCACCAACCAGGAAAACCTGCAGGTCGTGCGCGGAACGGCGGAGGTTCTGGCGCCAACGGAAAAGATCTCGCGCATCGAGGAGGTGCATCACCCGCTGGTCAGCGTAGACGACAAGCACGAGCGCTTCCTGCAGATGCTGGCGCTGGTCCGCGGCCTCGAGCCGATTCCGATGGCGGTGGCGCACCCGTGTGACCGGGAATCGCTGAAAGGCCCGATCATTGCCTTCCACGAAGGCATCATCGAACCGATCCTGGTCGGTCCGGAAACCAAGATCCGCTCGGTGGCCGAGGAATTCGGCATCGACCTCAACGGGGTACGGATCGTCAATGCCCGGCACAGCCATGACGCGGCGGCGATCGCCGTCTCGCTGGTTCGCACCGGCGATGCCGAGGCCCTGATGAAGGGCAGCCTGCACACCGACGAGTTGATGGCCGAGGTCGTCTCGCGTGCCAACGGCCTGCGTACCGCGCGCCGCATCAGCCACGTCTTCGTGATGAACGTGCCAACCTACCATCGTCCGTTGCTGATCACCGACGCCGCGATCAACATCGCGCCGACGCTCGAAGACAAGGTCGACATCATCCAGAACGCCATCGAACTGGCGCACATCATCGGCATTCCCGAGCCGAAGGTGGCCATCCTGTCGGCGGTCGAGACGGTTAACCCGAAAATCCAGTCGACGCTCGATGCCGCCGCGCTGTGCAAGATGGCCGACCGCGGGCAAATCACCGGCGGGCTCCTCGACGGCCCGCTCGCCTTCGACAACGCGGTTTCGATCATCGCCGCCAAGACCAAGGGGATCAAGTCGGCGGTCGCCGGCCATGCCGAGATCCTCGTCGTGCCCGATCTCGAGTCGGGCAACATGGTCGCCAAGCAGCTCGAATACCTGGCCAACGCGCTGACCGCCGGCATCGTCCTCGGCACGCGGGTACCGATCGTGCTGACCAGCCGCGCCGACAGCGCCGAGACGCGAACCGCCTCGTGCGTGATCGCCGCGCTCGTCGCCCATTCCTACCGCAACCGGGCAGCCGGATAGATCGCCGCGCCATCCTGACCATCAATGCCGGCTCGTCGTCGACCAAGTTCGCGCTGTTCGAACTTGACGGCGGCTTGACCGGCCAGCTGGTTTCTCCGGCCAGATCGACATCCCCCTCGACCACGAAGCCGAGCAGGAAACGCAGTACCAGGCGAGCCTGAATTTCCTCCTGCACTGGCTGCGCGCCAACCGTGCCGGATGGACGCTCGCCGCCGTCGGCCACCGTGTGGTCCATGGCCGGCGAGCTTTTTTCGGCCCCGATGGTGGTCGACCGCGACAACCTGCGGCAACTCGAGCAATTCGTCATGCTGGCTCCGCTGCATCAGTCGCACAACCTCAATGCTTGTTTTTCCGGCCTTCCGGGGCATCGGCACGGCGTGCGGGAATATGCAGAAAACACCATATTTAGTCAACATATTGCCTTGACCCACTAGATATAGTAGCTTTGCAAAATCCGCAGACAAAACAACCCGACAATCAACACAACGCCGAGGAGCACCCCATGAGCCCAGTTTCCGAACAACTCTCGCTGACCGACATCCCCGCCCCTCCGCTATTCACCCCGCTCCCCGAGCAGGAGATTTCCGGCGAGGTGCTGATCGAGAAATATGCAAAGGGCAAGGAAACCAACGTACACGACGTGCGCAAGCGTGTTGCCTATGCGCTGGCGCAGGTCGAGCAGGAAAAGGACAAAGCCCATTGGGAGGCGCGCTTCCTGTGGGCCCAGGAAAACGGCTTCATCCCGGCCGGCCGCATCAACTCCGCCGCCGGCACCGACCTGCATGCCACGCTGATCAACTGCTTCGTGCAGCCGGTGGGCGATTCAATCGTCGAAACCGTTGACGGCAAGCCGGGCATCTACGCCGCGCTGGCCCAGGCTGCGGAAACGATGCGTCGTGGAGGCGGTGTCGGCTATGACTTTTCGAGCATTCGCCCGCAGGGCGCCCACGTCAAGGGCACCCAGTCGCGCGCTTCCGGCCCGGTGTCGTACATGCGTGTCTTCGACCGCTCGTGCGAGACCGTGGAATCGGCCGGCGCCCGGCGGGGCGCCCAGATGGGCGTGCTGCGCTGCGACCATCCGGATATCGAGGACTTCATTCACGCCAAGGATCATGGCGACCTGACCAATTTCAACATCTCGATCGGCGTTACCGACGCCTTCATGGAAGCGGTCGACGGCGACGGCGATGTCGAGTTGCTGCATCGCGCCGAACCCAATACCGACATGAAGCAGTCGGGCGCCTACCAACGCGACGACGGTATGTGGATCTACCGCAAGCTGCGCGCCCGAGACCTGTGGGACCAGGTGATGAAATCCACCTACGACCACGCCGAGCCCGGCATCCTGTTCCTCGATCGCATGAACAAGGACAACAACCTCAACTACTGCGAAGTGATCGAGGCCACCAATCCCTGCGCCGAGCAGCCGCTGCCGCCTTATGGCTGCTGTTGCCTGGGGTCGATCAACCTGACGCTGTTCGTCAAGGATTCCTTCTCCGACAAGGCCAGCTTCGATTTCAACGGTTTCGCCGAAGTCGTCCGCGTGTCGACCCGCATGCTCGACAACGTCCTCGACGCCACCCATTGGCCGCTCGAGCGCCAGGCGCAGGAAGCCGCCAACAAGCGTCGCGTCGGCCTCGGCTACACCGGCCTCGGCGATGCGCTGGCCATGCTGCGCCTGCGCTACGACAAGCCGGAAGCCCGCGCCATGGCCACCCGCATCACCGAATTCATGCGCGACAGCGCCTATCTGTATTCGGTCGAACTGGCCAGGGAACGCGGCGCCTTCCCGCTGTTCAACGCCGAACTCTATCTGTCCGGCGGCAACTTCGCGTCGCGCCTGCCCAACGAAGTCAAGGCCGAAATCCGCAAGCACGGCCTGCGCAATTCGCACCTGCTGTCGATCGCGCCGACCGGCACCATTTCGCTGGCCTTCGCCGACAATGCCTCGAACGGCATCGAACCGCCCTTCTCGTGGACCTACAGCCGCAAGAAGCGGATGCCCGACGGCACGCTGAAGGAATATTCGGTCGAAGACTACGCCTGGCGCCTCTACCGCCACTTGGGCGGCGATGTCACCAGATTGCCCGACTACTTCGTCACCGCCCTGGAGATTTCCGCGCAGGCGCACAAGGACATGGTCGCCGCCGTCGCGCCGTACATCGACACCTCCATTTCCAAGACGGTGAACGTGCCGGCGGAGTACCCGTACGAGGACTTCCAGGATCTCTACATGAGCGCCTGGAAGTCCGGCCTCAAGGGCCTGGCGACCTACCGCCCGAACAGCGTGCTCGGCTCGGTCCTCTCCGTCGAGCCGGGCAAGGTCGAGGCCGCTGCGGTCGACGCCAAATCGCCGCAGGATTTCGTTTCCGACGCCAACCGCCGCCTGTCAATCAAGGACCTGCCGGCGCCGGTGCTTGCCAGCCTGCGCTGGCCAGGCCGCCCCAACCTGCCGGAAGGCAACCTGTGCTGGACCTACATGCTCGACTCGCCGATCGGCAAGTTCGCGCTGTTCGTCGGCCACGTCGAGCCGGAAGGCCGCGCCTGGCCGTTCGAGGTCTGGGCCAACGGCCCGGCCGAGCCGCGCGGCCTCGGCGCCGTCGCCAAGACACTGTCGATGGACATGCGCGCCAACGACCACGGCTGGCTGGAGATGAAGCTCGACGCGCTGGCCAAGACCCCCGGCGAATCCTTCGAGATGCCGATGCCGCCGCACGGCGAGCGCAAGCGCGTGCCGTCGGTCGTCTCGGCGCTGGCCCAGATCATCCGCTGGCGTTGCGAACAACTCGGCGCTTTCAGCCATGAAGGACCGACCCCGGTGAAAGATGCGCTGTTCAGCGCCAAGGAACCGAAAACCGGCACCGACGGCACGCTGTCGTGGACGGTCGATGTCAGCAATCCCTCCACCGGCGAGGATTTCGTCCTCGGGCTCAAGGAAATCACCCTGCCCGACGGCGTCACCCGCCCCTACTCGATGTGGCTGTCCGGCAACTATCCGCGCGCCCTCGACGGCCTGTGCAAGCTGCTGTCGCTCGACATGCGCGTCGTCGATCCGGCCTGGATCGGCATGAAGCTGCGCAAGCTACTCGACTACCCGGAACCGCTCGGCGACTTCATGGCATTCGTCCCCGGCTCGCGCAAACAGCAGACCTACCCGTCGACCGTCGCCTACATCGCCCAGCTCATCATCCATCGCTACGCGATGCTCGGCATCCTCGACGACAACGGCTTCCCGCTGCAGCAGATGGGCATCCTCAAGGCGCCGGAAGACGCCAGCAACACCGTGCACCCGACCCAGGGCAAGCTGTGCAGCGAATGCGGCAACCACACCATGATCCGCAAGGACGGCTGCGACTTCTGTACGGCCTGCGGCGCGGTGGGGACTTGCGGCTGAGCGTCGCGTCCCGGCCGTGGATCGGATGAAGGCCCCGGGAGGTTTCCGGGGCTTTCTTGTGCACCACTGGAAACGGCTGCCAAGCTGGGTCCGGGTAGCGCCGAGGAATGGTGGATTGGTTCCCGGCTTGTCGTTCCGGCCCAAGCCGGAATCCGGAACGAACCGGAAGGGCTTAGCGTAGAATCCGATTTTTTCCGATTTTCCCGGTCGACCGCAGCAACTCGGATTTTTCTTCAACCAAGAGAAAACAAGAAATGTCTCTGACCCCTTTGGTACGGGCGGGCCATTCCCAAGTGATAGGCTACGGATTCCACTCTCATAGATTTCTCACAAAGGAACGGACCATGGACTTATCGCTCATCGGTGCTGCTACCGCAGCACTCTCCGCTGCGAGAGATATTGGCAAGTCTGCGATTGGCATTCGCGACTTCAACCAAATGGCTACGGCAATCTCCCAGCTCAACGATCAACTTCTCAAAGCTCAGGACAGCTTGTTCTCCCACCAGGCCCAACTCCTGACAATGCAGCAGGAAGTGTTCGGCTTGAAAGACACGCTGCGCCAAAAGGAAGCGGCGCTCGTTGATGCGCAAGATGAAATCGCCGACCTCAAGCAGAAGAAATTGGAACTTGATCAGTACGAACGATTTCTGCACGTCGGCGGTGGATGGGCATACCACCGAAAGGATGCCTCTGCCGACAACGAAGACGAGCCGGCTTATTGCGCTAACTGTTTTGAGCAAGAGCATTTGTCCGTACTGCAACCAGGGACGGGGCAAAATCGCACACAGTTGGTTTGCCATCGGTGCGACTCGAAGATTCGACGAAGCTAATCTGTAGCTCATTTTGCACTCTCAGCACCCGCCGCGCCGGGTCAAAGGGGTCAGGCTCACATTTCCAAGCCGATGAGATTTTCCGAGCATTGCCCCTTTGGCCCAGGGATCGCCTGGGTCAAGTTCGTAGGAACCCATGCGCGGTATGACCAGATCGACGTGGAGTGTGTCAAGAAAAACCAGCAAGAAAAACCAGAGCAAAAAAAACCAGGGACAGACCACGGTTTCCCTCCACCCTGTTGCGGTCGACCCGCAAAGACACGCAAAAATGCTGGCGTCGTCTTTGCGCCTGTTCAAGAAAAGGGATGGTGCCCTGGTCTGGTTTGAGTTAGCAGGGGAGCAGAGCAATTTCCAGTCTCCGGCCAGTTCTTCCCGTCGACCGCTGCACCTCGGATTTATCTTCAACCAGAAGAACACAGGAAATGCCTCTGACCCCTTTGGGCTACTGAATCGGATTATCGACATTCCCCCGCGCACAATGTCCAAAATTCGTATATCAAGGGACATCCCTTGCACTGCCCGGATTGGAACATGCTCTCCTGCGCCAGTGCCAAGGCGCCGCTCGGCTTTTTGGGAGGGTGTGGGCGATGCTCCAAGAGCCATTTGGCATTTTTTGGCTTGACATGAAGCACGTTGGCCACCTATGGTGAAGTCAGCAGGGTCGGTTGTGACGGATTGGTTCTGACGGTCTTGTTTTTCCGTTCGCGTAGCGTTTTGTATTTTGCCGACAGCGAAGCGGGGATGTATCTGGCCTATTTCGGCTGTGAGCATCAAGTGCTGAAGTTTTGCTTTTGTCAAGAAACTCGAGGACACGGGTGTCAATCGGAATGCCTTCGCTATCCAGACTGGCTCTGGCCGGTCTTCTGGCACTTGGAGGTTGCGCGTCACAACTTGCGACCAAGGAATCGCTTCCTGATTGGCGCCCCCTTCCCAGAGTTGGCGGCCCCATGCAGATCCAGGTTCGACGCTGTATCGACCGAACTGGCTACGCGACCCGTGATTTGAGCAAGGAGGCGACCGACGCGCTAGTTGATAAGTTGTCGGCCACTACCGAAGTCGAGGTAAGACCTGACGGTCGCTATGTAGTAACTTGCGATATCTCAAGCTTCGTCGAAGGAAGCGCCTTCAAGCGATGGCTTGTTCCAGGCTGGGGCGCTACGACTGGACAGGTCGCAGTGATGGTCACGGACTCACAGTCGGGTGAAACGCTGGCGATTATTCGCGGACGGGCCACAGTGGCGGCCGGGGGTTTTTATTCCGTAGGTGCCGACCAGATTATCCTGGCTTCCGCACTTGATGACATCGTAAGGCAGTTCCGTCAATTCGCTGCCGGCAATGCGCCGTTGAAATGACTGCTTTCCCCATTGGAGGTGAGCGATGACTAAACCCAGTATCCGTATGGCAGTGGCCGCCGGATGCGTCTGTCTTTCTCTTATTCCTGTGTCGTCCGCGTGCGCGCAGGTCTATGGAACGGGTGCTTTCAGCAATGTTGCCTCAATTGAAAAGCAACTGTTGCGTGGTCGATCGACCAAGTCAGATGTTCAACGCCTGCTCGGCGTACCAAGTGGCGCTGGCAGCGCCGACATGGTGCGTCCGGCGATTGTGGACGTGCCTCCGCTGGGCGAGGGCCCGCGCGAGATATGGTTCTATGACGACCTCGAAATCACCGACGTTAAGTCTCGCGGAGGTGTGGCCACCATGAACATTCGCCAGCAGATCCTGCTGGTTTTTTTCAAGGGGGACCTCTTCGATGGCTATCTCTGGACCACCAACGTGGTCAAACCAACTGCTGACTGATGGGAGGTTCTGTATGAAACCCTGGCGGCTGTTGCGGCGCTTTGCGACGTTGTTTCTAGCTTGGCCAGCATTCTTGATGATTTCAGGATGCGCGCCCGTGATGAGTTTCGGCTCCATGCCGCGAATTGATCAGCTAGCTACCCTGAAGGGCGGCGTATCCTCGGCACAAGAAGTTGTGGTTGCGCTGGGAGAACCGTGTGGCCAAGGGCAAGCGCGGTTTGCGGCAGAACTTCCCGAACAGAAGATCTGGTTTTATGAGTACACGCAAGCGAGCGGGAGCAAAGTGCAGATGAAGATTTTGCTCGTCTTCATGGAGAAAGATGTTTACGTTGGGCACTTGTGGTTTTCTTCGGGCCTGTTGCTGGGAGCGACAAAATGACAAATAAACTGGAGCAGACAGCGCGGACTCGAGTGGAGAATTCCGTTGCATGGCTGCCGCAAAGTGAGCTTGAGGGGCGCATAACAGTTTTCTTCCTAACAGCAACGTTCGCGTTACTGCTGTCGATTCTGTTGACGGGCTGCGGCGCCGTGCAAGTGCGAGCCGGCAAGAAGCCGGACGTCAACCTGCTGAACCAATCGTTACAAGTCGGTCATTCCACGCAGCAAGACGTTCGCAAGGCGCTTGGAAGTCCTAACGGCCAAGGTCGCTCGATGCTCCCTTGGCAGAGCGCGCCACGCACCGTGTGGACCTATTACTATGAGGAAGGCGTCATCGACCTGGGTGGTGAAAATAGCGACGATCGGCAGATCTTCCTCTTCATATTTCTGGACGGGGAGCGCTTCGACGGCTACTTATGGTTCTCGAGCTTGAAGCCATCGCCGTGAGTCTGACCGCACCGGCTGCGGAGTTTGACGTAAAAACGGGGCAGGGTAATTGCCGGTATCCGGCCAGTGCTTCCCGTCGACCGCTGCACCCCGGATTCTTCAACCAGAAGAACTCAGGAAATGTCTCTGACCCTTCGGGCCACTGCGCCAACCGGGCGGCTCGGTGTGCAGGTTCCCGCACCCAACCCGCGTTACTCCGGAGGCGGGCCGCTCTGCGTTGAATCATCATGTCCGGGTGTCACCAGGACACCCGAGTCTTTACACTGTGGAGCATGAACATGACCATCGCCGAAATCTGCATCCTGATTGCCTGCCTGTTGCCGATCGCCTGCGCCGGCCTGGCCAAGTCGAAGGGCTTTGGCAAGCCGCGGCGCCTTGGCGGTTTCGACAACAACAATCCGCGCCCGTGGCTGGCAAACCTCCAGGGCTGGCAGGCACGCGCCCATTCCGCCCAGCTCAACAGCTTTGAAGCCTTGCCCATCTTCATCGCCGGCGTACTTATCGCCGAACGACTTCACGCGCCAGCAGGTCAGATCGACGGCTTGGCAATGCTGTTCGTGGCCTCCCGAATCGGCTATATCGCAGCCTACGTCGCCGATCGCGCAAATCTGCGCTCTGCTCTATGGATCATCGGAATGGGCGCGTCCATTTCCTTGTACTTCGTTGGATGAGGCACCACCTGTTGTGACGCCAACACCTCCGTTGCAAGAAACAACAGAAAAGCAGCAGGGCGAAAAACATACGGGACACGGTTTCCCTCCGCCCTGTTGCGGTCGACCCGCAAAAATGGGCAAAAATGCTGGCGCAGTCTTTGTGCCGATTCAAGAAATAGGACGGTGCCCTCGTTTGGTTTGAGGAAGACCGCGGCGAAACGGGGCCAGAGTAATTTCCTGTTCCTTGCGAGCTCTCCCAATCGACCGAAGCAACTCAGGTATTTCCTCGACCAAAAGGATCAGCCGTGTTTGGCTCAGGCTCTAAATTTCCCGAAAACTCGCGCCACGTCCGCTGGCGTATCGGCTTGGGGTGGGCGCTGCTCGTCGCATCCGGCGCAGCCAGTGCCGAAGCCGCCTTGTGCCAACATGGTCTCCGCCAGTCGCCGATCGACATCGTCGCGCCGGTGCGGGCCAGGCTGGCGCCACTGGAGTTTCACTACCGCAGCGCGCCATTGAAGATCGCCAATGACGGGCATACGGCGCGCGTACGCCTGGCCAATTCCAGCCAGTTGAAGGCAGGCAAGGAAACCTGGACCTTGCAGCAGTTTCATTTTCATACACCCGGTGGTGACCGTATTGCGGGGGAAGAATTTCCGATGGCGGCACACTTGCTGCACAAGGGCAAGTCCGGGCAATTGCTGGCGCTGGTCGTGTTGTTTCGCCTGGGTGCGGAAAACCCGGCGCTGAAAGCCCTGTTGTCCCACATCCCGGCGAGCGCCGACGGCGACCACCTGATCGCCGATGCCGTGGCCGATCCCGGCGCGTTGCTGCCGGCCCGGAAAGCCTATTACCGCTATGACGGCTCCCTGACCGCGTCGCCGTGCACCGAGGGCGTGACCTGGCTGGTGATGCGGCAGCCGCTCGAGTTGTCGCCCGGGCAACTCGCGCTCTGGCAGACGCGCTTCGCCGACAACATCCGGCCGCCGCAGCCACTGCATGGACGGGTCGTCCAGGAAAGCTGGTAGCAGCGAACCGATTGCGGCGTTGCTTGCGTCAGGTCAAGACGGACGATAGTGCCTGCGCGACAATTACGCATTCGCCATTCAATCCCTCACCCTGGAAATCGGCATGTATTCGGACACTCCCACCTCATTGCCCGCACGGGCGCTGCTCATCGCGTTGTTGCTGGCCATAGGCGCGCTGGCCGGTTCGGCCCAGGCGCAGAAGGCGGATCCGCCCCGCCCACCGCAACCGACGGGGGTCGAGGTCGAGGTCACCGAGGAAATGACGGGGGCCGGCATCGTCTCCAGTGGCGTTACCTTGCCGCCGATCCCGCCGGTCACGGGCAACCGGAAGAACCCGGTTCCCTCCTGGGGCAAACCGCTGCCCTACCCGGTGGTCATTGCCGACCGGCGCAACAACCGCCTCGTCGAGATCGCGCCTGACAAGAGCATTGTCTGGGAGTTCGTCTCGCCGAACTTGAAGGTTTACCGTGGCAACGAGGACGTGAACTTCTCGCCCGACGGCAAGCTGCTGGCGGTGAGCGAGGAAGACAACTTCGACGTGCACATTGTCGATTACGAACAGAAGGCACTCACCTGGACCTACGGGACGCCCGACTTCCGGGGCAAGGCGCCGGGTTTTTTGAATTATCCGGACGACGCGCATCTGCTGGCCGATGGCAAGTTCATTACGGCCGACATCCGCAATTGCCGGATTCTCATCGTCGATCCCAAGGACAGCAGCATCAGCACCCAATGGGGCAGGCCGGGCAAGTGCCGCCACAATCCGCCCTATGAGCTTGGCCATCCCAATGGCGCGACACCGCTGGAAAACGGGGACATTCTGGTGACCGAGATTTCCGGCGCCTGGATCTCGCGCATCACGCGCGAGGGCAAGGTGGTGTGGAGCGTCAAGGCGCCCAATATCCGCTATCCCTCGGACGCGTTCATGACCGAGGATGGCAAGCAGGTAATCGTCGCCGATTTCTGGAAGCCCGGGCGCATCGTCATTTTCGACCCGGCCACGCGCAAAATCAGCTGGGAGTACTTCGTCAAGGAGGGCGAGAACATGCTCGACCATTCGAGCATCGCCCGCGAACTGCCCGATACCGGCGACATCTTCGTCGTCGACGACCTGCGCGACCGCGTCATGGTGATCGACCGCAAGACCAAGGAAATCATCTGGCAGTACGGCGTGACGGATACCAGGGGCCACAAGCCGGGTTACCTGTTCTACCCTGACGGCTTCGACATCGACGTCTTCCGCGACTGGAAAAAGGCGCTGGGCAGGCGGTGAACCAGCCGTGGACCGCCCGGCGGTATTCCCATGCGTTTACCGCGATGCGGCGGGACGGATGCCCTCCGCCTCTACCCCTGCCAGCGTCAGTTTCAGATAACTGATTTCGGCTAGCGGTTGCGGTCGACCGCCGGATACGGCCGCTTTTCATCCTGCACCACCAGCGCTGACCACACATGGACGAGGATCGAACCTGCCCGCCAGACTTTTCGCGAAACCGTCACGCCTTGTCGTGCGGATTCAACGCAAGGCGAAGGTCCATCGTGCCGCGGTCAGCTCCGGTCGTCATCGTGAAGCCAAGGCGGGAGCGCCGGTGTAGCCAGCGTCAGCGCAAAGGGGTTTGCTTCGCCGCTGGGGTGGCAGCGGTCGCTTGACGACGATGGCCTCAAGCACCGCCGCCAACTGAGAGACGTCGTGCCGATGGGCGCCGGTCACGACGCGCGACCACGGGACGCCACGACCGTCCACCAGCAAATGGCGCTTGCTCCCATTTTTTCCCCTGGTCCGTTGGATTGGGGCCAACGCGCGATTGCGCCAGGGGGGCCTTCATCATCGCGCCGTCAATGCTTTGCCAGCGCCAGGCGATGCCTTCAAGGTCGTCGTATTCGGCAAGCCCGCGCTTCCATAAGGCTTCAAACACCCCGGCCTTCTCCCACTCCAGAAATCGGGCATGAATCGCACTGGAACTACCAAAGCGCTCCGCCGGGAGCGCCTTCCACTGGCACCCTGTGCGCAGCACATAAACAATCGCTTCAAAGACCAGCCTCGGTTCTTTGGGCTTGCGCCCCCCGCCTGCCTTGCGGACGTAACTCCGGTCCGCCAGGCGCTGGCGGATCGGAATCAGTGGCTCAACGCGCTTCCAGAATTCTTCGGTCGGCTATTACCGAGCCAAGGTCTAAAATAGCCAAACTTCGACTCACCTGACACCAACCATGGTCTTCCGTTCTCCAGCGCTCTTTGTCCTGCTCATGCTTGCCCTTCCCCTCAGCGGCTGTGCCGCCGCTGCACTTACGGCTGCCGCGGTCGGCGGCGGTGTTGCGGCAAATCACCAGCTAGGGGGTATCGCCTACCGCACTTTCACGGCCCCTCTGCCCAAAGTCCGTACGGCAGCGATGGCGGCGCTGAAGCGCATGGGCATCAAGCCGGACGGGTCCGAGAAGATCGAATTGGGAGAACGCCTTCTGGCCAAGGCCGGGGACCGCAACATCGAAATCGAACTTGAAGCCCTGACCCCGAACACCACCCGCATACGTGTGGTCGCCAAGAAAGATGGCGGAATGGTCGTCGATTCGTCGACCGCTGTCGAAATCATCACGCAGACAGAGAAATCCATTGGTACCATTTGACATAAGGAGCCATCCCATGACCTCTCGATCATTCACCAGCTGTTGTGCTACTACCCTGTTTCTGGCCTTGGCTGTGCCAGTCTGTTCACTGGCGATAGCTGATCCAGTGCCGGCAACCGCAGCCGTGCCCAGCGGCAAGTTGGTATCGAGTTTCAGCGACTTCGCCGGCTCCCCGGAAAACTCGGCGTCGCTGGTCAACGGACTCCGCAGTGGCACCCCGATTACCTTGACCGACCCGGCAGTTGCCGGAGGTCCGCCTCCCGTCTCGACAACCTTTACCTCACCCACCAAGCCGATGGGCTATGGCAATGTCCGCATCGCTCTCTCCCTGGCTCAGGCTCAACTTGCCAGCCAGGGAATCAGCAACCCGACGGCCACCGAGTTGCAGGGGGCGCTGATGGGAACTACCGTCGTCGGGCCTGGCGGTACCACCACGACCGATGGCATCCTGCAAATGCGAGCGTCGGGCATGGGTTGGGGCCAGATAGCCAATGCCAACGGTGTCAAGCTGGGCCCGGTGATGAGTGGACATCAGACAGTTGTCGCGCCCGCAACGACCAACTCGGGGGTGACCACGGCCGCTGGAGGAACGCATGGCTCCGGTAATGCGGCAGCGGTCAAGAGCAAGAGCGTAGTCACCGGTGCCGGCAATGCCACTCACGGGCAGTCCAGCGGCATTACAACCGGTCTCGGTCATGCCTCGGCAAATGCCGGGGGGGTTGTGACGGCGGCGGGTGGCAAGGCGGGAGGTAACGCTGGCGGGGTTGCGGGCAGCAATTCGGGCGGTAACGGCAAGGGCGTTGGGAAACCTTGAGTGCGCCCCTCTCGACGGAGCGACCGCGATTTCGTATTTTTCTTGCCATGATCCGGGGAATCAGCCACCGTTGGGTTGGCCCATGATAGCCCCCCATGGCTGAAATGGCGCCGTGCGGCCGGTGATGGAACCCGCCCAAAATCTCATGCATTTCAGTCGCTTGCGGTGGGAGGTCGTTCTGCGATGCAGGGTGACCATGCGATCTTCGCCAGCGCAACGGTAGCGGCGGATCGGTCACAACCCCTTCGCCCCGACGCCGAAAATCAATTATCCGCATTTCCTGCGGTCGACCGCAGCAATCGGCATATTTTGGCCAGCCTCTGCCCGCTTGCTATACTCAATCCTGAGGTCAAACCGAGCTTCAGTCCCACGTCCCCAAGCGTGCACGTTGGGAGACATCTGATCGTCAAGGGGGCGGCCCTAGTGGTCGATCTCCCAACTCGCGGTCGACAGGCTCGCGACGCGGATGTCGCGAGACTTCCGCAACCACGGCTGGACGTCTCCCGGCTCAGAAATAGCGCCACCAGACATAGAGGTTGCAGATCGCGAGATGGATCAGCATCAGCGGAAAGGCAATCCGGGTGTATTCCATGAAGCGGAAGCCCAAGCAACGAACCGTCGCCACGCTGGGCCGGCTTGATCAGATTGATGGTCAGCTTGACCAGGTGATTGCCGTTCTGGTGCGGGTCACCGGCAAGCCGATCGCTGTCAATAAGCCACCCGCCATCGTCTTTGAATCGGCCCGTGCGTTCGGTGATGTCTGGGCGCTGACGGAACTGTGGCACGAACTGGGATTCGATCAGCTACAGCGCGTCTTTCGTCGTACTCGCCATGAAATTGATATCGCGGCGTTACTGCGCATCATGGTTTTCAACCGCCTATGTGACCGTGAATCCAAGCCGGGCAGCGTCACCGTTTCCAGCCAGCGCAGCACCCCAGGGCAATCGCAAGAATGCCAACGTCGTGGACGAC
>ERZ724507.294-NODE-294-length-22777-cov-5.232770_pt1 | contig 22777 bp, 21 predicted proteins | sample MGYA00376040_ERZ724507 | MGnify/ENA primary metagenome ERZ724507 (study PRJEB28724, sample SAMN07190883) | activated sludge metagenome | isolation source: activated sludge of sewage treatment plant in Hong Hong | place: Hong Kong | collected 2016-03-17 ...
ACGACGACCTGATCAACCTCGGCATCAAGTGCTGGCAGTACCACTTCGAGTTCCTCAACCTCGGCTACGCGGCCTATGTCTTCTTCATGGACTTCGCGCAGAAGCTGTTCCCGAGCATTCCCTTGCAGCGCATCACGCAGATGATCTCCGGCATCGACGTCATCATGTACAAGCCCGATGACGAGCTCAAGGACCTGGCCAAGAAGGCCGTGGCACTCGGCGTCGATGCAGCCGTGGTGGGCAACCGCGACTGGGTCGCCGTCAAGGCCGCCGTCGAAAAGCTGCCCAAGGGAGGCGAGTGGCTGGCCGCCTTCGAGAAGGCGCGCTACCCATGGTTCAACATCTCGACCGGCACCGGCTGGTTCCACACCGACCGCAGCTGGAACGACATGCTCGACATCCCGCTCGGCGGCATCCAGACCTACATCGCCAAGATCAAGTCCGGCGCCAACATCGATCGTCCGATCGAGGAAGTGCGTGCCGAGCGCGACCGCATCACGGCCGAATACCGCGGGCTGATCCAGAACGAGGCCGACCTCAAGCAGTTCGACGAGCTTCTCGGCTGCGCCAAGACCGTATTCCCGTACGTCGAAAACCATCTGTTTTATGTCGAGCACTGGTTCCACTCGGTGTTCTGGAACAAGATGCGCGAGGTGGCCGCGATCATGAAGGATCACGGGCTGATCAATGACATCGAAGATGTCTGGTACCTGCGCCGCGACGAGATTCGCCAGGGCTTGTGGGATCTGGTCACTGCCTGGGCCACCGGCGTCAAGCCGCGCGGCGCCAAGACCTGGCCGCCGGAAATCGAGTGGCGCAAGGGCGTCATGGAAAAGTTCCGCCAGTGGAGCGCCCCGCCGGCTATCGGCACCGCCCCGGAGGTGATCCAGGAGCCCTTCACCATCGTGCTCTGGGGCGTCACCAACAAGTCGCTGGCCGACTGGGCCTCGGTCCAGGAAGTGGCGGATCCGGACAGCATCACGGAACTCAAGGGCTTTGCCGGCAGCCCCGGCATCGTCGAGGGCAAGGCCCGTGTCTGCCGCAGCGCGCAGGACATCCGCGACCTGCAGGAAGGCGAGATCCTGGTGGCGCCGACGACGTCTCCGTCCTGGGCCCCGGCCTTCGCCAAGATCAAGGCCTGCGTCACCGACGTTGGCGGCGTGATGAGCCATGCCGCCATCGTGTGTCGCGAGTACGGCATGCCGGCAGTCGTCGGCACCGGGCACTCGACCAAGGTGATCAAGACCGGAATGATGTTGCGCGTCGACGGTTCGTCCGGCGCCATTTCGATCAGCCGGTAGTCGCGGAAGGCTGGCGATCATGGGCGGCATTCCGGCCATCGCGCAGGTCCGCGGGGAGACGGGCATGAGGCACTCCGAGCCGATCATCAGCTGGTTCGAGGAGGTGAACAAGGAGTCGATCGCCCTGGTGGGAGGCAAGTGCTCGTCGCTGGGGGAACTGATCAACGCCGGTGTCAGGGTGCCTCCGGGATTCGCCCTGACCACCCACGGCTTCCGGCAGTTCATGGATGGAGCGGGAATCCGGCGCGAGGTTGCGCAACTGCTCGCCGACGTTGACCACCAGGACATGGACCGCCTGGATGCCGCCTCGGCCGAGATCCGAGCGATGATCGAGTCACGACCGATCTCGCTCGAGCTCGAGGATACGATCGCCGAAGCCTACCGCAAGCTTTCGGTACGCAGTTGCGTGCCTGCGGTCCCGGTCGCGGTGCGCTCGAGCGCCACGGCCGAGGACCTGCCGGGCGCCAGCTTCGCCGGACAGCAGGATACCTACCTCTGGATCCGGGGCGTGGATGCGGTTCTGCACCATGTGCGGCGCTGCATTTCGAGCCTCTATACGGCTCGGGCCATCGCCTACCGCATCAAGATGGGCTTCCCGCACGAGCAGGTGGCGATCAGCGTCGGTGTGCAGAAGATGGCGAACTCGCTGACTGCCGGGGTGATGTTCACCCTTCACCCAACCAACGGCGACCGCTCGGTCATCGTCATCGACTCCAACTTTGGCTTCGGCGAATCGGTCGTATCCGGCGAGGTCACGCCGGACCATTTCGTGGTGAACAAGGTGGCGCTGGACATCCTGGAACGGACCATCTCCAACAAGCAGGTCTGCTACACGGTGGACTTCAAGGAGCAGAAATCCGTGGCGATGGAGGTTCCCTTCGAGCGTCAGAACATCCAGTCCATCGTCGATGACGAAATCACCGAACTGGCATGGATGGGAAAGCAGATCGAAAAGCATTACGGACGGCCGATGGACATCGAATGGGCCATCGACAAGGACCTGCCCGCCGGGGGAAACATCTTCATCCTGCAGGCCCGCCCGGAAACCATCTGGAGCAGCAAGCCCAAGGAACCGGCCAGCACGGGCTCCATGTCGGCGATGGATTTCATCGTCTCCAGCCTGATTGCCGGCAAGAAGGTGAGCTAGGAGCCCCCCCCATGATCGTGCGCAACTGGATGAAGGCGAACCCGACCGTCGTCGGCGGCGACACCCTGCTGTCGGAAGCCAAGCGGATTCTCACCGAGAACAACCTGCACGGCCTGCCGGTCGTCGACAACGGCCGCCTGCGGGGATTGATTACCCGCGCCAACTGCCTGCGCGCCGCGCATTTCGCATTGCGTACGCAAAACCCCGACGAGCTCAATTTCTTCAGTGCCCGCCTCAAGGTCAAGGACCTGATGGTGCGCAATCCCGCCACCATCGACGCCAACGACACCATGGAGCACTGCCTGCGCAAGGGCCAGGAGCTGGGCGTCGCCCAGCTGCCGGTGCTGGATGGCGAACAGGTGGTGGGCATCATTTCGGCGAGCGAGGTGTTTTCCCTGGCAGCCCATTTCCTCGGCGCCTGGGAGCAGCGCAGCGGCGTAACCCTGGCGCCGCTGGAACTCCAGCCCGGGGTAATCGGCCGCATCTGCGACATCTGCGAAGCCGCCGGCGCGCAGGTCCAGGCGATCTACCCGATCGGCAAGCCGGAGGAGATCAATCCGCAGGACCACCACAGGAAGCGCGTGATCATCCGCTTCCACTGCGAGAACACCGCGGACGTGGTCCGGGCACTGGAGCAGGACGGCTTCCCGGTGATCGAATCGGTGCAGGCCAGACATTGATTTCTTAGAGAGGAGCGTCAGGCATGGATTTGCGGTACTTCATCAACCAGTGTGCCGAAGCGGGCGAACTGAAGCGCGTCGCGGCCGAGGTCGAATGGAACCTCGAGATTTCGCACGTATCGAAACTGACCGAGGAGAAGAAGGGACCGGCCCTGCTGTTCGAGAACGTCAAGGGCTACTCCTCGCCGGTATTCACCGGTGCCTTCGCCACGACCAAGCGGCTGGCCATCATGCTCGGCCTGCCGCACCACCTGTCGATGTGCGAATCGGCCCAGGCCTGGATGAAGAAGACCATCACCTCCGAAGGCCTGATCAAGGCCAGGGAGGTCAAGGACGGTCCGGTGCTGGAGAACATCATCTCCGGCGACAAGGTCGACCTCAACATGTTCCCCGTGCCGAAGTTCTTCCCGCTCGACGGCGGGCGCTACATCGGTACCATGGTCTTCGTCGTGCTGCGCGATCCGGAAACGGGCGAGACCAACCTCGGCACCTATCGCATGCAGATGCTCGACGACAAGACCTGCGGCGTGCAGATCCTGCCAGGCAAGCGCGGCGAGCGCATCATGAAGAAGTACGCCAAGCTGGGCAAGAAGATGCCGGCCGCCGCGGTGATCGGCTGCGACCCGCTGATCTTCATGGCCGGCACGCTGATGCACAAGGGCGCCAACGACTTCGACATCACCGGCACGGTGCGCGGCCAGCCCGCCGAATTCCTCATGGCGCCGCTGACCGGCCTGCCCATCCCGGCCGGCGCCGAGATCGTGCTGGAAGGCGAGATCGACCCCAACAACTTCCGCCTCGAAGGCCCCTTCGCGGAATACACCGGCTACTACACGGACGAGCTGCACAAGCCGATCCCCAAGCCGGCGCTGGAAGTGAAGCAGATCCTCCACCGCAACAACCCGGTGCTGTGGGCCACCGGCCAGGGCCGCCCGGTCACCGACGTGCACATGCTGCTGGCCTTCACCCGCACTGCGACGCTGTGGACCGAACTGGAAAAGATGAAGATCCCGGGCGTGCAGTCGGTCTGCGTGCTGCCGGAGTCGGCCGGCCGCTTCTGGGCCGTGGTCTCGATCAAGCAGGCCTACCCCGGCCACTCGCGCCAGGTGGCCGACGCGGTGATCGGCAGCAACACCGGCTCCTACGGCATCAAGGGCGTGATCACGGTCGACGAGGACATCATGGCCGACGACCTGCAGCGCGTCTTCTGGGCGCTGTCCTGCCGCTACGACCCGCTGCGCGGTACCGAGCTGATCAAGCGCGGCCGCTCGACGCCGCTCGACCCGGCGCTCGATCCCGACTCGAACAAGCTGATCACCTCGCGCATCCTGATGGATGCCTGCATCCCCTACGAGTGGAAGCAGAAACCGGTCGAAGCGCGCATGGACGAGGAGATGCTGGCAAAGATCAAGGGCCGCTGGGCCGAGTATGGAATTGACTGAGCGCAAGCGACTGAGCGAGAGAACCATGGACAAGGCGAAGAACATCAAGCTGGTAATTCTCGACGTCGACGGCGTCATGACCGATGGCCGCATCGTCATCGACGACAACGGCGTGGAGTCGCGCAACTTCGACATCAAGGACGGCATGGGCGTGGTGGTGATGATGATGAGCGGGGTCGACGTCGCCATCATCACCTCGAAGAAATCCGGCGCCGTGCGCCATCGCGCCGAGGAACTGAAGATCAAGCGCTTCCACGAGGGCATCAAGAAGAAGACCGAGCCCTACGAGGAGATGCTCAAGGAAATGGGCATTACCGATGCCGAGGTGGCCTACGTCGGTGACGACCTGGTCGACCTGTCGATGATGAAGCGCGTCGGCCTGCCCATCGCGGTGAACGACGCCGTCGAGGACGTCAAGAAGCACGCCGCCTACGTCACCCAGGCGCGCGGAGGCTACGGCGCCGTGCGCGAAGTGGCCGAAATGATCCTCAAGGCCCAGGACAAGTGGGACAAGGTCCTGGCCAAAGTCGGCTGAACCGAAGACCATGAATTCAAACCAGGAGCACAAGCACGTGTCCAAGATATCCGCCCCCCGCAGCAACCGGGAATTCATCGACGCCTGCGTCAAGGCCGGCGACGCCGTCCGCATCAAGCAGGAAGTCGATTGGGAAAACGAGGCCGGCGCCATCGTCCGGCGCGCCTGCGAACTCGCTGCACCGGCTCCCTTCATGGAGAAGATCAAGGACTACCCGGGCTTCTCCTACTTTGGTGCCCCGCTGTCCACCTATCGCCGCATGGCGATTTCGCTGGGCATGGACCCGGCCTCCAGCTTGCCCGAGATCGGCAAGGAGTACCTGCGCCGCACCAACAGCGAGCCCATCGCGCCCGTCGTCATCGACAGGAAGGACGCCCCCTGCAAGGAGAACATCCTCAAGGGCGCCGACGTCGACCTGTGCAAGCTGCCGGTACCGCTGGTCCATGACGGCGACGGCGGGCGCTACGTTGGCACCTGGCATGCCGTGGTCACCAAGCATCCGGTGCGCGGCGACGTGAACTGGGGCATGTACCGCCAGATGATGTTCGATTCGCGCACCATGTCGGGCGCCGTGTTCCCCTTCTCCGACCTTGGCAAAACGCTGACCGAGTACTACCTGCCGCGCGGCGAGTCCTGCCCCTTCGCCACGGCGATCGGTCTCTCGCCACTCGCGGCGATGGCGGCCTGCGCGCCCTCGCCCATCCCCGAGCCGGAACTGGTGGGCATGCTCTCCGGCGAGCCGGCGCGGCTGGTCAAGTGCGAGACCAACGACCTCGAGGTCCCGGCCGACGCCGAGATCATCATCGAGGGCGAGATCTGCCCCGATTACAAGGTCGAGGAAGGTCCCTTCGGCGAATACACGGGCTACCGCACCTCGCCGCGCGACTTCCGCGTCACCTTCCGCGTCAATTGCATCACCTACCGCAACAACGCAACGATGACCATCTCGAACATGGGCGTGCCGCAGGACGAGGGCCAGTTGCTGCGCTCCTTCTCGCTCGGGCTCGAGCTGGAGAAGCTGCTCAAGAGCCAGGGCATCCCGGTCACCGGCGTTTACATGCACCCGCGCTCGACGCACCACATGATGATCGTCGGCGTCAAGCCGACCTATTCCGGCATCGCCCAGCAGATCGGCCAGCTGGCCTTCGGCTCCAAGCTCGGTCCCTGGTTCCACATGGTGATGGTGGTCGACGACCAGACCGACATCTACAACTGGAACGAGGTCTATCACGCCTTCTGCACGCGCTGCCACCCCGAAAACGGCATCCACATCTACCGCAACACCACGGGTACGCCGCTCTACCCCTTTGCCACGCCGCACGAGCGCAAATACTCGATCGGGTCCAAGGTGGTGTTCGACTGCCTGTGGCCTGTGGATTGGGACCGCATCAACGACGTGCCCACCCTGGTCAGCTTCAAGAATGTCTACCCCAAGGATGTCCAGGACAAGGTGCTCGCCAACTGGACCGCCTACGGCTATCCGCAAGCGAAGTAAGGAGAACGGCACATGAACCAGTGGGAAGTCTTCGTCCTCGACATGGCGGAACTCGCCGAGGGTAGCGACCTCGAACTCAGCGTGCGCACGCTGAATCCCGGCATCCACAAGTACACCTACAAACGTGTGCGCTGCCGCGTCTCCAGCGACACCAATGCCCTGCCCGACCGGCTGCAGGTGCGCATGGGCCGTGGCCAACTCAGCAACGCGAAGTACTCGATCCAGGTGCTCGGCGAAATCCAGCGATGCCCGGCCAAGTACCTCTGACGTACCAGCACGCGCGGCATGCCAACGGGACGCCGCCGGCACGATGAGTTTTCGCGACCTGCGTGACTTCCTCGCTGCGCTCGGCGACGACCTGCGGCGGGTGCCGCAGCCGGTGTCGCCGCGGCACGAGATCGCTGCCCTGCTGCGCGCCGCGCCGCCCGAAGGCCCGGCGCTGCTGTTCGAAAACGTCGCCGGGCACCCGGGCGCGCGCGTTGCCGGCCACCTGATCGCCAACCGCCGCCGTACCGCGCTTGCCCTGGGCACGGAACCCGAACGCCTCGCCGAGACCTGGCTGCAGCGCACGCGCAAGGGCATCCCCCCGGTCACCGCCATCGAGGCGCCGGTCAAGGAGGTCGTCGTCAAGGCGCCGCCCGACCTCGGCGCGCTGCTTCCCGTGCTGACCCACTACGAGCGCGACGGCGGCCCCTTCATCACCACCGGCGTGGTGCTCTGCCGCGACCCCGCAACCGATCGCCGCGGCATGGGCATCCACCGCATGATGCTCAAGGGCGGCCGGCGCCTCGGCATCCTGCTCGCCAACCCGCCGCTGTCGCAGTTTCACGCCAATGCCGAAGCCGCTGGCAAGCCGCTCGAAATCGCCGTTGCGCTGGGTCTGGAACCGGCGCTGCCACTGTCCGCCGTGGTCAAGTCGGGTCCGCAGGGGCCGGACAAGATGGACATCGCCGGGGCGCTGCGCGGCGCGCCGGTCGAACTGGTCCGTGCCGAGACTGTCGATGTCGACATCCCGGCCCGCGCCGAAATCGTCATCGAAGGTCATGTACTACCGGGCGTGCGCGAGGAAGAGGGACCGTTCGGCGAGAACACGGGCAACTATTTCTCCAACCTCAGCCCGGTGGTCGAGGTCACCGCCGTCACGCACCGCCGCGACTTCATCTACCCCGGACTCTGCCCCTGGACCGCGGACGTCGATACCCTTCTGGCACTGGCCGGCGGCGTCGAACTGCTCGGCCAGTTGCAAGGCCAGATCGCCGGCGTATGCGACCTCGCCGTGTCTCCCGGCACGGCGGGCTTCTCTGCCGTCGTCGCGGTCAGCCGCCTGCGGCCCTGCGACGTGCGCCGCCTGATCCACCTCGCCTTCGCCATCGACAAGCGGCTCAAGCTGGTCACGGTGGTGGACGACGACATCGACCTGCGCGATCCGCGCGAAGTCAGCTGGGCGCTGGCGACGCGCTTCCAGCCCGATCGCGATACGGTGGTCCTGTCAGGCATGGAGGGCTACGTGATCGACCCCTCCTGCGGCGGCAGCGGCACCAGCTCCCGAATGGGTCTGGATGCCACCCGCGGCAGCGGCCCGGAGTTCGATAAGATCACGGTACCCGCCGCGGCGGCAGCAAAGGCGCGTGCCATTCTCGGCGAACTCGGACTGACGTAGGACATGCGAGCACCCAACGCAAAACGCGAGGACAGCAAAATGAAACTGGTCGTCGGCATTTCCGGAGCAAGCGGCGCGATCTACGGTCTGCGCGTTCTCGAGGTCCTGCACCAGGCGGGCATCGAGACCCACCTGGTCATGACCGACTCCGGGAAACGCACCATTACCTACGAAACGGACTACGCGATCGACCGGGTCAAGGCCCTCGCCAGCTACGTGCACGACATCAACGACGTCGGCGCCTGCATCTCCTCCGGTTCGTTCAAGCATGCGGGCATGGTCATCGCGCCCTGCTCGATCAAGACACTGTCCGCAATAGCGAATTCATTCAATACCAACCTGCTGATCCGCGCGGCCGACGTCTGCCTCAAGGAACGGCGCAAGCTGGTGCTGATGCTGCGTGAAACACCGCTTCATCTGGGGCACCTGCGCCTGATGAGCCAGGTGACGGAAGCCGGCGCGGTCCTCGTTCCGCCGCTGCCGGCCTTCTACCACCGTCCCAAGACCCTGGAAGACATCATCGATCAGTCGGTTAATAAGGCGCTGGACCAGTTCGACCTCGGCGTTGAACTCAACTTGTTCAAGCGCTGGACGGGAAACGAGGAACGCGAGAAGGCGAAATCCGGCCGGTGAGCACCTTGTCTCTGGAGGGCGTGCTGAAATGCGGACTGGGCGAGGGGGCCGGCTTCGTCGCGCTCGACTGGGTAAGCCGGCAACTCGCCGACAAGCTCGGCTTCGATCCCTTTCCCGGCACGCTTAACCTTGCCCTTCAAGGCGGCGAGTGGGACGCGATGCGCGACGCATTGCAGGCGGCACCCGGCATTGCCATCGACCCGCCCCCCGGCTTCTGTGCCGCCAAGTGCTTCCGGGTCAGGATCGACGACCGCATCGAGGGTGCGGCCATCCTCCCCGAGATCGACGACTATCCCCGCGACAAGCTGGAGCTGGTTGCCCCGGTCGGCGTGCGCTCCGCCCTGGCGCTCGGCGACGGTGACACGGTGACCCTTACCCTGCACCTGGAATGAGTGCGGCACGCTACTGCAGCCACTGCGGGACGACGCTGGGCACCGTGCAACTGGGCGGGAGGGACCGTCACCAGTGCCCGAAGTGCGGCTTTGTCCTCTGGCGGAATCCAGCGCCGGTCGGCATGGCGTTGATCCGCCACGAAGGCAGGCTGGTGCTGATCCGCCGTGCGGCGGCACCGCTTGCCGGCTACTGGGCCCCACCTGCGGGCTACATCGAATGCGGCGAGTCGGTGGCCGAGGGCGTGAAGCGGGAAGCCCGGGAGGAATGCGGGCTGGAGATCGCGCTCGACGGCCTGCTCGGTGTGTATTCACAGAGCGACGTCGATGTTCTGCTGATCGCCTATACCGCCCGCGCCCTGGGTGGCGAACTTGCTGCCGGCGACGACGCCACTGACGTACGCACCTTTGCCACCGACGAGTTGCCGCAGCAGAGCACCCCAGCGGGCGGGACTGCGACCGACCTCTGGTTCCACGCCGCCATTGCTGACTGCCTTGCCCGCTGGCGCGGCGCAATACGAAAGGAGATTCCTGCATGATCGGCAACATCACGCCCAACCTTCCCGAAAAGCTCGTGGGCTACCTGCGTCCGGGCGCCCCCGCACTGCTCCTCTCCGCTGGCGCCGATGGCTATGCCACGTCGGCCTATACCTGGGCACTGGCGCTGGATGCCAAGCGCCTGCGCTTCGCCGTCGACGTCGGCGGTTCGTCGATGTCCAACCTGCAGCGCAACGGCCTGGCCTCCGTGCAGGTGATCGGCCCCGGCAGCGTCAGCTTCCTGGTCAAGGGTCCGGCCAGGCTGGTCAGGGATCGCATTGCCGCGGCGGCGCCCTACTCGATCCAGGTATGGGAACTCGAGGTCATGGGCGCCAAGGACCAGAGCTGGACCGGCGTGTCGACCACCGCCCTGATGTACGAATGGCCCGCCGAGCAACGCGAATCGATGCTCAAGATGGAGCAGGCGGTTTACGCCGAAATGCGCGACGCCTGAGGCTTCCAGTGGCCGGAACTCCCGCCGATACCGTCATCTACGCCATCGGCGACATCCATGGCCGGCTCGACTTGCTCTCGGAGCTTCACGAACGCATCCTCGCTGATGCCGACGGTCGGCACGCCGCCCACCGGCTGCTGATCTACCTTGGTGATTACGTCAGCCGCGGGCCGGAATCCTGCGCCGTGGTCGAGCGTGTCCGCAGCTGGAAGCCCGGGGGATTCCGCTGCGTTACGCTGCGCGGCAATCACGAAGAGTTGCTTCTGCGCTACCTGGACGGCGACCTCAGCGCCGGCCGTCACTGGTTCGACTTCGGCGGTCTGGAGACCCTGGCGGCGTATGGCGTGCGCAACCATGGCGGCTACAACGATACCGACCTCGAGGACCTCCGCTGCCGATTCGGCGAAGCGCTGCCGGAGGCCCATCGCGACTTCTTTCGCCGACTTCAGGTATCGCACCGCGTGGGCCGCTACTTCTTCGTTCATGGCGGCATCCGCCCCGGCATTGCCCTCGAGGACCAGCGGGCGCAGGACTGCATCTGGATCCGCGGCGAGTTCCTCTCGTCGGAGGCCGAGCACGGCGCCATCGTGGTGCACGGCCACAGCATCAGCGAAGCGCCGGAACTCCGTAACAACCGCATCGGCATCGATACCGGCGCCTATCGCAGCGGCGTGCTTACCTGCCTGGTGCTCGACGGCGTCCGCCAGGATTTTCTGCAGACAGGCGCAGGGGCCGCTGGCCACGGCACCGTGGAATGAGCCGCTTCGATGCCAACGGATGCGTATGATGGATGACAAATCGTTTGACTTCCATCTTTTACTTCGATACCCTTTTGCCGGCACCGGGCATGCTCCGCCCGAACCAGGTCTGCACGGTCGCCAACGACAGGGGAATCCACCACAATAGCAAGGGGGAGACGCGGACACATGGCCTATTTCGATGAAGCAACCGAAACCCTGCCGCGCGAACAGCTCGCTGCGCTGCAGTACGGCAAGCTGCAGGCAATGATGGAGGAAATCTGGGGCCGCAATGGCTTCTACACCCGCAAGTGGCGGGCCGCCGGCGTCGACCCGGCGGACATCCGCAGCCTGGACGATCTTCCCCGACTGCCATTCACGAAGAAGGGCGAGCTCATGGACGACCAGGCAGCCAACGGCCCCTTCGGTACCAATCTGACCTACCCGCTCGACGCCTACGTGCGCATGCACCAGACCTCGGGCACGACCGGCGTGCCGCTCAAGGTGCTCGACACCACCGACTCCTGGGACTGGTGGGGACGCTGCTGGGGCCACGTGCTGGCGGGCGCCGGTGTGACGGCCGCCGACCGGCTGTTCATGGCCTTCGCCTTCGGCCCCTTCATCGGCTTCTGGGCCGCCGTCGAAGGGGCGCGCAAGATCGGTGCAGTGATGGTCCCCGGCGGCGGGCGCGATTCCCAGCAGCGCCTTGAACTGATGCGCGAGATCGGCGCCACGGTGCTCTGCTGCACACCTACGTATGCCCTGCGCCTGGCCGAAGTCGCCCACGAAATCGGCTTCAACCTTGCAGGAATCCCGATGCGGGCAACGGTCCATGCCGGCGAGCCGGGGGCCAACATACCCTCCACCAAGCATCGCATCCAGGAATCCTGGGCAGCGAAGTGCTTCGACCATGCCGGCGCCTCCGAGGTCGGTGCCCACTCGTTCGAGTGCCAGGTCCAGCCAGGAGGCACGCATCTGATCGAAAGCGAGTACATCGCCGAAGTCATCAACCCGGAGACCGGACAGCGTGTCCCCCCCGGCGAGCGGGGTGAACTGGTCCTCACCAACCTGGGACGCTGGGGCTTTCCGGTCATTCGCTACCGCACGGGAGACCTGGTCAAGACCAACCTGGAACGCTGCGCCTGCGGTCGCACGTCGATGCGCTTCGAAGGGGGCATCCTCGGTCGCGCCGACGACATGGTCACGGTGCGCGGCGTCAATGTCTTCCCGGCCGGAGTGGAAAACATCATTCGCAAGTTCGCCGAGGTCGATGAGTTTCGCATCATCGTCAGCAAGTTCAAGGAAATGGACGAAATGGACATCGAAATCGAGCTGTGCGAGGGCGCCGACCCGGAGGTCGTGCACCACCTGGCCGTCAAGCTCGACTCGATGCTGTCGTTCCGGCCGCGTGTACACCATGTCGCGCGCAACACCCTGCCACGATTCGAGATGAAGGCCAAGCGCTTCCACGTGAAGCACGACGCCTGACGCCGGGTCGCCGCCGGGACCGGCACCTGGCGTCGCCGCCTGCCGAATGCACTGACCTCCAACTATTTGACGCCCATCAGTAATCCCCGTACTATCGGCGGGGACAAACGGCTCCAAAGCCGACACGAGATTTGGGAGGAGGAGTCCCGTGCAGGAAGCAGCACCCGAGCAGCGTCCGTCGCCCAGCGCCTATGGCCGCGCGCTGATCGCCGCATCGAAGTGGACCGCGTTCGCCGGCGGCGTGATCTTCACCGGCCTGGTCATCATGTCGATCGTCTCGATCGTCGGTCGCAAGTTGTTCAGCGCGCCGGTACCGGGCGACGTCGAGGTCCTGCAGATGCTGGCTGCCGTGGCATCGGCCAGTTTCTTTGCCTATTGCCACCTGATGCACGGCGACGTGAAGGTGGATTTCTTCACGGCCGGCATGGGCACCCGCAAGCGCCGCATCCTTGACGCGGCCGGGTCCGTGCTCCTCGGCGTCGTCGGCTTGGTCCTTGCCTGGCGCACCTGGGTCGGCGCACTGAGCCTGCGCGAAGCGGGAGAATCGTCCGCCATCCTGGAGATTCCCGTGTGGATCGCCCAGGCCCTGATGGTGCCCAGCTTCGTGCTGATGGCGCTGGCGGGTTTCTATGTCGCCGTCCAGACCTGGCGCAACAGTGGGGCGGCGGCATGACCGGCATGCAGATCGGCTTTGTGATTTTCGGCTTCATGCTGGTGCTGCTGCTGTTTCGTGTGCCGATCGGTGTCGCCATGTTCCTCGCCGGCGCCGGCGGCTACGTCTATCTCACCGGCGGCGAATTCAACGCCCTCCTCAACTCCCTGAAGAATCTCGCCTACGCCCGCCTTTCCAATTACGACCTGGTCGTCATCCCGCTGTTCCTGCTGATGGGGCAGTTCGCCACCCATGGCGGCCTCAGCCGATCGCTGTTCCGCTTCGTCAGCGCCTTCATCGGACATCGCCGCGGCGGGATAGCCATGGCTGCGGTCGGCGCCTGCGCTGGCTTCGGCGCCATCTGCGGCTCATCGCTGGCCACCGCGGCGACCATGGGACAGGTCGCCCTGCCGGAACTGCGGCGCTATGGCTATTCCGGCTCCCTGGCGACGGGCGCGCTGGCCGCGGGCGGCACGCTCGGCATCATGATCCCTCCTTCGGTGCCGCTCGTCGTCTATGCCATCCTCACCCAGGAGTCGATCGGCAAGCTGTTCATGGCCGCCGTGCTGCCCGGCATCATCGCCATGCTGGGCTACATGGTGGTGGTGCAGATTTTCGTTGCCGTGAATCCGGCGGCCGGCCCGGCCGGTCCGCGCGTCGCCTGGGCTGAACGCCTGACCCGCCTGTTCCAGGTCCTGCCCGTACTGCTGGTCTTCGTCGTCGTCATCGTCGGCATCTACGACGGTTGGGCCAATCCGACCGAGGCGGCGTCGATTGGCGCCGCCGCCTGCGGCATCCTGGCTTTTCTCTCGGGCAACATGCGCTGGGAACAGATCGAAAAGAGTCTGCTCGGCACGGCCCTGGCCACGGCGATGATCTACCTGGTACTGCTCGGCGCCGACATGCTCAACACTGCGCTGGCGGTTTCGCAGATGCCGGTCGAGCTGGCCGAATGGGTGAAGGGGAGCGGCCTGCCGCCGCTGCTGGTGATGACGATGATCCTCGTCATCTACATCCTGCTCGGTTGCGTCATGGACGCGCTGGCCATGATCCTGCTGACGATTCCCATCTTCTACCCGATGATCATGGGTCTCGACTTCTTCGGCCTGCCGGCAGCGGACAAATCGATCTGGTTCGGCATCCTCGCCCTGATGGTGGTCGAGATCGGGCTCGTCCATCCCCCCGTGGGCATGAACGTGTATGTCATCAACCGCCTTGCCGGAGACGTTCCGCTGATGGAAACCTTCAAGGGCGTGATTCCCTTCCTTATTTCCGACCTGATCCGCATCACCGTGCTGATGTTCTTTCCCATCATTTCGCTTTACCTGGTGCACAGGTTCGGCGGATAAGCGATTCGCGCCCGACCTGCCAACGACAAAGAGGAGACTCGACATGCAGATGAAGAAGATGTTCGCCCCGCTCGCCGCCGCCGCGGCGCTCACACTGGTCACCGCGCCAACGTTCGCCCAGGAGGTGACGCTCAAGGTTCACCATTTCCTGTCACCCGCGGCGACCTCGCAGCGGCTGCTGCTGGGCCCCTGGTGCGAGAAGATCGCCAAGGAATCGAACAACCGGCTCAAGTGCCAGATCTATCCCGCCATGCAGCTGGGCGGTACGCCTCCGCAGTTGTTCGACCAGGCCAAGGACGGCGTGGCCGACATCGTATGGACCGTGCCCACCTACCAGGCCGGCCGCTTCATCAAGTCCGAGGTATTCGAGCTGCCCTTCATGACGAAGACCGCCAAGGGCAGCAGCCGCGCCTTCTGGGAATATCTGCAGAAGTACTCCCTCGACGAATTCAAGGGCACCAAGATCCTCATGGCCCACGTCCACGACGGTGCCGAACTGCATTTCGGCAAGAAGGCCGTCGCGACGCTCGATGACCTCAAGGGCCTCAAGGTGCGGGCGCCAACCCGGATTTGCACGCGCATGCTGACCGCGCTCGGCGCAACGCCCGTGCAGATGCCGGCGCCGCAGGTACCGGAATCGCTGGCCAAGGGCGTCGTCGACGGCGCCTCCCTGCCCTGGGAAGTTGTTCCGGCGCTCAAGGTCAATGAAGTGACCAAGTTCCATACCGAGACCGGCCCCGGCAAGCGCAAGATGTCCAACACGATCTTCGTCGTGGCGATGAACGAGGCGAAGTACAACAGCCTGCCGGCGGATCTGAAGAAGGTCATCGATGCCAACAGCGGTGCCGAGGCCTCGACCTGGGCGGGCGAGGTCTGGGATAGCACGATCGTACCGGGACGCAAGTCGGCCACCGATCGCGGCAACACCGTCACCATCCTCTCCGACGCCGAGTACCAGCGCTGGATCAAGGCCACCGACAGCGTCGACGACGACTGGGTCAAGGAGGCGTCCGCCAAGGGTGCCGACGGCAAGAAGCTGCTCGAGGCAGCGCGCGCGCTGCTGAACCAGTACGACAAGTAGGAAGCCACGCCGCCGGGGCAACCCGGCGGCGTCTGCCGCAGGGTAAGCCATGACCACCACCAAGACGTCCCGTCGCACCGAAGACCCGCTCGAGTTGGGCGTACTGCCCAGCCTGATCGGCTATCAGTTGCGCATGGCCCAGATCGCCCTGTTTCGGGACTTCGCACGCGGCCCGGGAGAGCACGACGTTACACCTGGCCTGTTCGGCGTCCTCGTCGTCATCGAAGCCAACCCGGATCTCAAGCAGAGCGAACTGGCGCGGGCCACGCACCTTGACCGGTCGACGGTCGTCACTATCATCGACAACCTGGAGCGGCGCGGCCTTGTCGAGCGACGCGCCTCGGCGCACGATCGTCGATCCAATGCGATACGCCTGACGGCGGCCGGCACGAACCTGCTGCGCACGCTCAAGCGCAAGGTGGAACAGCACGAAAAGCGGCTACTGCAGAACTTCAGCGACGCCGAGCGAACCCAGTTCCTCTCGCTGCTGCAAAAGGTGTTTCCCCAACATCGCTGACCGGTTGCTCAAGCCGCTCGCTTGATCCGCAGTTGCAGCCGGCCGGCCTCGGCGTCGAGTCCGGCAATTCGGCAATCGAACCCGCGCCCCGCGCCCAGGATGGCCATGCCCGACGCGATGGCTCCCAGCTGAAATGCGCCGGCCCCCGCCGCCAGCGCGACGGTGGCCACCAGCGCCATCGACGACGCCTCCGTCTCCAATTCGAGACCGGCACACGCCGTCGCCTCGAACGGCAGGCACCGCGAAAGTTCGGACCAGACGGCGCGCACGTCGGATTCGAGCAGCGGCGACGGCCGTGAGACGCGCGCGCCCGGGGCATCGAGCGTTGCTTCCATGTCCAGTAGCGCCTGCACCAGCCCGGCTACTCCCGCACCGCTGAATGCGCTGACCCTATGTACCGGCGGCGCCCGTCGCCATGCAGGAAGCACGCTCTCCAGGGCGCGGCAGGCGGGGCCGGCCTCGGCCATATCCCCCTTGGTGACGACCAGGATGTCGGCCAGTTCGAGGATGCCCGCCTTGATCGCCTGCAGTTCATCGCCCAGGCCCGGCGGGAAAGCCACGACGAGCGTGTGCGCCAGGCGTGCCACGTCGATCTCGGATTGGCCGGTGCCCACGGTTTCGACCAGGACGATATCGAATCCCGCCACGTCCATGAGGCGGACCATGCGCCGCGCAGCATCGGTAAGCCCGCCGAGGCTGCCACGCGTCGCCGTCGAGCGCACGAACGCGCGCCTGGCGTCGGGAGCCTCGCCGATGCGCAGGCGGTCGCCGAGCAGCGCGCCGCCGGTGAGCGGGCTGGACGGGTCGACGGCCAGGACACCGACCTGCTTTCCGCGGTCGAGGATTTCGCGCAGCATGGCGCCTACCAGGGTGGACTTGCCGGCGCCCGGCGGGCCAGTAACGCCAATTACGTAGGCGTGTCCCTCACGGCCGCGCAAGGCCTCAAGCAAACCGTCCGTTGCCGCCGGGTCGCGCTCGGCGAGGGAAAGCGCGCGCGCCAGCGCCGGCCGATCGCCGGCGGCAATTCGCGCCGCGAGCCGGTCGCCCGATGCTTTCATGCCGTCCATTGCCGTCGCCGTCGTGTTGACACGCCCAATCTCCAACGTATACAGTATCCAGTATTCCACGGAATTGCTGCAAGATGGTCACGGAGGCTGCGATGAACACGTCTATCAAGCCATTGGAGCGACCTGCCGGCCTCGCGGACCGGGTGTACAACCAGCTGCGCGACAACATCGGCAGCCACCAGATCAAGCCGGGCGAACGCCTGCAGGAGGTCAGCCTGGCCGCCCAGCTGGGGGTTTCCCGGACGCCGGTCCGGGAGGCGCTGGCGCGCCTCGAGAGCGAAGGCATGATCGTCGTCGAGGGACGCGGATTCGTGGTTCCCGAACTCACCGACGCCGACATCGACGAAATCTACCAGTTGCGCTTCCTGCTCGAACCGGCCGCAGCCAGCATCGCCGTCGCTGAGGTGACCAGCCCCACCGACCTGGCCAGCATGTCAGCCGCCGTCGACGACGCCGTAGCCGCCGAACGCAATGGGGATTTCCGCGCCTTCCTGGAAGCCAACAGCCGCTTTCACCACGCCTGGCGCGCTCTTGTACCGAATCGCCGCATGTCCAAGCTGCTCGACCAGTACGTCGGCCACGTCCGCTTCCTGCGCGTCCTGACCTTGGGTGACGCCGGAGCGCGCAAGGCCGCCCTCACCGGCATGAAGGCCATCCACGCGGCGTTCCGCAAGCGCGATGCGGAGGGTGCCGCCCAGGCAATGCACAAGCACCTCGAGGCAGCCAAGCTGTTCCTGGTCCAGGCGATCGAGCAGATCGAGAAGGAAAAGGCAGCCGAGACCGCGCCCGAGTCGTCCCCGCCCGATTCGTCGCCCCGCCGCAGCGCGCGCAGCTAGCCCGCAACCACCCCACTCAACCAACCCTCGTCCGAAGACCATGAGCTACAAGGCAGAAATCCCCTACGGCGCCTACTGGAGTACCCCCTTCACCCGCTGGCAGGGCAGTTTCGCCAACCTGCACAGCATCGAGTTCGCCGCCCACGTCGCCAAGGCCGAGCTGGCCAAGCGCAAGATCGACCCCAAGGCCTTCGACTACGGCGTACTCGGCTTTTCCGTTCCGCAAAAGCACTCCTTCTACGGCCTGCCCTGGCTGGCTGGCCTGATCGGCGCGCCGCAGGTCGGCGGTCCGACCCTGATGCAGGCCTGTGCCACGGGTGCCCGCACCCTCCTCGCCGCCGTGCAGGAGATCGAAGTCGGCCTGGCCTCGTCGGCGCTTGTCATCAACTGCGACCGCACGTCCAACGGCCCGCACATTTACTACCCGAACCCCAGGGGACCCGGCGGCACCGGTGCCGCCGAGGACTGGGTAATGGACAATTTCAACTGCGACCCGCTCGGTCCGCACGCCATGCTCGCCACCGCCGAGAACGTGGCCAAGAAGCACGGCATCGCCACCGAGGAACAGCACGCCGTCGTTCTGCGCCGCGAGGAACAGTATCGCCATGCGCTCGACAATGACTCTGCCTTCCTCAAGCGCTTCATGACCCTGCCCTTCGACGTCCCGGCGCCCGGCTACAAGAAGACCGCCAATACGCTGAGCGGCGATGAGGGCATCACCACCTCGACGCAGGAAGGCCTGGCCAAGCTCAAACCGGTGATGCCCGGCGGCAGTGTGACGTTCGGCGGTCAGACCCATCCGGCCGACGGCAATGCCGCGCTGGTCGTCACCACCCGTGAGAAGGCACGCGAACTGGCCTCCGACCCGAAGATCGCCGTGCGCCTGCACGGCTTCGGACTGGCCCGGGTCGCCCTTGCCCACATGCCGGAGGCGACGGTGCCGGCGGCGAAGCAGGCGCTGGGCCAGGCCGGCAAGTCGATTGCCGACATGAAGGCGATCAAGACCCACAACCCGTTCGCGGTAAACGATATCTACTTCTCGCGGCAGACCGGCTGCGACCTGCAAACGATGAACAACTACGGCTGCTCCCTCGTCTGGGGCCACCCGCAGGCACCGATGGGCACGCGAGCCATCGTCGAACTCATCGAGGAACTGGCACTCAGGGGCGGCGGCTTCGGGTTGTTTACAGGCTGCGCAGCGGGTGACACGGCAATGTCCGTGGTGCTCGAGGTCGGCGACGCGCGCTGACCGCCACTGCGGAATGATTGCCGACTGGATCGCCGACAACGCGGGAAGATTCCCGGGCAAGGTTGCGATCCGCTTTCCCGGGCGCGACCTCAGCTATGCGGAATTCGCGGCCCTGATCGACCGGGTCGCCGGCGCGCTCGTTGCCCACGGTGTGCGGCGCGGCGACAGCGTCTCCTACCTGGGCTTCAACAGCCCGGAGATGCTCGCCCTGCTCTTTGCCTGCGCGCGGCTCGGTGCCCTGTTCATGCCGCTCAACTGGCGGCTGGCCGCGCCCGAACACCGCCAGATGCTGCAGGACTGCCCTCCCAGGGTCCTGGTCGTCGGGCCCGAGTTCGCAGCGCCCACCGCGGCACTGGGCGAAACACTCGCCGGCATTGCGCTGGTTGTCGCCGGCGGGTGCGCTCCGGGATGGAAGGAGTGGAGCGAGTTTTGTGCCGGACATGACGCGCCGCCACCGCAGGTTCGGGAAACCGACGACTCGACGCCGCTCCTCATCTGCTATACGTCGGGCTCGACCGGAAAGCCCAAGGGCGTGCTGCTCTCGCAGCGGGCACTCGATGTCAATGCCGGAAACAGCGTGGACATGCACGCACTTACCTCGGCGGACGTGATCCTGACCACGCTTCCGTTGTTCCATGTCGGCGGCCTCAACAACCAGACCACGCCGGGACTCAAGGCCGGCTGTACCGTCGTGCTGCATCCGAAGTTCGATCCGGAGGCCACCTTCGACGCGATCGAGCGCGATGGCATCACGCTGACCGTGCTGGTACCCGCGCAACTCGACATGATGATGGCCAGCCCGCGCTGGGCAGCGACGAATTTCTCCAGGCTGCGGATGATCACCACGGGGTCGACCATCGTCCCTCGCCATGTGATCGATGCGGTACACGCCCGCGGTGTGCCGCTGGCGCAGGTCTATGGCTCGACGGAAACCTGCCCCATAGCGGTCTATCTCAAGGCGGACGACGCCATGCAAAAGCCCGGCTCGACCGGCCGCATCGGCAGGCATTGCCAGATGCGCCTGGTCGGCGCGGATGGCAACGACGTACGGCAGGGCGACACCGGCGAAATCTGGATCAAGGGCGGCAATGTAATGAGCGGCTACTGGCGCGCACCCCAGGTGACGGAAGCCGCTCTGCGCGATGGCTGGTACCGCAGCGGCGACATGGGACACCTCGACGAAGACGGCTACCTTTATGTCGACGGCCGCAGCAAGGACATGATCATCACCGGCGGTGAAAACGTCTATCCGGCCGAAATCGAAAACCTGCTCATCGGATCACCGGACATCGCCGAGGCTTCCGTCGTGGGCAAAACGGACCCGCGCTGGGGTGAGATCGTGGTTGCCGTGGTCGTCCCCAGGGAAGGCCGCTCGGTAGCCAGCGACCAGGTATTGCAGCTGCTTGAAGGTCGCATCGCGCGCTACAAGCATCCCAAGGAAGTCTTCGTCGTCGAGGCATTACCGAAGACGGCGCTGGGCAAGATTCGCAAGGAAGAAGTGCGACAGATGGTCGCGCGCTGACCCACAGGCATAGACACGGAGCACGACCCATGGCACTCAAGATCGGCATCGACGTCGGCGGCACCTTTACGGATTTCGTGGTCACGCGCGACGGCGCCGAGCCGGCGATCTTCAAGTCGCTTTCCACGCCCTCCGACCCGTCGATTGCCGTGGTGAACGGCCTGACCGACATCGCCGCCGCACAGAACCCGCCGCAGACGCTGGAAGCCTTCGCCGCGACGATCGATACCATCGTACACGGCACCACGGTGACCACCAACGCCACGCTGACCCACACCGGGGCCAAGTGCGGCCTGCTCACCACCGAAGGCATCCGCGATGCGCTGGAAATGCGCCGCGGCATCCGCGAGGAGCAGTACAACAACCGCTACGCCAACGTGAAGCCGCTGGTGCCCCGCTACCTGCGAGCCGGCATCAAGGGCCGGCTCGACCGCAACGGCGCCGAAGTCACGCAGCTCGACCTGGCGCAAGTGAAGGAAGCCATCACGCTCTTCAAGCAGGACGGCGTACAGGCGGTATCGATCTGCTTCATGAACTCCTTCGCCAACCCGGCCCACGAGCAGGCCGCGGCCAAATTGGTAAAACAGGAAATGCCCGGCGCCTACCTCTCGGTATCGACCGACCTGTTGCCCTCCATCCGTTTCTACGAGCGCATCAGCACCACGGCACTGAATTCCTACGTCGGCCCCAAGCTCAACCACTACCTCGACCAGCTGGTCGGACGCCTCAAGGGCATCGGCTTCAAGGGCCTGCTGCTGATCATGCAGTCCAACGGCGGCGTCATCTCGCCGCAGCTGGCGCGCGAAAAGGCGGCGCTGACCCTGCTTTCCGGGCCGGCCGGCGGCCCGGGCGCCGGGCTGTTCTACGTCACGCCGCACAACCAGGACAAGTGCATCACCACCGACATGGGCGGCACCAGCTTCGAAGCCTCGGTAGCGGTGGGCAGCCCGATGATCAAGAACGACGGCGAAATCGCCCGCCACAAGATCGCCCTGCCCATGCTCGACATCCACACCATCGGCGCCGGCGGCGGCTCGATCGGCTGGCTGGACGAGGGCGGCATGCTGCGCATGGGCCCGCAGAGCGCCGGCGCCGACCCGGGCCCCGCCTGCTACGGCAAGGGCGGCACCCTGCCCGCCACCACCGACGCCAACGTGGTACTGGGCTACCTCGATCCGAACTATTTCGCCGGCGGCCGGATGAAACTCGACGTCGCCGCCGCGCGCAAAGCCATCGAAACCCACATCGCCAAGCCGATGGGCCTTTCCATCGAGGACGCCGCGGCCGGCATGTACCGAGTCGCCTGCAACAACATGGCCCAGGGCGTGCGCGAAGTAACCATCAAGCGCGGCTTCGACCCGCGCGAGTTTCCCTTCATCCCGGCCGGCGGCGCCGGTCCGATCCACTCCTGCCTGATCTGCGAGGAGCTGGAGATCCCGTTGCAGATCGTGCCGCGCGAATCCTCGGTGCTGTGTGCATTCGGCATGCTGATGAGCGAACTCAAGCATGACTTCGTACGCACCTTCGTCGCCAAGCTGGAGGCCATCGACTGGCCGAAGCTGACCGCCATGCTGGACGAAATGTCGGCCGAAGGCGCACGCCAGCTCACCGAGGAGCGCATCCCCGAGGCGCGCCGCCGCCATGACATCAAGTTCGACTGCCGTTACATCAAGCAGTACCACGAGGTGTCCTTCCTCGTTCCGCGCGACTTGATCGATCGCCGTGACGCCGCCGGGATCGCCCGCCTGTTCCACGACGAACACAACCGGCTCTATGGCTATTCGCTGGAAGCGGAAGCCGCGCCGATCGAAATCATCAACGTCCGCGTGCAATCCATCGGCTTCACCGACAAGCCCTCCTACCGCGGCGAGACCTGGGCCGGCGAAGATGCGGCCGGCGCACTCAAGGGCCGCCGCAGCGTGTACATCCCCGAGACCAAGAAGTTCGCCGAGGTGCCCGTCTATGACGGCCACAAGATGCGCTTTGGCAACCGCATCGACGGCCCT
>ERZ724507.297-NODE-297-length-22770-cov-7.562184_pt1 | contig 22770 bp, 24 predicted proteins | sample MGYA00376040_ERZ724507 | MGnify/ENA primary metagenome ERZ724507 (study PRJEB28724, sample SAMN07190883) | activated sludge metagenome | isolation source: activated sludge of sewage treatment plant in Hong Hong | place: Hong Kong | collected 2016-03-17 ...
ACGGTGCTCAAGATAAATTCGCATTTGTCGGTCGTGTTCCGCGCCGCCCGCTCGGATGACTGGACAGACTATCTGCCGGTGACGGGCTGTCGGCCCCGACCACGCGGACCCTATTGGGAAGCTCCGCGCCCCGGCTATCTGGACCGCGCTGAGGAACGCGAGTTGTTGCGAGCGCAGCTCGTTCGGGCACCTGACCGCACCGCGCTGATGGTGGACAGTCGGGTCGGCAAAGGAATCTTCATCCGCACGGCCAACCTGGACCTTGATGTCGAGGAACGTGAGGTCGAAGCGTTACGTGCTCGGGCTTCCCGCAATCGGTTTGTTCGACCGGTCGCGGAACTGGAACGGGGCGAAGCGGATGTTCGCGCCCGGTTGGACGCGCTCGCCGCAGGGGTGCGCACTCCTGATACGACGAGTCGCACCGGCGCAGCCAAGAGTCGCGGCCCACGACCTTTTGGAATGGGGTGATGTCGATGCTGTCTTCGATAAAGCTGGGAGTTACGCTGATCATGGTCGTTGGCAAAGCGCTCGCGCTGGCACTCTATGGTGCGTATCGGACGATGCGAGCGCTCATCGGCTTGCCAGGGCGCATCGCTCAGGTTCGTCGCCTCATGGGCGATAGCCTCGACTGTCCCTGGTGCGGCGAGCCGAACGCTACGGTCGCCCGCTGGAACTGCGCCAGCTGTCATGGTCAGTATCTGGGATTTGTCGGACGGTGCGCGCTCTGCCTGGCCGGAGCGCAGTACTTCCCGTGCGCTCGCTGCGGCGGTTCGATTGTGCTCGGAGACGCGACATGACCGGCGAAACGCAACAACGTGGCGGCGCACGGCTCAACCTGCCGCGTGACCTACAAGCGGTGTACTGCATCGCTCGCATGGGAGCGGTCACCACGCCGACCATCGGGAACCTGTTCTATGGGAGTCCGCACACGGCTCGTCATGGGATGGCGCGGCTGATGAAGCTTCATCTGGTGCGTACCTTTGCGCGGGCTGCACCCTCCTTTCCGTGCTGGTATGCCGCGACTCCCACCGGAGTCCGCTGGGTGGTCGCGGAAACAAACTGTCCGGTCAGTGAGCTTCGCGTGCTCAGCTCATTGCGTCGCGTAAACCTCAGTGCGCTCGCGATGAGAAATCGATTCTGGGCCAGTCTGATTCTGGCTGCGCGACAGAATGAAACCGTCGCGCTGTCGCTGTTTCGGACGGAAGCAGAACTGCGGCGGCTCTGGGAACCGGGGATTCCGCTCGTACCGGATGCCATGGTGGTGCTGGGCAACGCCACCTCCCCCGAACGCCACGCCACCTGGTTCGTCGAACTCGATGGCGGAACGGAGCGACTGACAACGTGGCGAGAGAAGGCGCGTGCCTACGTAGCACTGCGTGATGGCCGTTCGCTCTACGGAGTGACGGATTGGGAACTGGTTGTTTTGGTTCCCTCCCTGCGGCGCGGCAGAAACATCGCCTTGGTTTTGCACGACGGAGGGGCTGGCGCATTCTCGTTCATTGCGGTCGCCGAAGAGTTGAGTGAAGGGCGAGCGCTGCAACCTCTGCTGTGGCGGGCGACCGAATTGGCAACCATGCCGAATCGCGAGCCGACGGATGCGCTCTGCCACGCACTGGTGAACCGAGACGTAGGTACGGGGCGGCCAGCGGTAGGCCGGGGTTTAAGCACCGAGCGCTCGACGGCGATTGGCTAGTTTGCAGCGGGACAAAGAGGTGTCTTTAGGGGGGCGGTGGCACCCGCAGAGTTGCATCCCCCGGTCGTCATGGACTGCGGGTTTGGGTACGCGAGGCACGAGCCGTGCGATGCATCGTGGGGTGACGGAACAGCACGAACGGACGCCGGAACCGCGAAAGAGTCATGAGCGTGGGAACCAGGAGAATTCCCGGTAACCGCTCGTCAACGTGCTCTCTGACCAGCGCCAGCGCTCCGCGTTTTGGACTGCTTAGACAGCCGAGATGGGGTAATGGCATGCACGCATGACCAGAATCCTGCATCTCCAGACTCGACCGTTGAGGGCTCCGCTCCGTGTTGTCTGCACGCCATGGTTCTCCCGTAGCAGACTCGTGTCACGACCAGACCCGCAGTCCGTGGCTGGCCGTTACGTGAACCGGGAACAGAGAGCGCGCCATGAGCTGACCGAGACAGGAATCACACAGATGTCGGTCCCGCAGTTGCGCGGACCACAACAGAAGGTAGCGGTGTGCGGACAGCACCGGACGAGCGGCGGTAGTGGTGAGGACATTCAGGCCCCGGCCTGCTTTATTCACTCTAACCAACTCGTCTATGGGATTAGACCTCTTACCCCGACCGTGTCCGTGTGGTTTACACGGCAACGTTGGGAAGGAACCAGAAGGATACACGCACCTCGAAGCAGCACCGTGTCCGTTTGCATCCAGTCACTTTCCGATTGGGATGCTTGCCACCTGCTGTTCGCTCCGCGGCAAGGTCGCGGCGGCAGAACTGGATGCGTTCGGAGAAAACGCCGTGGCCGCCCGGATGTTTGAACACATGTCGGCTGAAACAGCGCTGGACTTTGCGCGAACACTGCGCCAGGCCGCCGACCGCATCGAAGCCAAGCACGCGAATGACAACCCCAAGCCGCGAGGCGCGGGGCAGGTGCTGATGATGAATGCCGAGACGGGCGAATCCAGCTACGACCGCTACTCGACGTTTGAAGAGGCACTCGCCTTCATTCGACAAGCAGCGGATTGGTACGGACTCGTCGCATCGCTTGGGTACGGCGTGTACGCTTGGTTCTAACGAGCACTGATTCCTGACACCACGTGCTGTTCCGGCACTGCTACTGAGGGGAGCCGGTGGGGGTCCACTGGCCGGGGATTACGAAGTCCGAAACCGCTGCATCCGGCTCAACCGGGTGAGTCCGACCGTGCCGAGCTTCGACTGCGCAAGCGTGGGGATGACTTGCCGGAAGAACTCTGCCCGCCGGACTCACGGGTGAGGAGTACGTGCGGCTGCCTGGTGCTTCACCAGTCAGTGACCCCCATCGGCCACCCCGCTATTTCGATACCCCAACGCGCGCAAGGAACGCGCTTTCGTTCGGTGCAGACCAACGGCGAGGGAGCGGTCAGTACAGCTCCGACCAGGGCTGGTAACTCACTAACTCTCAAACCCTATGTCTACTCGAACACCCAACCGTCGGCCTGCTACGTGGGCCGACCTTGTACTCGGCATCCTGCGGGAGGCCGATGCCAGAGGCGAAACGATGCTCCTCGGAGCGCTATACCAAGCTGTACAGCGCAGAGCCCAAGGACGGCTCGCCACCTGTCCGACCTGGAAGGCGACGGTGCGCCGAACCGTTCAGGATTTACGGGATAAGGGGCTCTCGCTCCATGTCGCTAAGGGAGAGTGGCAGTACCTATCGCCTGACCAAGCGGTGACCAAACACCGCAAGCGGCAGGGCAGATAGCGCCAACCAAGTACGCGTTGGGGTCCAGGCCCGATGGGGCGTTCGTGAGCCCTGGTCAATGAGCTCAAGACCGCTTCACTCGGTCGTTGGGGATGCGCACGAGACGGAAGCGCCTGGCGCTTGGCGGTTTCACTGCGCCCCATCGGTGTCCTGGGATTGTGCAGACGGCGGAGCACGTCGTCGATGAAGTACCGTGCGGAGAATGCAGTGATTTTTGGTAACATCCCTAACAATCGGGGGAGTTGTGCCAGGCATGTCGGGGACCAAGGTCATCAGCAGAGATACGCGGGTCATTGACTTGACGCTCGGCGAGCTGCTCGATGTGCTCACCACGCGACTGACCGAAACGCTCACCGCGCGCAGTGAGAGTCGCGAACAACCCGAAGCCTTACTTGACACCTGGCAGGTCGCGAGCCTACTCGGCGTCACGCCGAAACATGACCCCGGCTCGGAGCCACCCAAAGGCACCCCGGAATGGCGAACGTGGCGCGTGAAGCACCAAGCCGTGCGGGATGATGTGGCGCATCGCTTCCAACAGCTCTTGTCTCGTCGGCCCGAACTCGCGAAGCTCGCTCGCTACGATGGACGGCGGCGGTACTTTGTGCGGGCCGATGTGGTTCGCTACTTGGACGAACTCGGCAAGCCCGCTCGGTCCCGCCATCGGTAAAGTTGAGCCACGCTTCGTCGCTGCGAAGAACCCTCCTGACCTCGTTGTCAGACCCATCTGCTACCAGCGGTCGGTGTCATTGGCAGCCGCACTTTGGTGTTCAAAGGCGGTCGTTGCCAAACCCCTCAGACAACATCGATGGAGTGGAACTTGAAAAAGACAACTGTCAGCACGGTCGTGGCGCAACTGGAAGCAGCCACGTCAGACCTCAAAACCGTCCAGGGAAAAATCGTCGCGTTTCGTGAGAACTTCCGAGAGCTCAAAGAGTGCAAGTCGGCGTTAGAGCAGACAGCTCAGAATGACCCAATCCGGTTCACGATGGCATTGGCGCGCTTCAACGAGCTGTTCCAGCAGGTACAGACCTCGTTTGAGGAGATGCAGGAGGTACTGGAGTAGCAGTGCTTTTCGCGCCGATTTCTTGGACCACATTTGGACCACCAACCGCACGCCGAACCCACCAAAACCCCCGCCTTAGCCCACTTTTTGCACCCCACCGCAGCGACGAACACGGGAGTGTACGGGAATCGAACCCGCCGAACCGGTTTCTACGCCGGTCCCACCAATTTTGAAGACTGGGCCGGGCACCAGTCCCGGACACGCTCCCGCAACGAATCTAGCATGAAGCGGGGGCGATGCCGGAGCGGTTACTTTTTGATTTTGACGGGCGGTGGTAGGACAAACGAATCAATCGCTTTGCGGAAGGACTCCGCAAGCGCAGGGAAGTCTTCCTGGCTGGTGAACGCGACGACTTGGAAGGCCTGCTCGCCGCGTGCGAAGCAGCCGTAGTAGTACTCGATGGGAAGTCCCTGGGTCGTGGCCTTGACGTGAAGGATTCGTCCGACCTTGGGCTGGCTCTTGAGTACTTCGCTCGAAACGAGGGTGGCTCCCGGGTTCGCTGTGACGGCTTCTGCCACGGCGCGGGCATAGTGATCGGGCTGTAGATCGGCGCCTTCGACGCGCTCGGCGATGATCATGATGTGAGCGTCCACATCGGGCCGGACCAGCCAGCGATCGGCGAGCGGATTGGTTCCTTTGGCGGCTTCATCGGTCCGCAAAAAGTAGTTGTCATCGGGAGCGGTCAGCTCATACGGCTGCGCCTGTCCGACGACCTTGTGAACCACGCCGGGCAGTGCATCGCTCGGGGGGCCCGGACGCTCATCGGTGGGAAGCGTAAAGGACTCGAGGATGCTGCGCAGCTCTGCTTCGACTTTCGGAAACGAACGCTCGGATGCAAACCCGATGATCTGATAGCTGCGCTCGTAGGCAGAGACCGCTCCGCTGAGGTATTCCAGCTTCTGGCCATCCACCGTCGCACGAAGGTGAACAATCCGACCGTGTTTGGGATGGCTACGCATGGGCTCGCGAGAGACCTCTGTCAGCTCCGACGCGGCGTTTTTTGCGTTCTTCACCATCTCATGCGTCAGAACATCCGCCGAAAGCTGTAGACCCGGCGTCTTTTCGACAATGATCATGACGTGCGCATCGCGCTCCGGCTGCGTGAGCCAGCGATCAGACAGCTCATTGGTCTTTTTCGCCGCTTTCGAGGTGCGCAGATACCAGTGATGCGAGGGCTTTTTGACGCGATAGTGTGAAGTGTCACCGACGACCACTGCGGGCGCGGACTCGATGTCTCCCATCGCGCTCTGAATGATCGGTCCGAGCGGATTGATGCCCAGAATCGTTGCGCTCAGTCCCGCCAGGTTCAGCAGTGCATAGACAAAGAACACCGCGCTTCCGATTGCCATCCGGGGTCGTCCTGCGTTGCCAACCAGCAGCAGCAGCAGAGACGTTCCCAGCATGACAAACGACGCGGCCATCATTCCGTCTTTGCTGAAAGCCAGCGCGGCAAACAGCGTCATTCCCACCACTGCGCGCACGATCGCCCAGGTGATGTACTTGGTCTTTCTGGATAGCAGAGAGACGCCGAGCAGCACATCGATCAGCGCGGGAATGATGCTTCGCTCGGGCGCAAACATCGGTCCCAGCTTGGGATCGGCAGGAATCACAAACGCGCTCAGCAGCACAAACACGGCATTGATGCAGAGCAGTCCGCCCGTGATCTGTTGACCGATGGTAATGGCTCGCGTGGGAGGCTGTAGATCGGTCGGTGGGCTCGTCGCAGAATCGGCTGAGGGATGATTCCCAAGATCACCCGGCGCAGGACTGCTGGAATCGGTGGCTGAAGTGGCTTCGGCTGTCATAGATCGCTTGTATGACGAATCGCTGTGAGAGTCCATCAGGTGGGGTCTATTCCCCCAGTCTGGCTGGGGTTTTTGGGCTGACAGTCGTCACATGGTTGTCATGCACGACTTGGTACAGACCGTGCAAAAGGAATGGGAAACACCTCACTGGATGGACCCACGGGTTCTTCACCGCTTGAGAAAGGAAACGACGATGACGAAGCTCTCTCTGTTTGCGATCCCGGTTGCGCTGACGCTGATTGGCTGCGGCGATCCACTTGGGAAGGATGGACTGGAAGAAGCGACGGCTGGTAGCTCGATGGTGGAAGGCGAGTTCAGCGCCGAAGCAACGATCTGTCCGGGCAGTAACAAGGTGTACGGAATCGATGTCTCCTACTATCAGGGGACCATCAACTGGGCAGCGGTCAAAGCAGCGGGTAAGCAGTTTGCGATCATCCGCGTGAGCGATGGCACCGGGTTTTTGGATCCGAAGTTTGCGACCAACTGGAAGAATGCCAAAGCGGCGGGTTTGACCGTCGGTGCGTATCAGTTCTTCCGGCCCAGTCAGGATGCGACAGCGCAGGCGGATCTGATGGTCAGTCAGCTCGCCGCAGTGGGCTTTGGTGCGGGGGACATTCCTCCGGTGATTGATGTGGAAGTCACAAGTGGAGTCTCTTCCGCCAACATCGCGGCGCGCGTAAATACCTGGCTTCAGCGTGTCAAGTCGCGCACCGGACGACTTCCGGCGCTGTATACGTCACCGGGATTCTGGAGCGGACTTGGCAATCCGACTCCGAGCCCGCTTCCGTACATCTGGGCCGCGCACTGGGGTGTCAGCTGCCCGTCGGTGCCGCCCGCGTGGGGTCGCCTGCGCTTCTGGCAGTATTCCAGCACCGGATCGGTCTCTGGAATCAGCGGCAACGTGGATCTTGATGTCTACAACGGAACGCTGGCCGAGCTGCGCGGACTGTAGCGGTTAGCGCGCCAAGCGTCCCAGCTTGCGTAGGGTGTCTAGCTCTCCGTGAAGGACGAGCACATCAGCTACCGCAAGCTGTTCGTTCGGCGCTGGACCCAGATGGCTCGGCGTCTCTCCGCACTTTCGGGACAGCACCATCACGCGATGCGTTTCTGTCAGCGTCGCAATCGTCATTCCGAGCAGTGACGATCCTTTTCCGATCGAAATCTTGGCCGTAAATAGCTCGCGTCCATCGAGCGTAAAGCTTCCCAAGATATCCAGATCCAGCACCGATGCAGCGACGAGCGGAGCTGCTGCTGCTGCCGAAGAAAACGCAACTTCCAAGCGGAATGCATCACGCAGCTTGTTCGCGATGTTTTCATCAAACATCCGCAGCACCACGCGAATGTGTGGATTCAGTCTGCGGGCATCGAGCGCGATCTCGACGTTGGCCAGATCATCGTTGGTGGCAATCACCAGCGTGCGCGCGTGATGAAGTCCGGCTGCTTCCAGCGACTCCTCTTGGCGCGCGTCCATCAGCAGAACCGGGACTCCCATTTGCTGTGTACGCGCAAGGAAGGAAGACTCTGTATTTTTTTCGATCACCACCACATCGAGGTGCCAAAGAAGGAGCCGTTCCAGAATCCGATATCCGACGTGACCGAGCCCGCACAAGATGATGTGATCGCGATAGGTCGATGCCAGCACGCGGGTCCACTCCTTTTGATTTTCCTGGCGCGAAAACAGCAAGAGCGTTGCGCGCACCAGCGTATCTGCGACCACCAGCAGTCCGATGAGCGGATAGGAAAAGTACATCGCTCGCGCGAGCCATTCCTTTGGCATCGGATACACCGATTCCAAGCTAAACAGACTGTATGTTGCGAACAGACTCTCTAGGTAGTCGGGCTGGACGCCGTCTTTTCGCGCGTAGGTGTGAATCACCAGCGTTCCGATTCCCAGCAGAATCCAGATGATGACGAAGCTCGCCCAGAACTTTTGCAGCACCAGTCGCAGAAAGCGTACGGTCGCGCGCACCCGTCGAGCGGCTCGACGACGAAGGTGTTCCTGCTCGTGTTCCTGACTGCTCGGCACTTCGGATTGAGTCTACGGCAATCACTTCTCGACAGACAACCGCGCACTTCCGCAGAACTGTTTGGGCTTTTGTTCCGTAGGGCACTCTGCGCTTGACAACCCCGACTGGCTACACAAGCTGTAGCCCATGCATATCGAGAGCTATTCTGAACACGTCGCGCTGCTGCGCTCACTCGGAACGCTGAAGCAGCGAGGCCTTTCGCCGCGCGGCGTCTTGTTTTTGGCGCTATCGTCTCAAGGTCGAATTTATCTAGCGCTTCCGTCGCATCCAGAGCAGCTTACGTCGGAAAGTCTGCGGGTCGGTGAAAAGATGGCGCTGCGCTGGCCGGACTCCGGGGGAGACGGCGTTCCCGAGCGGCTGTATCACTTCGATAGCATTCACGCGCTGCGCGACGATTTTTATATCTTCAACGGCGATCGTCGGCTCAAAGACCCTGGCAACGCGATGGAAGTCGGCACCGTGATGGCGCGCTTTATCCGTAGCTGTGGATCGTCGAGCGTGTTCTTTGGCTGTACGCCGCACCAACCGGGAAGCTGGCTGATTGGCGGACCGCAGACCGTCGCGCTGCATGACTTTGGCATCGTCGAAGTGGTTCCGGTTCCTGGCGGTCTGATTGCGCGCAAGATGCACGACGATCGGCTGTATCTGCTGACGTTTTCGGACATCTCGCGGACGGGACACTTGGAAGGCTGGCTGCCGGTGTTTCAGTCGCAGCTTGGCAACATCCTGCTCGTCGAGCGTCGCGTCGTGGACAGTCGCCTGATGCTGTCTTGTGAGCGCGGGCTCATCGAGGTGGATCTGTCGAACCTGCCGCACGTCACCGAGCGCAGTCGCTTGCCGTTTGTGCTGCCTGCGTACGACGAAGACTCGATCGAGAGCCTGGACGACGATCTGACCGAGCAGCTTGTGCAGTGTCCGGCGGTGCTGGGACGACTGGGCAGTGAAGCGTTTGTGCTGACTCGCGGTGTGCCGCAGCCGTGGGGTCTGCGCGACTTGGCTCCGGCAGAGCTGTGGACGTCGCCGACCGGCGAGCTGCGCGAGATCGAGAGCTGGCTTACCCAGATCGGTGTGGCCGCACAAGCGCTATGATGGTGCGCATGAGTGCTCAACTTCCCCACGCGCTGCGACTGACGTTCTGTGCGGCTTCGCTTCTGCTGGGTTCCGTCTCGCATGCTGCGGAACCGCAGGTCGGTCTGCGCTCGCTGGCGATGGGTGATTCCCTGCGCGCGATGGCCACGCAGAGCGAAGGACTGCTGCTCAATCCGTCCGGCATCGCAATGACCAAGCAGTTTCAAGCGAGCGGCTTTTACAGCCTGCGCCTGCCGTCGTTTGGACACTTCCTGCATGCGTCGCTCGCGGACTCGGTGACGAACCGCTTTTTCGCGCTGGGCCTGTACTACAACTACCTGTACGAAAAGCCGCGCTTTGCCTATCGACTGCGCAGCGGTGGGGAAGCATTTACGCAGACCGTTTACGGAACCGAGATCGTACGAACCGGACACGAAACCGGCTCTGCCGTCGCAATTCCCATCGGAGAGCGCGTCGCAATTGGCGCAACCGTCAAGTACGCCAACTACTCGCTCCGTTCGCAGCTTGGTCAGGACATGGCACCGCCGGGACTGTCGGCAGCGGACTCGCGCATCGACGCGGAAAAAGGCGTCGATTTGGGCTCAACCGGACACATCGTGACGTTCGACATCGGCGCAACCTTTCGTCCGGTGGGAGGACTCCACATCGGTGTGGTTGGACAGAACCTGTGGCCACATGGTTATGAGCTGCCGACCTTGCTCGGGATGGGACTTGGCTATCAGTTTACCGACCGACTGATGCTCGCGGTGGACACCGTGGTAAACTTCACCGGCAACGAAGCGTGCAGCGACATGAGCGGAGCGACCTGCGGCGAAACGGTACGGCGAACCACGGTGCGAGTCGGTGCCGGTGGTGAGTACGCGATAGCGGGAAAGGTTCCGCTGCGGCTCGGCTATCTCTACGACAATGATCTGCGTCGCCATCACGTCAGCTTCGGGCTTGGTTACATCAGCCAAGATCCTGGCTTTGCGCTCGATGTATCGGTGCGTCAGTCCGTCACCGCAGGCAAAGAGACCGTGATGCTCATCGGCTTTCGCATTCTGCGCGATGGCATTCCCGGCGGCGAGGGCGGTCCGTAATGGATCTTCGGGACGAAGGCGAGCTGATTCGTCGGCTCCAGCAGCACGACGAGCGCGCGTTTCGTCAGTGCGTGCGGCTCTACCAAGACAAGGTCTACAGCCTGGTCTTTCGGATGCTCGGCAGCCAAGCCGAAGCCGAAGATGTGTCGCAGGAAGTCTTCGTCACCGTCTTTAAGTCCATCGACAGCTTTCGCGGGGACTCCAAGTTTTCGACGTGGCTTTATCGCATCGCCGCCAATCACTGCAAAAACCGAATCAAGTATTTGAAGCGTCGCGCGCACAAGCAGACCGGCGAACTGGACGACGCAGCGGAGCGTGAGCTGCTTGGATCTTCGACGAGCACGCTCGGTCAGAAGCAAGCCAGTCCGGTCGAAGCGCTCGAAGGTGTGCAGCTTGAGTCGATTGTGCAGCGCGCGATCACCAAGCTCGACGAAGAACACCGACTGCTGCTGGTCTTGCGCGACGTCGAAGAGCTGTCGTACGAAGAGATCATGCAGGTCACCGGGCTGGCTGAAGGCACGGTCAAGTCTCGGCTCCACCGAGCGCGGCTTGTGCTGAAGGAAGAGATTGCGCGTCACACCAAGTAGCGGTGCGTGCGGAGTAGAGGATGAGCGACCCAGCGGGAACCAAACAGACAGAAGCCAGCCCCGACGAATCAGCCGGATCGCCGTTGTCCGTCAAAGAACCGTCCGTCAAAGAACCCAAAGAAGACGAGGCGACCGCGACGGAGCTTCGATCGCTTCTGTCCGGTCTGGGCAGCGTGTCACCTCCGTCGGACTTGTCGGAGCGCGTGCCGCAGATCATCGAGCGACGCTCGCGCGGACGCTTCTTCGGACGTCGACGGATGCACGAGCGGATTCCCTTTGTGTGGGTGTCGCTCGGAATGCTGATCTTGGCGGCGCTGCTGTATTCGGTGTTGCGGATGGCTCCGGCGCTTTTGTCGTCGCCGTAGCGTCGGACGGATCTAGCGCGCGGCGGCTTTGTGCTGCGCGGCCTGCGTCGCGGTGAGTCGCTGTCTTTGAAGTTCGAGCCAAGCGCCGGCTTGCTCACGCGTGCCAAAGAAGCTGACCTCGGGCTGACTGCCGCTGAGCAGCTTGATGGCCGTCACCAGCAGCATCAGCGTGGTTCGCACCATGAAGGTTCCACCGACGGCACCGATGCAGACTTGCTGGCTGTTTTCTTTGCCCCAGTGCGCCAGGTGCTTGCGGGAGCCCTGCTCGATGTTCCCCGAGTGGGTAAAGTCGAGCAGGATGAGCACAAAGCCATCCTCGGCGATGACCTGGGAATAGATCGCCGTCGCTTTCTCTGCATGCTCTAGCTCAAAGTTGCCCGACTGATCGAACAGAATCAGCGGTCCTTGGCGAAATACGCGATGGTTAGCGATCTTTGCGATCTCCAGCATCTGAGCCGATCCCCCACGCCGACAGTACGGCAGCAGCCCTGCATCATATGCTGAGTCTGTAGTCGTTCGGTAGCGACGCTGGCTCAGCGACGGTCGAGTCGATCCTGACGCCACCGGACTACCTGTCGCTGCTCTGTCGGTGCGGTGCGCCGGCTCGACTGTGCGATGCGTCGTTTTGCTGGGCCGATACACGGGAACAGACTCGCAAGATCGTCGTGGTAGAGTGCCGCCGTGCCCACCAAGCGCTTTTCTGCCAATGACCGCTCACCGACGGCCCAGTCTGGGGTTGCCGTTCATTCCACGCCACCGTCTTTGTCCAGTCCGTCTGGCGCTGCGTCGCTGCGTCGCATCTTGCCGCACAGCATCGACGCGGAAGAGTCGGTAATCGGCGGTCTTCTGTTTTCCGGTCGAGCGATGACGCTGGTCGCGGACATCATCAACTCCGACGACTTTTACGACGCCAAGCACGAAGCCATTTATGCCGCGATCGTCGATTTGGATCAGCGCAGCAAGCCGATAGATCTCATCACCGTCGCTGAGCAGATGCGACAAAGCGGCACGATGGCCAAGCTGGCGGCCAGCGGCAGCGAAGCGTATCTGGCCGAGCTGCTGAACAAGATTGGCACCGTCGAAAACATCGCGCACCACGCGCGCATCATTCGGGAAAAAGGCACTGCGCGACGGCTGATTTTGGCTGCGTCGTCGATCCAAGAGCGTGGCTATTCCGAAGAGATCGATGTCGACGGCTATCTCGATCAAGCGCAGCAAGCGGTGTTCGAGATTGCCAACCGATCGAACCGTCAGAGCTACGAGCCAGTCCGTCGCGTGCTCCACAACGCGATCAAAGCACTGGAGCAGCGATTTTCACGCAAGCAAGCCGTCACCGGCGTGGCCACCGATTACGTGAAGTTCGACGACATGACCGCCGGATTTCAGCCCGGAGATCTGGTCATCATTGCCGCGCGTCCGTCGATGGGAAAGACCGCGTTTGTGATGAACTGCGCCCAAAATGCCGCGCTCAATCACGGGGTTCCGACGCTGGTGTTTTCGCTGGAAATGTCCAAAGAGTCGCTCATCGAGCGTGTTCTGTGCAGCGAAGCGCGGGTCGAGTCGCAGAAGCTCCGCTCGGGCATGCTCGAGACGCGCGACTGGATTGGCATCACCAAAGCCGCCGGGAGAATTGCCGAAGCGCCGATGTGGATCGACGATGGTGGCTCGCCGAGCTTGATGGAAATTCGCACCAAGTGTCGTCGCTGGCGCTCGGACTCATCGATTTTTCCGCAAGGGCTCGATCAGCTCGGGCTGGTGGTCATCGACTACCTTCAGCTGATGCACGGCTCGCCGCAGGGTCGCGACCAGAGCCGTGAACGGGAAATCAGCGAGATCTCACGCGGACTCAAGGCGCTGGCCAAAGAGCTAAAGGTGCCGGTGCTGGCGCTGTCGCAGCTGAACCGATCGGTGGAAGCGCGCGCCGACAAGCGTCCGATGGCATCCGACCTTCGCGAATCCGGCGCCATCGAGCAAGACGCCGACGTGATCTGCTTTATCTACCGCGACGAGTACTACAACAAAGAGTCGCCCGACAAAGGCGTCGCCGAGATCATCATCGGCAAGCAGCGAAACGGACCGACGGGAACCGCGCGGCTTGCGTTTTTGAACCAGTACACGCGCTTTGAAAACCTGGCCGAAGACCGGGCGGAATAAGCTGCGGTCGACGGCTACGGCGCATCCTCGCACGCCAAAAGCGCCGTCGGAATCTGATAGTAGTCGGCAAACCGTCGGGCGCGCGGCAGGTGATCTCTCGTCGAGATGAGCAGCGCCGTCTGAAAGCCGCTCGCCTTCATGATCCGCTGGCTGAAGCGCAGGTTTTGCCACGTCGTCAGCGAGTCTGGCTCTTGCAAGATTGCCGACGCGGGCATGCCTTGTCGCTGGGCTTCGTGTGCCATGACGGCTGCTTCGACGAAGCGATTGTGCGCTGCGCCCCCGGCAAAGATCGCGGCGCGCACCGTCCCGGTTCGATAGGCATGCAGCGCGGCATGAATCCGACAGCGCAGGCACAGCGACGGACTTCCGTCGGGACGAGCTGGACAGCCGAGCACAATTGCGACATCGGTCTGCGCCGGCTTTGGCAGGGCCATCGCTTCGGCATACAAGCTGGGCCGGGCCTTGTCGCGCTGAAACAAGTCGTACCACGCCGCGCAGCCCGGCAGCGTCGTCAGGATCAGTCCACAAGCGAGCGCTCGCATGTCCAGTTAGCTCCGACTGCGCAGGTCGCTGGCTGCGGTGCGGGCAACCCTTCGTCCCGTCGCATAAATCGTCAGCTGCGGCGGTCCGCCAATCGAAGTCGGGAAGAGGCTTCCATCGGCTACGTACAGACCTTGCAGCTGGTGATGGCGACCGCTTGGATCGACGACCGACCGACGCGGATCACTTCCCATCGGCAGGCTTCCCATCGGGTGCACCGACGTCAGCAGCGGATCGATGGGCCGATAGCGATGCGTCAAAAGCAGCGCCAGATCTTCTACGCGACGGGCAATCAGCGGACGCGCGAGCGGCACCATGACGTGCTCGGCACCGGCTGCGAGCAAGATCTCGGCAGCGGCATGAACACCTCGCAACAGCGACGTGGCGTCGGCCTGCGAAAGCTCATAGTGAACCTGCGCATCCGCGTCGCGACCAGCGGTGACGATGCCGCGACTTTCATCGTGCAGCATCGCCGCCACCACCGCTGTGTGCGCGTAGTCTCGCATTGCTTGTGCGTGCGCTTTGCCAAAGCCCGGCTGAAGTCCGGCAAAGCCACCGGGATGCGCAAACGCTGGAATCAGCCAGCAGCGATCCTCGGCTCCGTCGTGAAACTGGAGCTTTTCGGTACACTCATAGCTCTGCGGAATGCCTTTCCAGGCTTCGACTGGCTCGGCAAAGCGACCGCCAACCGCGACACCGGGATGCAGCCGCAGCGATCGTCCTGCCTGTTTGTGCGGATCCGGCACATCGCTGTGGAGTAGGAGCGCAGGCGACATCACCGCACTCCCTGCGACACAGACCGCCCGGGCCGAAAGCGCTGTCTTTGCGCCGAGCGGTCCATCCTCTGTTTGCACCGCTGCGACCACGCCTTTGACGCGCTTTCCGTCGTGGAGGATCTGGACAACGCGCGCATCGCAGACCACTTGGGCGCCCAGCTGGAGCGCGCTCGGGATGACAATCTTGGCGGCGTTTTCCTTGGCGTTGTAGGCGCAGCCCAGCTCGCAAAAGCCCGAGCGCTGACAGCCTTGGCGGTTGTGACGAAGCAAGCTGCCTTTCCAGCCGAGCCGCTCGACGCCGCTGCGCATGATCGCGTTGTTTCGGTTGACGTCCGCTTCGCCAAGGGGCGTGACGTGAAGCTCTTCTTCGACGGCGGCATAGTCGGCGGATAGCTCGGACGGGCTCCAGCCGGAGCAGCCGTGTTCGTGGACCCAGCGCGACAAGACCTCATCGGGAGCGCGCTTGCACAAGTTGGTGTTGTGAACCGTCGAGCCGCCGATCCCTTTGCCATGCAGGATCATCACCGCGCCATCGTCTGTGCAGCGTCCGCCCGCGTCGTAAAACAGCTTGGGCAGCATGTCGCCTTCGCGCTGCGTCATCTGACCGGGCAGGTGATGGCCGCCCGCTTCCAGCACGAGCACCGACAGGCCCAGTCGCGCGGCTTCCTTTGCAAACATGGCGCCGCCTGCGCCGCTGCCGACGACGATGACATCGAAGGGGATGCGTGACAGGCTGCTTAGATCGGGCTCGCCACGCGCGCTCAAGATGCGGTCGCTGTGTGCCACGTCGCTATTCCAAGGTGAACTTCGCGAGCCGTCCGCTCAGCAGCTTGAAGGTTCCTTGCAGCAGATCTGGCGTGAAGCGACTGGCAGCCGTCAGGACTTTGCCGTGGCCGGTGATGACTCGCAGTGGCTCGCGCGCCATGATCGCATCGACGATCTGCTTGGCCGCTTTCGGCGTCTTCATAAACAAAAACTGCGGCGCTTTCGGTCGCGGTGGCGTGTCGTGAAGGACGCCTTGGTTGTCCACCATCGAGATCTCGGATTCGACAAAGCCGGGCGCGATGTGGGTGACAGAGATTCCGTCGCGAGCCAGCTCCAGCGACAGACCTTCCGCCAGGGCGCGGACCGCATATTTGCTCATCGCATATGGGATGGTGCCGGGCGCGCAGAAGAAGCCAGACACGCTGCCGATGATGACAAAGCGACCCTTGGTGTCTTTGAGCGCGGGATAGGTTGCGTAAAACGTCCGCAGCACGCCAAACACGTTGGTTTCAAACTGGCGACGTACGTCATCGAGCGTGAGCTTGGTAAACAGTCCTTGAACGCCAAAGCCGGCGTTGGCAACGACGACATCCAGCACGCCAAATGTGCGAATGGCGGCTTCGGTCGCTCGTTCCATGTCGCCGTCGCGGGTGACATCGCCACTGACCACCAGGACTTCGCTGCCGCCTTGACGTAGCTGACTGGCGAGCGCTTCCAATCGATCGGTGCGACGGGCCACCAGGACCAGACGGGCACCTCGCTTGGCAAAGTCGCGGGCGAGCGCGGCGCCGATTCCGCTGGATGCACCGGTGATAAGCACTGTGAGGGTTTGCATGGCGCACACCGTACACCGGCTCGTCCAGATTTACGAAAATGCCCGAAAGTCGGCGCTCGATTTGGGCCAAGTCATTCTAAGATCCGAAGCGAATCAATCTCGAATGCTACAGGCTGCGCGGCCAGAGCTAGTGCGTGTCCTTGCGGCGGTGCCGAGCGAAGGACGAAGTCGACTGGTGACGATGGGGTGGGGCGATGGGGCGCTGGACCATGCTCCGTGCTTGTCCGATCCAGAGCGAGACTTGCGCCGTGCGATTGGTGGTCCCGTCCCGGTGAGCGTGGTCGACTTGGAACTGGACCCGGAGCGCTGGCACGGACGGTTTGTCACCACCATCGGACCGATCATCTGGCAGCGTGGGCCGCTCGGTCCGCTGGCGCTCGGTCGGGTCTGGGTCGATCGCAGCCTGGAGCTGCTGGGTCGTCGGCTGTCGGCTCCGCTTCCGAGTGGCACCCGCGCACGAATCACCGGCATGCTGTTTGCCGACCATGAAGTCCGCAGCTCGCACAGGCAGCGTCACGGGGAGCGTGGCGGCTACGGTCAAGGCGGCATCTATGTCGCGCAGCTGAGCGCCGTGTCCGTCAAGCTGGAGCCGCGCTAGACCTCGCAGCTGAGTCGGAGGCTTGGGCACAACGTCCAGCGGTTGCGTGGGCTCAGGTCGGTGCGTGTGGGAAAAGCTTGAAAGCGGCAGGCCATCGCGTAAGTATTCGCGCCGCTATGCCATCCAAGCGAGCTGTCGTCTCGACTGAGTTGTTCCGTATGCCCGCCGTCGCTCGACTTCTTTCCGTCGCAGCGCTGGCTTCTTTCGCTTCGGCTTGTAGCCCGTATCCCGACGATGGAGAGTTTCTGGCCGGTGTCGTCTACGCCCAGAACTTCATCACCGGGGTAAAGACCATCGATCGGCTGCGTGCGGTCGGGAACAAGCGCGGCGACTGGCCGATGGTGCCGTATACGGTGTTTGCGACGACGCGATCAGCGGATACCACGAACAAGGTGTCGTCTTCGCTGAGTGCAACGTCGCCGTTTTGGACCGATGGCAAGCGCAACCCGCTGGAAGTGGTGAACGCGGGCCAGGTCTACTTCTTCGACAGCCCGTGTACGGCGACGAGCGATGAGCCCTTCGACGAGCGGCTCGATCTGATTCACAAAAATCGTCAGTATCCGGTGTTCGCGGACATTCCAGAGCTGCTGTCCGCCAACAGCGGCAAGCCGGGACGCTCCGGCAGCTACAGCGCCGTGATGGAAGTCATCCATCTGCAAGCGCCGAGCACGCTGCCCTGCCAATCGGTGAAGCGCTTTGCGACGGTGACCGGACGGATCGATCAGGATCTGAAGATCGCCTCTCGTGAGTATCGGCTGTATCAGATCGTCGATCCGGCGCTGACGCCGAATACGGCTCCGCCCGCGCGACTGCCGGTGCAGCTTGGGTTCTTTAACCAGCTCGTGGTTCCGTACATCGACATGGGCCCGGTTCCGGTGTCCGCCGACGGCAAGACGTTTGTGACGATGCCGCTCTATAAGGTGTATAAGGAAGCGTCGCCGACGGCGACTTCGATTCCGTCGCAGCTTGTGGTGCCAGGGGCGGCGACCGAGCTTCCGAAGGGAACCTATTCGGCGATTTGCGAAGAGCGCGTGCTGGCCGGTCAGGCGACTCCACCGCCACCGGATGGAAACGATGCCGCGTACAAGAACGCCAAAGCGAGCGGCGCGCTCACAAGCTGCCTGCCGTGCTTGACGGTTGCAACCGATGCCAGCGGCGTTCCAACCGAGGTGAACTGTCCGTTTGCCTCCAGCCAAGTGGTGGGGAACTAAATGCGAAGCAGGCGGCTGTTTGCGCAGCGACTGTTTGTTCTGGCGGTGGCGTGCGCCGCTCCGGCGGTGGCGGAGCAGTCTGCCTACGCGGTGGGCGAGCAGAACGCGCGGCTGTCGGGCACGGTGCTCGAAGCGGGCACGGGCGTGCCGATGCCTGGCGCGAAGGTCACGATCCGCTCCGAGGCGATGATCGGCGGCAGCAAGTCCACGATGACGGACGACGACGGACGGTTTGACTTTCTGTCGATTCCGCACGGTAGCTACGATGTCACCGTCGAATACGAAGGGCTTCAGCCGATCAAGCGTCGGGTGAAGCTTCAGCTCGGTGAGACGCGAACGCTCAAGCTCGACTTTGCGGCAGAGCTTGCGCAGGGCGAAACGACCAAGATCTTCGAAGAGCGGACGCGGATTGACAGCGAAAAGGTCTCGACGGGACGCGTGCTCACGGCAGAGCAGCAGAGCAAGATCGCGACCGGGCGAAGCTATCAAAACATCGTCCAGCAGCTTCCCGGTGTCGTCGGTGGCGGCAATCCAGTCATGGCCGGTGGCTCGCTTCGTCACAACCGCTATCTGGTCGACGGACTCGACATCACCGATCCGGTGTCGAATACCTTTTCGTCGAACTTCAACTTCGATGCGATTGGTCAGGTCGATACCAGCCTGCTGGCGATCGATGCGCAGTACAACTCGCTCGGCGGTGTCATCAACCTGGTGACCAAGCGCGGGTCGGACAAGTTTTCGGTCGATACGAGCTTTTACTTCAATCACCAAGCGCTGTCGTCGGGCGCGCGCGCGGGATCGCAGCTGTATGAAGGACGGCTGCTCGATCAGAGCGATCCGAGGCCGCCCAACGCGGGCTATCAGTTCAACCTGAACGTGAGCGGTCCGATCGTAAAGCAGAAGCTGTGGTTCTATATCTCGACGGAGCTTCGCTATACCGCACAGGCGGTGGTGCCAGGTCCGCCGCTGAACGTCCAGCACGCGACGCGGGAGTTTTACGGCGCGTATCCTCGCATCAAGCTGACGTGGGCTCCGTCGGCGCGTCACCGCTTGGAGCTGTCGTTTAACGCCGATCCGGCCTGGATCTACAACACGGTTCAGACGAACTCGACGGCGAATGAAGCAGAGACGATCCAGCGTCAGGGCGGCAACTTCGCGTCGCTGAACTACGACTGGTTTGCGTCCGACAACGTCATCTTCAACCTTCAGACGGGCGTCGTCTACAGCAACATCGCGGTCGAGCCGATTGCGGGCGATCGTGTCTCGCCTCGGCACACCGACGCTGCGAACAACATCGCGTGGAACAACGCTGGACAGGCGCGCTTTGTCGACGACAAGCGAATCCGTGTGCAGTTTGACCCGAACGTGACGTGGGTGAAGAAGGGCTGGCTCGGTCAGCACACGTTCAAAGCCGGTCTGCAGGGTCAGTTCCTGCGTCACTACTACTACACGGCGACGCCGGGAAACTCGACGTATCTCGACGATACCTCGGCGGATGGAACGGTGCTTTCGCGCGATCCGACCTCGACGGAGCGTCCGTACGGCTGTGTGCCTGTGGACCCGAACCCGAAGATGGGATCGTCGGCGACGCCATGCTACCAGGTGAACACGTTTGATCCGGCGGTGGCGCAGGTTCGCTACGGCTTTGCGGTCGGCGCGTTTTTGCAAGATACCTGGAAGCCGGTGTCGTGGCTGACGGTGGTTCCGGGTCTGCGTGTTGACTACGGCTATACCCAAAACTCACGCGGGGAAACGGTTCAGAACCTGCTTGGCTTTGGTCCGCGCCTGGGTCTAAACATTGATCTGACCCGCGACGGCAAGACGCTGCTGAAGATGGCGTACGGTCGCGCCAACGAAGTGGTCAGCCTGCTGCCGACGTTTTCGGCGGATGCGACCTATCAGACGAGTACGTGGCAGTACACGCGCGGAACCGGACGGTTTGATCGCTTCGTGACCTCGTCGGGAGGTGGCGATGGCTACGATCTGCGAGGACGCTGCGACGACGGCAGCCTGCGCATGGAGTGTGGCAACGCCAAGCTGAGCCTGACGCCGCCGCACTCGGACTCTGTGACGGTGTCCGTCGAGCGCGAGCTGTTCGCCAACCTCATCGGCAGCATCACGTATTCGTATCGGAAGATCTCGTTCCAGTGGGAAGACATTGAGCTGAACGCACAGAGCTCGCTCGACGGAAGCCGCTACGTAAACTTCGCCGATCCGACCAAGGGCAACGTCTACGCGTATCGTCCGTCGGAGTCCGCATTCCGTCGCTATAACGGCGTGGACTTTGCGGTGTCCGGGAGCCCGAGCGCCAACTGGACGGTCTTTGTTGCCTATACGCTGTCGTTCTTGGACGGCACGTCGGATGATCAGATCTCGCTCTTGCGAAATGACATGCCGCGCGACCTGCGCTTCTATGGCTACCTGGCCGATGATCATCGTCATCAGCTCAAGGTGCAGTCGAGCTATACGTTCCACGGACTGACCGGCGGCGTGAACATGACGTATATGTCGGGGGCTCCAGCGACGCGCATCTATCGTCAGAACAAGCCGGACAGCTCGGGCTATGTCGGTCGCTATAGCTGGCGCGGACTCGATCCAGCGGCGGACCCGAACGACATCCGCAAGTGGACCGAGCTGCGCAGCCCGGATCTGGTCGAGCTAAACGTCCGACTTCAGTACGACATGCACGAGCTTATCAAGCAGCACCTGTCGGTGATCGTCGATCTGTTCAACCTGCTGGATCTGTCGACGCCGGTGGGCGGAAGCAACCAAGCGGGCTTTGAAAACCGCGACATTGTGACCACGTTTGGAACGGTGCTCAGCCGTCAGACTCCCTTCCGCGCACAGTTTGGCGTGCGCTACCAGTTCTGATGCGACCGCCGCCGCGCAGTCATGGCAGCGGCGAGTTCGTTCGTTCCGCGCTCGGCTGTTGTCCCGACTCTGTGGTGATCGAGCCGGGCGTGCTCATCTTCCATCCCGAACACGTCTACCTTCACGAGCGTGTCTACGTCGGACATCGCGCCATCCTGAAGGGCTATTACAAAAACGAGCTACGCATCGGGGCCGGATCCTGGATCGGTCAGGATGTGTTCTTTCATTCCGCAGGCGGAATCGAGATCGGTGAAGACGTAGGAATCGGTCCGCGCGTGATGATCTTGACCTCTGCGCATGAGCTTCCGCAGGCTCCTGATGGCTCGTGGGAGCCGATCCTGCATCGACCGATTGGCTTTGCGAAAGTGACGCTGGAAGCGGGCTGTGACATCGGTGTGGGCGCGGTGCTGTTGCCCGGAGTTACGATTGGTCGCAACGCGCAGGTGGGGGCTGGCGCGGTGGTGACGCAGTCGGTGGCGCCGCGCACGATTGTGGCTGGGAATCCGGCGCGGGTGCTGCGTTCCTACTGACTACTTGCACGCGGACAAGATGACTTGCAGGTTGTTGCTTCCGGCGTTGGCCAGCACCAAGTCCTGCATTCCGTCTCCGTTTAGATCTGCGGAAGCGACTCCCGATGGAGTGGTTCCCGTCATGGTGTGAACCGGCGCTGCGTACTGGGTGGGACTCGTTCCTTGGAAGTAGCTCCAGTTGTTGCTCTGGCTGTTTGCGGTCACGATGTCCGGCTTGCCATCGCCATCCCAATCGGCGACCCACACGCTCTCAGGAGAGTTCGTTCCCAGCGGAAGCTGTACCGGATTGGCGAGCAGTCCACCGCCGGTTCCGAGCAGTACGCTGACGTTGTTGCCGATGGTGTTTGCGACCACAACATCGAGCTTTTTGTCTCCGTCTAGATCGGTCACAAACAGTCCGCCCGGACGGGTCGATGCATTCTGATTGAGCGGATTGCTGAAGGTTCCGTTTCCCGCTCCCAGCGCCACCGTGACGCTGTTCGTACTAAAGTTTGCGGTGACCAGATCCAGCTTGCCATCGCCATCCATATCAATCAGCGCGATGTCGGACGTGATTCCTCCGACGGCGCGAATCGTTCCGGGGGTAAACGATCCGGTTCCGTCTCCTGCCAGCGGAAGGACATACAGCGATGCGTTTGACGAGACGACCAGATCGACTTTTCCGTCTCCGTTATAGTCTCCGCTCGCGAGCGCAACTCCGCTGGAAAAGGAGCTGACGTTTGTTGATGTCACGGTTGCTTTGAAGTTCGATTCGCTCTGATTGATGAGCGCAGAGACAGAGCCATTTCCGCCCGCGTTCACCGTCGCCAGATCGAGCTTCCCATCTGCGTTCAGATCCACTGCAATCACATCCATCGGAACCGTTGCTGCACCAATTGCAACGGTGACAGACTTGTCCATCGGGAAGGTTCCGTCTCCGGCTCCGTAACGGACGGTGACAGTGCTTCCGGTCTGATTGGCAGACACGAGATCGAGCTTTCCGTCTCCGTTTATGTCCGTGTAAAGGACCAAATACATTCAGACGAAAATTTCTTAATTCTCTCTCGCT
>ERZ724507.299-NODE-299-length-22750-cov-5.720467_pt1 | contig 22750 bp, 20 predicted proteins | sample MGYA00376040_ERZ724507 | MGnify/ENA primary metagenome ERZ724507 (study PRJEB28724, sample SAMN07190883) | activated sludge metagenome | isolation source: activated sludge of sewage treatment plant in Hong Hong | place: Hong Kong | collected 2016-03-17 ...
GGCTGGCGATAGAAGCGCGGGAAGCGCTGCGCCTGGGCGAAGTGCGCTTCGTTCCCGCCGGCAACCCGCCTTTGCGCGGCGCCCCGGGCACGCCCGCCGTCGACCGCCTGGCGATGGTGAGGCAGGCATTGGCCGGCCAGGCTGGCTTTGGCGTCGATGACGCCGAGGTGCTTGCTGCAACTGACGGAAAGCCGAGCTACACGATCGACAGCCTCGAGCGCCTGCGCCGCGAGGCCGGTCCGGACCGGCCGCTGGTACTGCTGCTCGGGGCCGACGCCTTTGCCCGCCTCGATGCCTGGCACCGCTGGCGCGAGCTGTTCGGCCTTGCGCACATCGCGGTTGCGACCCGGGCCGGGCATGAACTGCAGGTTGGCACCGGCGAGGCGCCGCTCGACCTCGAGTTTCGCGCCCGCGTCGGCGATGCCGTCGAAATCGCCGCGAAGGCCGCGGGCTGCATCGTCCCGTTTGCCATCACGGCGCTGGAAGTCTCGGCCAGCGCCATCCGCGAACGCCTGCACCGGCGTGGCGACATACGCCATCTGGTTCCCCCGGCCGTTCTCGACTATATTGAATCCCGTCAGCTCTACCGGACCCCGCATGGACATTAGGAAACTGCAGAAGCTCGCCGTCGGCGCGCTCGAGGACGTCAAGGCGAAGAACGTCGAAGTCATCAACACCAGCAAGCTCTCCGCCATGTTCGATCGCGTTGTCATCGCCACCGGCGATTCGAACCGGCACGTCCGGTCGCTGGCGAAGAACGTCGCCGACAAGGTCGCCGAAGCAGGGGGCCAGGTGCTCGGCATCGAGGGGGAGGACGGCGGGGAGTGGGTGCTGGTGGACCTCGGTGACATCGTGGTCCACGTCATGCAGCCGGCCGTGCGCACCTACTACAACCTCGAGGAACTCTGGAAGGTCACGCCCGCGCGCGCACGGCGAAAGGCGGGTGACGGCGACGCCGGCGCATGAAGCTGCTCGTCGCGGCGGTCGCCGCGCGGCCGCCGGACTGGGTCAGCGCCGGCTGGACCGAGTACGCGAAGCGCATGCCGCGCGAGCTGCCGCTGGAACTCGTTGAAATCAAGCCCGAGCCGCGCAACACGGGCAAGAACGCTGCGGCCCTGATGGCCGCCGAAGCCACCCGCATCGAAGCGCGCCTGCCCCTCGGCTGCCGCCGCGTAGCGCTCGACGAACGGGGCGAGGCGCTCACCACGCGGCAATTGGCCGACCGCCTGACGCGCTGGGTCGAGGCGGGTGACGACGTTGCCTTCATCGTCGGCGGTCCCGATGGACTGGATGCGCGCCTGCGCGAAACCGCCCACGAGACCCTGCGCCTGTCGAGCCTGACGCTGCCCCACGCCCTCGTGCGCGTGCTGCTGGCCGAAGCTTTGTACCGCGCCTACAGTGTGACAAAGGGCCACCCCTACCACCGCGACTGAGGCTATTCTCGCCGCCTGCCAGACCACCCCGCCCTGCCATGACGTCGACGATCGACCCGCGCATCTACCTTGCCTCGCGCAGCCCGCGCCGCCGAGAACTGCTGACGCAGATCGGCGTGCGCTTCGACCTGCTGCTGTTCCGCCTACCGCCGCGCGACGATGCGGAGGTCAGCGAGGACTGGCTTGCCGGCGAGACCCCAGACGACTACGTGGTGCGCGTGGCCCGCGCCAAGGCGGCGTTCGGCGCCGACCTGGTCGGCCGCCGCTCCATCGTCGCGCGCCCGGTGCTGGCGGCGGATACGACCCTCGACGTCGATGGCACCGTGGTCGGCAAACCGCGCGATGCGGCAGAGGCGGAAGCCGTACTGGCCCGCCTGTCGGGACGCACCCACCGCGTGCTCACCGCGGTCGCCGTCGCGCGCGGCGAGCGTGTCGAGCATCGCGTTTCGGCAAGCGATGTGCGCTTCCGCACCCTGGGCGCCGAGGAAATCCGCCGCTACGTGCAAAGCGGCGAGCCGATGGACAAGGCCGGCGCCTATGGCATCCAGGGCCGCGCTGCCGTCTTCGTCGAACACATCCACGGGTCCCATTCCGGCATCGTCGGCCTGCCCTTGTGCGAAACTGCGCTGTTGCTGCGCGACTTCGGGCTTCCGCTGTGACCCTGACGCAGGGCAGCCCCAAGCCGGGGTCGGCGCACCAAATGGAGGCCGTGCTTTTCCGCGGCCGGAGCGCAATCGCTCCCTCCCTCCGGGAGGGGGATGGGAAGAGGGCTTCGCGGTGACCGAGCAGTTCCTCATCAATTTCACGCCGCAGGAAACGCGTGCCGCACTGCTGCAGCAGGGTGTGGTGCAGGAACTCCACATCGAACGCACCAACGGACGCGGCATCGTCGGCAATGTCTATCTCGGCCGCGTGGTGCGCGTGCTGCCTGGCATGCAGTCGGCCTTCGTCGAAATCGGCCTCGAGCGCACGGCCTTCCTCCACGTTGCCGACATCTGGAGCGAACGCGGCAACGGCAACGGCGGCCACGAGCCGCGGCCCATCGAGCGCATCCTCTCGGAAGGGCAGTCGCTGATGGTGCAGGTGCAGAAGGACCCGATCGGCACCAAGGGCGCACGCCTTACCACGCAGATCTCGATCGCCGGCCGGCTGCTGGTGCATTTGCCGCAGGACAGCCACATCGGCGTCTCGCAGCGCATTGGCGACGAGGCCGAGCGCGAGCGCCTGCGCGCCCGCCTGCACGCCCTGCTGCCCGGCGACCAGCCCGGGGGCTTCATCCTGCGCACCGTCGGCGCGGCGGCCGGCGACGACGAGCTAGCCGCCGACATCGCCTACCTGCGGCGCATCTGGAGCGAGATCCGCAACCGCGCCGTCGGTGCCCATCCACCGCTGATGCTGCACCACGATCTGACCCTGGCACAGCGCGTGCTGCGCGACCTGGTGAATGTCGAAACCACCGGCGTCATCATCGACTCGCGCGAGAACTTCCAGAAGCTGCAGGCCTTTGCCCAGGAATACGTGCCGCAGGTCAGTGACCGCCTGGTCCATTACACCGGCGAGCGTCCGCTGTTCGACCTGCACGGCGTCGAGGACGAGATCCAGAAGGCCCTGGCCCGCCGCGTCGACCTCAAGTCCGGCGGCTACCTGATCTTCGACCAGACCGAGGCCATGACCACGGTGGACGTCAATACCGGCGGCTATGTCGGGTCGCGCAACTTCGACGACACCATCTTCAAGACCAACCTCGAGGCGGCGCAGACCATCGCGCGGCAACTGCGCCTGCGCAACCTCGGCGGCATCATCATCGCCGACTTCATCGACATGGACGACGAGGAGCACAAGGCCGCCGTTCTCGCCGAGTTCAACAAGGCGCTGGCCAAGGACCACACGCGCATCACCGTGTCCGGCTTCACCCAGCTCGGCCTGGTCGAGATGACGCGCAAGCGCACTCGCGAGAGCCTCGCCCATGTGCTGTGCGAACCCTGCCCGACCTGTGGCGGGCGCGGCGAGGTGAAGACGGCGAAAACGGTCTGTTACGAAATCCTGCGCGAACTGCTGCGCGAGGCACGACAGTTCCGCGCCCGGGAGATGCGGGTGCTGGCGTCGCACAGCGTGATCGACCTTTTCCTCGACGAGGAATCGCAGGCACTGGCCATGCTGTCCGAGTTCATCGGCCTGCCAATTTCACTGCACGCCGAGGCCGGCTACACCCAGGAGCAGTTCGACATCGTCCTGCTCTGACGCTAAAATCCGCCTTCGACGCGGGCGTCGTATAACGGCATTACCTCAGCTTCCCAAGCTGATGAAGAGGGTTCGACTCCCTTCGCCCGCTCCACTTCCCCCGCCGGTCCCGCGCCGATGACCGATGTCCTGCCCCCGCTGATTGCGGCCCTGCTCGACCCCGCGCGCTACCCGCATCCCGCTGCCGGCGTCGAACGGGTCGAAACCCACGCGTCGTGGATCCTGCTCGCAGGCGAATTCGCCTACAAGCTGAAGAAGCCCATCACGCTGCCCTTCCTCGACTACGGCACGCTTGCCAGACGCGAAGCCTGCTGCCGTGCAGAACTGGCGCTCAACCGGCGCTTCGCGCCGGACCTGTACCTCGACGTGCTGCCCATCGGCGGCACGCCCGCCGATCCGATTCCCGGCGCTACACCGGCCATCGAATGGGCGGTGCGCATGCGGCGCTTCGACGAAGCGGGCCGCCTCGACCACGTCGCCGCGCGCGGCGGCCTGCGTCCCGAACACCTGTCGCAACTCGCCGCTACCGTGCATGCCTTGCACGCAGCGGCGGCCAGCGCGGCCTCCGGCACGCGTTTCGGCGCGCCGGCCGCCGTGCTCGCGGCCGCCCGCGAGAACTTCGACGAACTGCGCGAGCTGCTGCCGGCCGCCGACCAGGCGATGGTGGAGCGCCTCGCTGCGTGGACCGAGGAGGAATTCGCGCGGCGCGAGGGAGATTTCGCCGCACGCAAGTCCGGCGGCTGCATCCGCGAAGGGCACGGCGACCTGCATCTAGGCAACCTCGCGTTGATCGACGGGCGCGTGACGCCCTTCGACTGCATCGAGTTCAACGACGACTTCCGCTGGAACGACCCAGCAAGCGAGGTCGCCTTCGTCTGGATCGACCTGCTCGACCACGGCCAGCCCGGGCTGGCGGCGTGGTTTCTGACAGCCTGGCTCGAGGTGGGAGGCGATTTCCCGGCCATGGCGGTACTGCCCTTCTACGCCGTCTATCGTGCCGTTGTTCGTGCCAAGGTTGCCGCACTGCGCGCGCGCCAGGAAGGTCCGCCCGCCGCCGCCCGCGAACGTGCGGCGGCCGGGGAATACCTCGGGTTGGCCTGGCGCATTGCCATGCCGGCACCTCCGTCGCTCGAGATCACCTGCGGACTGTCCGGCTCGGGCAAGACCACGGCCAGCACGGCACGCCTGCTCGCCTGCGGCGACGGCCGCCTGGTGCGCCTGCGCTCGGACGTCGAGCGCAAGCGCCTGTTCGGCCTCCAGCCTCTCGCCTCGAGCGGGTCGGTGCCGGGCGGCGGCATCTACACTCCCGAGGCTAACGAGCGTACCTACCGCCGGCTGGCCGAGCTTGCGCGCGGAATGCTGGCCGCGGGCTGGTCTGTCATCGTCGATGCCGCCTTCCTGCGCCGCGCCGAGCGTAAAGCGTTCCGGACGCTGGCTGCGGAGGCTCATGCGGAATTTTTCATATTGTTCGCGGATGCCCCTACCGAGGAGCTTCGACGCCGAATTGCGGCCCGTGCCGGCGATGCATCCGAGGCCACGCAGGCCATCCTCGAGCGGCAAATCGGCTGGTTCGAGATGCCCGACGGCGACGAATCCGGCCTGCGCCGGTAACTGCGGCGCAATGCCGTGCGCTTGAATCGGTAAGGAGTTCAGGCTAGGCTACAATCTGGGCCAATTGTTCCCCCTCCCCGCACATGAGGTCATCATTGTCCATCCGCCTGCTCGTCGCCGCCTCCCTGGCGAGCATTTCCTGCGCGGGTTGGACGGCCGACTCGGATGGCGGTGCGGTCACGATCCGCAAATCGAAGGCGCCGACGACGATCAAGTCCGAGGCGGCGGCCAGGGCAAAGGCCGCGGCTGAAGCGGCGGTGGCGGCCCAGGACGAAGAGGAACGCAAGGCGGCGGCATTGAAGGAGCGCCAGGCCGAAGAGGCCCGCATCGCCGAGGAAGTTCGCGCCAAGGCGGAACAGGAACGCAGGAAGGCCGAACAGGAAAAGCTGGCGCGGCAGGCCGAGGAGGAGCGGTTCAAGGAAGCCGAGCGGCTGTCTCAGGAGAAGAAGAAGAAGGAGGACACGGCGCGCCAGCAAGCCCAGCTCGAGCGGCGCTGCGTCCTGCGCCCGGTGATGAGCGACATCGAAATCGCCAAGTGCCGCGCCAACCAGCAGTAGCGCCCGACTAGTCCTCGTATAGAGCGCGCAGCCGCTCCAAGCCGCGCCGGTAGGCCTCGGCGTCCCCGTACTCGAAGAACTCCGGATAGCGGCCATGCGCGGCCCGGACGCGACGCGCATGCTTGATCGGGCACCAGTACTGCTCAGTCCGCGCCGCCACTTCCCGCGTGTAGGCAGCCACTCCGTTTGCGTAAGAGCAATAGAGGCAATTGAAGCGCTCGATCAGGTTCAGGTAGGGCAGGTCGGCGCGGTCGAAGACCAGGTAATCGGCGCGGCGCACGCGCGGAATGCGGTACACCGGAAAGCAGATGCCCTGGTACACGGTGACGAACAGGTCGAGCAAGAGGAACGGTATCCAGCCTGCGTAGATGACGGGCGCCGTCAGCGCGACCAGGGGCCGGGTGCGGGCGAGGAAGCGGAACAGGCCGACCTTGTAGCGGCGCTGGTGGCGCTGGAATTCCTCGGCCAGTTGCAGGCGTTTGCGCGCGAATTCGTCGCGGGCCTTGCGGTATTCCTCTTCGAGTTCGTCCTGCAGCGCATGGATGCGCGCCAGCAGCTCTTCGATCGTGTTCGGCATGGTCGGCTCCCGTGGCCCGGGCGGAAAAGAAAACGGGCGCCCCGCAGGGCGCCCGCCGCATCATAGCGCAGCGCTGCTGCGCCGCTTATAGCGCGAGGTAGTCGGTGACGGCCACCCAGCGCCCATTCTGGATCTGCCCGACCTTGGACTTCTCGTTGCCGAGGTGCTGCTTGGGCCCGAACTTGTACTCGGGGCTGCCGAACATGTCGCGCGCGAACGTGGTGGACTCCAGCACCTTGAGGAAGTTGTCGGTGGTCAGGTTGGTCCCGGTCTTCTTCGCAGTCTGCATGAACATGTCCATCGCGACATAGCCGTACGCCGAGAACAGTCCCGGCTCTTCGTTGAACTTGGCCTTGTAGGCGGCAAACCAGTCGCGCACGTTCTTCGAGGCATCGTCGCCGTAGGGAACCTGTACCTGGTGCATGGCATAGAGGCCATCCATCGCCTTGCCGCCCAGCTTGTGGATCAGGTCCGTATAGGCCGCCGAGGAGCCGATGAAATGCGGGTTCCAGCCGATCTTGCGGGCCGTGCCGATGGTGCCGATGGTTTCGCGGATGATGGTGCCCAGCACGACGGTGTCGCAGTCGGAACTCTTCATCTTCGCCACCTGCGCGGAGAAGTCGGTCGCACCCCGCTTGAAGGAGGTCTTCTCGGCAAAAGTCATGCCGATATCCTTGAGCCCGTCCTCGGCGCCCTTCAGCACCTCGGTGCCAAAGTCGTCATCCTGGTAGATGACGCAGAACTTCTTGGCGCCGCGCTCCTTGGCCATCCACTTCACGCCCATGCGGATCTGGGTGTAGTAGGGCGCCGCGAAGGAGAACTTCAGCTTGTGCAGCGGCTCGTACATTTCGCGCGCGGCGGTGAGGGGAAAGAGGTTCATCACCCCCTTGTCGAACAGCGTGGGGAAGGTGGCGAGGTTTACCGCCGTGCCGATGGTGCCGACCATGGCGAAGATCTTGTCCTGCTGCACCATCTTCTGCGCCGCGAGCAGGCCCTTCTTCGGGTCGTAGCCGGAATCCTCGGCGATGAACTTGACCTTGCGGCCGTTGATTCCGCCCTGGTCGTTGATCTCGTCGACGCGCATCTGCATGCCGAGGCGCAGCGCCTTGCCGAAGCCGGCCAGCGGGCCGGACAGGTCCTGGATGGTGCCGATCACGATCTCGTTCTTGCTGACGCCCATCTGATCGGCGGCCAGCGCCGATGCGCCGGCTCCGACACCCGCGGCGGCGATCAGCGCCACGGCCAGTTTGCTCGTTGTCTTCATTCTGCTTTCTCCTCCATCTAGGGTCGATACGAACCGTTCAGCCGCCCTGCTCGCGATACATGGACTCGATCAGTTCGGCGTATTTTTGGCTGACAAGCTTACGCTTCAATTTCATGGTCGGGGTCAATTCCTCATCTTCCGCCGTGAGTTTCTGCTCGATCAGCCGGAACTTCTTGATCTGCTCCACCCGAGCGAACTCGCGATTGACCCTTTCCACTTCCCCGGCAATCAGCTGCTGCACCTCCGCTGCCCGGCACAGGCTGGTGTAGTTGGAGAAGGGCACGTCGTGGTCCTGGGCGAATTTCTCGACGTTGTCCTGGTCGATCATGATCAGGCAGGTGAGGAAGGACCGCCGGTCGCCGATCACCACGGCGTCGGTGATGTAGGGCGAGAACTTGAGCTGGTTCTCCAGCTCGGAGGGCGTGATGTTCTTGCCGCCGGCGGTGATGATGATGTCCTTGAGGCGGTCGCTGATGCGGTAGTAGCCCTCCGCATCCACGCTGCCGACGTCACCCGTATGCAGCCAGCCGTCGGCGTCGATTGTCTCGGCGGTCTTCTCCGGCTGATTGAGGTAGCCCATGAAGACATTTGGTCCGCGCACCTGGATTTCGCCCTGGTCCGAAAGTCGGATTTCGTTGAGGTTGATGGGCGTCCCGATCGAACCGGGCTTGATGCGTTCCAGGGGCATGCCGGTCGAGCCGCCGCCGGTCTCGGTCATGCCCCACACCTCCAGCATGGGCACGCCCAGCGCCATGTACCAGCGCACCAGGTCGGGCGCGATCGGCGCCGCGCCGGTGATCAGCATTCGGCTGCGGTGGATGCCGATCAGCTTGCGCACGTTGTTGAGGACCAGCACGCGTGCCAGCCAGTGGGCAAAGCGCAGCCCGCCGCCGATGTCCTCGCCCTTCTCGTAGCGGCGCACCATGTCCATGCCGACGCCGATCGCCAGCTTGTACGCCCATTGCTCGAAACCGTTCGATTCCTTGAGCGCGATGTTCACCGCCGAGTAGAACTTTTCCCAGACGCGCGGCACGGCGACGAAAACGGTCGGCGCGATTTCGCGTACGTTCTCGGGGATGGTCTCGGGGTTCTCGACGAAGTTGAGCCGGGTGCCGGTGTACATCGCAAAGTAGGCACCGCCATTACGCTCGGCAACATGGCACAGCGGCAGGAAGCACATGCGCTCGTCGTCTTCGTTCTGCGCGATAGCCGTGTTGAAGCCGCGCAGCGAATGCAGGATATTGCGGTGGGAGAGCATCGCCCCCTTCGGCTTGCCCGTGGTGCCCGAGGTATAGATCAGGATCGCCAGGTCCTCGGCGCGGCGTGCGCCGATGCGTTCGCGCAGCTCCGCCTCCGCATCGGCACCCAGCCGCGCCGCCCGCTCGCGACCCAGTTCGCGCAGGCGTTCGAAGCTGATCACCTGCTCGTCGTGAAGCTGGCGCAGGCCCTCGGTCTCCCAGACCACGATCTTGCGCAGGCCGGGCACCCGGTCACGTACTTCGAGCGCCTTGTCGAGCTGCTCCTCGTCCTCGGCGAACAACACTACCGAGTTCGAATCCGCCAGCAGGTACTCGACCTGGCTGGCGGCATCGGTCGGGTAGATGCCGGAGCTGATGCCGCCGCAGGACAGCACGGCAAGGTCGGAGAAGAGCCATTCCTGACGCGTGTTGCCCAGCACCGAAGCGGTCTCGCCGACGGCAAAGCCGAGTTCGAGCAGGCCCAGCGCGGCCTCGCGCACGATGGCTCCCACCTCGCGCCAGGCCAGGCTCTGCCACAGGCCGAATTTCTTCTGCCGCAACCAGATCGCGTCGCCGCGCCTTTCCACCGCATTCCAGAACAGCAGGGGAAGGGTGTCGCCCGGCATCACGACCGCGTGCTCCGCCCAGTAGCGCTTGCCGTCAAGCCGCCACATCGCTCATCTCCATTGCTTCTTCTTTTTCCACCGCCGCTCACCGCGCACGCCCGACTCCTTCATGCCGAGGTAGAACTCCTTGATGTCGTCCTTCTCGCGCAGCGCGGCGCACGTGTCGTGCATGACGATGCGGCCGATCTCGAGCACGTAGCCGTAGTCGGCGTACTTGAGCGCCATGCGCGCGTTCTGTTCGACGACGAGCAGCGTGACGCCACGCTCGCGGTTGATGCGCACCACGATCTCGAAGATTTCCCGTGTCAGCTTCGGCGACAGTCCGAGGCTCGGCTCGTCGAGCAGCATCAGCGACGGCTTGGCCAGCAGCGCGCGGCTGATTGCCAGCATCTGCTGCTGTCCGCCCGAGAGCTGGCCAGCGGGCTGGTCGCGTCGTGCCTCGAGTATCGGGAAATATTTGTAGACATCCTCGATGTCCCGCGCAACGTCGTCCTTGTCGTGCGCGGGGCGGGTGTAGGCGCCCATCAGCAGGTTCTCGCGCACGGTCAGCAGCGGGAAGATCTCGCGTCCCTCCGGCACATGGACCAGGCCCTGGCGCACGATCCAGGCCGGGTCGCGACCTTCCAGCTTTTCGTGGCGGAAGAGGATGCTGCCTTTCTGCGGATCGAGGATGCCCGAGATGGTCTTGAGGATGGTCGTCTTGCCGGCACCGTTGGAGCCGAGCACCGTGACGATGGAACCGGGCGTGACCGACAGCGATACGCCGCGAATGGCCTTGACCGCACCGTAGGCCGCTTCGACGTTGCTGAGCTGGAGGATGGGAGGCGACTCAGTCGTCATCCTGTCCTCCCAGGTAGGCTTCGATCACTCCCGGATGCGACTGCACTTCCGAAGGCGAACCCAGCGTCAGCACCTCACCCAGGTTCAATGCCAGTACGCGGTCGGAGACGCGCGACACCAGGCCCATGTCGTGCTCGACCATGATCACGGTAATGCCCAGGTCGTGCTTGATGTCCTCGATCCAGAAACCCATGTCTTCGGTTTCCTCGGTGTTGAGGCCGGAGGAGGGCTCGTCGAGCAGCAACAGCCGGGGCCGCATCGACAGCGCCCGAGCCAGCTCCACCACCTTGCGCACGCCATAGGGCAGGCCGACGACCAGGCTGTCGCGGTAGTGCTGCAGGTCGAGGAACTCGATGACTTCCTCGACCTGGCGCCGGAACTCCAGTTCGGCCCGGCGCACCGAGCCGGTGAACAGGAAGTCCTGCATCCAGCCGGTGTGGCGGTGGCAATGGCGGCCGACCAAGAGGTTCTGCAGCACCGTCGCGTGCTCGAACAATTCGATGTTCTGGAAAGTGCGGGCGATGCCATGGCGGGCCACGACATGGGGCGGCATGCGCGAAATCACTTCGCCCTCGAACCGCACCTCGCCGGAGGTCGGGCGATAGAGCGAGGAGATCAGGTTGAAGATCGTGGTCTTGCCGGCACCGTTGGGGCCGATCAGCGAAAACACTTCGTTGGGCCAGACTTCGAACGACACGTCGTTCACGGCCAGCAGACCGCCGAAACGCACCGACAGATTCTTCGCCTCGAGCAAGGGCGCGGTCATCTCACCCTCTCGGATTTCATGTACGACTTCTGCCGCTTGAACATGCCCTTGCGGTAGAAGGGGAAGATCTGCAGGAAGGTGCGCACCTTGAGCCAGCGTCCGTAGAGACCCATGGGCTCGAACAGCACCACGGCGATCAGGATGACGCCGAACACCGTGGGCTGCAGGCCCGTCTGCTGGCCGATGGCATCCGGCAGCCAATCCTTGCCCACCACGATCACCTGCTGCACGATGAACCAGAACGCCGGCCCGAATACCGCGCCCTGGATCGACCCAAGTCCGCCGATCACCACCATCATGAGCAGTTCGATCGACTGCAGGAAGCCGAACTGGTCGGGCGTGATGATGCGGATCTTGTGCGCGTAGAGCGCCCCGGCAATTCCCGCCAGTGCCGCAGAAAGCGCGAAGGCTACGGTCTTGTAGTAGGCGAGGTTGATGCCCATGCTCTGCGCCGACACTTCCGAGTCGCGGATGGCGACGAAGGCGCGCCCGGTCGGGCTGCGCAGCAGGTTGAGAACGCCGAACACGCACAGCACGGCGATGCTCGTGACCAGGAAGTAGAAATTGACGCCGTCGTCGAAGTCGATGCCGGCGATCACCAGCTTGCCGACTTGAACACCGGCATTGCCGCCGGTGATGCCCTCGGCGCGCACGACGGCTTCCTCGATGATGAAGCCGAAGGCCAGCGTCGCAATTGCCAGGTACATGCCCTTGATGCGCAGCGCCGGCAGACCGACAACGATGCCAGTGAGGCCCGCCACCAGCGCCGACAGCGGCAGCGACAAGGCGAAGGGCCAGCCGCGCGACTGCAGCCAGGCCTCGGTGTAGGCGCCCATGGCGAGAAAGCCGGCATGGCCCAGCGAAACCAGGCCGGTAAAGCCGGAAAGCAGCATGAGGCCGAGGCAGACGACGGCATAGATGCCGATGAAGGTGAACTGCGAAAGTGCGTACTCGTTGAGCAGCCAGGGTGCAGCGGCCAGGCCGAGCAACAGCAGGCCGTACCAGAAGCGCTGGCCATTGTGCTTGAACAGCGCAATGTCCTGGGCGTAGCTGGTCTTGAAAAGGAAATGCATGCGCCGGCCTCAGACTTTCTTCGTGGTGTTCTCGCCGAACAGACCGTTCGGCTTCACCACCAGCATGATCAGCACGACGATATAGGCGGCAATGTCCTTGAAGCCCTCGGGCAGGTAGAAGCCGGCCAGCGACTCGACGATGCCGACGATGAGGCCGCCGACCAGCGCCCCGGGAATGCTGCCGAAACCACCGACGACCGCAGCGGGAAAGGCCTTGAGGCCGACGAAGCCCATGTTGGCATGGACGAAGGTGATGGGCGCGAGCAGCAGCGCGGCAGCACCGCAGATGGCCGAGGAAATGCCCCAGATCAGCATGTTCACGCGCCGTACCGGGATGCCCATGTAGAACGCGGCAAGCTGGTTCTGCGACGTCGCCTGCATGGCAATGCCCAGCTTGGTATAGCGGAAGAACGCGTAGAGCAGGACCACCAGCACGCTTGTGGCGACGATGATGGCGAGGTGTTCGATGGAGACGACCAGGCCCTTGCCGGTCTCGCCGATCCAAAGCACCTCGTCCTTGTAGGGGACCGGCAGCGTATGCGTCTCGGTTCCCCAGTACGGAATCATGGTCACCACGCCGCGCCCCAGGTAACCCAGGCCGATGGTCAGCATCACCACGGTAAAGGCCGGCTGGCCGAGCAGGGGGCGCAGCACAAGACGCTCGGTGAGCATGCCGAGCAGCAGCATCGCCACCACGGTGGCCAGGAAAGCAGCCCAGAACGGCAATCCGCCAAGCGTCATGGCGGACAGGCCAATGAAGCCGCCGACCATCATCAAATCGCCCTGGGCGAAATTGACGGTTTCGGTCGCCTTGTAAATCAACACAAAGCCGAGCGCGATCAGCGCGTAGATGCAGCCGATCGCCGCTCCGCCGATGACCAGCTGCAGGAGCTGCAACACCCGAACTCTCCTCCGGGGAATTACCCTTGTTTATTTATTGTGCCCGTCGCGGGCGTGCTTCGGCTGCGGATTATGCCTTAAGGCTTAGGACGCAAGCGCCGGCGGCCGAGTTTTTTCAGTCGTAGAACTTCGTTCCCCGGTCCGCCATGTCACGCAGCAGTTGCGGTGCAGCAAACCGCGCGCCGCAACGTTCCGCCAGGCGGTCCAGCGCAGCTACCGCCGCCGGCACACCGAGCGTATGCATCCACCCGATCGGGCCACCGCGGAAGGGCGGGTAGCCCCAGCCCAGGATCGCCCCGATATCTGCATCGATCGGCGCGCGCAGCACCTTTTCCTCGAGGCAGCGTGCAGTCTCGACCGACTGCACCAGGATCAGGCGCTCGACGATTTCGTCGAGCGATGGCACCGCGGCCTTGACCGGAAACTGTTCGGCCAGGCCCGGCCACAAATGCTTGGGCGCATCCGCGGGGTAATCGTAGAAGCCGGCCCCCGACTTGCGGCCCAGCCGGCCGAGCGTGGCGACCATCTTCGCCGCGACACGGTCGGCGGCGCGCTCGACGTAGGCAGCACCGAGGTCGGCGCGGGTCTGCTGCGCGATCTTGTACACAAGTTCGATCGATACCTCGTCGGCCAGCGCGAGAGGTCCCACCGGCATGCCGGCGATCAGGCCGGCCTTGTCGATCAACGCCGGCGGCACGCCTTCCTCGAGCAGGGCCATGCCTTCCGAGACATACGTGCCGAACACGCGGCTGGTGTAGAAGCCGCGCGAGTCATTGACGACGATGGGCGTCTTGCCGATCGCCTTGACGTAATCCATCGACCGCGCCAGCGTCGCGTCGGAGGTTGCCTTGCCGACGATGATCTCGACCAGCGGCATCTTTTCCGCAGGCGAGAAGAAATGCAGGCCGATGAAGTTGGCCGGGCGCGCCGAGGCTTCGGCCAGGCCGGTGATCGGCAGCGTCGAGGTATTCGAGGCGAAGATCGCGTCCGCTGCGATCACGGCCTCGGTCTTTTTCGTTACATCGGCCTTGATCTCGCGCTTCTCGAACACGGCCTCGACCACCAGTTCACAACCGGCGAGGTCGGCGTAGTCGGCGGTCGTATGGATGCGCGCCAGCAGGGCATCGGCCGCTTCCTGCGTCATGCGCCCCTTGGCCACCTGCTTGCCCCACGCCTTGGCCGCATAGGCCTTGCCCTTCTCGGCCGCTTCGCGCGTGGTGTCGAGCAGCACCACGGCGATGCCGGCTTGTGCAGTGCTCATGGCGATGCCGGCGCCCATCATGCCGGCGCCGAGCATGCCGATCTTCGTGTATTTCTGCACCGGCACGCCGGCTGGACGCGAGGCCAGCTTGTTGGCTTCCTGCATGCCGAAGAACAGGCTGCGGATCATGTTCTTCGACACCGGCGACATCACCAGGTTGGTGAAGTAGCGCGTCTCGATCGCCAGGCCGGTATCGAGGTTGGTCGACAGACCTTCATAGACGCAGGACAGGATGTGCCGCGGCGCCGGATAGTTGTCGTAGGTCTTCTCACGCAGCATGGCGTTGGCGGCCATGAACATCTGCATGCCGTTCGGCGTTCCCGGCCCGCCGCCGGGAATCTTGAAGCCCTTCTGGTCCCAGGGCTGCAACGGCTTGGCGCCCGAAGCAATGGTGTCGGCCACCCACTTGCGTGCCGCCTGGCGTTCCTCGCCCGCCGGCACCACCGCGTGGATCAGGCCCAGCTTCAGCGCTTCCGCGGCCTTGATGCGCTTGCCTTCCATGAGCAGGGGCGCCGCAGCCTGGATGCCGGTCAGGCGTGGCGTGCGCTGGGTGCCGCCGGCGCCAGGCAGCAGACCCAGCGTGACCTCGGGGAAGCCGAAACGTGCCTTGGGGTTGTCGGCGGCGACGCGGTAGTGGCAGGACAGCGCGATCTCCATGCCGCCGCCCAAGGTCGTACCGTTGAGCGCCGCGGCGACCGGCTTGCCGCCCAGCTCGATGCCGCGCATCAGTTTGTGCCAGCTGGCGATCGAGGCGTGGAAGGCCGCCGCATCGGTGCAGCCGGCCATCTCGGCAAGGTCGCCGCCGGCGATGAAGTCCTTCTTCGCCGAAACGATTACCACACCCTTGACCGCAGGATCGGCCAGCGCCTTCTGCATGGCCTCGGCGTAGGCGCCCATCGAGCCGGCGTTGAGGATGTTCTGCGACTTGCCGGGGTAGTCGAATTCGACGGTGGCGATGCCTTCTGCATCGATGGAGTAGTTCAGCATCTCAAACCCTTTCGATGATGGTCGCCGTACCCATACCGGCACCCACACACAAGGTGGCCAATCCGGTGCCCGCGCCCCGCCGCTCCATCTCGTCGAGCAGGGTGCCGAGGATCATGGCGCCCGTCGCACCCAGCGGGTGGCCCATGGCGATGGCACCGCCATTGACGTTCATCCTGTCGTGCGACACGTCGAGCACCTGCATGAAGCGCAGCACCACGGCGGCGAAGGCCTCATTCAACTCGAACAGGTCGATGTCGCCCACCTTCATGCCGGCGCGCTTGAGCGCCTTCTCGGCGGCGTAGCTGGGGCCGGTGAGCATGATCGAGGGCTCGGACCCGATCGAGGCGAAGGAGCGCACACGGGCCCGCGGCTTGAGGCCCAGCGCGGCGCCCATCGCCTTGGTGCCGAACAGCACCGCAGCGGCGCCATCGACGATGCCCGAGCTGTTCCCCGCATGGTGCACGTGCTCGATCTTCTCCACCTCGGGATAGCGCTGGAGCATCACGCTGTTGAAGCCGTACTTCTCGCCCTGCTCCTGGAACGAGGGCTTGAGCTGCGCCAGCGATTCCATGGTGGTCTCGGGCCGCATGAATTCGTCGCGATCCAGCATGGTGAGGCCGTTGATGTCCTTCACCGGCACGATAGACTTCTTGAAGTGCCCGGCATCCCAGGCCGCCTTGGCACGGCGCTGGGATTCAAGCGCGTAGGCATCGACGTCCTGCCGCGAAAAGCCCCACTTGGTGGCGATCAGGTCGGCCGAGATGCCCTGCGGCACGAAGGCGGTCTTGGCCGCCACCTGCGGATCGATCGGCCAGGCGCCACCGGAGGAGAACATCGGCACGCGCGACATCGACTCGACGCCGCCGCCGACCACGAGGTCGGCCTGGCCCGACATCACCTGGGCCGCAGCCTGATTGCAGGCCTCGAGGCCCGAGGCGCAGAAGCGGCTGACGGTGACGCCCGGCGCGCTGATGGCGTAATCGGCGTAAAGCGCGGCGACGCGGGCGATGTCGGCACCCTGCTCGCCGACCGGTTCGACGCAGCCCAGCACCACGTCGTCCACCTTCGAGGTGTCGAGCTGGTTGCGGTCGCGCAGCGCGCGCAAGGCGGTCGCCGCCAGGTAGATCGGCGTCGCCTGGTTCAGCGCGCCGCCCTGCTTGCCCTTGCCGCGCGGGGTGCGCACGGCGTCGTAGATGTAGGCTTCGGCCATCACAGGCTCCTCGAAATGAGTTCTTTCATGATCTCGTTGGTGCCGCCGTAGATACGCTGCACCCGGGCATCGGCCCAGGCGCGGGTGATCGGGTACTCCCACATGTAGCCGTAGCCACCGTGCAGCTGCACGCACTCGTCCATCACCTTGAACTGCAGGTCGGAGCACCAGTACTTGGCCATCGAGGCCGTCGCCGGGTCGAGCTTGTTTTCCAGGATCATCTCGATGCAGCGATCGACGAAGACGCGGCCGACCTGGATCTCGGTCTTAAGTTCGGCGAGCTTGAAGCGGGTGTTCTGGAACTTGGCGATCTCCTGGCCGAAGGCCTTGCGCTCGTTGGTGTATTGGATGGTCCAGTCCAGCGCCGCCTCGGCCGATGCGATGGCAATCACGGCGATCTGCAGGCGCTCCCAGGGCAGTTCCTGCATCAGGTACACGAAGCCGTTGCTTTCCTCGCCGAGCAGGTTCTCGGCCGGTACGCGCACGTTGTCGAAGAACAGTTCGCAGGTGTCCTGCGCCTTCATGCCCGCCTTGTGCAGGGGCTTGGCCTTGCTGAAGCCGGCCATCGAGGTGTCGACCACCAGCAGGCTGGTGCCCTTGGCACCCTTGGCCGGGTCGGTCTTGGCCACGACGATCACCAGGTCGGAGAGGTAACCGTTGGTGATGAAAATCTTGGAGCCGTTGAGCACGTAGTGGTTGCCGTCACGCACGGCCGTGGTGCGCACGCCCTGCAGGTCGGAGCCCGCCGCCGGCTCCGTCATGGCGATGGCCCCGATCATCTCGCCGCTGGCCATCTTCGGCAGGTACTTCTGCTTCAGGTACTCGCTGCCGTAGTGCAGCAGGTAGGGCGCGACGATCTCGGAGTGCAGGCCCCAGCCCAGGCCGGTGGCGTTGATGCGCGCCGCCTCTTCCATGACGACCACGGAGAAGCGCTTGTCCACACCGGCGCCGCCGTAAGCCTCGGGCATGGTGGCGCACAGCAGGCCGGCCGCACCGGCCTTGGTCCAGATCTCGCGGTCGACGTGGGCCTGCTCCTCCCAGCGCGCATGGTGGGGGGCAACCTCCTGTTCCATGAAGCGGCGGGCGGTGTCGCGGAAGGCGTCGTGGTCTTCGTCGAACAGGGTACGCGGTATCGACAACATGGGGGCTCTCCGGCGGCTGCAGAAAGGGCTGCATGCTACCAAGCAAGCGCTTGCTTGACAACCGAAGCGCCGGAGTCAAGAATCGACGGCTTGTTCCCACTGGAGCCCTGCCATGCGCCCCCTCGCCCTCGGTCTCACCACGCTGTTCGCCGCATTGGTCACTTCGGGCCTCGCGCTCGCCCAGATGCCGGCCCTCCCCGACGCTGCGTCCTCCGACCCGGTCAAGCTGGGGATCATGCAGGGCTTCCCACCGGCCCCCGAGAAAACCGTGCGCATCCTCGACGGCAGCAGTTGGAAGTTCCCGCAGATCCGCTGGGCGTTTTCACATTTCCGGGAACTGGGCCCGACGGCAAGCGTCTGGCGCGGGAACCGCGGGCCGCAACCGCTGGCGGCGGCACCACGCAATGACCTCGACGGCGTGAGCTTCATTCCGCTGGGCAAGGACCAGCCGATGACCTGGGAGCAGTCGCTCGCCGCCAACTACACCGATGGCATCCTGGTCATGCACAAGGGCAAGGTGGTCTACGAGAAATACTTCGGTGCCCTCGATGCCCGCACGCCGCATATCCTGATGTCGGCCACCAAGTCCTTTGTCGGGATCTTCGCCTCCATGCTGGCCGAGGAAGGCAAGCTCGATCCGAATGCGCCCGTCACCAAGTACGTTCCGGAAATGAAGGACACCGCTTACGGCGATGCCACGGTGCGCCAGGTGATGGACATGACCACCGGCGTGCAGTACTCGGAGAAGTACGCCGACCCGAACGCCGAAATCTGGCAATACATTGCGGCTGGCGGCTGGTTCCCGGTCCGTGCCGACCACAAGGGCCCCCGCACCCTCTACGGCTTCCTCGGAACGCTGAAAAAGGAAGGCGAGCACGGGCAAGCCTTCGCCTACAAGACGCCGAACGCCGAACTGCTGGGCTGGATCATCCAGCGCGTCAGCGGGAAATCCATGGCGCAACTGCTTTCCGAGAACATTTGGCAGAAGATCGGCGCCGAAGAGGATGCAATGTTCGCGCTGGATTCGGTGGGCACCGCGTCGGCCGGAGGCGGCCTCGCCGCCACCCTGCGCGACTTCGCCCGTGTCGGCGAGATGCTGCGCCTCGACGGCTACTACAACGGCCAGCAGATCGTGCCCAAGTCGGTGATCGCCGACATCCGCAAAGGCGCGGACAAGGAACACTTCGCCAAGGCCGGCTATACCACCTTGCCTGGATGGAGCTACCGCAACATGGTCTGGGTATCGCACAACGAGCACGGAGCATTCTCGCTGCGCGGCATCCATGGACAGGCGCTCTACATCGACCCGAAGGCGGAGATGGTGATTGCGCGCCTGGCATCCAACCCCGTGGCCTCCAACCCGGCCAATGACCCGGTTTCCCTGCCGGCGTACCACGCCCTCGCCAAGCACCTGATGAAGTAAGGAGGCACGATGCAACCCAGCCACCCCCTGCTCACCGCCACGCATGAAGTCCTCAACCAGGCCCATGCGCTGGAGAACTACAACGCCTACCTGAACAACCGGCCGCTGCAGGAGGCCGTCGCCACGCAGGGCGCGGGCTGGGCGCAGGACTGGCTGACGGCGCGCGGCGCCGAAACGGGCAGCGCGGAGTGGATCGAGCACGGTCGCCTGGCCAACGTCTACCCGCCGGTGCTCAAGCTCTTCGACCGCTATGGCAACCGCCGCGACGAGGTGGATTTCCATCCGTCGTGGCACGAATGCCTCAGCTGGCTCAAGCGTAACGGCTGCGACACCGGCCCCTGGGCCGATCCCAAGCCCGGCGCCCACGTCGCCCGCGCTGCCGCCTATGTCATGTTCGCCGAGATTGAATGCGGCTCGCTGTGCCCGACCACCATGACCTACGGCGCGGTGCCGGTGCTGCGCCACGTGCCGGAACTGGCCCGCGACTGGATGCCCAAGCTGCTCTCGCGCGACTACGACCAGCGCTTCATCCCGGCGGCGCAGAAGGCCGGCGTGCTGATCGGCATGGGCCTCACCGAAAAGCAGGGCGGCTCGGACGTGCGCGCCAACACCACGCGCGCCGAACCCAATGGCGACGGCACCTGGCGCATCACCGGGCACAAGTGGTTCCTCTCGGCGCCGATGTGCGACGCCTTCCTCGTCACCGCACAGACTGCGAAGGGTCTGTCGTGCTTCTTCGTGCCGCGCTGGACGCCGGACGGACGGCTCAACGAAATGCGCATCCAGCGCTTCAAGGACAAGCTCGGCGACCGTTCCAACGCCGGTACCGAGATGGAGTTCTGGGGCTCGCTGGGCTGGCTGGTCGGCGAGGAAGGCCGCGGCATCCCGACGGTGCTGGAGATGGGCGTCTACACGCGGCTGGATTGCGCCATCGGCAGCACCGGCATCATGCGCGCCGCGCTGACCCAGGCCATGCACCATGCCGGCCTGCGCTCGGCCTTCGGCAAGCGGCTGATCGACCAGCCGCTGATGAGGAACGTGCTGGCCGACATGGCGCTCGAGGTCGAGGCGGCGACCGCGCTCTCGCTGCGGCTGGCGCGCGCCTTCGACGCCCAGGAAGACGAGGCGGAAAGCCTGCTGCGCCGCATCCTCACCCCGGTGGCGAAGTACTGGATCTGCAAGCGCTGCCCGACTGTCTCGGCCGAGGCCATGGAAGTGCATGGCGGCAACGGCTACGTCGACGAAGGCCCGATGCCGCGCAACTTCCGCCAGAGCCCGCTCAATTCCATCTGGGAAGGCTCGGGCAACGTGATGTGCCTGGACACCCTGCGCGCCATGGCGCGCCACCCGAAGAGCATCGAGGTGCTGACGGCGGAAATCGCCCCGGCGCTGGGGAAGAATCGCGCCTTCGACAGCTTCGTCGGTGCGCTGCAGAAGGGCCTGGGCAACCCGCAGGACATCGAGATCCGCTCGCGCGAACTGACCCAGGGCATCGCGCTGGCGATGCAGGGCGCTTTGCTGCTGCGTCACGCACCGGCGCCGGTAGCCGAGGCCTTCTGCGCTTCGCGCCTGACGCCCGGCCACTGGGGCGCTACCTTCGGCACCCTGCCGGCCAACGCCGATTTCGCCACCCTGCTGTCGCGCGCCTGGCCCGAGTCCGTATGAGCGCGATCAATCCTGCGTGGCTGGCCGCCACCGAATTCATCGACCACGACCATCCGGCGGTGCGCGAATTCGTCGCCGCCCATGTCAGCGGCGATACGGCCAAGGAAAAGGCATTGAGCCTCTACTACGCCGTGCGCGACGAGGTCCGCTACGATCCTTACAGTTGCAGCATGGAACGCGTGGCGATGCGCGCCAGCACGTGCGCCGCCAACCGCGTCGGCTACTGCGTGCCCAAGGCCCTGCTCTACTGCGCCTGCCTGCGCGCCGTCGGCATCCCCGCGCGCCCGGGCTTCGCCGACGTGAAGAACCACCTGACCACCGAGAAGCTGGCGAAAATGCTCGGTTCGGACATCTATGCCTGGCATGGCTACGTCAGCCTGCTGCTCGGCGGCAAGTGGGTCAAGGCGACGCCGGCCTTCAACCTGGCCATGTGCGAACGTTTCGGCGTGCTGCCGCTGGACTTCGATGGCGAGCACGACTCGCTGATGCATCCCTACAACTCCGCCAACCAGCGCCACATGGAATACGTGAAGCAGCGTGGCGAGTTCGACGACCTGCCCTATGACGAGCTGCGCGACGACATGCTGCGCATGTACCCCGTGCTCGTGGCCGCCGGCGAGCGGCGGGACGGCGACTTCGACCACGAATCCGTGCTGAAGCCCGGATGACTGTTCGCATCGAACACAATGGCGCTGTAACGACGGTCGTCATCGATCGCCCGCAGGCACGCAATGCCATCGACCGGCCCACGGCACAGGCGCTGGCGGATGCCTTCCGCGCGTTCGACGCCGACCCGGCGCAGCACGTGGCGGTCCTCTGCGGCGCCAACGGTCACTTCTGTGCCGGCGCGGACCTCAAGGCCTTCGTCGCCAACCCGGGCGAATGGTCGCTCAGGGAGGAAGGCGATGCGCCGCTCGGTCCCACGCGCATGCTGCTTTCCAAGCCCGTGATCGCCGCCGTGTCGGGCTATGCCGTGGCCGGCGGGCTCGAACTCGCCCTATGGTGCGACCTGCGCGTGGTGGAGCAGACCGCTACCTTCGGCATCTTCTGCCGACGCTGGGGCGTACCGCTGATCGACGGCGGCACGATACGGCTGTCGCGCCTGATCGGGCATTCGCGCGCGCTGGACCTGATCCTCACCGGCCGCCCGGTCGGCGCCGACGAGGCGCTGACCATCGGCCTGGCCAACCGCGTGGTGGCCGATGGCGCGGCGCGCGGCGCGGCCGAGGCACTGGCAGCACAGATCGCCGCCTTTCCGCAGACCTGCATGCGCCACGACCGCCTGTCGAGCTACGAGCAGTGGGGCCTGCCGCTGAACGAGGCGCTGAAGAACGAATGCCGCCACGGCCAGGTCTCGCTGGCCAGCGGCGATGCCGAAACCGGCGCCGGGCGCTTCAAAGGAGGGGAAGGACGCCATGGCCGCTTCTAGACGGCCGATATCGAAGGACGAGCCCAACCGCCGCGCCGAGATCCTGCGCGCGGCAAGCCGGCTCTTTGCCGAGAAGGGATACGCCGCGACGACCATCCGCGATATCGCCAAGGCCGTGGATATGCAATCCGGATCGCCCTTCTACCATTTCAAATCCAAGCACGACATGCTGCTCGCCGTGGTGCTCGAAGGCATCGAGACCATCAGCCGCGCCGTCAGCGAGGCGGCGGCCGGTGGCGGTACTCCGCGCCAGGTGTTCGAGGCGATGCTGCTGGCGCACCTCGAGCAGTTGCTCGCCGACGACGGCCGCCACTTCGCGGCGACGCTGTTGCACGAAAGCAAGCACCTCGACGCCGAGGCGCATGCCGCACTGGTCGAGCGCAAGGACCGCTATGAAGGTTTGTGGCAGAAGGCCCTGGCGAATCTCAAACGTGCTGGCGACATCGGGGACGACAGCCACGTTGCGCGCCTGTTCCTGCTCGGCGGGCTCAACTGGACCGTACAGTG
>ERZ724507.301-NODE-301-length-22664-cov-5.770711_pt1 | contig 22664 bp, 20 predicted proteins | sample MGYA00376040_ERZ724507 | MGnify/ENA primary metagenome ERZ724507 (study PRJEB28724, sample SAMN07190883) | activated sludge metagenome | isolation source: activated sludge of sewage treatment plant in Hong Hong | place: Hong Kong | collected 2016-03-17 ...
GAAGGGCGCCGAGGCGTCGGCGCCGACCGGCTCCCCGTCCGCGCCGCCGGTGATCGGTCACAAGGCTGACGGATCCATCGACGGCATCGACCCGAAGGCCGGCACCGTGAGCCTCAGTCACGGGCCCATCGCATCCTTGAAATGGCCTGCGATGACGATGGAGTTCAAGGTCGCCCATGGAGGGTTGCTCCAGGGCCTGAAACCGGGGCAGGCGGTGGCCTTCGAGTTCGTCGAGCGCCAGCCTGGCGAGTACGTGGTGACCTCGATCACAGCGGTGCCGGCCGCACGCGCGCCAGCGCCTCCCGCGATGCCGGCCGTTCCGGCGTCCCCTTCCGGCAAGACCACCCACAGCGGCCACTGAGACCGAAACACCATGCTGGCCAATATCATTCAGTGGTCGGGCAGGAATCCGTTCCTCGTCCTGCTGGCCACGCTGTTCATCGTCATCGCCGGCATCTACGCCGTGGTGAAGATGCCCCTGGACGCGCTGCCCGATCTGTCCGACGTGCAGGTCATCGTCTACACGGAATATCCGGGGCAGGCGCCGCAGGTGGTCGAAGATCAGGTGACCTACCCGCTGACGACCGCCATGCTGGCGGTGCCGAAGTCCAAGGTCGTGCGCGGCTTCTCGTTCTTCGGCGCTTCGTTCGTCTACGTCATCTTCGAGGACGGCACCGACATCTACTGGGCGCGCAGCCGCGTGCTCGAGTACCTGAACTTCGCTTCCAGCCGGCTGCCGAAGGGCGTGTCGCCGTCGCTCGGGCCCGACGCCACGGGGGTCGGCTGGGTCTACCAGTACGCCTTGCTGGCCAAGAACAGGACCTTGGCCGAACTGCGCACCATCCAGGACTGGTACGTGCGCTACCAGCTGACCAAGGCGCCGGGCGTGTCCGAGGTGGCGTCGCTCGGCGGCTTTGTCCAGACCTACCAGGTCACCGTCGATCCGCTCAAGTTGCGCAGCTACGGCATCCCGCTCGCGAAAGTGGCGCAGGTCATCCGCGATTCGAACCGCGATATCGGTGGCCGCGTCGTCGAGATGGCCGAGACCGAGTACATGGTGCGCGGCAAGGGCTACCTGCGCGGCAAGCGCGACATCGAGACGCTGGTCGTCAAGAGCGAAGGCGGCACACCGGTGCTGATCCGCGACATCGCCCGCGTCGAAATGGCACCGGACGAGCGGCGCGGCCTGTCCGAGCTGAACGGCGAGGGCGAGGTGGTGTCGGGCATCGCGATGTCGCGCTATGGACAGAACGCGCTCGAGGTGATCCACAACCTGAAGCTCAAGGTGGAGGAGATAGCAGCCGGCCTGCCCGAGGGCGTTACGATCGAGGCCGTCTACGACCGCTCGGACCTGATCCACCGCGCGATCGGCACGCTCACGCGGACGCTGATCGAGGAGAGCCTGATCGTCGCCGCGGTCTGCGTCGTCTTCCTGATGCACGTGCGCTCGGCGCTCGTCGCGATCCTGATGCTGCCGGTGGGCGTGCTGATCGCCTTCATCGCGATGCGCGCGCTGGGCATGAACTCCAACCTGATGAGCCTGGGCGGCATCGCCATCGCGATCGGGGCGATGGTGGATGCGGCCATCGTGATGATCGAGAACGCCCACAAGCACCTGGAGCGGCTCGATCACGACAGACCGGGCCATACCCTGCAGGAGCGGGCCGACTCGATGCTCGATGCCTGCAAGGAAGTGGGGCCCGCGCTGTTCTTCTCGCTGCTGATCATTACCGTGTCGTTCCTGCCGGTGTTCACGCTCGAGTCGCAGGAGGGGCGCCTGTTCGCGCCGCTGGCCTTCACCAAGACCTTCGCGATGGCCGGCGCGGCGCTGCTGTCGGTGACGCTGGTGCCGGTGCTGATGCTGCTTTTCATCCGCGGCAAGGTCATGCCCGAGTCGAAGAACCCGCTGAACCGCTTCCTGATCTGGGTCTATCGGCCCGTCATCGCGGCCGTCATGCGCTGGAAGAAGCTCACCATCGCGCTCGCGCTGCTCGCCATGGCGGCCACGTACTATCCGGCGTCCCGGCTCGGCAGCGAGTTCATGCCCACGCTCAACGAGGGCACGCTGCTGTACATGCCGGCGTCGCTGCCGGGCATGTCGATCACCAAGGCCGCGGAGGTGCTGCAGACGCAGGACAAGATCATCAAGAGCTTCCCCGAAGTTGCTTCCGTCTACGGCAAGGCCGGGCGGGCCAACACCGCCACCGACCCCGCGCCGCTGGAGATGTTCGAGACGGTCATCAACCTCAAGCCGCAGGACGAGTGGCGAGCGGGCATGACGACCGACAAGCTGATCGCCGAGATGGACAAGGCGTTGCAGTTTCCCGGCATCTCCAACGCCTGGACGATGCCGATCAAGGCGCGCATCGACATGCTGTCGACGGGCATCCGCACACCGATCGGCATCAAGGTCTTCGGCAAGGACCTCGGCGAGATGGAGAAGCTCGCCAAGGAGATCGAAGCGGTGGTCAGGACGGTGCCCGGCACGACTTCGGCTTTCGCCGAACGCCTGACCGGCGGCAGCTATCTCAACATCGAACCCGATCGCGAGCAGCTGGCGCGCTATGGCCTGACGGTGGGTGAACTGATGGAAGTCATCGGCACCGCGCTCGGCGGCGAGACGGTGACGACCACCGTCGAAGGCCGCGAACGCTTCGGCGTGACGGTGCGCTATCCGCGTGAGCTGCGCGCCAACCCCGAGCAGATCGAGCGCGAGGTGCTGGTGCCGGTCATGGGCGGCGCGATGGTGCCGCTCGGACAACTCGCCAAGGTGTCGGTGGCCCGCGGTACGCCCGGCATTCGCACCGAGAACGCGCTGCTGTCGGCCTACATCTTCGTCGACATCCGCGATCGCGACATCGGCTCCTACGTGGCCGATGCGCGCAAGGCGGTGGCCGACCAGGTGAAGTTCCCGCCCGGCTACTACATCACCTGGAGCGGGCAGTTCGAGTACATGGAACGCGCCATCGGGAAGATGAAGATCGTGGTGCCGGTGACGCTGCTCATCATCTTCCTGCTGCTGTACCTGAACTTCAAGCGCCTGACCGAGACCTTCATCGTCATGCTGTCGGTGCCGTTCGCGCTGGTGGGCGGCGTGTGGCTGATGTGGCTGCTCGGCTACAACATGTCGGTGGCCGTGGCGGTCGGCTTCATCGCGCTGGCCGGGGTGGCGGCGGAAACGGGCGTGGTCATGTTGATCTACCTCGACCACGCCTGGGAGCAGGCCCAGGAGCGCTGCCGCGACGAGGGGCGCACCCCGGGTGCGGCCGATCTGTATGCAGCCGTCATGGAAGGCGCGGTCGAGCGCGTACGGCCGAAGATGATGACCGTGGTGGCCATCATGGCCGGCTTGCTGCCCATCATGTGGGGCACCGGCACCGGCTCCGAAGTCATGAGCCGCATCGCGGCGCCGATGGTCGGCGGGATGATCTCGTCGACGGTGCTGACGCTCGGCGTGATCCCCGCGCTGTATGCCCTGGTCAAGCAGTGGCAGCTGGCGCGCACCCCGCGCAACGCAGCCGCACTGCCTGCAGCAGCGGTGCACCCCGCGGCGGCCGGGGAATGAAACTCGGCCGCATCGCTTCATCTTCATCAACCAAGGAGTGATCATGAGCACGAACCGGAGGTTTTCACGGCGCATCGCCTCGGCGCTGCTGCTCAGCGTGGCATTGGCCGGCGGCGTCTCGGCGCAAACCGTGACCGCTGCCGACCTGCTGCAGCGCGTCGAGTCCGCACGGTCTTCCGCCGACTACGAGGCCTTGGCCACGTACTACGACCAGCAGGCCGCGGCGTCCCGCGGCATCGCCGCCGAGCACCGCAAGATGGCCAAGAGCTACCAGGGCATGATTGCCGGCGGGCGCGGCGCCGCCAGCATGCCGGCTCACTGCAATGCGATCGCGACCAAGAACGACGGGCTGGCAAAGGATTACGAGGCCATGGCCGGCGCGTATCGGCAGATGGCCAAGCAAGCCAAGCCTTGAGGGCCCGCTGCGGGAAGCTTCGCCGATGGGTGCGTTCGGCGCCGCCTATGGGCTGCCGCCATCCGCATCGAGCGCCCCGAAGCGGGTCTCCGCGTCGTCGGCGATGCGCCGTGTGCACCATGCCGCGTAAGTGCGCCCCAGCAGTCGCCCGAGGCCTCGGCTGAATCCGCTTTGCGGCAGTCGGTAGTCGATGAAGACCAAGAGCCTCGAGCCCTGCTCGAGCCGAGAAATCTCGAACCCCATCCGGTACCCACCAATGACCAGGAGTCGCGGCTCGCCCGTCGTTTCCCACACCTTTTCGTGAGGCGGGTTTCTGCGCGTCACCGACTCGTCGACGGACAGCGACATGCCCAGCACCGTGCCCGTCAGGCGAATCCGCGAACCGATCGACTGCCCCCGTCCATCATCCGTCTCGATGCGCATCGAAGCGCCGGCTGTTCTCAGCGATGGCCTCTCCATGTGGCGGGCGACGCTCCGCGGGTCGTCGAGATAAGCGAACAGGCGGTCGGGGTCGATGGCCAGCAGCACCTCGGTCCGGTGGTGCAAGGGGAAGGGATCGGCGGCTATCTGCGGATTCAGCACGGCCCGCACGGTAGCCCATGAAGACCCTTGCTGCCCTGGGGAGAATTCGACGGCGCCCTTGACCTTCCTAGCGTTGGAAGCTCGAAGATGCGCAAGTCCCGAACGCCACTCCGAGACACCCCATGAGCACCGTTGCATTGTCCAACCCACGCGGAATCAGGCTTCAAGTCACCGGGATGAGCTGCGCCTCGTGCGTGATGCGCGTCGAGAGGGCGCTCGAGGCGGTTGCGGGCGTCAAGGAGGCGAGCGTCAACCTGGCCACGGAGGAGGCCTCCGTCAGCGCCGATGCTTCCGTGACCGCAGACTCGCTGGCAGCGGCCGTTCGCAAAGCCGGCTACGACGTCGCGAGCGCCGAGACGACGCTCGGGGTCGAGGGGATGACCTGCGCGTCCTGCGTCGCGCGGGTGGAGAAAGCGCTGCTCAGGGTTCCCGGCGTCGCCGGCGCCACCGTCAACCTGGCGACCGAAAAGGCGACCATCCGGGCTCTTTCGACCGTGCCGCTTTCAGCTTTGAAGACAGACATCGAGAAGGCCGGCTACGTGGCGAAGGAGCTTCGGGAGCAGAAGCCACAGCCGGCCAATCGATTGCCGGTCTGGTGGCCCGTGGCCGCCAGCGCTGCGCTGACTCTGCCGCTCGTCGCGCCGATGCTGATGTCGCTGTTCGGCATCGAGTGGATGCTGGGCGGCTGGGCCCAGCTGGCGCTGGCCACGCCGGTCCAGTTCTGGTTGGGCTGGCGCTTCTACCGGGCCGGCTGGAAGGCCGTGCTCGCCAAGACCGGCAACATGGACCTGCTGGTGGCGCTGGGCACCTCCGCTGCCTATGGGCTTTCGGTCTATCTGCTCCTCGAGCACGCCGGGCACGGCATGCCGCACCTGTACTTCGAGGCCTCGGCAGCCGTCATCACGCTGGTCCTGCTGGGCAAGTGGCTCGAGCACCGGGCGAAGCGGCAAACCGCCGACGCCATTCGCGCGTTGAACGCATTGCGGCCCACCACCGCGCGGGTCCGCCGCGACGGCGCGGAAGTCGATGTTCCGGTGGAGCAAGTGGTCATGGGCGACCTCGTCGTCATCCGGCCGGGTGACCGCGTCGCCGTGGACGGGGAAATCGTCGAAGGGATCAGCCACGTCGACGAGTCGCTCATCACCGGCGAGAGCCTGCCGGTGCCCAAGGGCGTCGGAGACAAGGTCACGGGTGGCGCCGTCAACGCCGAAGGTGCACTGACCGTGCACACGACCGCCATCGGTGCAGAGACGACGCTGGCTCGCATCATTCGCATGGTCGAATCGGCGCAGGCCGCGAAGGCGCCCATCCAACGCATCGTGGACCGCGTGAGTGCGGTGTTCGTCCCGGCTGTCCTCGCCATCGCGCTGGCGACCTTTCTCGGCTGGGCATTGGCCACGGGGGACTGGGAACACGCACTCATCAACGCGGTCGCCGTGCTGGTCATCGCCTGCCCTTGCGCCCTGGGTCTGGCGACGCCGACGGCGATCATGGCCGGCACCGGGGTCGCCGCCCGGCACGGCATCCTCATCAAGGACGCGGAAGCCCTGGAGGTCGCGCATGCCGTCACGGTCGTCGCCTTCGACAAGACCGGCACGCTCACCGAAGGCAAGCCGTCGCTCGCCGCGTTGCTGGCGGCCGAGGGTTTCAGTCGCGACGACGTATTGCGTCTAGCGGCCGCGCTCCAGAAGGCGAGCAGCCATCCACTGGCATTGGCGGTCATGAACAAGGTGCGCGAGGAGCAGTTGCCGGTTCCCGAGGCTCAGGACGCGAAGGCACTGCCGGGTCGCGGTGTCGAAGGCACTGTCCACGGCCGGAAGCTGGCCCTCGGCAGCACGCGGATGCTGCGCGAGTTCCACTTGAACGAGGGCCATCTGCTGGACCATGCCCAGCGGCTCGAGCGGCAGGGCAAGACGGTCTCGTGGCTGATCGGCTCGGACGACGACCAGTGGCGTCTGCTCGGTCTGCTGGCGTTCGGCGACACCATCAAGCAAAACGCCGCGGCGGCGGTGGCGCGGCTCCATCAGCTGGGCATCAGGACCGTCATGCTGACCGGGGACAACCGCGGCGCGGCAGAAGTCGTCGCGAACGAACTCGGCATCGACGATGTGCGTGCCGAGGTCCTTCCCGGAGACAAGGCGTCCGTGGTGAAGGAGCTTCGCGAAGGAGGTGCCGTGGTCGCATTCGTGGGCGACGGCCTGAACGACGGCCCCGCGCTCGCCGCAGCTTCGGTGTCGTTCGCCATGGCGGGTGGCGCGGACGTGGCGACCGAGACCGCCGGCATCACGCTGATGCGCGGCGATCCGCGGCTCGTGGCGGATTCGCTGGACGTTTCGCGCCGCACCTACTCCAAGATCAAGCAGGGCTTGTTCTGGGCCTTCGGCTACAACGTGCTCGGCATCCCGCTGGCGGCGCTTGGCATGCTGAGTCCCGTCATCGCCGGAGCGGCGATGGCCTTCAGTAGCGTGAGCGTCGTGCTCAACGCGCTGACGCTGCAGCGCTGGCGCGTCGCCGCCGATGCGCCGGCCAAGCGGCGCTCGCAGTCTTCGCGAACCGTGACCGTGTGAAGGGGCATCGAGCATGAACATCGGCGAAGCGGCCAAGGCCTCGGGCGTGTCGGCGAAGATGATTCGCCACTACGAGAGCGTCGGGTTGTTTCCGGAAGCGACGCGGACCGAGTCCGGTTACCGGCAATACACCGACAAGGAGGTCAAGGCGACGCTCGAGCACCTCATGCATTGCTGCCAAGGCGACGACTGGCCGGACTGCCCGATCATTGACTCGCTGGCGCAGGAACGACCGGAATGGGAGCAGGCCCGTGCCACCGCAACCCGAAGCAGCCCGTCCGGGACAACCGGGCTGCGGGCGGGACGAGGCGCTCGCAAGCCAACGCGATGACGGGGGGGCGGCCGTGGGGCGGCAGGGCAACTTCTGCTGCCCCGCGTCCCGCCGGCACCGCACCGGGGCGAGCCAAGACCGGAGTCCGTAGCCGACTACGGAGACGACATTGATGCGGATCAATCGACGATGGCGATACCGCGGCTATTCTGGCTCCCGCGAATCCATATCGTCTTGCCAGCAAGTCACCATGTTCAGCGATCGCCGACTTCTCCGCCGATGCGCAGCCCAGTTGCTGTTCGTATGGCTGTTCGGTCTCGCGATGGGCGTGGCCAACGCTTGCGCGCTGGGCGAGCCGGTGCATCACCGCTCCGTCGCGGCGGTAACGGCGCCTGACGACGCTGCGCAGAAGCACCATCACGGCGACGAGCAGGGCGACGCTGCCAAGGTCAACTGCCTGGACTTCTGCGAGAAGTCCTCGATCGGCGCACCCCAGGTGAAGGCCGGCGACGGCTTGGCTGCGCTCGGTTTTGCGCTGCCGGCGTCCGCTGTCCCTTGGATCTCCGGCCTGGCCGAACCCGCGGTCCGACGGCTGGTCGTCGACTCGTCACACCTGCCCGGCGGGCCCCCGCCGCGCATCGCGTTCCAGCGCCTCGCGCTTTGACACGCCCGGACGCCGCGCGGATCTGATCCGTGCCGCGTCCTGCCGTCCGTCCGCCCTCGCGTCCGCAGCGGCGCCCTCGGGCGGCAGCACTCCCAGTTCGGTTTCTTCGTGTTTCGTGTCCGTTTTTCAGTTGGAGTTTTTCCATGCGTATCCCCCTCGTTCTGCTGTCTTCCTTCATCGCCCTCTTGCTCGGAGCAGGCGCCGCCGCGGCGCAGGAGCGCCCCGCGGCTGCCCCGGCTGCCGCTGCCTCGGCGTCCAAGCCCATGGATTGCACTGCCGGCGCCATGAAGCGCCATGACCATGCCGCCGAGCGTAATGCGCCACCGGCCAAGCCCATGCCTTGTGCACCGGCCGAAGGGGCGTCCGGCGACCAGGCCAAGAAGACCAAGCCCTTGCACGACCACGCCAAGTTCCACAAGAACCAGTGACCGAGGCGTCACGCCACCCAGGAGTCCTCCATGAACCATTCCCATGAACACGGCAATGGCCGCCCGTCCGGCCCGAACTGGTCCCGCATCAACCAATGGGTGCTGTGGATCGGTCTGGCGGCTGCGGTGGCCTGGATGTTCTTCCGCCACAGCGAGCACGTCGTGACTTTGCTGCCGTTCCTGATCCTGCTGGCGTGCCCGCTGATGCACCTGTTCGGGCACGGCGGCCACGGTGGGCATGGCGGTGGGTCGGACGCCCGGCCCAAGGACGACGCACGCCAACTTCCTCCCGGTGGCCAGGGCGGCCACCAGCACTGAAACGCAAGGAGTCCCGAAATGCAAACCACTGAACTCAAAGTCGACGGCATGACCTGCGGATCCTGCGTCGCCTCGGTCACCAAGGCGCTCAAGCGCGTCCCAGGCGTGCAGGATGTCGAGGTCGACCTCGGCCGCGGCATCGCGCGCGTCAGCGGCGAGCACGCCGCGCACCAGGTGCCCCAACTGGTCGCCGCACTCGGCGAGGCCGGGTACGAGGCTGGCGTCGCGACGGGGGCGCCTGCCAGCGCGCACCAGCATCCAGCCGGCGGCTGCGGCGCGGGTGCCGGCGCGGCCGCGAAGGGCCGCGGCGGTTGCTGCGGCGGTTGAGACGCCATGCCGACATCGAACAGCGCCACCGAGGCGATGCCTGCCGACCGCACGCCTGGCCACCCGGCCGTCCGCTACTGGCTGGACGCACTGTGGCGTGCCGCGGCGACGGCCAACACGCTGCGCGAACGGGCCGCCAACATGCGCACGCACGAAGCCGAGGGCATGCCGCCGCTGATGCACTTCGAGTCCGAGGCGGTGGCGGATGGGCGGGAACTCGATCCGCCGTCGAACTACCGGCTGCTTCGCGTCACGCGCTGCGGCACCGACGCGCTCGAGAAGCATGTGCGCAAGGGCGCCGCACCGGTGATCGTGGTCGACCCGCGCGCCGGCCATGGCCCCGGCATCGGCGGCTTCAAGCGCGATTCGGAAGTGGGTATGGCGCTGCTCGAAGGCCACCCGGTCTATTTCGTCGTGTTCGATCCGGAGCCGGTCGAGGGACAGACGATGGGAGCTGTCGTGCAGACGCTGGCGGCCTTCATCGACGTCGTTGCCAAGCGCCATCGCGGCAAGGCACCGATCGTCTACGGCAACTGCCAGGGCGGCTGGGCGATCACGCTGGCGCTGTCGCATTGCGAGCAGCGCGCGGCGCTGGCGGTGCTGAACGGCTCGCCGCTGTCGTACTGGGCCGGCGAGCGCGGCGTCAACCCGATGCGGCTGCTGGGCGGTTTTGCCGGTGGCGTGTGGCCGGCGCACTGGATCTCCGACCTGGGCAACGGCCGCTTCGATGGCGCCTGGCTGGTGCAGAACTTCGAGGCGCTTCGCCCCGAGGGGGTGTTCCGCAAGTACGACACGCTCTTTGCGCAGCCCGAGGCCGAGCAAGAGCGCTTCCTGGAGTTCGAGCGCTGGTGGAACGGCTTCTACCAGCTCGCGCGCGAGGAGATGCTGGCCATCGCCGGGGATCTGTTCGTCGGCAACCGCCTCCAGAACGGCGAGGTCGTGGTCGATGGCCACTGCCGTGCCGACCTCAGGCGCATCGGCGCGCCGCTGGTGATCTTCAGCTCCTACGGCGACAACATCACGCCGCCGCACCAGGCACTGGGCTGGCTCAAGCAAGTGTTCGGGTCCACCGAGGACCTGGCGGCGGCCGGCCAGCGCGTCGTCTATCTGCTGCACAAGCAGGTGGGTCACCTCGGCATCTTCGTGTCGGCGGGCGTGGCGCGGCGCGAACACCGCGCCATCCTGCACCATGCAGGAGCGATCCAGGAACTCGCTCCCGGTCTGTACGAGATGATCCTCGAGAACGGTGCCGGCGGCGATGCGGCCCCGGGCGCCCGCTTCGAACCGCGCCGCCTCGAGGACCTGCCTTTCGACGCCAACCCGCCCGGGTTCGACAAGGTGCAGGCGCTGTCCGATGCCGCCGAGCGAGCCTACGCGCAATGGGTCTCGCCGTGGGTGCGCATGGCGGTCACGCCGGATACGGCACGCGTGCTGCGCGAACTGCATCCGATGCGGCTCAGCCGGCAGATCTGGTCCGAGAAGACGACGCCGGCCCTGGCCTGGCTGCCGTGGATGCAACAGTGGCTCGACCAATGGGGCGCGCACGACCCGGATCGCGCGGGCAACCCCTGGTACCAGCTGGAGCGCGTAGGCGCGGATGCCAGCGCCCAGGCGTGGGAGTCGTGGCGCATCGGCCGCGACCTGTGGGCCGAGGTAGCGTTTCAGCAGCTCTACGGCCGCCGGGACGGCCCACCGTCACCAGGAGCAGCATCATGAAAGTCATCCCCTTGCCGGCGCCAGCTTTGCGCTTTCTCGTCGCGACGTGGCTGTTGCTGTTGCTGGCCACGATGCAGACCCCGGCGCGGGCCCAGAGCCGGCTGGAGCGCTCCGGCGTCACGCTCTACTGGGGGCTCGTGCCGGCCGCCGTCGTGGCGGACAAGCATGCGCTGGCCGAGTTGCATGGCGGCCCGCCCAAGGGCGGCGGGCAGGTGCACCACCTCGTCGTGGCGTTGTACGACAGCGCGAGCGGCCGACGCATCGAGGACGCGGTGGTGCGCGCGCAGCTGAGCGAGACCGGTATCGCGGACGAGCCCGCGAGGTATCTCCCGCCGATGAAGGTCAATGACCAGGCCAGCTACGGGCAGCTCTTCGGCGTCGCCAAGGACGGGCCCTACCGGTTTCGGCTCTGGGTGCGGCTGCCGTCGCGCAGCGACGAGATCGAGTTCAGGTTCAGCGCCTGGTCGCCGCATCGCAACGAGCGCTGAGGGAGGAGGGCCATGACTTCAACTTCCGATACCGAACCGGGTCGCAACTGGCCCAGGTGGATCTTCTGGACGTTTGCGGCGGTGGCGCTGCTGCTGCTGGTGCTGGAGCACCGGGCGCATCTGCTCGGCTGGTGGCTGCATGCGCTGCTCGGGCTGTGCATCGTGCTGCTGTACCTCGCCGTGAAGTATGCCGGCGACGCGACAGGAAAGAGCGGCCCGCGCTGAGTGCCGGCCGGCACGACCTCGCAGCAGCACTTGCAGCCCGCTGCAGTTCTTTCCACGTATCGATCAGGAGAAGGACATGACTCGAGCCATGCTTCACGACGCGCCCTCTGCGTCGGCCGCTGCGTCGGTCGACCCGGTGTGCGGCATGACCGTGGACCCGACCCGAGCGGCGGGGCGGGCCGAGCATGCCGGGCGAACCTACCTGTTCTGCTCGGGGCACTGCCTGGGCGAGTTCCAGCGCGACCCGGCGCGCTACGCCGGCGGGACGACGGGCAGATCGGACGGGGCGCCTGCCGCCCCCCAAGCTCCTCACGGCAGCGGCATGCACGCAGCGGGCCGGCCGCTGCAGGCCGTGCTGCGGCGCGACGAGTCGGGCCAGGCAAAGGACCCGGTGTGCGGCATGGTCGTCAACAAGGCGACTGCGCTTCGAACCGACCGTGCCGGGCGCAGCTACTACTTCTGCAGCGCCGGCTGCAAGCGCACCTTCGAGTCGCCCGAGGCCGAACTCAAGTCAATGCGCGCGCGAGTCACGATCGCGCTGACCGGCGTTCTTGCACTGGCGATCATGCGTGCCGGTGCCTTCATCGCGCTGGCCACCGGCGCGACGCTGCTGACCTGGGTGCCGATCCCGGCGCTGCCCTGGTTCACCTGGGGCGTGTGGCTGTTCCTGCTGGTCACGCCGGTGCAGTTCATCGGCGGCTGGAGCTTCTATGTCGGCGCCTTCAACGCGCTGCGCAACCGCTCCATCAACATGGACCTGCTGATCGCGCTGGGCACCTCGGTGGCCTACTTCTACAGCGTCGCGGTGCTTTTCTTTCCGCAGGTGCTGCCGGTGAAGGTGGAGGAACGCGACGTCTACTTCGAGGTCTCGGCGGTGATCATCGCCTTCGTGCTGCTCGGCAAGTACATGGAGGAGATCATCAAGAAACACTCCTCCGCGGCGGTGCGCAAGCTGCTCGACCTGAAGCCCGCGACCGCGCACGTGATCCGAGACGGGGCCGAGGTCGAGATCGCAGCCGAGCAGGTGATGGTCGGCGAGACGCTGGTCGTGCGGCCGGGCGAGCGCATCGCGACCGACGGCGTGGTGCTTGAAGGCTCGTCGTCCGTGGACGAATCGATGCTCACCGGCGAGTCGATGCCGGTAGACAAGCAGGCCGGTGCGGCAGTGATCGGCGGCACGCTGAACCGCACCGGCAGCTTCCGCTTCCAGGCCACGCGCGTCGGTGCCGAGACGGCGCTGGCGCAGATCGTCAAGATGGTCGAGGACGCGCAGGCCAGCAGCGCGCCGATCCAACGCATCGCCGACGAGGTGACGCGCTGGTTCGTACCGGCCGTGGTCGGCACCGCCGTCATCGCCTTCGCCGGCTGGTGGCTCGCGGGGAACTTCCCGCAGGGGCTGCTCGCCTTCATCGCGGTGCTGATCATCGCCTGCCCTTGCGCGCTCGGCATCGCCACCCCGGCGGCGCTGATGGTTGGCGTGGGGCGCGGCGCGCAGGCCGGCATCCTGATCCGTGGCGGGGAGATCCTCGAGAAGGCCGAACGGCTCACCACCGTCATCTTCGACAAGACCGGAACGCTGACTCGCGGCGAGCCGGCCCTGACCGATCTGCAGCCCTGCGGGCACTGCGACCGCGACCAGGCGCTGCGTCTGGCCGCCAGCCTGGAGGCCGGCTCGGAGCATCCGCTGGCCGAGGCCATCCTGCGCGGCGCCCGCGAGGGCGGCATCGCGCCCTGCGCGGTGCAGGGTTTCGAGGCGGTGCCGGGGCATGGCGTGCGCGGCCGGGTCGAGGGCCATGAGGTGCTGCTCGGCAACCGCCGGCTGATGGAGCGGGCCGGCATCGACGTCGCGTCGGTCGGCCCGGACATGGAGCGCTTCCAGGCGGACGGCAAGACGGCGATGCTGCTCGCCTGCGACGGCGAACTCGCGGCCGTGATCGCGGTCGCCGACACGATCAAGCCCGAGGCGCGCGAGGCCGTGCGCTCGCTGCGCGCCGAAGGCGTCGAGGTGGTGATGCTGACCGGCGACAACGCGCGCACGGCGGCGGCGATCGGCCGCGCGCTGGAGATCGACCGGGTGATCGCCGACGTGCTGCCCTCGGACAAGGCGCGCGTCATCAAGGAACTGCAGCAGGCCGGCAAGGTGGTCGCGATGGTCGGCGACGGCGTCAACGACGCGCCGGCGCTGGCGACCGCGGACATCGGCATCGCGATCGGGTCGGGCTCGGACGTGGCCAAGGAGACCGGCGGCATCATCCTCGTGCGCAGCGACGTGCGCGACGTGGTGACCGGCATCCGCCTGTCGCGGGCGACGATGCGCACGATCAAGCGCAACCTGTTCTGGGCCTTCGTCTACAACGCGGTCGGCGTGCCGATCGCGGCCTTCGGGTTGCTCAACCCGATCATCGCCGCCGCGGCGATGGCGCTGTCCTCGCTGTCGGTGATCATCAACTCGGCGCTGCTCAAGCGGGCGCGCCTGCAATGACGACGGAGGTCGCCATGAGATTCGTGAAGTGGCCCGAGTTCGCCAACCGCTGGATGTGGTTGTGCCCGGTCCTTGCCGTGGCGGTCGCTGCGGCCGTGCTGTGGTCCTTCGGCTTCGCCTGGTGGAGTGCGCTGCTGGCCGCCGTCCTGCTCGTCTGTCCGGCGCTGATCGTGTGGGGTGCCATCGAAGTCGCCCTCGACGAGCGACGATCCCGTCGGCGCCGCGGCGCCTGACCCCGGTTCCGTGGAGGTGTCGTTCATGGACAAGAAGCAGACGTTCTCGCTCTGGTACGTGCTGGCCGCCCTGGTGGGCATGATCCTCATGCAGGAGTTCTTCACGCCGCGGCATACGCAGACGCTGACCTACAGCGAGTTCAAGCAGGCGCTGGTCGCCGGCAAGCTCGACGACGTGGTCATCGCCGACGGCATTGCCACCGGCAAGCTGAAGGCCGAAGGACTGGAGCAGATCCTGCCGAAGGACAAGCTCGCGGTGCTCCAGCGCGCCGGCGGCGAGCACGGTTTTGCCACGGTGCTGGTCGACGACCCGGGGCTGGTGGCCCAGCTCGACGCCGCCAAGGTGCGCTACGGCAGCGTGCGCGAGAGTAAATGGCTTGGCGCTCTGATTTCCTGGGTTGCGCCGGCGTTGGTGTTCTTCGGCATCTGGTGGTTCCTCATGAAGCGCATGGGCGGCGGCATGGGGCACGGCATGCTCGAGATCGGCAAGAGCAAGGCCAAGGTCTACATGCAGACCGAGACGGGGGTCACGTTCAAGGACGTCGCGGGCATCGACGAGGCGCGCGAAGAACTGATGGAGGTCGTCGAGTTCCTGAAGAACCCGGACCGGTACAAACGCCTTGGCGGCAAGATCCCCAAGGGCGTGCTGATCGTGGGTGCGCCCGGTACCGGCAAGACCCTGCTGGCCAAGGCGGTGGCGGGCGAGGCCGGTGTGCCGTTCCTGTCGCTCAGCGGCTCGGAGTTCGTCGAGATGTTCGTCGGCGTCGGCGCGGCGCGCGTGCGCGACCTTTTCGAGCAGGCGGCGGCCAAGGCGCCGTGCATCGTCTTCATCGACGAGATCGATGCGCTGGGCAAGGCGCGCGGCGTGGGCCTGACGGGCGGCCACGAGGAGCACGAGCAGACGCTGAACCAGCTGCTCGCCGAGATGGACGGCTTCGACACCAACCGCGGCGTGATCATCCTTGCCGCGACGAACCGGCCCGAGGTGCTCGACCCCGCCCTGTTGCGGCCGGGCCGCTTCGATCGCCACATCGCGGTGGATCGGCCGGACCTGAACGGGCGGCGCCAGATCCTCGAGGTGCACGTCAAGAACGTCAAGCTGGCGCCGAGCGTCGAGCTCGCCGTGCTCGCGGCACGCACACCCGGCTTCGCGGGCGCCGACCTGGCCAACCTGGTCAACGAGGCGACGCTGCGCGCGGCCAAGGGCGGCAAGGACGCGGTCGACATGCAGGACTTCGAAGAGGCGCTGGATCGCATCGTCGGCGGCCTCGAAAAGAAGAACCGGGTGATGAATCCGACCGAACGCAAGTTCGTGGCCTACCACGAGGCCGGTCATGCGCTGGTGGCCGAGCACCGCAAGAACGCGGACCGCGTGACCAAGGTGTCGATCATCCCGCGCGGCATCGCGGCGCTGGGCTATACGCAACAGTCGCCGACCGAGGACCGCTACCTGATGCGTCGCAGCGAGCTGCTCGACCGGCTGGACGTGCTGCTCGGCGGCCGGGTCGCCGAACAGCTGGTGTTCGACGATGTGTCGACCGGCGCCGAGAACGACCTGCAGCGCGCCACCGATCTGGCGCGCCACATGGTCACGCATTACGGCATGAGCGAAGCGCTCGGCCTGGCCACCTATGACGCGCGGCCCAGGCCGCTGTTCCTCAATGGCCCGACACTGCCCGAGCCGCGCACGTTCAGCGAGCGCAGCGCCGAGGCCATCGACGGCGAGGTGCGACGGCTGCTCGACGAGGCGCGCGAGCGCGTGGCGCAGACGCTGAGGACGCAGCGCGCGACGCTCGAGTCGCTGGCCGAGCTGCTGCTGGAGAAGGAGGTGGTGGACCGGGCCATGCTGGATGGCCTGATGGCTTCGAGTGCCGCGCCGGCTCAGCTGCGCGTGGCGGCCATCGCGCTGCCACCGGCGGACCGTGGTTCATGAGAACGCACCGCCCCGACCCTTCGCGCACTGTCCGGCACAGAGAGGCGTAGACGATGAACGACAACCTTCCCTGGGTCGCCGAGCGCGTACGGCTGTTCCGCGAGTCCGATGCCGATTTCGCTGGCTGGGCGCGCGGCTACGGGCCCATCGTGCACAGCGACCTGACGCAGCTGCGTGTGCACGAACTCGCGCAGGTGCTGGTCGCCGGCGGCAAGGCCACCGACACGGCGAGTGTCTACCGCACGCTGCAGGCCGCGGATCGTCTCGCGGTGGCCGGCATGTGGCTGACCGTGCACAGGACCTATGCCGACAGGGTACGCCCCGACGGGCGCGAGATGGCGGCCGAAGACTTCAAGGAGACGCCCGAGGGCCACACCGGCGGCTCGCTGAACATGGTGCCGGCCTATGTCGGCTATCTCGCCGCGAACGCGCTCAGCGGACTGACGCGCGGCTGGCTGATGGGCCAGGGGCACTGCGTGGCCGGCATCGACGCCTGCAACCTGCTGGTGGGCAACATGACGCCGCGTCACGCCGAGCGCTACGACCGAAGCGAGGGCGGGCTGACGCGCTTCGCCCGCGACTTCTACAGCTACGCGATCGACGCGACGGGGCGGCCAGCCTCGCCGCTGGGCAGCCACGTCGGGCCGAACACGGCCGGCGGCCTGTCCGAGGGCGGCTACCTCGGTTTCGCCGAACTGCAGTATGTGCACATGCCGCTGCCGGGCGAGCGGCTGGTGGTGTTCCTCAGCGACGGTGCCTTCGAGGAGCAGCGCGGCAGCGACTGGGCGCCGCGCTGGTGGCGCGCCGAGGACTGCGGCTTCGTGGCCCCGTTCATGATCCTCAACGGACGTCGCATCGAGCAGCGCAGCACGATGCAGCAGCAGGGCGGCCAGGCGTGGTTCCAGCAGCACCTGCGCCTGAACGGATTCGATCCGATGGAAATCGACGGCACCGACCCGGCCGCGTTCGCGTGGGCCGTGCATGCGATGGAGGAACGGCTCGCAGCCTGCGCGGCGGCGGTGGCCGCCGGGAGCATCCGCTATCCGGTGCCGCTGCACTATGCCGTCGCCGAGGCACCGAAGGGCTTCGGCTTTCCCGGGGCGGGGACCAACGCCGCCCACAACCTACCGCTGGCCGGGAATCCACGTGTCGATGCGTTCGCGCGGCAGCAGTTCAACGAGGGTGCGCGTGCGCTGTTTGTGCCCGCCGCCGAACTCGACGAGGCGCTGGCCGCGCTGTGCCGTCATCGGGAGCAGCAGCGTCCGCTCGAGCGCGACCACCCGCTGGTACACAGGCGCGTTGCTGCACCCGTGATGCCCGCGGCACAGTGGCACGCGGTCGGTGCCGGCCAGGTGTCGCCGATGGGCGCGCTGGACGCGGCGTTCGCCGCCATCGTGCAAGCCAACCCTCAGCTGCGCCCGCGCGTCGGCAACCCCGACGAACTGCGCAGCAACCGGATGGGGCAGACGCTGGACCTGCTGAAGCACCGCGTCTTCGTTCCAGAGTCCGGCCTGGCGGAGGCGGTGGACGGCGCGGTGATCACCGCCCTCAACGAGGAGGCGGTGGTCAGCGCCGCGCTGGGCAACAAGGGCGGCATCAACCTCGTGGTTTCCTACGAAGCCTTTGCCGTCAAGATGCTCGGCGCGCTGCGCCAGGAGATCCTGTTCGCCCGCCACCAGGCGGAAGCCGGCAACCCGCCGGGCTGGCTGTCGGTCGTCATTGTCGCCACCTCTCACACCTGGGAGAACGGCAAGAACGAGCAGTCGCACCAGGACCCGACGCTGGCCGAGGCGCTACTGGGCGAGATGTCCGACACCGCGCGCGTGCTGTTCCCGGTCGATGCCAACAGCGCGGCGGCCGCACTGCGCGCGGCCTATGGCAGCCATGGCCAGTTCTGGACCCTCGTCGTGCCGAAGCGGCCGATGGCCAACCGGCTGACCGGGGAGCAGGCGCTGCGTCTGGTCGAAGAAGGCGCCTGCGTGGTGAAGCCCTGCCAGGCGCCCGAGGTGCTGCTGATCGCCATCGGCGCGTACCAGCTGCAGCAGGCACTGCTGGCCGCCGACCGACTCGATGCCGCCGGGCATCGCACCGCGGTCACCTGCGTCGTCGAGCCCGGCCGCTTCCGCTTGCCGCGCGACGAGCGCGAGCATGCCTTCGTGGCCGGCGATGCAACGCTGGAGCAACTGTTCCCCGGCGCGGCCGCAGTGCGCGTCATCGTCTCGCACATGCGGCCCGAACCGACGCTGGGCATGCTGCGCCGCATCGACACCGGGCCGCAGCGTACCCGCGCGCTGGGCTATGTCGCTCGGGGTGGCACGCTGGATGTCGCCGGCATGCTGTTCGCGAACCGCTGCACCTGGGCGCACGTGGCAGCCGAGGCGGCGGACGCCCTCGGCATCGATCCGGCGGGCGTGCTCGGTGCGGGCGAACTGGCCGCCGTGCGCGGCATCGGCGATCCGCGAGCCGTGATGACGGTGCGATGACCTGGCCGGCCCCGCGGGCTCCGGCAAGACGACGCTGCAGCTGCCGGCGGCAACCCTGATCGTCAGCGCCGCGCGCGCCCGCGGGCGATGGAGAACGTGAATCGAATGGCGAGCGCATAGCCCGCCAGCGCGAGCAGCGGCATGCCGCCCCACTGCGGGCCCACCGCGTGCTGCATCAGCAGGCTGGAGGCGATGTACAGCCCGAGCGTCACCAGTGCAAGCGCAATGCGGCGGCTCGCGCGGTCTACGCCTTCCTGCAGGCGCGCGTCGGGCACGATCGCGATCTCGAGCAGCCGCTCGCGGGCGAGAGCGCCGTGCAGCCGCCGGGCCACGAGCGCAGGCAGGTTGCTCGCCGCGCTGCCCATCTCGAAAGCCAGGCGCTTCGACGCTTCATGCTGCGGCGCCTGCTGCATCGAGCCGGCCGCGGCGTGGCGCGACAGCGTCTCGAAGATCGAGAACGCCGGCGCCAGTGCGCGCACCGTACCTTCGAGCAGCAGCATCGTGCGTGTCAGCATGAGCAGGTCCGTGGGCAGGCGCACGGCCCGTGAACGACCGGCGGAGACCAGCCGTCCGAGTGCGGCCGGCAGCGACCATTCGCGCAGCGGCCGCTCTGCACATTCGGCCAGCAGCGACTGCACCACCGGCAGGAAGGCGCGGCGCTCCACCTGGGCGCCCACCAGGCCCAGATCGAGCCAGGCGTCCACCACCCAGTCGGCATCCTGCTCGACGAAAGCGAGCGCGAACGCCGTCAGCGCGCGGCGCAGGCGGCGGTCCAGGCGGCAGACGATGCCGAAATCGTGCAGGCAGACGCGCCCGTCGGCCATGACGAACAGATTGCCCGGATGGGGATCGCCATGGAACAGCCCGTGCTCGAACAGCTGAGTCACGTAGCTGTCGACGAGGCGGCGCGCGCAGGCCTCGCGCTCGGGCGCGGCGACGGCATCGATGCGCACACCGCTGCTGAAGCGCTGCACCATCACCGAGGACGTGCACAGGCCGTCGATCGCGTCGGGGATGACGATGTCGGGCGATCCACGCCATGCGTCGGCAAAACGCCGCACGAAGCGGGCCTCGCGTGCGAGGTCCATCTCCAGCCGCAGGTTGCCGCCGATCTCGTCGACGATCGCCACGAGGCCCCAGCGCCGCAGCGGTGGGAGCGTGGCCTGCGCCACGGTAGCCACCATGCGCAGGATGCGCATGTCGGATTCGACGGCCTCGGCGGCACCGGGCCGCCGGATCTTGACGATCACCTCGGTGCCGTCGGGCAGCGCGGCGCGGTGGATTTGCGCCACCGACGCCGCGGCCAGCGGCACCAGGTCGAAGCGTGCGAACAGCTGTGCGCAGGGGCGGCCGAACGCGGATTCGACGGCTTGCCGCGCCTGCTCAGCGGGGAACGCGCCGACGTGATCCTGCAGCCGCGCCAAGGCCTGCTGCGCCGCCTCGGGCAACAGGTCGGCGCGCAGGCTCAGGTGCTGGCCCAGCTTGACGAAGGTGGTGCCCAGCCCCTGCAGGAGGGTCGCGAATCGCTCGGCGACGGGATGGTCATCGCAACGCATCACGCCCCGGTGCCAGGCCCACCAGCACACGAAGCCGATGAACGCCAGGCTGATGCGCAGCGCGCGCCACAGCGCCGAGCGGCGCGGCGGCGACCCGGAGCGGGCCTGCGAGGTATCGGCCATGTCAGGACAGCCGCTCTTTCGCCGGGCCCGCCTGCCGCTGCGCGGCACCGCCCCTCACGGCCCGGTACAGCGAGACGATGCCGAAGACGGTGGCGATCCGGCATGTCTCTTCGACCAGGCGGAAACCCACGGACCCGAACAGCACCGGCAGCATCCCGGCGACGTTGTCGCTCGTGCTGTCGAAGCCGTCGAGAAGCTGGACTGCCAGGAACGCGGTCCGGCTCAGCAGGCCGCCCGCGCGGCCCCAGTCGGCGACGTGCAGTTCGCCGGCAGGGCGCAGCACGCGATGCATTTCGCGCGCGGTCAGCAGTTTGTCGCCCCACGACAGGTGGTGGAAGAACAGACTCGACAGCACGCGGTCGAAGCGTTCATCGGCATAGGGCAGGACGGTCGAGCGGCCCAGGTCGAACGCAATCTCGGCACCGGCAAGCCTCGCCTTGCGCGCCGCGATGGCGAGGACGGCGGGGTCGGCATCGAGCCCGGACATCCGCGCGCCCGGCTGGCGCCGTTGGGCCGCGATCGCCAGGGTGCCGGTGCCGCAGCCGACGACCAGCACCTGATGGGCCGGCTCGATGCGCGCCTGATCGAGCAGCGCCCGTTTGAAGGTCCGTTCGCGCGTGGTCAGGGCCACCACGCGGTCGTACAGGGGCGTGAGGACGTGAAAGCCGAGCGCGGGCGTGAAGCCCTTCGTCCGGTCCATCAATGGGCCTCCAGCTCCGGCACCGCGCCGGAAACCCGCGTGGCGCGGCGCGGGTCCGCGAAGTACAGGAACACGATGACGCTGAGCACGCCGGCGAAGAAGCACCACACCGAGATGAACCAGGTGGCGTAGAAGGCCCAGGCCGCCACTGCGGACACGAACGCCGCGACGCCGAAGGCCACCACCCGCATGTGGCTGGAGAACATCAGGCTCGCGCAGGTACCGACCAGGTACAGCGACATCGCGGCCAGCGCGTAGAAGTGCGGCGACTCGTAGGCGATGTGCCTGCCGGTCACGGTGGCGACGATCGGCAGCGTGAACAGCGCGGCCAGCAGGTACAGCCCCACGGCACTGCCCGCGAAGGCGATGGCGGTCAGGACGCGCCGCCGCCAGGGCACCGTCTCCAGCGCCAGCGCGGCCAGCGGCACGTAGATCGGCCACAGCACGTGCGAGAAGAACGAATAGGCGTGCGTCAGCGCGGTGTTCAGCAGCGGCGCGCGGTCCGGGAAGGTCAGCCAGAGCGCGCCCTCGAGCAGTTGCTGGATGCCGAAGAGAAGCGGAATGCAGGCGTATGGCAGCTCGGAGCGGATGCGCGCGCGCCGCACGGTGGCCGCGCCGACGATCAGCAACACGGTGCCGGCAGTGAAGCTGGCTTGCGCGGAGAAGCACATCAGCAGGCCCTCGGCAGCAGCAGGAGCTTGGTCGGTCGCGGTTCGGCAAGCATCGTCACTCGCGCTCCCCGGAGGATGCGGTGTCGTCCGGCCGAGCGGGAGTGGTCGGCAGGGCACGTCCGACGATGACGCGCAGCGCCTCCGCGTGCCGCTGGCCGTGCCGCAGCGCACGCTCCGGAAAGCGCGAGGCCAGCCAGGCGTACACCAGGTACTTCGCGAGCTTGCCGATCCACAGCGCAAGCACCACCTCGACGATCGGCAGCCGGGAAATGCCCGCGAACATCAATGCCGGCGTCAGCGGCAGCGGCGTGGCCGCGATGACGAGCAGGGCGACCACGCCGTACGCGGACAACCAGCGCGTGGCATCGCTCCAGGCGGACGAACGCACGACATCGGGATAGGCGGCGAAGAGCCGCGCCCAGCCGAGGTGGTGGAACACCAGGTACAGCACGGCCGCGCCCAGCGCCGCGCCCAGGCTGGCGCCCACGGCGATGCCGCTCCAGCGGCGCCGCGCCATCAGCACCGCCGCCACCAGCATGGTTGCAAAGGGCACGGACATCGACAGCGTCGCGGCGAGCGCCGCCGCGCCCACCACCACCGGAAACGCGGGGCTGTCGGCCCGCCGCAGCAGCGCGTGCATCAGCCCGGATTCGAGTGCGCCGCGCAGCACCGGACGCCTCGCTCATGGCTTGCGCGCGACCGGGCGCCGGCCCAGTTCCACCGCCAGAGAGACGGCCTCGCGGCCGCGCAGGATCTTGAACTGCGCCTGCGTGCCGGGGTTCAGCGCGGCCGTCTCGTTGATGAGCGCGGCGGTGTCGCTGATCTCCTTGCCGTTGATCGAGACGACGGTGTCGCCGGGGCGCAGGCCGGCGCGGTCGGCCGGGCTGCCGCGCTGCACGGCGACGAGCGCGGCTCCG
>ERZ724507.305-NODE-305-length-22514-cov-7.244134_pt1 | contig 22514 bp, 23 predicted proteins | sample MGYA00376040_ERZ724507 | MGnify/ENA primary metagenome ERZ724507 (study PRJEB28724, sample SAMN07190883) | activated sludge metagenome | isolation source: activated sludge of sewage treatment plant in Hong Hong | place: Hong Kong | collected 2016-03-17 ...
ATCGACACCGCGCTCGCCTGCCGCGAACAGGGCATCCGCAACGTCGCCGTCACCGCCGGCTACATCCACCCGGAACCGGCGCGCGAACTCTTCGCCGTCATGGATGCCGCCAACGTTGACCTCAAGGCCTTCACCGACGAGTTCTACCACAAGCTCTGCGTCGGCCACCTGCAGCCGGTGCTCGACATCCTGGCCTACATCCACCACGAAACCGACTGCTGGCTGGAAATCACCACCCTGCTGATACCCGGCCAGAACGACAGCGCCGACGAAATCAACCAACTCGCCACCTGGGTCGCCCGCGAACTCGGCCCCGACGTGCCGCTGCACTTCTCCGCCTTCCACCCCGACTGGAAGATGGATGACCTGCCGCCGACGCCACCCGCCACCCTCACCCAGGCCCGCCGCATAGCCCTCGACGCCGGCCTCCACCACGTCTTCACCGGCAACGTCCACGACAGCGAAGGCGGCACCACCTTCTGCCCGAGTTGCAAGGCCGCGCTGATCGTCCGCGACTGGTACGACATCCGCCGCTACGACATCGACCCCGAAGGCCGCTGCCCGCACTGCCAAACCGCCATCGCTGGCCGCTTCGGCCCTGTTTTAGGCCACGACGGCCGGGCCTTCGGGCCGCGCCGAATACCGGTTCGCCTCTCGTCATGAATGGCGGAGCGAGTCAATGGCAACCTGGGCCAAGCCCGAGCCCATCGCGCCCTTGGCGAGCCTACGCCTTCTGCCCCTTCTTCAATCCAAGGTACAGGCTGAGCGCCGCGATCACCAAGGCCAGCGCGGAACCAAAGCCGAGTATGTCGCGCTCCCCGTTCCATGCCACCGCCTCGCGCAGAAACAATACTGCGAGCACGGCGATCACGACGCTCACCAGGTTGGCTTTTACATCTTCAAAGTCCTGGACCACCAGCCAGCGCGGCATGGCCAGTGTATCGTCCACAAACAGGGTGAAGAGACCGATGCTGATCATGTATATCGCGATACCGATCAGAAAAATATCGACCGCCTCGATCACTCCCACCGCAAGAGTCTTCACGTCCTTTGGCGAAACCGTTCCGCCATGAACTATGTCGATCAGCGTCAAGGTCAAGGCAATCGCCTCGTAAACCATGAGCCCGACTGCTGCCATGAAGGTGCCGAAAATCGGGAGAAGAACGATATAGCGGGTCGATAAAAGCAGGCGGCGCAACATGGATTCCAAAGTATGGACAAAGGAACAGACGGGAATTGCCAGCAAGGCTAATCGAAATGCTTGCTGCCTGGCAAGGTCAGGCCGGTGGCGCTGCAGGAGCGTCGCCACTTGAGCCCTTCGCCAAGCCGCTATATTCTTGGCCCACAAAGCTGCGTCCGCACCATGGTGTCCTCGTTCAACGCCCTCCTTCACCTAGCCGCTATTTTGCTCGGCCACCGCATCCGCGCTGGTGCTACCTCCCTGCGGGAAGACCATACCGAAGCGTGCTTCGGATCGCCATGACTGCAGGCGGCCGCAATGTCGCGGGCGAACAGGCGGCTCTTGTTGCCGCGCTACGGAACCCCGCCTGCTATCCGCATCCGGCCGCGCAAGTCGAAGTGATCGAGACGCACATCTCGTACGTGCTGTTGAGCGGCGCCTATGCCTACAAGATCAAGAAAGCGGTCGCGTTGGGATTTCTCGATTTCAGCACCCTCGCCAGACGCCGCGTTTTTTGCGAGGAGGAGTTGCGTCTCAACCGTCGCCTGGCCCCGGAACTCTATCTGACGGTAGTCGCGATCACCGGCTCCCCGGATGCGCCGCGCTTCGCCGGAAACGGCGAGGCCATCGAGTACGCGGTGCAGATGGCCCGCTTTTCGCAGGAAGCCCTGCTCGACCGGCAATTGGCGTTAGGGTGCCTTTCCCCGGGGATGATCGACCAACTCGCTGATGATCTGGCCGATTTTCACGAACGTGCGGAACGGGCTCCGCCCGACCAGCAGTTCGGCTCGCCGGAAGCCGTGTGGGAACCGATGGCGCAGAACTTTGCCCAGCTTGGCGAACAGCTATCCGGCGCGGCCCACCGCGCCCGGCTCGCGGACCTGGAAGCATGGAGCCGCCAACGATTCAGCCAGTTGGCCGAGCTGCTCGCGACCCGCTTGCGTGATGGATGGATCCGCGAATGCCACGGCGACCTGCATCTCGGCAACATCGTAACGACAGGTGCGGGGTTGCGGTTCTTCGACTGCATCGAATTCGACCCCGGGCTGCGCTGGATCGACGTGCTCAACGAAATCGCCTTTCTGACCATGGACCTGGAGGAACGTGGCCGTGCCGACTACGGGCATCGCCTGCTCAACCGCTACCTGGAAGCGAATGGTGATTACAGCGGTCTGCCACTGCTCGCCTTCTACACCGTCTACCGCGCACTGGTGAGGGCCAAGGTCGCCGCGATACGTGCCAGTCAGGAAAACCCTGCAAGGAGGCTCGCGGATCTCGCCAGTTGCGATCAGTACCTCGCCTGTGCGCTGAAGGCCACCCTGCCGGGCAAGCCCAGGCTGCTGCTCATGCATGGACTTGCCGGTTCGGGGAAGAGCTGGCTCGCGCAGCAACTGCTGGAGAGACTGGGCGCGTTGCGCATCCGTTCGGATATCGAGCGCAAGCGCCTTTTCGGTCTGCCCGCCCTGGCCCGCAGCGACTACGCTGTCGGCGACGGCATCTACGATAGCGCGGCGACCACGGCAACCTATGACCGTCTCGTCGAATTGGCAAGCCATATCCTTGCGGCCGGCTATCCGGTGCTGGTGGACGCGGCCAACCTCAAGGCCTGGCAGCGCGCGGCTTTCCGGGAGCTGGCGGCAGCACGGGAAGTTCCCTTCGTCATTCTCGCCTGCACTGCGCCGGAAGCGGTCCTGCGGACCCGGCTGGCCACCCGCCAGGCAGCCGGCCGCGACGCCTCGGAGGCAGACCAGGCGGTGCTGGCCCACCAGATGCACGCCCGCGAGGCCTTTACGCCTGACGAAGAAGCCTGCACCCTCACCATTGACACCAGCGTGCCATTCCCGGACGACCTGCCGGCAATGTTGCAGGATATTCCGATTCCATGCCCCCCTGAAAGCGTTCGCTGAAAGCCCGAAAATGACCACCCATTCCTCCCCCTGGCCACCGGTAACCGGCGACGCCCTGCTCATCATCGACGTGCAGAACGATTTCCTGCCGGCCGGCCAGTTGCCGGTGCCAGCCGGCGACATGGTGCTGTCGCCGCTCACTGGCTGGATCAACCGCTTTGCCATCGCCGGCTTGCCGATCTTTGCCACTCGCGACTGGCATCCCCCGGATCACTGTTCGTTCACCTCCCGGGGCGGCAGTTGGCCCCCTCACTGCATTGCTGGAACGGTCGGCGCCGCATTTCCTGACGGGTTGCCGCTATCCGCTGTTGTCCAGGTGATCGACAAGGCCACATTGCCCGATGTCGAGGCTTATTCCGGCTTTGCCGGCACCGACCTGGACAGGCGGCTGCGTGCTGCCGGCGTGTGTCGTCTGGTTGTTGGCGGTCTGGCCACCGACTATTGTGTGCTCAATACCGTCCTTGATGCCCTGCATCTCGGCTACAAGGTCTTGTTGCTGCCCGCTGCCGTGCGCGCCGTGGACGTCCACCCCGGTGATGGGGACCGCGCCCTGGCCACGATGATGGCCGCTGGCGCCGTTCTCCACCAGGAGGGTCAACCATGACCACTTCCGCGCTGCTGACCGACCTCTACCAGCTAACCATGCTCCAGGCCTACTTCGATCAGGGCATGAACGACACGGCAGTCTTCGAATTCTTCGTCCGCAAGCTCCCCGAAAAGCGCAATTTCCTGATGGCCGCCGGCCTCGAGCAAGTTATCGACTACCTGGAAGGCCTGCGCTTTACCGATGACGAACTGGCATGGCTGGCCAGCAGCGATCGTTTTCGCGCGGAGTTCGTCGACTCTCTGGGCGACCTGCGCTTCACCGGCGAGGTCTGGGCCATGCCCGAGGGCACGATCTTCTTTCCCAACGAGCCGATTCTGCGCGTGACGGCACCGCTGCGCGAGGCGCAACTGGTGGAAACGCGCATCATCAACCTGCTCCAGTTCCAGACGCTGGTCGCTTCCAAGGCGGCGCGGGTATGCCTCGCGGCGCCCGGCAAGGTGCTCGCGGATTTCGGCCTGCGCCGCGCCCATGGCGCCGAAGCCGGGTTGCTGTCGGCGCGGGCCTCCTTCATCGCCGGCTTCGATGGCACCTCGAACATGTTGGCCGGCATGCGCTGGGGGGTACCCCTGTTCGGCACCATGGCACACTCCTTCATCCAGACCCACGATGACGAACTGGTGGCCTTCGAGCACTTCGCCCGTTCCCACCCCAGGGGCACCACGCTGCTGATCGATACCTACGACACCGAGACTGCGGCGCAGGCCCTGATCCCCCTGCAGCGCCAACTGAGCGGCGAGGGGATCAGCATCCAGGCAGTGCGCATCGATAGCGGCGACCTGGGCGAACACGCGCGTCGGGTGCGCGCCATTCTCGATTCCGGCGGTGCTCGCGACATCAAGATCTTCGCCAGCGGCAACCTCGACGAATACGCGGTTCAGGCACTGCTGGATGCCGGCGCGCCGATCGACGGCTTTGGCGTCGGCACGCGCATGAACACCTCAGCCGACCACCCCTATTTCGACTGCGCCTACAAGCTGCAGGAATATGCCAGTGTCGCTAGGCGCAAGCGCTCCGAAGGCAAGGCAACCTGGCCCGGGCGCAAGCAGGTGTTCCGGCGTTTTGACGAAACCGGTGACGGTCGCCGCATGACCGGCGACACCCTCAGCGTCGAAATCGACATCGTCGAGGGCATACCGCTGCTCGGTCGCGTAATGTCTGGCGGTCGCCGCATGGCGCCCTCGCCATCCCTCGCCGAAGTGCGCGAACAGGCGCGGAGGCAGCTGGCATCGCTGCCACCGTCGCTCCGCTGTCTCGATGCCGCGCCACCTTACGCCGTCGACGTTTCCGCGCCGCTGCGCGAACTCGCCCGACGGGTTGACCTGCGTCGGTGCTAGGAATGTCAGCGAATTACGCCAGAGTCTCCGCGTTGCAGCACAGTTCGCGAATCCCCTCGAAGCCGGGGAGCGAGTTGAGGCGGATGCGCTGATGGAATGGCAGACCTTTGCCCATGAGGCAGACGTTGGCGTCCGTGGCAGCGGCTCGTCCCTGGCGGAGGCCTTTGCCGGCGCCGCCACCGCGATGACGTCGGTAATCTGCGATCCGGATCGAATCGCAGATCACGAAGCGGTGACCATCGAATGCGCGGCGCCGGACGTCGAGCTGCTGCTCGTTGATTGGCTTAACGCCCTGATCTACGAAATGGCGACGCGGCGCATGCTGTTCTCGCGATTCAACGTGGGCATCGAGAATCAGCGTCTTACGGCCACCGCCTGGGGCGAGTTGATCGAGATTTCGCGCCATCAGCCGGCGGCCGAGGTCAAGGGGGCCTCCTACTGTGAACTGGCGGTCGGACGACAAGCCGACGGCCAATGGCTGGCCCAGTGCGTGGTTGATGTTTGAGTCGAGCCAGTACCCGAATCCATCAAGCGAAGGCAGGCAATGAACATTTCACGACTGAAGCGACGCGGCAATTATGAATGGGAGCTTCCGGCGGCGGGCCGCATGCGGGTGCCGGGGGTTATCTTCGCTTCGCGCGAACTGCTTGAAGCGATGGACGAAAAGGTGGCCGAGCAAGTGGCCAACGTCGCCAGCCTGCCCGGAATCGTCACGGCGTCGTACGCGATGCCCGACGCCCACTGGGGCTACGGCTTCCCCATCGGCGGCGTTGCCGCCTTCGATGCCGAGGACGGCGGTGTCGTCTCTGCTGGCGGGGTCGGTTTCGATATCTCCTGCGGGGTGCGCACCCTGCGCACCGGTCTCAAACTTGCCGACGTCGAAGCAAGCAAGGCACGCCTGGCCGATGTGCTTTTTGCGCGAATTCCCGCCGGCATCGGCAGCACCGGCAGCATCCGGCTCGACGCCGGGGGCATGGAGGCGATGCTCAAGGGGGGCGCGCGCTGGGCAGTGCAGGCGGGTTATGGATCGGCTGCCGACCTCGCCTACATCGAGGAGCAGGGCCGGGTTGCCGGCGCCGATCCGGCTTGCGTCTCCGAACTGGCCAGAAAGCGCCAGCGCGACGAACTGGGCACCCTCGGTTCGGGCAATCACTACCTCGAGGTGCAGGCGGTCAGCGAGATATTTGACGCCGCCGCCGCTCACGCCTACGGGCTGGCCGCCGGGGACGTCGTCGTCAGCATCCATTGCGGCTCGCGCGGCCTCGGTCACCAGATCGGCACCGACTACCTGCGCGAGATGGTGGTGGCAGCGTCGGCCGCCGGGATCGCCCTGCCCGACCGCGAACTGGCCTGCGCTCCGATCAAGTCCGCGCTCGGCCAGCGCTATCTTGGAGCCATGCGCGCCGCCATCAACTGCGCGCTGGCCAACCGGCAGATCCTTACCCACTTGGCGCGAGAGGCCTTTGCCGAGGTATTTCCCGGCGTCGGGCTGCCGCTGCTCTATGACGTCTCGCACAATACCTGCAAGGAAGAGGTTCACACGGTTGCCGGCCGCAAGCGCCATCTGTTCGTGCATCGCAAGGGCGCGACACGGGCTTTCGGGCCTGGGCACGCCGAGTTGCCGCGCGAATTCGCGGCGGTCGGGCAACCCGTGCTGATCGGCGGCAGCATGGGAACGGCATCCTACATCCTCGCCGGTGCGGCAGTGACCAAGGAACGCGCCTTCGGCTCGGCCTGTCATGGCGCCGGGCGCGCGATGAGCCGCCATGAGGCCACGCGCCGCTGGAACGGCCGCACGCTGATCGACGATCTGGCGGCACACGGCATCCTGATTCGCAGCCCGAGCTGGCGTGGTGTCGCCGAGGAGGCTCCGCTCGCCTACAAGGACGTCGGCGCCGTGGTGGATGCCTCCGATCACGCCGGGCTGGCCGGAAAGGTGGCTCGGCTGGCGCCGCTTGTCTGCATCAAGGGCTGACCAGCCTGGCGGGCCGGCCAACGCTGCATTCGAACGCTGACTTCATCGGTCGTCAAAAGAAACGCCGCCTTGCGCTATCGTCGTGTCCAGCAACTGCCGCATTCGCTGCCAGTGCGATCCTTCCCAGAAGACGCGACCACAAAGATCGCAGACCGTGAAATATTCATGTCTGACTTTAACAGACTGCGGTAAATAATTGAAAATATATTCTTTCTCTATAGTACGAACAGGTGCGTTGCATTCGAGGCAGAGGGTGAATGGGCTGAAGCTGCGCACCAGATCCAACCGCGCGACAATCTCGGCGAATTGCCGCGCCGGCTTCAGCGCGTGCACATAACAGCCGTGGCTGATGCCGCGCTGTTTGAGCAGGTCGCGGTCGCGCGTCAGCACGATCCGTCGCTCACGGCCGGCGATCTCGGCGATCTCGCTGTCCCGGTAGTCGTTGCGATACAAGGTGTCGAAACCTGCCATGCGCAGCAGCCGGGCAAGCCCGCCCAGATGGGAATCGGCGACGAAATGGATTACCCGCAGCGGCCACTCGCGCAAGCGCAGCGGCGGCTTGATGGCGGGCGACTCGAACCGGGGGTAGACGGCCACGCGATCGCCGGCGCGCAGCAGGCGGTCGAACCCGACCGCCTGGCCATTGATCAGGATCACTTCGACCTCGGTATGCGGCACGCCGAGCGCCTCGATCATGTGCTTGGTCGTGGCATTGCGCGCGCAGGGAACGATGAACTCCCTGCCCCGCTGCTCGCGCCGCAGGAATTCGTTGAGTTCCTCGTGGAAGCAAAATGTCGCCGTAACCATTCGCCTGGAATGCCCGCTCCACAATTGTCCTCGTGGTCTCGCCATCGCGGTACGCAGGGGGAAACGTCCGGAAGTAGTGGGTTTCTGGGCGTTGACCGCGACAACTCCGTGCCGTACGGCGGGTTCGCCGGAAAAAGTTCCTGTCGATCCCCGCAGTCAATCGCCCTTTTGATAGGTGCCGACCAACCGGGCTTCGGCAACGACATGTCCCTTCATCGCCTGCTCCAGGGCCTTCGCAGTCGGCCGTTCCAGGTCCGGCAAGACGACATCGAGCGCGTAGAGCTTGTGGAAGTACCGGTGGCGCCCGATCGGGGGACAGGGGCCGCCGTAGCCGGTACGCTGCCAGTCGTTGACTCCTTCCAGTACGCCGGCAGGCAGCGACCGCACCGCTTCGGGCAGCCCGGCAACACTGACCGGCAGGTTGTACAGCACCCAATGCACCCAGGTCATGCGGGGGGCCCGAGGATCCGGCGCATCGGGATCGTCAACGATCAGGACCAGGCTACTGGCAGCTCCGGGAATGCCATTCCAGGCAAGTGGCGGCGAAATGTTCCTTCCCTCGCAGGTGTAAGCCTTCGGGATCGCGCCGTTGTGCGGGAACGCGCTTGAAGTGATGATCATGTCCATGCTTCTCTTGCTCCAACTCAAGTGGCGGCCGCCGGGATGTGAAGTATAAGCAGAAGCGGTAAATCACGCATCCTGCCTGGCCTGCCGGACGTCGCGCGTTTCCCGGGACTGGCAATCCATCAACACAACTGCTTAAAATAGCGGCGATGAGAGTTCTTTACAGATCGCTTCTCCGCTGTTGTCGTTCGCTGGCGATCGCCGCAATGGCGGGAGTGCTGCTGAGCGGCTGCAGTTCGACAAAAGTCCCGCGTTCATATCAGACCGAGGCTTTCCCCAGCGAGACCCCCTTTCAGTCTTACAGCAGCCGCGAGCCCGAGGAAGCATGTGAAGTTGCCAGGCGCGCATTGTTGAGTCAGGGGTATCAGGTCGATGAATCGAAACCTCGCAACATTCGGGGCGAAAAGTATTTCCGGCCCAAGCCCGATGAAGTCAGCAGGCTGTCGATCATTCTGGTCTGCCTGCCCGGCAATTCGGGGACTATCATCTATGCGAGCGGACTGGAAACACAGTTCGAGATGAAATCCAAGGGGAGCAATGCAGGTGTGAGTGTTCCTGCTCTCGGATCCCTTTCGCTGCCCTGGTCTCTGGACAAGGACACCCTGGTGAAAGTCGGCGAGGAAACCGTTACCGATCCCGAGTTTTACAAACGGCTGTTCGAACTGATCAGGATGCTTGATGGTTGAACCAGCCGTTCCAGGGGTTCGGCCATCCTGAATTCCTCGTCCCGGGATTCCCGCGGTCTTTTCTTTCCTTTGGCAGCGGCGCATCATGTTGCACGGAAGGTTGATCGATCATTGCGGCCCGGGAGACAGACAGTGCAGACAGCCGGATTCCTTCAGCAACAGCCGTTGTTCGGCGGGGTGGACAACCAGGCGATGCGCGCGATCATGCCGCTGCTTCGCGAAGAGAACTTCGCCAGCGGGGAGTTGATTGTCCGCGAGGGCGATCAGGGCGATTCGCTGTTCGTGATCTGCAGCGGCTCGGTCGAAGTCCTGAAGTCCAGCCCGGAAGCGGAAACCCCGTTCGGGGACCGCATCGCCGTGCTCAAGGTTGGCGACGTCATCGGCGAAATGGAACTGATCGACATGCAGAACCGGTCGGCAACAGTTCGTGCACTGGAACCCGTTTCGACGCTGGCGCTGTCGAACGGTGACCTGTTCCGCATCTACGAGTCCGACCTGCCGACTTTTGCGTTGCTGGTCCTCAACCTGGCCAGGGAATTGAGTCGCCGTCTGCGCAACATCGACGATCTGGCAGTGCGCTACATGCCGCACGACAGTCACGCCGCCCGGCCCTGATTCGCCGGAGCAAGTTCCACTGCTACAGCCTTCGTGACCCGGCGCTTTCCGGAATGTCTGATGGAAACGTTGATCTCCCTGTCCCGCCTCCATGCCGATATCGAATCGCGCGTGCAAGCCATCCGGGCGGATCACCCCCAATGGCTGTGCGGCAAAGGGTGCGCCGGTTGCTGTCGGCGCCTCGCCGATGTGCCGCAACTGACGGCGGCGGAATAGCACTCGCTGCGCGAGGGCCTGGCCACGCTACCGGCAGCGCGCCTGCGGGAAGTCAGCCGGAACATGGCCGCCTTGGCCGACCAACGGGAGCGCCCCGTCGTCTGTCCGCTGCTCGACCGGTCGACCAACGCCTGCCCGGTCTATGCGCAGCGGCCCGTGGCCTGCCGCAGTTACGGCTTCTACGTGCAACGCGATCTTGGGCTCTATTGCAGCGACATCGAATCGCAAGTCGCCGCCGGCACCCTTGCCGACGTCGTGTGGGGCAACCACGATGCCATCGACCACCGCCTCGCGAGTTTAGGCAGCGCCTGTCCGCTGACCGAGTGGTTCGCGCGTTGGGAGCGCGGCAAATAGACGCCACGGAAAGACACCCTCCGCGGATGTTTCCAACTCTGGAGCGTCCAGCTCACTTCTGGCAGACATACTTGAACAAGTTTGATCCGAGCGTTCCCGGGGTGATCCTGGCCCACTGAGGCTGGGGTTTGCCGGTACCCAGCAGATCCCCTGTTGCCATCGGCCCGGAATGAGAGGTGTACGAAAGGATCCTCAACCGCTTCCCCTTGCAATCGACCTCGGTCAGACCACGGAAAGAACGCACGCCATTCTTGCGCTTCCCTTTGTAGTCAGTCACAACCCAAGCGCGGCGCAGGTTCCCATCCTTCTTGACGGACCTGGGGTCGACATAGCTCTTGTCATCACCGATGCTCTCGGAAATGAATACCCACTCGGACCACGCGTTGGCGCTCATGGTGGCAAGCACCAGTATCAGAGCGGCTTTACGCATACCGTCCGCCCGCAAGTAACCATCTGATTTCAGTATCCTTCGGAAGTGGATTGCCTGCCACGGACATTCCTGAATCGGCTTTCCCCGAACATTTCTGCTGGCCTGTCGTTTCATCGGTCATCTGACCCCACCCGCCAATTGTATCTCCGGGATTCAATCGCTGCCGCAGACGCACCATCCCCGGCGGCACGCTGCCCGGCGTCGTCGGCTACCTGCAGGCGCTCGCGTTCCGCACAGGTGGCAGTACCTGTGCGGCATAGCATCCGCCCATGTTCGGCACCGCGCAACCTCGTGCCTGTGGCCCGGGCCAATAGTTGCAGGAGATGTTGCCCCTGGCGCGGCCGCAGCCGAGATAGCGCGCATCCTTCCAGATCATGGCCGTGAAGTGGCCGCTGCCACGCGAGCCGTCGGAGCCGTAGGCGTAACCCGCCGATTCGCTGTACCAGGCCCTGGCTGCGTCAGCCCCTGATGGCAAGCGCGACGAACCGTACAGATTTTCGCCCATCGGCCCAAGCGGCGAGTGGTAGCTGTCACTGTGCTCGAACACGCCGCGATTCACCCAGGCCTGAGCGTACTCTGCAACCTGCGCGTGCCATTGCAGTGGTGGCACGCCATGCAGGCAACGATAGAAATTGTGCGCCTGCAATATCTCCTGCGCGAATCCAGCGCTGGCGGTGTCTCCGGCCTGGCTCGCCGCTACGGGCGCGCCCGGCGCCGGGCTGGCTTCACCTGGCTCCTGGCGGGGCGCCTCGTGCCCGGCGGGCGGCCGAGCAGCGGCGCAGCGAGAACCCAGCATGTCCGCAGGAAGCGAGCCGCTGCCGCTGGCACTGCCGGCGCGCCATGCGTAGGACACCTGCCCGTTACGGACCTCGGTGATCGTCACGCAGCGACCATCCACCAGGTATTGCGAACCCGGAGTCTGGGCTGCTGCGGAGGATGGCGCAGCCATCAGCAGAACCAGCACAAATAGCGTGACGTTGGTCAGTCCTGGCTGCAGGGGTCTCCCGCGCCGGGGTTGGACGGCGCTGCGGACAGCATGGAAGTCCCGGCAAGCCGGGTGGTTGGAGTGATCCGCAGCCATCATCCCTGCTGCCCGCTCACAGCATGGATTTGCCCTGGTCAAGAATCTTGTCGCAGATCTGCTTCGTCGCCTGTTTCTTCAAGCCGCCGGCGCTCAGGTCGAGCTGGCTGCCGTCGCTGCTGCTGAGAATGCCCTTGGCGCCACTGTTGTAGCCACTGTCGGATGAAGATGATCCACCCGGGAGCTTGCGCATCAGCGAGTCCTTGACCGACGCCGCCTTGTTGCCGCCGAGATAGTTGTTCTTGATGCAGAACTCCAGCAGGCCGGCGACGTTGCCGAGACTGCCCGAGGTGAGGGACTGCCCCGACAGCGCGCCGCTCAAGCCAGCGGCGTTCCCGAGGCCACCGGACATTCCGCTGACATCCTTGTGTTTGATGAGGTCCCCAAGCTGAGCGTGTGCGACCGGGACCGACGACAAAGCGGCGATCAGGACCGCCGCGCCTCTGATGCGACATGTGCTTAATCTCATGCTTGAACTCCATTCATTGGTTGTGGAAGAGCACACCGCTCCACCGGATTGAGTCATGACTTCGAGAGATCAGTTCTGCCGTTTCAGGATGATGGCGCGCAGGCGATCGTATTCGTCCTTGTTGATGGCGCCTTCGTTCAATGCGTCCTGAAGATCGATCAACTCCTGGCCTTTGGAAACCGTCGTCGTCCCCTGGACCTTGACGTAGGTGTCACCGCCGCATCCGGCCAAGGCGACGGCGGCAAACAGCGCGACGATCCAGCCGACGACAAGTCTCGTATTGAAGCCATCCATTGCTTCACTCCACGCTATCGATCAGCCTCTTGCGCTGATATTCGTATTCCCTCGCGGATAGCGCACCGGCGTCGCGCGCTCTCTTCAGGTCGATCAACTGCTGCCCGATCGATACGTTGACTGTCGGTCGCACGACCTCGTTGCCGCCGCAGGCGGCGAGCAGGGTCACCAGACAGGTCACCAAAACGATTGCCCTGGTCATACAAACCCCTTCTTCTCGCTGCCCGACGCAACGGGACAACCGTCTCGCTTCAGCCTCCCAAGGGTACCGGTTTGGGTTTCGGCTGCTTGCCCTTGGGTTCTTTCCTCTTGTCCTTGCTTCCCATGATCTTCTCTCCTTGATTGGCCGTACCGGGGCTGTCTTGCCCGTAACGGTAATGATAGACCCAACGGCTGGCATCGGGTTGCTTTTGGGGCGGGCGTGGCGTGATAGCCTGCCATGGGCAAGGGTCGACATGGCAAGGGTATCTGACCGATCATCCGTCTACCGGTCGTCGGGAACACCTTCCTCGCTGCCTTCCTCGTTCCCGGGAACTTGCTCGACCGACAGCGGGATTTCCGGCGGCAACGCTTCCAGTTCAACCGGCTGGGCAAAGGTCTTGGCGAGACCGCCGTCGATCTGTCCGGAGATGTGATGGACCCCGGCCATCACCCCGCTGGCGGGATCCTCCATCAGACTCTGCCACATGTCGCCCAACGCGGCGTCGAGGCTTTCGCGAAGTTGCGCTTCGATTTCCGGACGTTCCTTCTCGTGCGCGATGGCGCCGAAACCGGCCGCCCCCAGCGAAATCACCATGCCGGCGACACCGCCGACCGCCGCCGCGGCAGCGCTTGCGCCAACGGCGGGGCCGAGCCGCGCCACCATGTTTTCGCTGGCCCGTTTCGCGACCGGTGAAATCCTGGCCTCCGGCGGCCCTCCGCCCGCGCCACCCGCGGCCTTGCTGAACCGGGCGATCAGGGCCGCATAGGCGGGCAGCCCTTCGACCGGGGCGGCATGGACAATCTGGTAGAGCGATGCGCTGTGCGCCGGCGGAGGCGCCAGCGCAATTGCCGGAATGTTCCGGAGGCGCCGGTCGAACTGGGCTTGCGGCACATCATAGCGCCGCTGGATTACCGGAAGCTGCTCGCCGAGGATCTGGATGTAGAGCATCGTCGCCTCCCCTCTGACCGCGTCGGGATCGATCTCACGGGCGACGGGTTCGAGCACGCGTTCGTCGTATTGCTCCTGCAGATAGGCCGCCAGGCGATCGACGGCCGGATCCGTCCCTTCCTCGGCGCCCAGCTTGTACCAGGCGACCTTGATGGCCAGCCATTGCTGGGTCCAGTAGCCGGTGAACCACGGAATGAAGTCCGACTCGGTACGCGCCTGGACACGGCTTCTCCAGCTTTCCATCTCGCGGCGCGCGTATTTCCCGGCCGGTCCGGTCGCGGCCAGCGAGGCGGCGCGTATGTCGTTGTCGACCCGCCACCAGGTACTCTCCGGGATCTCGACCGGCGGCGGCAGGTCGGGGGCGCGATCCGGGGTCGCACATCCGGCGAGCGCCACCAGCAAGACGACCATCAGCGAACGCGGACCGAAGATCGCGACTCCGGAAAATGGCCTCGCCGCCCGACAACCACCCGCCGGCGCGAATCCCGCAAAGGAGCACTTCCAACTACCCATGTCGCCCCGCCTGCCCTGGCTTTCTTGCTGAACTACGGTGTCCTGAGTATAGGCGGCGGCAGCCGAATCGGGAACATCGCGCAGGAAAGCTGGCCACGACGCTGAACGAAAGCCCGGGCGTCCAGACACCGCGTGCCGCAGCCGCGCGACCGCGCCCGATCCCGACACCGCCGATTGCCCCGATCAGTGCCGGCTTCCGCCCTCCCTGCCGTTGAATAGCGGCAGCAAGCACGTCGCGCGGCTTCCAACGGCCCGCCGCCCGTCGTAAGATGCTCGGCACATTCGATGCAAACGCCATCACGCGGTGGAACCCCAGGTGCAGGACAAGAAAAAACTCTCGGAACGCGACATCTGCACGCAATACATCAACCCTGCCCTGCGGCGTGCCGGCTGGGACTTCGCCACGCAGGTGCGCGAGGAAGTCACCTTCACCAGGGGCCGCGTCATCGTCCGCGGCAAGCTGCACACCCGGGGCGAGCACAAGCGCGCCGACTACGTCCTCTACCAGGCCCCGAACCTGCCCATTGCCGTCATCGAGGCCAAGGACAACACCTACGGCATCGGCGACGGCATGCAGCAAGGTCTTGGCTACGCCGAAACGCTCGAGGTGCCGTTCGCCATCAGCAGCAACGGCGACGGCTTTCTCGTCCATGACCGCACCGGGCAGCGCAACCCGGTCGAACTGGAACTGGCGCTGGACGCCTTCCCCTCGCCCGACGAACTCTGGCAACGCTATTGCGCCTGGAAAGGCATCGCCAGCGCCGAAAGGCGCGGCACCGTCGAAACCCCGTATTACGACGACGGCAGCGGCAAGTCGCCGCGCTACTACCAGATCAACGCCATCAACCGCACGATCGAGGCCATCGCCCGCGGCCAGCAGCGCATCCTGCTGGTCATGGCGACCGGCACCGGCAAGACCTACACCGCCTTCCAGATCATCTGGCGCCTGTGGAAGTCGAAGGCCAGAAAACGCATCCTTTTCCTGGTCGACCGCAACATCCTCGCCGACCAGGCCCGCACCAACGACTTCAAGCCCTTCGGCCCGGCGATGACCAAGATCGAGAAGCGCCAGGCCAACAAGGCGTTCGAAATCTACCTCGCCCTCTACCAGGCGGTCACCGGCAGCGAGGAGGACAAGAACATCTACCGGCAGTTCTCGCGCGATTTCTTCGATCTCGTCGTCATCGACGAATGCCATCGCGGCAGCGCCGCCGAGGATTCCGCCTGGCGCGAGATCCTCGACCATTTCTCCGGCGCCACCCACATCGGCCTGACCGCGACGCCCAAGGAAACGAAGGAAGTCTCCAACATCCACTACTTCGGCGAGCCGGTCTATACCTACTCGCTGCGCCAAGGCATCGACGATGGTTTTCTCGCCCCCTACAAGGTCGTGCGCATCGACATCGACAAGGACCTGCAGGGCTGGCGGCCGAGCCGGGGGCAGACCGACAAGCGCGGCCAGGTGATCGAGGACCGCATCTACAACCAGCAGGACTTCGACCGCACGCTGGTGCTCGAAAAGCGCACCGAACTGGTCGCCCGCAAGATCAGCGAATTCCTCAAGGCCACCGACCCCTACGCCAAGACCATCGTCTTCTGCGAGGACATCGACCACGCCGAGCGCATGCGCCAGGCCCTGACCAACCTCAACCCGGAGCGCATCGCCGAGAACCGCAAGTACGTCATGCGCATCACCGGCGACGAGCAGGAAGGCAAGGCCGAACTCGACAACTTCATCGACCCGGAAAGCCGCTACCCGGTCATCGCCACCACCAGCAAGCTGCTGACCACCGGCGTCGACGCCCAGACCTGCAAGCTCATCGTCCTCGACCAGCGCATCCAGTCGATGACCGAGTTCAAGCAGATCATCGGCCGCGGCACCCGCATCAACGAGGACTTCGACAAGTTCTGGTTCACCATCATGGACTTCAAGAAGGTCACGGAACTGTTCGCCGACCCCGACTTCGATGGCCCGCCGGAGCAGGTCTACGAGCCGAAGAAAGGCGAATCCCCGGTTCCGCCCGACGAGGAAGCGCCCGCTGACGAGTCGCTGCCCCCCGGCGGAGAAGCCGAGCCGCCCCTGCCGCCGGACGAACCGGGCGGAAAGCGCATCAAGTACGTCGTCGGCGGCGAAGTCACCGTCTATGTCGTCGCCGAGCGCGTCCAGTACTACGGCCCGGATGGGAAGCTGATCACCGAGTCGCTCAAGGACTACACGCGCAAGGCGGTGCGCAAGGAATACGCGTCGGTCGACGACTTCCTGCGCCGCTGGACCGGCGCCGAGCGCAAGAAGGCGGTCATCGACGAACTGGAAGCCCAGGGCGTGCTGTTGGAAGCACTGGCCGAAGAAGTCGGGAAGAAACAGGGCAAGGCATTCGACCCCTTCGACCTGATCTGCCACGTCGCCTTCGACCGCCCGCCGCTGTCGCGCAAGGAGCGCGCCGAGCAGGTCCGCAAGCGCGACGTCTTCGCCAAATACGGCGAACAGGCCCGCGCCGTGCTGGATGCCCTGCTCGACAAGTACGCCGACACCGGCATCGAAAGCATCGAGGACATCAGGATTCTGACCCTCGACCCGCTTTCCCGGCTCGGGACCGCGCCGGAACTTATCCAGGCTTTCGGTGGCCGGCCGGCGTATCTCAAGGCCGTGCAGGAACTGGAACAACAACTCTACGGCTAAGCGGCAGCCCCCATGTCCATCTCCACCACCATCAAATCCATCCAGGACATCATGCGCAAGGATGTCGGCGTCGATGGCGACGCCCAGCGCATCGGCCAGCTCGTCTGGATGTTCTTCCTCAAGATCTACGACGACAAGGAAACCGAGTACGAGCTGCTCGACGACACCTACCGCTCGCCGATCCCCGAGGCGCTGCGCTGGCGCAACTGGGCGGCCGACCCGGAGGGCATGACCGGCGACGAACTGCTCGACTTCATCAACATCCAGCTTTTCCCCACCCTCAAGAACCTCCAGCCGGCGCACGACGACCGGCGCGGCTTCGTCATCCGCAGCGTCTTCGAGGACGCCTACAATTACATGAAGTCGGGCCACCTGATGCGTCAGGTGATCAACAAGATCGTCGCCGGCGTCGACTTCAACAAGGCGCAGGACCGCCACCTGTTCGGCGACCTCTACGAGCAGATCCTGCGCGACCTGCAGAACGCCGGCAACGCCGGCGAGTACTACACGCCGCGTCCGGTCACCCAGTTCATGGTCGATGCGGTCGACCCCAAATTAGGCGAGAAAATCCTCGACCCCGCCTGCGGCACCGGCGGCTTCCTCACCTGCGCCATCGAACACGTGCGCAAGCACCACGTAAGGACGGTGGAAGACGAGCAATTGCTCCAGCAATGCATCAACGGCGTCGAGAAGAAGCCGCTGCCCCACCTCTTGTGCACCACCAACATGATCCTGCACGGGCTGGACGTGCCGACCAATGTCCGCCACGACAACACCCTCGCCCGCCCGCTGCGCGACTACGGCCCGCGCGACCGCGTCGACGTCATCGTCACCAACCCGCCCTTCGGCGGCATGGAAGAAGACGGCATCGAAACCAACTTTCCCGCCACCTTCCGCACTCGCGAAACCGCCGACCTCTTCCTCGTCCTCATCATGCACCTGCTCAAGGACGGCGGCCGCGCCGCGCTGGTGCTGCCCGACGGCACGCTGTTCGGCGAAGGCATCAAGACGCGGATCAAGGAGCAACTGCTCGAAACCTGCAACCTGCACACCATCGTCCGCCTGCCCAACGGCGTCTTCAACCCCTACACCGGCATCAAGACCAACCTGCTCTTCTTCACCAAGGGCACGCCGACGCGGGAGGTCTGGTTCTACGAACACCCCTACCCGTCGGGCGTCAAGAGCTACAACAAGACCCGGCCGATGCGCAGCGAGGAATTTGAAGCCGAAAAAGCCTGGTGGGGCGGGGTCGACCGCAACAACCGGGTCGAGAACGAATACGCCTGGAAGGTCAGCGCCGCCGACATCAAGGCGCGCAACTACAACCTCGACATCAAGAACCCGCACAGCCCGGACGCCGTGGTGCATGACCCCGACACCCTGCTCGCCGACTACGCCGCCCTGCAACAGCGCATCGGCCAGACCCGCGACCAGCTCAAGGCCGTGCTCGCCGCCGCGCTGGAGGGCAACAGATGAGCAAGACGAGCGACCTGACGCAAGCCGTCGACAGCTTGCACGGCGACATTCGCCGGGTTCTCGACGAAGCTCGCCGCCATGTCCGGCAAACCGTCAACGACGCGATGGTGCAAGCCTACTGGCACATCGGCCGCCTGATTGTCGAAAACGAGCAAGGCGGTGTGGCCCGGGCGGCTTACGGCGCGAAGCTCCTGCCCGAGCTTTCTCAGCGGTTGACAGCCGAGTACGGCAAGGGCTTTTCGCCGCAGAGCCTGTGGAATTTCAGGCAGTTCTATATCGAGTTTCCGATTCTCTCCACGGCGTGGAGAGAATTGCGCTGGTCGCATTTCAAGCTGCTGATGCGCGTCAAGGATGCCAAGGCGCGTGACTGGTACGCCGCCGAGACCATCAGCCAGGGCTGGAGTGTGCAGGCGCTCGACCGCCAGATCAGCACCCTCTACTACGAACGCCTGCTCTCCAGCCAGAACACGAGCGCCGAAGAAGCCGTGCGCGGTGAGGCCAACGCCCTGATTGCCACACAGGCCGCCAACGATCCGCGCGATTTCATCCGCGACCCCTACGTGCTCGAATTCCTCGGCGCCCAGCCCGGCGCCACGCTGTACGAAAGCGAACTCGAAAGCGGGCTCATCGCCCAGTTGCAATCCTTCCTGCTCGAACTCGGCAAAGGCTTCGCCTTCGTCGCCCGGCAAAAGCACCTGCGCGTCGAAAACGAGGACTGCTTCATCGACCTCGTGTTCTACAACTACCTGCTCAAGTGCTTTGTCCTCGTCGACCTCAAGGTCGGCAAACTGGCGCATCAGGACGTCGGGCAAATGGACATGTACGTTCGCGTCTTCGAAGAGCAATACCGCGCCGAAGGCGACAACCCCACGCTCGGCCTGATCCTCTGCTCCGAGCGCAACGAAGCCGTTGCCAAATACTCGCTGCTCGCCGACAGCCAGCAGCTTTTCGCCAGCCGCTACCGTGCCTTTTTGCCCAGCGAAGCCGAACTGCAAGCCGAATTGCGACGCGACCGGGCGCTGCTCGAAGACGCGCGGAAAGGGCAGACATGAGCGTCGCCGGTGTAAACCTGCCCAGGCACCTCGACCTCATCGCCACCGCGCCGGACGGTATCCCGAAACTGCGCGGGCTGATTCTCGAACTGGCGGTGCGCGGCAAACTGGTGCCGCAGGACCCGAACGACGAACCGGCGAGCGAGTTGCTCAAGCGGATTGCCAAGGAACGGGTGCGGCTGGAAGCGGAAGGGACTGGCAGGAAATCCAGGGCAACGCCCGTTGTAGCGGACGAGTGGCCTTTTGATTTGCCTGAGAGATGGAAATGGTGTCGTCTCCCAGATGTCGCCAGTTACCGGATGGGAAAAACGCCGCCGACAAAGGATTCAGCATACTGGGCTGACAACGGTATTCCTTGGGTCAGTATCTCGGACATGATTCATGGCGAGCGCGTGTTAAGGACCTCAAGAACCGTCTCGGACGCTGCCCGAGAAAGGATTTTCCGATCCTCACCGGCCCCTGCCGGTACGTTATTGATGAGCTTCAAACTGACCGTCGGAAAAGTTGCAACACTTGGCATGGATGCCTTTCATAACGAAGCAATCATTTCCATTTTCCCTTTCAGGGGTGTTAGCCAAGAATTCTTGACTCATTTTCTCCCGATGATCGCTCAAGGAGGAAACAGCAAGAACGCGCTTATGGGTGACACCCTGAACTCGGAATCTCTCGCACTTCTAGCGATTCCACTCCCCCCGCTCGCCGAACAACACCGCATCGTCGCCAAGGTCGATGAACTGATGGCCCTCTACGACCGGCTGGAAGCGGAGCAGGTGGATGCCGGGGCGGCGCACGCCAGGCTCGTCGCGACCCTGCTCGGCACCCTCACCCAAAGCGCCGACGCCGCCGAACTCGCCGCCAACTGGCAGCGCCTCGCCGGACACTTCGACACCCTGTTCACCACCGAATCCAGCCTCGACGCCCTCAAGCAAACCATCCTCCAGCTCGCCGTCATGGGCAAGCTCGTCCCGCAAGACCCCAACGACGAACCGGCTAGCAAACTGCTCAAGCGGATCGCGCAGGAGCGGGCGCGGCTGGAGGCGGAAGGACCCTGCAGAAAATTGAAGCCGGTGCTGCCGGTGGGCGACGAAGAACAAGCATTTTCATTGCCCAGCGGATGGAAGTGGAGTCGTTTTTCTGCGTACGCCATTGATGTTTCAACCGGCCCATTTGGGTCGATGCTTCATCAATCCGATTACGTCCTTGGCGGCATTCCGCTGGTCAATCCGTCCCACATGATCGGTGGACGTATCGTTCCAGAAGCGCATGTAGCAGTCGCCGAGTCAAAAGCAATAGAACTATCCAACTACCGCCTTCGCGATGGTGACATCGTGATGGCAAGACGAGGTGAAGTTGGACGAACCGCTGTTGTTACTCGAAATGAAGATGGGTGGCTTTGCGGAACGGGAAGTTTCGTGATTCGTCTGGCCTCGGAAGCTCCTCGGCGCTTCATCGTTATGCTTTTTCGCGCTGCCTCAGTTAGACGATATTTGGGTGACGAAGCCGTTGGTACAACAATGGTCAATCTCAACCATGGCATTCTCAACAACATGCCAGTTGCCATTCCCTCAGTCGCCGAACAACACCGCATCGTCGCCAAGGTCGACGAACTGCTGGCCCTCGTCGACCGCCTCAAGGCTAACCTCGCCGACTCCCGCGCCCGGCAGGAACGCCTCGCCGCGACGCTGATCAAATCCGCCTTGCAGGCCGCCTGAAAACAGGTCCAAAATGGGGGTCGACCGCAACAGGGCCGGAAAAGGCGTCGGGCGCCGGCGCAGCATTTCCAGGCACGCTGCGGCAACATTCTCTTCGATTGCAGGGAGGGTCAAGACCATGAACCCCAACATCGACGGCAGCGAATTCGGCTCGATCACCATCGCCGGCCGGCGGATCGACAACGACGTGATGATCCGGCTCGACGGCGCGGTGGCGAAGCGCCAGAAGAAACTGTCCAAGGCGATCTACGGCACCTCGCACATCATCTCGCTGGCGGAAGCCGAGGTCATCTTCGAGAAGGACGCCGAACGCCTGATCATCGGCGCCGGCCACAACGGGATGGTCCACCTCTCGGACGAGGCGGCGGACTATTTCGCGAAGAAGAAGCTCAAGGTCGAGCTGGCCCGCACCCCGGAGGCGATCGCGCGCTGGAACAAGGCGAGGGGCAAGGTGATCGGGCTGTTTCATGTGACCTGCTGACCGCGCGGGCCGATTCGCCATGTTTGCCAACCCCGGACAGGCCGACATGCTGCGCGACATCGAGCGCGAGGTCGAGTACACCCGGCACGAAATCGGCCGGGACGCCTTCGCGCCGCAGGTCATGGCCGCCATGGCGGCGGTGCCGCGCGAGCAATTCGTTCCCGAATCCAGCCGCCACTACGCCTTCGCCAACGGCCCGCTGGCGATCGGCCACGGCCAGACGATTTCCCAGCCTTACATCGTCGCGCTGATGACCGATCTGCTGGCGCCGGGTCCGCAGGACAGCATTCTCGAAATCGGCACCGGCTCGGGTTATCAGGCCGCCGTGCTGGCGCAACTGGTGCGCCACGTCTATAGCGTCGAGATCATCGCGGCGCTGGCGACGGCGGCGGGCCAGCGCCTGGCGCAACTCGGCTACGACAACGTCAGCGTCAGGCAGGCGGATGGCTACCATGGCTGGCCGGAACACGCCCCCTACGACGGCATCGTCGTCACTGCCGCGGCGCCGCAGGTGCCGCCACCGCTGGTCGAACAACTGAAGCCGGGGGCGCGACTGGTCATCCCCGTTGGCCTGCCCGGCAGCGTGCAGGAACTGCGGGTCGTCGACAAGCACGCGGACGGCACGATCGCAACCCGCAACATCCTGCTGGTCGCCTTCGTGCCGCTGACGCGCGCGCCATCGGGCAGCGACCGCGGTTGATCGCCGGCGGGCCGCGCACGGATCAGTCTTCGCGGGGAAACTGCCAGGCCGCCAGGCCGTAGATGGCCACGGCCAGCAGCACCACCGCCGACTGCCCCCAGTGGACGGCGAGCAGGGTCGCCAGCAGGGTCGCCACCACCGAGGCGAAGCCGTTGATCCCCCAGGCCCACG